>Ga0255182_1000144_pt1 | contig 61115 bp, 61 predicted proteins | sample Atl_UVDOM_RepA_8_FD_188420 | JGI IMG/M metagenome (GOLD analysis project Ga0255182, IMG submission 188420) | Freshwater microbial communities from Altamaha River, Georgia, United States - Atl_UVDOM_RepA_8d | ecosystem: Environmental > Aquatic > Freshwater > River | place: USA: Georgia...
TCCAAATTCAACTAAAGTAGAAGCTGGCTGGCTTGTTTCCCAAAGAACATATATACCTGTTTGTGAACCAAATTGCAAATACGGCTTGACAAGAAATTGATTCTGGTTGGATTGGCCACTTAAAAATGGTACGGATAACAAGAAAATAAAGAGGGGAAAATAGGTTTTAAAGGAATTCATACTCAATTTTTTAACATCCTGCATAATAGACGAAAAATAAGGAATTTACATTAATGAGGACGAAAGAAATAGTAAACATTTATTAAACTTTGCCCTTTACTCAGGATTATCATCCTGATTTACCTTTTTCCGGATTTATGAATATACATTTACTTTATTGAATATAAATGAGGCGTTTAATGTTGCATTATCAAATAATTCGATGAGGGTTGGTATTCAAATTAGTTGAATATATGCTTAAAAAGATTCCTTATACTCGATCCATATTTTAGAGGAATATAAGTCAGAACTCAGCAAATTGGGTGTTTTTGCACTAAACCGTAAAGGCATTCCCGCTTCGTCGGGCGTTCGGTCTCCTTTTTTTAAATTACATGGCAGGCAGCTGGAAATGAGATTATGCCAGGTGTTTTTTCCTCCTCTCGATTTTGGAATGATATGGTCAATAGTCAGTTGTTTTTTAGAACCACAATAAGCACATTCATAATTATCTCGTTTATAAATGCGACTTCTGTTTACCTTAAATGTTTTAATCTTACTTTTAATGTAATTCAGCAGCCGAATAATGAGTGGTTTTGGGTAGGATAATTTTTCGCTTCGAACGACTTCATGCTCATTTTTAACTATTTCCGCCTTACCTTTCAAAATAAGTTTTAACGCTCTTTTGAATGTGGTCAGGTTTAATGGGGTGTAGTCTGCATTTAGCACCAGGATGGTTTCCATAAGCATACAATTAAAAGGTTTCAAATAAACATTGAAAGCATCATATTTTTTGAAATATTTGTTTAAATTGGAGCATCTTTGGGTTTGTAAAAGCATAAATTTAATAAAAACAATTGGAAATCTACTTGTTTTTTTTGTGCCTTTTTTATTTATAATCAATTATTTAACCTTAAATTAATATTCCTTTTGGATACCAGGTCATCAAGTTTTAAGAATATCCTTGCATTGGAGCTTTTAACCCTGTTTTTTACAGCAGTTCTTGCTTTCCTTGTATTATTACCTTTGACAAAAAAGGGGGTTGATTACCCTTTCTTTACCGAGAATACCGTATTTATATGTTCGTTTGTACTTGTAACCCGGTATTTATTTTTTTTGAAATATTCCTTTTTAGCCAGTCAACAGGTCGTGAAAGTGGGGTTGTTTTTTCTGTTTATTCCGTTCATCTTTTATCTGTTCAGCAGCTTACATGGCTTTCGTACTTTTTTAGATGAAGAAGGAATGTATTATCCGATGAGAAATCTGTCCGCAGATCATGCACAATGGTTAGGGAATTATATGTACTATGAAATGGTCGTTTTTGGATCAGGTGCAATTGTAGCCAGTATTATTTTCCCTTTCAGAATGATCATTTCAGTTTGGACATTAAGAAATAGAGGAAAGGTGTAAACAACCTGCTCTTCGATAAATTAAAATGAAGTGGAATTCTATTGTAAAGAAGAAATGGGTGATTCAGAGGTCATAAAAATGTACCTGAAGTTTCAGTCAGAACAATGTTTCTCTTTGCTATACAATAGATATGTCAAAAAAGTATATGCCAAATGCATTTCTATACTTAAAGAAGAAAGTTTAGCCAGAGACGCCACCCAGGAGATTTTCCTAAAAATTTTTCTTAATCTTATTCGTTTTGAAGAAAAGGCCAGATTCTCGACCTGGGTTTATGCTATTACCTATAATTATTGCATTGATTATTTGAGGAGATCTAAAAAAGCGACAGAATTATTTTCTGATGATTTTGATAAGGTGACGGATATTGAGGACGAAGTTTCTGATGAAGTATTGCTGAACATGGAAATTGGACAGCTTAAATCTGTTCTTGACTCCCTGGCATTGGGCGACAGACTTATCTTGTTAATGAAATACCAGGATGATTTATCCATCAGGGAAATATCTCAGATTGTTTCAAAGTCGGAAAGTGCAGTAAAAATGCAACTTAAAAGAGCTAAAGCAAAGGCACAAAAAAATCGAATGATATTGGAAGAAAAAGAAAAAAAATCGAAATGAGTCGGAATAATTTTCAAAAACTAATTGAGGAAAACGAACTTTTTCTGGAACCCTTTCACCAGGAGGTTATAAGAAAAAGTATTCATAGTCGAATTTCCTTGTTTCGTATGGTTGGTCAGATGGTTGACTTATTTGTACCAACGTTCTTTTTAACTTTTTCAGATTTACTTGATATTAATAAAATGAACGCAAAGAACCGATTTCCAGAGCCACCTGAATCAAAGGATTAAAAATTATCAATATGGAAAATTTAATGGTCAGTATATCCTCAAATTCTTTTTGGCTTCGATGGGAGCAGTCACTAAATCAAACCCTGAATAATGCAGTCAATTTATTTCCAAGATTAGTACTGGCCAGCTTACTGGTCTTATCTGGTGTGCTTATTGGAAAAATTATTGCTAAACTGGTTTCCAGGTTTTTTGATAAAATCGGAGTTGATCATTTTTTAGGTCGGTTAGGAAATATTGAGGTTTTGAATAAAACGCCTTTACGATTCAGATCAGGTAAAATTATAGCAAGACTCATTTATTATTTTTTCTTTTTCCTGTTTATTTTAATTGCGGTAGATGTACTGGAAATTCAGGCACTATCTGAAATTATTACCTTGCTATTCACCTACCTACCTCGTCTGATTTCTGCCATTTTTGTCTTTTTACTTGGCATCTTTCTGGCTGACTTATTAAGAGGTTTTGTAAGAACTGCTTGTTATTCAATGGATATTCCAGCTGCAGGCTTAATCTCTAATCTGGTATTTTACTTTATCTTTGTTAATATTGCCCTGATTGCCCTGGAACAATCAGGCATTGAAACCGGATTCATTCAAATCAACCTTTCTATAATACTGGCCGGTATTATGCTCGCCTTTGCACTGAGTTATGGCGCTGCTTCAAAGCCAATCCTTTCAAATATTTTAAGCGGTTATTATAATCGAAATAAAATTCAGCTGGGGGATACCATTAAAATTGAAGAGGTAGAGGGAATTGTAGTGGCTATTGATGCCGGATCTTTTACCGTAAAAACAGATGAAAAAACCTGGGTTACTTTGCCCTTACATAAATTGACAACTGAAAAATATGCTTTAATTAAAACAGATGATTCAGATGAAATGGATAAGTAAATTAGTTGTTTGCATATCTTTTAGTTTCTTTTTGATTCCTTCAGCATTTTCTCAAAAAAAGGAGGAGAGTAAAAAAACAGCAAAGGACTCAATATGGGATATTGGTTTAGGTATTGGCGTTGATGGCGCTCAACTTTTACAATTAAATCCGCGTGTTGGTTCCGGACAGAATAGAATTGGATTCGGTGGGGCGATTAATTTTAGTGCCAAGTATAAAAAAAAGAGAGCAGTTTGGGATAACACCTTTGTTTCTCAATTTGGTGTCCAGCGATTAGGTGCTGGTGTCATTGGACAAGGAACCCTTACCAAAGTACCCTTTCAAAAATCAATTGATGAAATAAGAATGGATTCCAGACTTGGTATCAAGGCAACGGGTAAATCAAAATTATCCTATGCATCAGGCATTAATTTCATAAGTCAGATTGCACCTACCTATAAAGGCCCTGCTTCATTTCCCGGTAACTTCCTAAAAAAACTGGAAGGTAAAGATACCAGATTACAGTCTTTATTTTTTTCTCCCGCTCAGATAAGTGTATCCGCTGGAATGGATTTCAGACCTAATGATAAATGGACGATTTACTATTCTCCTTTAGCCGGTCGATTTATTATCGTTGATAATGATGAGATTGCCTTTTTAGGTGTTCATGGGAATCCCGTAGAAAAATCTTCAACAGGGACTATTATTTCTGCTGAAAATATTGACAAACAACTTGGCACCTTATTAAGATTAAGTTATAAGACTAAATTTTGGGAAAATAAATTTACCTATGCTGCAGCTATTCAATTATATTCCAATTATTTAAAGGACTTTAAATATGTCGATTTACAATACTGGACCAATGATCTGAGTATGAAAATAATAAAAGGATTTCAACTCTCCCTGACAGTTAATGCTTATTATGACCGGGATGTATTGGTGCAAATTACAGATTATAGTCAGCCAAATGGCGTTAGGGGCCTTGGAAGGGCCATTAGTATTAATCAGCAAATGCTTATGAAATATGCTTTAACCTTTTAATGGAAGTCTAAAACACCTGAAAATATTATTTGGATGAACGAGAAAAAATTATTCCTTCTGGATGGACATGCATTGGTATATCGTGCTCATTTTGCCTTTATCACCAGACCATTAATTAATTCAAAAGGCCTGAATACTTCTGCTATTAATGGATTTACCCGAATGCTGTGGGATCTGTTAAGAACAGAAAAACCGACCCATATTGCCGTAGCTTTTGATCCTCACGGTCCCACTTTCAGACACGAACAATACCCAAAGTATAAAGCTAACAGAGAGGAACAACCTGAAGATATTGGCATTGCTATTCCCTGGATACAAAAGATCCTAAAGGGATTTCATATTCCAATCCTTTGTGTACCCGGTTTCGAAGCTGATGATGTGATTGGTACCATCGCAAAAAAAGCAAGTAACGATGGCTTTACAGTGTATATGGTCACACCTGACAAAGATTATGGACAACTTGTTTCTCCCAGTATTTTGATGTATAAACCTTCAAGGCAAGGCAACGGGGTCGAACTACTCGGTGAAAAGGAAATTTGTGAGATGTGGGATATACAAAACGTAAATCAGGTCATTGATATCCTCGGATTGCAAGGGGACAGTGTTGATAATATCCCCGGAGTTCCTGGAATAGGCCCGAAAACAGCAGCAGCGCTGTTAAAAGAATATGGCTCTCTGGAAAATATATTAGCAAATGCTAAAAATATAAAGGGTAAAAATGGAGAGCGATTGATTGAATTTGCGGAGCAGGCCCGTTTGTCGTATCAATTAGCAACCATCGAAATTAATGTTCCCATTGCGTTTGATGCGACCGATCTTCACCTTGACCCACTTGACAGACCTGTGCTGTCAGAAATTTTTAAAGAGCTGGAATTTCGTTCAATTTCCATGAATATCCTGGGGCCCGATACACCCTCATCTGCAGAATCAAAGTCCTCCACGCTAATGTCTTCCATGCAGGGATCATTTGATTTTCCCGAAGAAAAAGAATCGGAACTTCCTCTGGAAAATTTGACAGAGAAAACTGTGCGAATAGCAAATTTTAATATTGAAAACACACCCCATACCTATCATTTAATAGAGGAACACACGGATATAAAAAAGTTGGTTGAGGAACTTTTACAGCAGGAATCTGTCTGTTTTGATACGGAAACAGATCATATTGACGCTACCCTGGCTAATTTGGTTGGTCTTTCCTTTGCCTATAAAAAAGGTATTGCCTGGTATATTGCGGTTCCCGAAAAAAGGGAAAAGGCTATTGAAATCATTGAATTAATCAGACCAGTTTTAGAAAATGAAAAGATAACCCTCATTGGACAAAATATAAAGTTCGATGCTATGGTTATGAAAAATTATGGAGTGGAAATTTCTGGACCGTTTTTTGATACCATGATTGCACATTATTTACTGGAGCCCGAGTTGAGACATAACATGGATTACCTTTCAGAATCGTATCTCGATTATAAACCAGTTTCTATAACTTCCCTGATTGGAAAAAAAGGCAATGGTCAAAAAACAATGAGAGAGGTTCCGAAAGAATTGATAAAAGAATACGCCGCAGAAGACGCTGATATTACCTTGCAATTAAAAAACCATCTGAAGCCTTTATTAGTAAAAGAAAATCTGATTGACCTTTTTAACAACCTGGAGGTCCCTTTACTAAAAGTTTTAGCCGATATGGAATATGAAGGTATTCGCGTGGATGTTGACTTTTTAAAGGCTTATTCTATTCAATTGAAGGAAGAAATAAAACAGCTGGAAAATAAAATTTATGAACTGGCGGGATCTTCTTTTAACATTGCTTCACCCAAGCAGGTTGGAGAAATTTTATTTGACAAATTGAAAATACCCTATAAGTGGAGAAAGACCAAGTCGGGGCAATATGCCACTGATGAAGAGAAACTGGCAGAACTGGACGGACAACATCCGATCATTGGAGAAATTCTGAATCATAGAGGGCTATCGAAATTAAAGTCAACCTACGTGGATGCCCTGCCCAATATGGTAAATCCAAATACAAAAAGAATTCATTCCTCTTTCAATCAGGCTTTAACGGCAACAGGAAGACTTAGTTCCAATAATCCAAATTTACAGAATATTCCAATTCGTACAGAAGAAGGTGCCAGGGTCAGACAGGCTTTTATTCCCAGAGATGAGCACCATGTCCTGGTCGCAGCTGATTATTCTCAGATTGAACTCAGGATTATTGCAGAAATCAGTGGTGATGAAGGGATGCTGGAAGCCTTTCAAAAAGGTCAGGATATTCATAGAGCCACAGCAGCAAAAGTATTTGGAATTCCTTATGAGGAGGTTACCAAAGAACAGCGGTACAGAGCGAAGACCGTTAACTTCAGTATCATTTATGGCGCCGGTTCTACTAATCTGTCGAAACAGCTGGGTATTACCAGAAATGAATCAAAGGCACTGATTGATGCTTATTTCCTCCAATACCATGGTTTGAAGGCTTATATGGAAAAAACGGTTGACATGGCACGTAAAAAGGGTTATGTCATGACTTTAATGGGTCGGAAAAGAATATTAAGGGATATTCATTCAAATAGTTCCTTAGAAAAAAGTAACGCCGAAAGAATGGCAATCAATACACCTATCCAGGGATCAGCGGCCGATCTGATTAAAATGGCTATGCTTTCCATTCATGAGGAATTGAAAAAAGGGCACTGGGGAGCAAAAATGATATTGCAGGTACACGATGAACTGGTTTTTGATGTTCCAGTGTCGGAAGTGGAAAAACTGGAACTACTTATCCGGGACAAAATGTGTAATGCGATGCCTGACTTAAAAGTACCCATAGAAGTTGAAGTTAAAAGCGGAAATAACTGGCTTGAGGCGCATTAATGGTTATTATCCCTATTTTTGTATTTCTTATGGGAAAATGTGAATTCGCAGATGAAATTTTCAGAGGTTGTAGGTCAGGAAAGAGTAAAGGATAATATTCGACAGATGATAATACAGCGTAAGGTTCCTCACGCCGTATTACTTTTAGGTCCTTCAGGTGTTGGTGCTTTGCCTTTGGCAATGGCTATGGCGCATGCTATGGTGTGTCCGGAACCGGTAAACGGGGAAGCATGTGGCACATGTCCTTCCTGTAACCGATCATTTAAATTTCTTCACCCCGATGTGCATTTTGCTTTTCCAACAACAGGTAAAGATGTTACCAGTGATTCTTTAATGGTTAACTGGAGAAACTTATTACTTAAAAAACCTTATTTTACCAAAGACGACTGGATTAATGAGATAGCAGCGGATAATAAACAAGCTAATATTAATAAAGAGGAATGCTTTAATATCAGAAGAAAATTAAGCCTGAAATGTGCAGAGGCCGAAGTAAGGGTAATGATTATCTGGTTGCCTGAATTTCTGGGGAAAGAAGGAAACAGATTGCTCAAAATTTTAGAAGAACCACCCCCCGATACCCATTTTGTCCTTGTAGCGGAACAATCAGATCAGATTTTGCAGACAATTATGTCCCGTTGCCAATTGATTAAAGTACCTTTACTGGCAGATGATGTGCTGGAGAATGCATTGAAAAACATTTATCAAGGTGTTTCTGAATTACAACTTAACACTGTCGTTCAGCTGGCCGGAGGAAGTTTTTCAGAGGCTGTTTCCCTAATGGCATCAGAGGAAGATGTGAATGCAGGTATTTTAATTGACTGGATGAGAAAATGCTATAAAGGAAATGGATTGGAAATGTGCCGCTGGGTCGATGAAATGGCAACATGGTCTAAAGAAAAACAAAAAATATTTATCAGATATAGCCTGCATTTCTTCAGGGGACTTTTGGTTCTTCCTGTGTTAGGACAGGAAAAATCAAAAATTCCAGGAGAAATGTTTGCCACAGCAGAAAAATTAAGAGCTATTCTGACCGATAAACAATTGGAATTAATGACTTATTTAGCAGATGAAAATATGGCGCATCTGGAAAGAAATGCAAATCCTAAAATATTATTTTTAGATTTGTCCATTAGATTTCATCAGATTATGCAAAATAAAATTTCTAATATATAACCTTCCCTTTATTTTTAATATTGGATAAGGTCGTATATTTAACAGCATTAAATATAAAACTATGGGTTGTGCAGGTTGTACCGTATGTAATACAGAAAAGGGGGGCGTAAAAGGTTGTAAAAGTAAAGGTAGTTGTGCCACTGGTGCTTGTAATAGACTAAATACTTATGATTGGCTTTCTGCTCTCGATGTAAGAGATGCTTATCCCTTCGATCTGGTGGAAGTGAGTTTTAAAAACGGCTCACATAAAGGGTTCTTTATGCTGGATCATTTACCTGAAATCTATGTGGGTGCCGATGTGGTTGTGGAAACAGGCACCGGCTATGATATCGGTAGGGTGACTTTGATGGGGGAATTGGTCAGATTACAATTAAAGAAAAAACGGGTAAGGGAAAATACTGTTTTTACACCTGTTATCAGACTGGCTAATGAGCGTGATCTGGAAAGGTTAGAGGAAGCCAGGCAACTGGATATCCCAACCTTAATCAAAGCAAGGGCCATTTCCCGTTCTTTAGATCTCGATATGAAAATTGGTGATGTAGAATATCAGGGGGACAAAAGAAAGGCTACTTTCTATTATACCGCCGATGGGAGAGTGGATTTTCGTGAATTGATTCGGGTATTTGCCAGAGAATTCAGAGTTAAAATAGAAATGAGGCAAATTGGTGCCAGACAGGAGTCGTCCAGAATTGGCGGTATCGGCTCCTGTGGCAGAGAATTATGCTGTTCTACCTGGTTGTCAGATTTTAAATCGGTTTCAACAACAGCTGCCAGATATCAAAACCTGGCTATCAATCAGGCAAAGTTATCTGGTCAGTGTGGTCGATTAAAATGTTGCCTCAATTTTGAACTGGATACCTACATGGAGGCTATCGAATCGTTCCCAGAAAGGGCAGATCGGGTGGAAACACAGAAAGGAAAAGCGATTTTAGTAAAAACGGATATTTTTAAAGGGCTACTGTTTTATGCTTATGAACACGATTACGGAAGGGGGAAATTATATCCGCAGACCATTGACATGGTTAAAGAAATACAACAGTCAGCAGTTAGAGGAAATTTACTTCCTGATTTTAAGGAAATAGAAGGTATTCTAAAGCCCGATGAATTTGAAGGCGGAGGAAAGGATTATTCTGATGTCACAGGCGCTGTTGAATTACCCGAAGAAATCAGAAGAAAGAAAAAGAAAAGTGGTCGCTTTCACGACAGAAATGAACAAGAAAACAGACCTCAGCATGCGACAAACAGATCCCTGGCCCATCGGCCTGAAAACAGGCCATCACCGGGAAACCGACAAGAAGGTAACCGGTCTCAGGAAAATAACCGCTCCGACCAAAGACCAGTTCAGGGTATCAGGCCCCAGCAAAGTAACCGGCCAAACCCCACAGAAAGACCATATACCGGCGAAAAACCTAATAGCGGTGAAAGACCTGCAGGGAACAGGCAGAATGAGGGACTTAGACCAGAACAAAGATCGTCAGGTGAAAATCGTCCTCCACAGGGGAATCGTCCGCAGGGAAATCGTCCCCCGCAAGGGAACCGCCCACAGGGAAATCGTCCTCCTTTCCGGCAGGGAGGTAACCGGCCCGGGAATAGATTAAATGAAAATCGAAAGGAGGATAATAATCCAAAAGGGGAAGGATAAAATAAGCTTTTTTGAGCGCTAATTTGACGTGTCGAGGAACAAAAATGAAGATGATATTGTTCTTTGATATATTGAATCTTACCATTCATTTGTAAGTACCCAAAATTATTTGAAAGTCATGAAATATGATGTAACAGTTATTGGAGCCGGACCAGGAGGTTATGTGGCAGCCATCAGATGCGCCCAGTTAGGAATGAAAACGGCTTTAGTGGAGAAATATGACTCGCTCGGAGGAACCTGTTTGAATGTAGGTTGTATTCCTTCAAAAGCATTACTGGATTCATCAGAACATTATTTCGCTGCAAAAGAAAATTTTAGTAATCATGGCATAAATCTGAATGATTTGTCGGTGGATATGCCGAAAATGATTCAGCGTAAAAATGAAGTGGTATCCCAGACAGTAAAAGGGATTGAGTTCCTGATGAAAAAGAATAAGATTGATGTATTTCATGGTCATGCTTCCTTCTTTGAAATAAATAAAATGAAGGTCTTAAAAAAGGATGGGGAAAATCTGGTGCTTGAATCAGACAAATTTATCATAGCTACAGGTTCTAAACCTATCGTTCCGGATGCGTTTAATTACGATAAAAAAAGGGTGATAACTTCTACGGAGGCCCTTGGAATTCAAGAGGTGCCCAAAAAGATGGTCGTTATCGGAGGTGGTGTCATTGGTCTGGAACTGGGTTCCGTATATGCAAGGCTGGGCACCAAAGTGGATGTCATAGAGTTTATGGATACACTGGTTCCTTCTATGGATACAGAATGTGTAAAGGAATTGCAAAAATCAATGCAAAAAATGGGGGTGACTTTCCATTTAAACGCTCAGGTAACCCGGGTGGAACCAAAGGGTAAATCGGTGGACGTATATTATAAGTTTAAAAATACAGAAGAGGAAATAAAACAGCAGGCAGATTACTGCCTGGTTTCTATAGGAAGAAAACCCTATACAGAAAAACTTGGATTAGAAAATATTGGGATTAAAATGGATGAAAAGGGTAAGATATTGGTGAACAATCATTTACAAACATCCATACCAACTATTTTTGCCATTGGGGACGTCGTTCAGGGTCCAATGCTGGCACATAAAGCGGAAGAGGAGGGTGTTTTTGTTGCAGAATTTATGGCGGGTCAAAAACCTCATATCAATTATAATCTTATTCCAAATGTTATATATACCTGGCCTGAAGTAGCAGGTGTTGGTCAAACGGAAGTTCAATTGAAGGCAGCAGGAATCCCGTTTAAGGTGGGTAAATTTCCTTTCAAGGCACTGGGACGTGCCAGAGCAAGTATGGATATGGAAGGTCTGGTTAAAATTTTATGTCATGCTCAGACCGACGAGATTTTAGGAATGCATATTACAGGTGCAAGAGCAGCTGACTTAATAGCTGAAGGAGTGACTCTAATGGAATTCAGAGCATCAGCGGAAGACGTCTGCAGGATGAGCCATGCACACCCAACATACGCTGAAGCAATTAAGGAAGCAGCTCTGGCGGCTACTGCAAACCGGGCGATTCATATCTGAAAAACATGAATTAAGCTTTTCCAGCCAACAGGAAAACTATTTCACCACGAATCTGATCGGGATGATCTTTAAAGTAGGTTTGAAGCTCAAGTATGGTTCCCCTGTGATAGGTTTCATGTAATTTTGATAATTCTCTGCATACACAAGCATGCCTGTCAGGTCCAACTATCAGACAAAGTTCATCTATTAATTTAACCAGCCGGTGGGGAGATTCATAAATGACAGAGGTTTCAGGTAATTCAGCTATGTATTTTAACCGGGTTTGTCTGCCCTTTTTATGTGGTAAGAAACCTTCATAATGGAAGCTATCTGTTGGTAGTCCTGAAGCAGCCAACGCCGGGATTAATGCGGTAGCTCCCGGAAGGCAGGTCACTTCAATATTGGCACGAACACAAGCACGAACCAGCAGAAATCCAGGGTCAGAAATCCCGGGAGTACCCGCATCAGAAATAAGGGAAACCGAAATACCTCCGGCTAACTCCCTGACCAGATGATCTGTTACATGATGTTCATTAAAGGCATGGAATGGCCGTAAAGGGGTAGAAATACCATGGTAATCCAACAGTTTTTTTGATGTTCGCGTATCTTCAGCTAAAATAAAAGTTGATTCCCTGAGGATTCTAATGGCACGAAAGGTAATATCTTCTAAATTTCCAATAGGGGTGGGTACCAGATATAACATAGGCACCAATTAATCTACCTCTTTGATTTGGAAGGTGTAATTTTCCATAATCAGATTGGCAAGTAGTTTTTTACATGCCAGATCAATTTTATCACTTGCTTCTGATTCATTTTCAGCTTCCAGCAACATCTGAATATGTTTTCCGATTCTAATATCCAATACACCGGTTACTGGAATATGATGAAGATTTTTTTCAACGGTTTTACCCTGAGGATCAAGTAATTCCTTGTGAGGCATGATGTCAATTTCTGCCAAAAATTTCATATTGTTTTATTTGAAGTAAAGTAATGAATATAAAGAGACAATAAAACATAACTTGTTATCCAGGTTATTGGTGCCAGTTTAGGCTGCCAAATTAACACTATTGTACAGAAAATGACGAATAATATTTTCAGTTTATTATTTTTTAAATCTCCCCTGAATTTTAAACTGAACATAGGTAGGTTAGCCTGCATCAGGATACTCAGGATCAAAAGAAAGCTGATTAAAAATGCTGTTCTTAGTAAATATCCCGGTATCAACTGGCTATAAAATAAATGAATGAGGAGAAGTCCAACGGAAAAAAGGGTACAGGCTGGCGTGGGTAAACCAATAAAATCAGCATGTTGACGGGTGTCTATATTGAATCTTCCAAGTCTTAATCCGGCAGAAAGGGTTATGATGAAAGCCGGCATTCCAACCCAGTGCCAGGTATCCGGCCATTTACCAGTCTGGTTGTGTACGATAAGCCCATAAAAAATAATACCAGGGACAAGACCAAAAGAAACTAAATCAGCTAAACTATCCAGTTCCTTGCCTAATGGAGATTGCACATGTAACCATCTGGCAACCAAACCATCTAAAAAATCGGCTATGGCTGCTAATCCAATCCAAACAATGGCCATTTCCAATTGGCCGTACAACAGGGAAAGAGAAGCGAAAACACCAGATAAAAGATTCAATAAGGTGATGATATTCGGAATATGCGAACGCATTTAACCAGATTTAAGTTGAGCTATTTCTTTAAGCGGATAAATATACTTGTTATTTTTACAAATTGGATAAAAACAGCTTGAAAGCCTCATTCAAGTTTCTTCGGATTATGTAAAAAGGAATGCACCTAATATGTTAATTTTACGTTTAATAAATGGATCATTAATCAAAAAAAAATGAGAAAAATATTATCCGGCTGCATTATTTTTCATAGTTTTTTGAACATTTCCCTGGCGAGTGTACCCAATGATAAATGTGAAGAAGCAAGAATTCTGACCAATCTGAATAACTGGTGCTCAGATTCTGCAGCATTTACTACAGTGGGTGCCATGGACGAAGGCATTGCACCGGCTACCTGTTTCCCTCAGGAAACACAACGGGATATTTGGTTCAGCTTTACTTCAAGAGGTACAAATATAAGTATTCAGGTAATAGGAGATACCCGGTTGGGTAAAGGTGGCAGCCTTCGATCCCCTCAAATGGCTATTTACAGGGGAGCATGCGGTTTGTTAACCCAGGTCGCCTGTATTTCTGATAATTCTTCTCCCGCCAATAATGTAGTGCAAATATTATCCAGTAGTATGTTGGTTGGGCAAAAATATTACCTGCGGGTGAGTGCCAGAGGAACAAATAGCGGAACTTTTAAATTATGTATAAATAGCTATACTTCAGTTGGTTCCCCCTCTGGAGACTGCCAGTCAGCTGTTATTCTTTGTGATGACAGGCCCTTTACCGTCAGTTCCGTTCGAGACAGGGGGGCTGTCCTGGATAATATAAATGATGCCTTTTGTACCGATAATCTGGGAGGAAGGGCACCTGTCATTGAAGAACAATCGACCTGGTATAAATGGACGATTCAAACCGCTGGCTCCCTGACCTTTACAATAACGCCAAGCAATCCGAGTGATGATCTGGACTGGGTATTATATGAATTGACTGCATTAAATAATTGCAGTAATAAAAAGATGTTAAGGTATAGTATCGTAGGCGAAAACGTAGGCGAACCCATAAATAAATGGATTGCCTGCACGGGTGCTACCGGTTTAAAAGAGGGGGAAACAGATGAGGTTGAAAATTGTGGGTGCAATAATGGAGCTAATAGCTTTGTAAAACCCGCAATGATGGAGGTCGGAAAATCGTATGCTTTGGTTATTATTAACTACAGCCAAACAGGGTTTGGATATGAATTAAAATTTGGTGGAACCAGCAAGTTTAAAGGACCGGAAGTTAATTTTACCACCGATGTATCAGAGGCTTGTGTAGGAAGTCCGATTGTTTTTACCGATAATTCCTCGAGTCCCGGTTCAATTCGAACCTGGAACTGGTCTTTTGGTCCGTCTGCCAGAATCCAGAATAATGCAGGGAAAGGTCCGCATGCCGTTATATTTGATGAACCAGGAAATACACCGGTTTTATTGCGGGTAACAAGTGCGGAAGGGTGTAGTGTAAGCAAGGTGGTTGATGTTAAAATTAACTGCTGCAAAGATCATTTTAAAACAAATACTTCGGTTTCTGATATTACTTGCCCGGGATCGCAAACCGGAAAGATTGACCTGGGTATATCAAATGATTACAGTCCCTATGTGTATAGCTGGAATGATGGTAAAACAGTGGGTTCCAGGACGGGTTTGTCCACGGGTGATTATACCGTGACCGTGGTGGATAAATCAACCTGTTCTACGACTTTGTCTTTTTTTGTAAATAGTCCAAAACCACTGGAGTTGATTCCTGAACTAAAAATGCCAACATGTAATGGTGGATTAGATGGTTCCATTCGATTGAAGGCATCTGGTGCAACAATCCCATATCAATACAGTTGGAACGGGAGTTCTTTTAATTCACAAAACACCCTTGGCGGTTTAGCTGTAGGGAATTATAAAATTCAATTGAAAGATGGAAATAACTGTCTTTTTGATACAATCATTCCTTTAAAGGAATTGGAACTTTTGTTAGACCCTACGGTTGAATCTGTGACACAACCCCGATGTTTTGGTTTTTCAGACGGTAAAATTGAGGTGAATATTGATAACGGAAATGCCCCCTATGAATACGATTGGAAAGATACCAAAGGTTTTCAACCGGCCAATTCTTTAAACAATATTAAAGCAGGAAAATACGAAGTTCAGGTAAGGGATAAAAATAGATGCCTGGGCAATTTTTCTTTTTCAGTAAAGGATTATCCGCCTTTGAGCGTGAATCTTTCAGCTCTAAATGTTAGTTGTAATGGTTTAAAGGATGCTTCGATACAGGCAAATGGGGTGGGGGGAAATGGTAATTATATTTACAGATGGCAAAATGGTAACAGAGAGTCACTGATTAAAGATCTTGGCGTTGGAAATTACGGATTGACCCTTTTTGATCGGAATGGTTGTAAACTGGACACATTTCAGCGAATCACCGAACCTACAGCACTTCAGATTGGCACCGTCCAGGTTGTAGATAATGTATGTTTTGGTTTTAAAACGGGAAGCATTGCAGCCATTGGATCGGGTGGAACGCCACCTTATGCTTATGCCATTGATGTAGGGGCACTCCAAACACAAAATAATTTCAAAGGTCTGGCAGCAGGTAACTACATATTGCGTATTTCTGATGTGCTGGGTTGTACCGTTCAACAAAACGTTACCGTTAAACAACCGGGAAAATTAACAGTATTTGCCGGGTTTGATACCCTGGTAAATTTAGGTACTTACCTGCAGTTGACAGCTACTGCAAATCAGAGTCCGGTAAATTATAAATGGATTCCTCAAGACCTGGTTGTTTGCAGCACCTGTTCCAGTACCAGAACTAAAGAACGAGTAAATAATCAAATTACTTATAAGGTTTTGGTAACTAATCCGGATGGTTGTGAAGCTGAAGATGAAGTTAATGTCAATGTTGCCCGAAACAGGCCGGTATTCATTCCTAATGCTTTTACCCCCAATAATGATGGGGTAAATGATTTTTTTACCGCTTTTGCAAATGAATCAGCTAAGATCATAAGAAATCTGACGATTTATGATCGTTATGGAGGCATTATTTATTCGGTAGATAATATAAAGATTAATGATGAAACAAGTGGCTGGAATGGAACCGATGGCAAGGGCGTTGCCTTAAATACAGGAAGTTATGTTTATACCTTTACTATTCTTTATATCGATGACACAGCATTAACTTTGTCAGGCGTAGTGAATCTAATACGTTAATAATGAAGGAAATGAAGATAAAAGGAGTCGTTTGGATTTTTTTGATTCTATGTTTTGGTTGTGAAAGGAATGAAGAGCTTATTCCATTTACAGAAAAAGATTTAAAATTGGAAAAAACAAAAGGGGTGGAAATCCTTTACTCTGATTCTTCTATAGTTAGAATTCGGATCAAAGCGCCTGCTTTAGTATTCCATCTGCAAGCCATCGATCCATTTCAGGAATTTCCGGATGGTATCCATATCGATTTCTTTAATCCACAGGGAAAAATAACCAGTACACTCACGGCAGATTATGCAGCCAGATTCCAATCAAAAAAGAAAACTTTTCTGAAAAATAATGTCCGCTGGGAAAGTATTAATAAGGAGGTGATGGAGTCTCCTGAATTAACCTGGAATGAGGAAACGCAGAATTTATACACCAATAAATTTGTTGTCATTGCCACTCCCAAAGATACGGTGTTTAGTCAAGGCTTCAATGCAGACCAATCCTTTAATCAAATTCAAATGAGGGCAATAGATGGAAGTATGGAGGTAAAAAATAAATCGAAAGATGGATTTTGATTGTTTATCTTTGATTGTCTATTTAAAGATTTAGGAGCCAATCAGATGAAACCAAATCGCCCGCCTTCCATATTTGCGGAAATGACTTCGTGTCAGGCCCTCGGCAAAAAAAAATTAGCTGTGTTAATTGATCCTGATGGTATCGATATCAAAAATCTTTGTACAATTACCGGTCACTTGCAACTGCCGGGCATTGGTTATGTCTTTATTGGAGGTAGTTTTATTCAGAAAGATAAGATGGAAACCTGCCTCCGGTATCTTAAAGAAAATACCAGTCTGCCTCTCATTTTATTCCCGGGACATTACTTTCAGGTGAATGCCCTGGCTGATGGCATTTTATTTCTCTCCCTGATTTCTGGCAGAAATCCTGAATTTTTAATAGGGCAGCAGGTAGTCGCCGCACCGTATATTAAAGCGTCGGGATTAGAAGCAATAGCTACTGCTTATCTGTTAATTGACGGTGGAAAGCCTAATACGGCAACCTATATGAGCAATACTTCACCAATTCCAGCCGATAAACCAGGGATTGCAGCACATACAGCTTTGGCTGGAGAAATGTTAGGATTAAAATTATGCTATCTGGATGCGGGCAGTGGTGCAAAAAATCCGGTTTCAGAAAAAATGATTAAACAAGTCAGAAGTTTAATTACCGGCCCTCTTATCGTAGGAGGTGGGGTAAGGAGTGCATCACAGGTTGCCTCACATTTTGATGCTGGAGCTGATATTGTGGTTGTTGGAAATATACTGGAGGAAAATCCTGAATTGTTAAAGGAAATGTCCTCCGTTTGTACAAGAAAAATGACGGTTCCTCAGAAGGTTTAAATCAAAAATAAATGGCTGAAAAAGGGGTAGTTTTGAAATCAACAGGTAGTTGGTATGTTGTGCAGAAAGAGGATTTCACTATGATGGAATGCCGCATAACAGGTAAGTTCAGATTAGATGGTTTACCAACTACAAATCCTATTGCCGTCGGAGATCTGGTTTCAATCATTCCGGATAATGAGTTGGGAAAGGGGGTCATCAAAGAAATTTTCCCCCGAAAAAATTATGTGGTCAGGCAATCTCCAAGAAATAAACATGAGGTTCATTTACTGGCAAGTAATGTCGATCAGGCCGTTGTGGTCATCACTATGGTTCAGCCAAAATTGAAGCAGGGATTTATTGACAGGTTTTTATTAATGACCGAACCTTACAATATTTCCACGTTAATTGTATTTAACAAGGCTGACTTATATAAGGAGGTGGATATGGAAATTTTCCATAACCTTAAGGAAATGTATGAACAAATTGGTTATGATTGTTTGTTATTGAGTGCAACGTCGGGTCTGGGAATGGATGTTTTGGCAGAGAAATTAAAAAATAAAATCTCCCTGATAGGGGGGCAGTCAGGCGTTGGCAAATCCAGTTTACTGAATAAATTAGATCCCTCAATTCAGCGAAAAACAGGTATTATATCTGACTATTCAGGGAAAGGACAACATACTACTACATTTGCAGAAATGTTTCCATTTTCTTTAGGAGGATATATTATAGATACCCCAGGGATAAAAACCCTGGGATTTAATTATTTGTCGCAGGAGGAGGTGGCACACAATTTCCGGGAGTTTTTTGATTTATCCAAACAATGCAGGTTTGGCGGGAAGTGTTTACACAGAAACGAACCTAATTGTGCTGTAAAGGAAGGGCTAGAAAAAACCTGGGTGAGTGAATTGAGATATCAAAACTATCTTCAGATTCTTTCAGAGGTGGAAGAGCAGAATTATTGGGAAAGGCAGAAAGGTTATTAATGCCTTTCCCCGTTTAATTTGAATCTTCTTTTATTCAGGTTCGAAACCTAACACAATATTGAAATCTCCGTATTCCCGAAGTCCCTTTGCATTTGCCTTGTCGAAACCAAGTCCATAATCAAATCCCAGTGTACCAAACATTGGCAGGAAGACACGCAAGCCAAAACCAACGGATCTTTTCATATCAAAGGGGTTAAAATCTCTGACAGATCGCCAGGAATTACCTCCCTGACCGAATGCAAGGACATAAATAGTACTGCTTGGATTTAAGGATACAGGATAACGTAACTCTATAGTAAACTTATCAAAAATGGGCGTAGCAGCAGTTCCTGTTGAAGTGTTTGGGCTTATATTTGCTTCGAGTTGGTTAATTTCATATCCTCTCATTGAAATGATGTCAACACCCTGGAAACCAAATTGCTGGTTATTAATACCATCACCACCTAACTGGAATCTTTCAAAAGGAGGAGCCCCAATTTCTTTATTATAAAAGCCAAGGATACCAATTTTTGCAGCAGCTTTAAGTACAAGTTTTCCGGTTAGGGTAGCGTACCATTCAGCGTCAAAACGCCATTTGTTATACTCGAGATAACGGAATTTTTCAGAAACGGAAAGTTCTGTATAATCCTTATTCGGTTGGAAAAGAGAATAAGGTAAGGTAAATTGAACAGAGAGGGAAATATTTGAACCTTGTTTTGGAAATAGAGGATCATTGATTGAGTTTCTGGAAACGATTTGACGCAGGGAGAAATTGTTGAATTTTCCCACATTAACAGCTTCACCCTGGTCTGTTTGGAATCCTTGCCAGTTTTGCAAAGTTAAGGTTTGGATATTCAGTGCGGTACTTGCCACAAAGTTATCATCTGGCCATTTCAAACGGGTACCAAAGCTAACAGAACCTTGTTTGATATTTAAACTCTGATAGGTACTGGTTCCTCTTTGACCGTAGGCAAATCGATTATAGAAACCACCCATGGTGAAAGAATTCGGTTTTCTGCCCCCCAACCATGGTTCAGACAGGGATAAATTATAAGACTGGTAAAAATCTCCGTTGGTTTGGGCCCTGAGACTCAATCTTTGACCATCCCCCATAGGAAGGGGTTTCCATGCCTCTTTATTAAAGATATTTCGTAAAGAGAAATTATTAAAGGAAACGCCTAAAGTACCTATAACCCTGTTGAAACCACCCCAGCCGGCTGATAATTCAAGTTGATCTGAAGGTTTTTCTTCAACTTTATATTCAATATCTACCGTTCCCCGGTCAGGATTTACAGGGGTATTAATGCCCAGGTTTTCAGGATTAAAATAATTCAGGTTTGTTATTTCACGCTGAGAACGAATAATATCGGAACGGCTGAATTTCTCCGCAGGTAAGGTTCTTAGTTCTCTTCGAATAACATGTTCATGCGTCCGGTCATTTCCTGCTATGACCACTTTGTCAATATTGGCCTGGGGGCCTTCGAAAATCCTCAGTTCTATATCGATGGAATCTTCGATAATGGCAACCTCAACAGGATCAACCTGGAAAAAAAGGTAGCCAAAGTCCATATATAGAGAACTCACATCTCTGCCATCCTGACTGAATTTTAATCGATTATCTAACAACTCCTGATTATAGATATCACCCTTTTCAATTCCTAAAACAGAAGTCAGGGTTTTATCATCATAGATAGAGTTACCTTTCCAGGTTAGATTTCTAAAATAATACCTTTTGCCTTCATTTATAAAAAGTTTAATCCGCAAATAGCCTTCAGCATCTCTCCAGATACTGTCCTTTAATATTCTGGCATCCCGGTAACCGATGGTATTGTAATAATCGACCAGTTTTTTCTGATCTTCCTTATATTCTTTTTCAACCAGTTTAGAAGCGGCCAGTAATTTTTTCCTTTCTTTGGTTTTGGATAACTTTTTAAGTAATTTTTTGTCCGGAACCTCTACATTTCCATCCAGAACAATTTCTTCAATCCTTACTTTCTCACCCCTGGAAATATCAAAAACCAGGTTTACAGAATTCACCCGAGCGGTATCTTTTACTTCTGTTACGGTTACTTTTGAGTCAAAAAAGCCTTTATTAGCAAAATGTTTTTCCAGTCCTTCAGCGGCATTAACCTTAATATTATCCGTGATGATACCCCCTTTTACCAAAAACTTATTGACAACTTCGTTAAGAGATTCATGCTGACTTTTGCCGATTCCTGTAAAAGAGTGAGCACTTAACCGGGGTCGTTCTGCGACGATAATTTCGAGGAAAATGACATCTCCAATATTTTTGGACTTAATGATTCGTACGTCGGTAAATAAGCGTAAATTCCATAAATTTTTGATGGCACGAGGAATTTTTGCGCCTGGTATTCTGACTTTATCGCCAACGACGAGACCAGAGATACTAATAATGGCATTGTCATCACTAAATTCAGCTCCGGTTACTGAAATGGCACCAATTTCAAACTCACCGGGTTTTGTATAATCAAAAGCAGGTACCGTATCATTAGAAATTTGGCCTGTCAGAAAAGGTGTACTCAACGCTACAAGAGCAAGGAGTAAACTGAATCGTAAAGAAGTATGGTTAATTTTCATTTTATTTTATCAGTAAAAGAGAAAAAAGTGTTTAATGTGGTTGTATGGGTGTGTTATTTAATGCCTGCTGTTCACTGGTTAAGCCAAAACGTCTTTCTCTTTTTTGGTAATCAATAATAGCATTAAAAAGGTCATTTTTTCTAAAATCAGGCCAGAATAATGGCGTGAAATATAGTTCTGTATAAGCGATTTGCCAAAGCAGGAAATTGCTCAGGCGATATTCGCCGCTTGTCCTGATAAGTAATTCCGGATCAGGTATTCCATGGGTACAAAGGGCTTGCTGAAATACTATTTCATCAATTTCATCAGGTTCTATTATGCCGTTTTTAACCTCAGCAGCAATTAATTTTGTTGCTTCCAGGATTTCCCATTTTGCACTATAATTCAAAGCTAAAATGAGGGTCATCCGGGTATAATCTTTCGTTTTTTCGATGCCATTCAACAGTGCTTTCCTGGTATATTCCGGCAAACCGTCAATATCACCAATGGCTTGCAGTCGAATATTATTTTTATGAAGCGTATCCAGTTCACGACCTATGGTTTCAACTAATAAATTCATCAAAGCATTGACTTCAAATTTTGGACGCGACCAGTTTTCAGTAGAAAAAGCATATAATGTAAGATATTCAACACCGATTTCAGCAGCTGCCTCGGTGGTTTCCCTAACGGCTTGAATAGCTGAAGTATGACCAAAAATTCTGGCCTTACCCTGACTTTGTGCCCAACGTCCATTGCCATCCATAATAATGGCTATATGTTTTGGCAGCTTTTCTCGAATTATTTGCGATTTTACATCCGTCATTAGGAAAAAATGTGTTTTCAAACCTGCTTTTTCTTAAAACAGTGGACAAAGATAATAAAAGAAATTTTACCCCTTTGATTTCATTCCTTATACCTTTAATTTTAAGGTGAATTTCTCATATAAGAAGACAAAAATGCAAAAAAAAGCTTCATATTAAATTTATCTTGTCGTTGAAACTATAATGAATATGAAATTTTGGATGGTTTTTTTAGGAGGAGGGATTGGCAGTATAGTAAGATTTGGTTTCCAGTATTATATGCCAAATACGAATAGTTTGTCAGTTCCAACCCTGTCGGCAAATATTTTAAGCTGTTTGATTCTTGGTTATCTGGCTGGATTAAAAATGAGGGCTCAGATTTCAGACGAATCCTACTTGCTTTTAGCAACCGGATTTTGTGGCGGTTTCAGCACTTTCTCTACCCTGGTGCTGGAAAACTGGCAAGCAATCAGAATCGGTAAAATCGGAATCGCTCTTTTCTACGCTTTATTAAGTCTTACCCTTGGTTTTTTATCTTTGATTTTTGGTTATTTTCTCTCTCAGAAATATCAACATTGACCAGTAAGGCCATAAAAATAAAAAAAAAGGAGCCAATCTTATCGGTTTCAACCAAATCGTTAATCGTTAAAAAGGATAAAATTACGATGAGGCTTGTTAATGCTGCCATTGAAATCCAGGGAGCAAATTGGATACCGGCACCCGATGCAATGCGTTGACCAGTCTGCAAAACAATAATCATTAACAATCCGAATATAAATAAACCAGGTAAGCCTTGTTCTACTAAAATCATCAGGAAATAACTGTGTATGCCTGATTTTTCCTCATTATTACTGACATAAGTCCTGAACCCTTTTACGGTAAAGGCTTTGTAATGATGTACAAAACTTCCAGGACCAAAACCAAGCCATGGTTCTTTTACAGACATGTGCGCACCGGCTACCCAGCGGTATAATCGTTCCATAGTACTTATATCCTCTAATTTAACTGTGGCTTCCAGTAAATTATCAAATTCAGTATGGGAAATCGTCCGGTCGTAATTTGGAGCAAAATCTAAATATTTATTATTATTCGACAGCCAGCATACCCCGGAAATAACAACAAATACACTCACATAAACTACGGGCATCAGCATTTTCTTTCGAACCAGCAGGCCAGCCGCAAGGGCTATTAAAATGGCGCCATACGCTGCCCTGGTATAGCTCAGGTAAATGGCAACTAACCATAAGGGAAGCAGTATTGTCAGCATTTTTCTTTTAATACTGCCTTTGGGATAATGATACCTGATCAGAAAAATCCAGGGGAATAAAAGCGCAAGCAAAGCAGCATAATTGACGTGGTTTCTTTGAAAGGGATGTAATACCCGGTGTATATCACCAAAAGAAAAACGATAAAAGGAATGTCTGTACCAAATGACGATCACACTGAAAATCATAGGGATAAGGACAACCCAGACCATGAACTTAATTCTTTTTTCACTGCGTAACAAGTAGCCTGCCAAAAAATAAAAAGTAGCGATATACCAGATTTTTGCCAGTAAAAATTTGATGGAGATAAAAACAGAATAGGAAGTTAAACTGGTTAAAAAAGTCCAGAAAACATGGATTAACAGCCATATTGTAATGGGGTGAGTCAGAAAAGCTGACCCCATTTTTTTGATATGCACTAAAAAATGGAATATCCCGATACCCATTAAACCAATGATGAGCGGTTCAGTTGGCAAATCAGTTCCAAATCCGTTATCAAATGTTATTTCGGTTGATAAGGGAATGAAAAATAACAAAAGGAAAAAAATAACCTTAAAATCAAGTAAACTAAAATAGATAATCAGACTAAAAGGTATCAATAAAAGCCAGAGCCACTGGTCTTCTAATATGGCTATGAACCAGGCTACGCTAAAAACCAGCGAAAAGAAAAGAAATAAATAGCGTTGTGAAACACTGGTTTTTTCGGAAAAAATGGATAACCCTTTACTAATCATGTAATATTTCCTTCCAGTTGATTTCCTTATATTGATCTAACAATATTACCAGTAAAATACTTAGAAAAAAGGACACTAAAGTGGCACCCAGAACAATCAAGGTGCGTTTAGGCCTGCTTTTAATTAAAGGGATTTCTGCATTTTCCATTTCCAGTAAAGCAGGAATATTGGCATTTTGTGCCGAATACAGTAATTTCAATCTTTGTTTTTCCTGTGCAATTTGTTCTATAAAAGAATAATATCGAACTTCCAGTTCATTTAAGGTAAGTTGACCTTCGTTCAGCATGAAAACCCTTTTTTCGAGCGTATCCAGTTCTGCTTTCAATCCTTCCGTTTCCGCCTCCAGATATTGTATGGTGTCTTTGGGAATGTTGCCACCGGTTTTTAAGTTTCCAAGTCTGGCATTTGTCCGGATATATTCGCTTTTAACAACATCAAATTGTTCGGAAATAATCTCAGATTGAGTTTTGGTATTAAACAGGTTATATTTCTTTCGCGTTTTACTCAGACTGTCGCTTAAAATTTGTATTTCAAATTGCTTTTCTGCTATGCCAGTTTGTAAGGAATGTATCATTTTTGAATAGCCGTCTTTTATTAATTTTTTTGCTTTCTCATCAATAAGAAAACCGGCATATTGAACCATTTTAGCTGCTAATGCTGGATTTTTATCTTCAATAACCAGTGAAATAGCATCTCTGTCTGTTTTTTCAACCGTATAATAAGTGGAAAATTTCTTTCTGACCCTGTAATGGGATTTAGGTAAGGACGGATTAATATGGTAATGCTCATAAAGATTAAAAGAATCAACCATTTGATCAATTAATACATTGGATTCAGCTATAATTAATAATCGATCTATATCTTCTTCCCCGCCATAATACCGGATTTGGTCTGAACCCCCAAATAAGTTTTCCGGCCTGGACTGTTCCGGGCTTATTGCCAGAAATTTTGCCTCAGCGGCATAAAAATCGGGTAAAAAGAGGGTTATTAAAGCCGTTGCAATGCCGATAAAAATAGTAAATGATAAAATTGGCTTTCGCCATTGGAATAATATAGTGATAAGACTGAGCAAGTTGGTTGGTTTTGATTCCATAAATCAGTTAATGGTTTCTTTAAATAAAGGCTGCCATTCATTTTTGTTAATCATACCTGTAGTTATCATTGAAATTCCTGTGATAATTAATCCAATGAAGAGAAGTACAGGTAAATTAGAAAACGTGAGGGGCAGGAAGTAATGAACGGAAAAAATACATAAGCCCGTAAAGAGGGAAAATAAGAAAATGCGACGAACTAAAAGAAAAGATGTTTTCACCAACTGCTTTTTCAAGCATAAATTCAGCTGCAGAATAAATGCCATGGATTGGGTAATCAACGAGGCTAATGCGACGCCGGGAACAGACATGAAAGGTAAAAGCAACAAAATTAATACCATATTAATTCCTAAAATCCAGACAAAGATACGATTCATTGGCCAAAGGCTGCCTGAAGCTGTCAATAAGGTGCCATATATGTAATTTCCACTTATAGGTATGATAGTTAATATGCCAATAGAGAAGGTATTAATCATTTCGTTAGTGGCATTTTTGTATAAAAGGGGAATGATACCTGCAGCATAAACGGAAAAACCAAAGGCTAAAGGAATCATCAAAGTCCAAAGAAACCGGATAGCCATATCTGCTAATTTTGATGTCATTTCCAACTGCTGAATGCTTTTGGTAAACAGGGGCAACAGCAGTCCGGCAAACAAATAACCAATGATATTTACAGCCTCTACTATTCTGAAACTACTGGCATAAATGGCAACACCATTAAATTTTCCAGTGGAAAAAAAGGGTATAAGGATAGTATCCATTCTGGAACTCGCACTCATTAACAATACCAGTGTGGCATAAGGAATCCCTTCATGAAGCAGCGATTTTAATCTGGTTAGATCAAATTTAAGCTGAAAAGAAAAGTCGTGCCTGCGCAATATCTTTACAGCTATCCCTGTTGCAAGGAGTATAGTAAGCAGCTGGACACTGGTGAATAAAATGATAGTGATGCTGGATTGTAAGGCAGGTATAACAAGAAACAGACCCATTAGTAGGATACTTAATCCACGATCTGTAACAGATAAATAACTGTCCATCCGGTAAAGTCCTATACCAGATATTGCTGCCCTGAGAAACAGTAAAAAGGAGTTACTCAATTGCAGCAGAAGAATTAAAGCGAGGAAAAGAGGATATTCAGACCCAAATCCGAGTATAAAGGCTGTTAAACTTGTTAAAATAAGGTAAAGCAGAGACAAAACAGCTTTTAAAGATAAAAAATAGGGATACAGCATTCTTGCTTCTGAATGATGTTGAGCACAGGTTCTGGTCAGCCATGCCTGTAAACCAACATCAGCAATAATTTGAAAAATAAATGAAAGATTGAACAGGGTGAAATAAACCCCATATTCTTCGGGAGGAATGACATTTTGTACGCCACGGTCAATGCCTAACAGATATAAGGGTTTAATGATGGCATTTAACAAAAGAACCAACAGAATATTTCCCTGGAAATCACGGTGTAACAATTTTGATTCCTCCATACCTGTTAAACCTGCATAAGCAAGTTATTCATAACGGAGAGATTCTATTGGGTCCAGTTGCGCTGCTTTCATGGCTGGATATAGACCAGAAAATAATCCAACTAAGGTACAGGTGAATACTGCGACAGTAATCCATAACCAGGGAATTAAAAAATTTCCACCCATTAAAAAGGTAACGCTATTACCAATGAGCACACCAAAAATAATGCCTACAATTCCGCCCATTAAACTGATAAATATGGCTTCCGTTAAAAACTGAATGAGTATAACCCGCTTTGTCGCTCCCAAGGCTTTTGAAATACCCACTTCTCTGGTTCGTTCTGTTACAGAGACCAGCATAATATTCATTAAGCCAATGGCAGCACCAAGTAAGGTAATGACGCCAATAACAACAGCCGCTAAACGCAAATAAAGCGTATTTTCCTTTATAACATCAATTAAACTGTCACTTCGCTGGATTTCAAAATCATTATCATCCCAGGTTCTTAGTTTCCTGATATTTCTGAGTAAACCCGTCGCAACAGCTATCCCATAATCAATTTGCGTCGGTTCATTTACAGCAACTAATATTTTGAAGTTGGTATTGGCATTGGCGTAATATTTTTTACCGGTTGCCAGCGGTATGATGACTCGCCGGTCTTCATTTCCACCCATAGCAGAACCTTTGGAAGCAAGAATACCAATGACTTTAATCTTTAGCTTTCCTATGGAAATAAGTTGATTATATGCTTTTTCAAGTTTACCGTCAAATAATAAATTAACAATATCAGCGCCTATAATGCCTATTGGCAAACCGTCAAGGGTTTCAGAAGCTGAAAAATTACGACCAATAGAAACATCAAATCCTTTGGCTTCCAGATAGTTTTCATTTACCGCAAATATAGCTACATTGGGATTGGTTTTAGTTTCACCGTAACCAACTGCTGCATTACCTGTGCAACTAAAAGAAATGGATGTTTTTGCCGGAAAAATAAATCGTTCCTTAAAATCAACAGCTTCTCTGTAGGTAAATATCTTTCCCCGTTTTTCAACGAAACCGCCTCTTCTTCCACGTGGACCATCTGAAGAAAGAGGATCCACTTCAAAAACATTGGCGCCAAGATCTGAAAAACTGTCATTCAAGGAATATATCGTGCTGTCAATGGCTGTTAATATGCCTACTAAAGCCATAATACCAAAGGCAATAATCATTAATGTTAAAACTGCTCTTAATAAATTGGAGCGAATAGCCCGGAAGGCTAAACGAATATTTTCAAGTAAATTCATTTCAGAATTATTATTTGTTTGCAATATAAGCATTACCCCCAAGCCAAAATACTTAATTTAGATAAATACCCCTATTCCTTAGATAGATAAATGAATTTTGTACTTGCATCCCCGTCTGAGTTGCCTATATTTGTTAAAAAAATGTTTCGACTGACTTTTAGCGCTTTTCTTATTACCAGTATGCTATCTTGTTCTTCAAAGGAATTAACAACCAGTCGTTCTGATATTGCCTTCTTTTCTTTGGCAGATTTCATTAAAGAGGAACAGGAAGCCATGAAGAAGGAAGGCATTATGCTGATTAAGATGCTGGAGTTGAATGGAAAAAAAGATACGATTATTTTAAATCAGCCGGATTTTGAAAATGAGCTCGATTTATTTGAAAAAGCGGACATAAATAAGCCGGCGCTATCCGATAAATACAGAACGGATTCTATTTTTCAGCATGGTTACTTATTTAAGGTCCTGTACACTTCAATGGATAAAAAATTATACACCCAAAGACTTGGTATTCAATATCATGCTAATGGGAAAGTAGCCGGCATAGATATACAATTGTATAATGGAAGTCCAATAACTGTTAACGTCCAGCATCTTGTTCTTAGACCATTTATTGGCTATCAAATCATTGATAATCAGTATGTTATGGGAAAAAAAGAAGTGATTAAAGTGGTGGGTTCATTTAAACAAAAAAGGAGTTAGGTGTAACTAACTCCCCGTGTTCAACAGTGTGAAGGGTAATCTATAAATTTTTTCTTGCTGAATACGGGAGTAAATTTTGATGTCGTAAATATATATTAAAGTTTCCTGGTATTTGTATTTTTTTGAAAAAAAAAAGAGGCAGCGCTAAAAAAAATGCACTACCTCCGCCCTAACCAAATAAAACCAAATTATTTTCAAGGAATTTTATGCTAATTATGAGGTTAGCAAATAATTCTTTTGATTTTTTAAAATATTTCATAAAAATAGCAATATGTTTGAATTATCACAAATTTTATAGGTATTGGGAAAGGATAGTTTAAATTTTCATCAGGCTAATACCATATAATTTTTCTTTTTTTTCTTTTTAACCAAATAAAAAATTATAAATTTCAATTAATTTGAAATTATTTTTTTTATCTCAAAAACAAAAAACTTTTTATTTTTTTAAAATCTGTAAAATCTTAGTCAATGAAAAAAATCGGATTGCTTATACTGGTATTAATGGGAGCCTTCGGGAACCTGAATGCACAGGCACCAAAAGCAACTAACGAGGATGCCTTTTTTATCAGGAAAATGTATGATGAAGCCTTAACAAGTAATGATTCTTATGAATGGTTGACTTTCCTTTGCAAAAAAATCGGTGCCCGAATCAGTGGAAGCCCCCAAGCCGCGGCAGCTGTAAATTATACAAAACAGATACTGGATACCCTTTCTTTAGATAGCGTCTGGCTCCAACCTGTTATGGTTCCTCACTGGTACAGAGGGGAGAAAGAGGTAGTTCGTATCGTTGGCTCAAAAAGTCAGGGCGACATTACTTTACGTGCACTTTCCTTGGGAAATTCCATTGGAACTGGTCCGGCGGGACTTACTGCCGAAGTACTGGAGGTGAAGAGTCTGGACGAATTAGACCAATTAGGGAGCAGTCAGATTACTAATAAAATTGTTTTTTTTAACCGACCTATGGATCCAAGACCCCTTAATACGTTTAATGCTTATGGTTCAGCAGCTGATCAGCGTAGTTCAGGAGCAGCGCGCGCAGCAAAATATGGTGCAGTAGCTGTGTTGGTGCGTTCTTTGACAAACCAGCTTGACGGTCACCCTCATACAGGCGGCATGAGTTATCAGCCGGGTATTCCGCAAATTCCAGCCTTGGGCATTAGCACCTTGGATGCCGAAGTTTTAAGTGATTTACTTAAAAAGGAAAGCGTAAATGTGTATATCAGAAATACAAGTCGCATGCTCTCCGAAAAATTATCCTATAATGTTATCGGGGAAATAAAAGGGTCAGAATATCCGGATGAGGTCATTGTGGTCAGCGGACATCTTGATTCCTGGGACGTTGGTGAAGGAGCACACGACGATGGTTCCGGCTGTGTTCAGGCGATGGAGGTTTTACATCTGTTTAAGAAATTAGGTTATAAACCTAAAAGGACCATTCGTTGTGTTTTATTTATGAACGAAGAAAACGGACTTCGAGGGGGCCGGGAATATGCCGCACAAGCCTTAACGGCCAGGGAAAAGCATTTTGCAGCGATAGAATCAGATCGGGGTGGATTTACACCCCGTGGGTTTACTTGTGAAAGTGCCAATCCGGCATTTGAAAAACAATTGAAACGATTGAATGAATCTTTCTTTTTACTGGAATCGTATGGCTTGTTCTTAAAACCTGGAGGATCTGGCGCTGATATAGGACCATTAAAGCCTCAGGGCGTATTTTTAGTTGGTTTTGAACCTGATTCTCAGAGATATTTCGATTTTCATCATACCGCAACGGATGTTCTTGAAGCGGTAAATCCAAGAGAATTAAAATTAGGATCAGCTTCAATGGCTGGTTTAATTTATTTAATGGATAAATTTGGACTTTAATTGTTAAGGAATGGAGGATTATTTGATTGAAGTTGGAGACCTTTGGTTTAAGCCTGTTATTTCGGAAGAGCTTATAAAAAGCAAAGTATATGAAATGGGTAATGTGCTGCGGGAGGAACTGAAGGGTAAAAATCCAATGCTTGTTGGGGTTCTGAATGGTTGTTTTATCTTTATGGCAGATTTAGTCAGGGCAATGAATATACCTTGCGAAATTACCTTTTTAAGATTGAAGTCCTACGAAGGATTGTCCTCCTCCGGGAAAATGAATCTGGTTTTACCACCTGATATTTCCTTTGAAAACAGAACTGTCCTGCTGGTTGAGGATATAGTAGATTCAGGTAAAACGCTGGCTTATTTATATGATGCCTTACATGCTAAAAAGGTATCTGCTATTACTTCCGTTGCATTATTATATAAACCACTGGCAATCAAATACCAGATAAAACCTGATTATTATTGTTTCTCCATTACCAATGAATTTGTAATTGGATATGGTCTCGATTATATGGAGCAGGGGCGACAATTAAAACATCTTTATCAACTGACAGAAAAACCGAGTATATGATGGATCTGGAATGGCTTACCACACAGGTAGCCGGATTAGTGCGGGAGACTGGTATTTTTATTGCCGCGGAATTAGGAAAAGTGGCCAACGACCAGATTGAAATAAAGGATAAAAACAGCTTGGTCAGTTATGTGGACAAGACCGCTGAGCAATGGTTGGTAAAGGGATTGAAACCGCTGCTACCTGGCGCTTCTTTTATGACGGAGGAAGAAACAGATCAAGCGCAAAAAACAAGTTCGCCTTATACCTGGATAATCGATCCTTTGGACGGAACCACTAATTTTTTACACCAATTACCTTGTTTTGCCATTAGCGTTGCCCTTGCTTACCAAAATGAAATTCTGATTGGGGTAGTGCTTGAAGTTAATAGAGGTGAGCTTTTCAAGGCATGGAAAGGTGGTGGTGCATATCTGAATAATAAACCTATTCGGGTAAGTAACACACCTGCTTTGGATGATGCATTGATTGCAACCGGATTTCCTTACCTCGATTTTTCCCATTTTGATGTGTATCTGCCTGTTTTCAATCATTTATTGCGAAATTGCAGAGGCATCAGAAGGTGGGGTGCTGCAGCGGTCGATTTAGTTTATGTTGCCTGCGGCCGGTTCGATGGTTTTTTTGAAGGCTCTCTCAATGCCTGGGATGTCGCCGCGGGCTTATTAATCGTCGAAGAAGCCGGAGGTTCAAGTTGCGATTTTAATGGTGGAAACGCGCAATGGTTTGGTGGAAAAGTGATTGCGGGAAACAAACAGATTAATCAAGAATTGAAAAACCTATTCCTGACTATTCAACCACAACCTTAGCGGCTGTTTCTTGTTAATAGCACAAACAAAAGATAATGAAAATAGCTGCTTTCAGAAAGGCTCATTTCAACGCGGCGCATCGGTTACATCATGCGGGTTGGTCCGATGAGCAAAATAAAAAAATGTTTGGTTTGTGTAATAATCCTTATTATCATGGGCATAATTATGACCTGGAAGTAAAGGTTGTGGGCGAAATCGATCCTCAAACTGGCTATTTAATAGATTTAAAGTATTTGAAAGATCTGATTAAAGAAGAAATTGAGGACCGGTTCGATCATAAAAATCTTAATCTGGAATGTCCGGAATTTAAGGATTTAAATCCAACGGCTGAAAATATATGTGTCGTTATCTGGCATATTTTAAGAGAAAAAATGGAATTAAAATATGATATCGTGGTTCGTTTGTACGAAACCCCACGTAATTACGTAGAATACCCGGCTTGAAATCTTATGTTTTCAGAGTCATTCTTTCAAAAATAGCGAGGCATACCAAAAAAAATACCTTATATTGTGAAAAACATATATAACAATTATCATGACAGAGTCTCATCCCTGGTTGAAGAATTATCCTCCTGGTATTCCTGCTAATATTAATCCTGATCTATTTCCTAATCTGAATGAACTGATAGTCGATGCATTACAACGATATGGAAATAAAACAGCCTTTTCTTGCATGGATAAAAAGTTAACTTTTAACCAGGTTAATAAATATGCCGATCATTTTGCTGCCTTTTTAGTTGGCAAAGGGCTTCTGCCGGGAGATCGGATTGCCATCATGATGCCTAATCTTTTACAATATCCCATTGCTTTATTTGGTGCTATCCGGGCAGGTTTGGTCGTTGTGAATACCAATCCGCTGTACACACCCAGGGAAATGCAATTTCAATTTGCCGATTCGGGTGCAAAGGCCATAGTTATTGTTGAAAACTTTGCGTCGAACTTGCAAAAAATTATAGGGGAAACTTCTATTGAACTGGTCATAAAAACCAGTATTGGCGAAATGCTGGGTTTTCCAAAAGCACAAATTGTCAATTTTGTGATTAAAAATCTAAAGAAAATGGTACCGGCATATCATTTGCCCAATGCCATATCATTTTCAAAAGCATTGGCAGAAGGAAGCCATTTTCCAAAACCCGATATTCACCCACTTCCCGAGGACACCGTACTTTTACAATATACAGGGGGAACCACGGGGGTGTCAAAAGGAGCGATGTTGACGCATAGAAATCTGGTAGCTAATGTGTTGCAAAATAGAGCCATCATGCAGCCTTTTCTTGATGAAGGTACCGAAGTGGCACTTTGCGCATTACCGTTATATCACATTTTTGCATTCACGGTCAATTGCTTATCCATGTTACAGTTTGGCGCTCATTCGGTATTGGTTACCAATCCGAGAGATATCAGCGGACTGATAAAAACGATAAAAAATAACCCACCCAGTTTAATTACGGGCATTAATACTTTATTTAATGCCTTGTTACAGCAAGATGATTTTGTGAAATTAGATTTTTCGAAATTGAAAGCCACCGTTGGAGGTGGAATGGCGGTTCAAAATCCGGTAGCTGTTGCCTGGGAGAAAATAACAGGTTGTTATCTGGCTCAGGGATACGGTTTAACTGAAACATCACCCACATTGTCTGTCAACCCCATTGATGGCAATGGAAAATTGGGAAGTATTGGATTGCCATTGCCTTCAACAAGTATGAGAATTGTTGACGAAAATGGAAAAGTGCTGGAACCTGGGGAAATTGGTGAAATCCAGGCTTCGGGCCCTCAGATTATGAAAGGTTATTATAATCAGCCAGAGGAAACGGCGGTTTCGTTGAAAGATGGCTGGTTTTCAACTGGAGATTTGGGCTATATGGAACCTGACGGATTTTTCAGAATCGTAGATCGTAAGAAAGACATGATTCTCGTTTCAGGATTTAATGTTTATCCCAATGAAATTGAAGAAGTTCTCGTTTCTCATCCCGACGTGTTAGAAGCAGCCGTTGTAGGTATGCAGGACGGTAAATCGGGGGAAGCGGTAAAAGCATTTGTCGTATTAAAAAATAAAGGAACCAGTAAAAAGGATTTATTAGCGTATTGCAGGGAAAATTTAACAGCTTATAAAATACCCAAAGAGATTGTTTTTAAAGATGAATTACCCAAGACCAATGTTGGAAAAATACTTAGGAGGGAGCTGAAATCGGAGTAATTAGGTGCTGGTTAGTGTCTTTTTTCAACTAACTGAAGAAATTCTTATTGGTGGTGTATTCTTGTTGCCAAATATAGTGCGGTTGTAATCACCGATTATAGTAAATTCATAAATAGAAAATAATAAAGAAACTTCTAATTACTATTAAGAAACCAAGTCTGATAGTTGGTGACTTGACTCTCTTTCAGGCACCCTTTAGATAAAACAACTTTAAAGAACCCACCGGATAAGACATAGTGTTTTGTCCACAACTTACAATTAGCCAGTTAGCTTTAAGTTTATATCGAAAAACTGTAAATAGTATACAAACTACCTGAATTTGTATCCTTTAGCCTCAATTATAACTTTGAGTTTTGTATCATAAAAAAAATGAACATGAAACAAACTATTTTAATTACAGGGGCAAGCAGTGGCATAGGCAAGGAAACGGCAAAATTATTTCAATCTAAAAGCTGGAATGTAGTTGCTACCATGCGAAATCCGGAAAAGGAAGTTGAGTTAAGCAAATTGAGTAATGTATTAGTTACACGATTGGATGTACTGGATTTAGATTCCATTAATAACACCATTCAACAAGGGATTCAAAAATTTGGAAAAATTGATGTTTTACTTAATAATGCCGGATATGGCGCTTATGGTCCACTTGAGTCCTTCCCAAGAGAACGCATATTAAAGCAGTTCAATACCAATGTTATTGGGTTGATAGATGTCACACGAGCGTTACTTCCACATTTTCGTCAAAATAAAAGTGGTTTAATAATCAATGTTTCTTCTATGGGAGGTAAGATGACCTTCCCCTTAGGTTCACTATACCATGGTACTAAATTCGCTGTAGAAGGCATTTCGGAATCATTGAGATATGAAGTCGAACAATTCGGGGGTAAAGTCAAAATAGTAGAGCCGGGCGCTATTGCTACTGATTTTGCTGGCCGTTCATTTGACTTCAATCATGATGAAAACTTGAAAGAGTACAATAATATTGTAACTAAAATCATGACAGCATTCCCGTCGATGGTGAAAAACGCATCAACAACAGATGTGGTTACAAAAGTAATCTATGAAGCAGCAACAGATGGGAAATCAAAACTTCGATATATGGCAGGCAAAGATGCTAAGATGTATAATTTCATGAACAAAATACTCGGATATAATTTCATTGTAAGTATGAATAAAAAGTTCTTTAAATTGTAATTCATATTCCTCGTCGTGGGATTGGTAGGGATGGCAATAAGCTGTTACTTGCTTTTTCTTAAAGCATCTTCTTATTGGACAGGATTTGCGATTCCGTTTATACTGGTGTCTGTATTAGACATAGTAGCTGGCATTTCACTTATTTATCAAAGACCGAACGATATTATCCATGTTGAAAATTATATAAAAAAAGAACCAGGCAAAATCAAGACCGATGAAATACCAAGAATGGAAAAAGTAATGAAGAACTTTGTGTTTTATGGTTATCTGGAAGTGGCATTGATATTCCTTGGGGTAATCCTTTCCTTTGTCTCAGCCGATGAGGGCTTTTGGCGTGGATTGGGATTATTCATACAGGCAAGTATTGTCTTGACACTTGATTATTTTGCTGAAAGACGGGGATTTATTTTTATAGCATACCTAAATTCAATCAGCCATGAATGACCTTTTGCACCTAAAAACCATTTCCGATCTTTACAAGTTTTTGAATTTAGGATATGCGCAACATCCTTTAGTAGCGATAGTGGATTTTAGCAAGACACTTGAATATATAACCGAAGAAATCAGCATAAAGACTGATTTTTATTCCATCATGTTCAAAAACTATTGCCGTAATCACATTCGATACGGCAGAAAAACATTCGATTTTCAAGATGGTAGCCTTGTTTGCCTTGCTCCCAATCGTGTAATTACCATTGATACCGATGTTGAAATAAAAGAAAACATGATGGGATGGGGATTGTTCTTTCATCCTGATTTGGTAAGAGGTTCCTCATTAGGCAGCAAAATAAAGGATTACTCATTTTTTTCTTACGAGATGTCAGAGGCCTTACACCTATCTGATAAAGAGAAACAGTTACTTTATGATTGTATATTGAAAATTGAAAGCGAATTGGCCCAGAACATTGATAGTTACAGCCAGGTTTTAATAGCATCAAATATTGAGCTGTTACTTAATTATTGTTCTCGTTATTATGGGCGACAATTCATCACACGAAAGAGTGCAAATATTGATGTTGTTTCAAATATTGAAAATATTTTGAAAGGTTATTTTGAAAATGAGGAAAGAAGAAATGAGGGTATGCCTTCTGTGAAATATCTGGCGAGTAAAGTGAATCTATCCCCAGGTTATTTAAGCGATTTACTGAAAAAAGAAACGGGATTAAACGCACAGGATCATATCCATTATTTCGTAATAGAACAGGCAAAAAATATCCTTTTACTGACCAATCAATCGGTCAGTGAAATTGCGTACTCATTAGGATTTGAATACCCACAATACTTCAGCAGATTATTTAAGCAGAAGACTGGAAAGACACCAATAGAATTTAGAAACTTTATCTAATGTTGCCTGCTACAAACGAAGTATTGCCAAAATAGAGGATGATAGAAGTATTGCACCTTGGAGAACTTCTAAAGTATTCGTCGGTTCAGGTACATATTTTACACTTTCCGAAAATTATTAGAGAGTAATTCGGACAGTTTATTAACGGACAGGTTCCTAATCCTGTTTAGGGTATCCGTCATCCATGTGAAGGGTTTTGTGTAACCCTTCCTCGTTTTTTGCTATAAAGCTAAAAAGACAGGTTCTTTGAAAAAACAGGTCATTTGACCGACGGAAACTTTTTCAAAATCCCTCCTCATACTCCTTTATATACTTGTTGAGTTTCATCAGTTCCTTATTGCAAGCGTCAGTACTGAATTTTGTAGGGTTGAATTTTGAACCCACCCAAACACGGTATTCCCGATATTCATGGTGTTTAGGGTTCTTCAATACTTCCAGTAGTTTTTTATAACCATGAATTCCACCACAATCTTCAGGAGGACATGCGTTTTCACCCGAAATAACCAGAGGTAACACTTCTTGCGCAGGGTGTGTGGATCGGTCCACCAATGCCAGGTGGTGCATCCAGGCATCCCCAAAATCGTATTCGTAAACCGCGGTGGTTCCCACTTTGGTGAATACTTCCCCAACTGACACTTCTTTAACGTCGGTTATGGGTTCCATTTCATATTCATCCCACAACCTCTTATCGGCAATCAACATCTGATTAACCTCAAATTGATAGAGGTGGTAGTTCTTCCAACCCATCGTTACTTGAATGATGTGGTGCAATACAAACATGGAATTCTTCGATGACACCCTGAAGGTCCTGGAGACCAAAGGGTTGGTGTCGATGAGTTTAATTTGAAAGGTGAGAATGGACATAAATTAAGGGTTAAATTTGGACTAATTTCGGTAACAACAAATGCACTATATTTGGCAACAAGAATGCACCAATAATGATCGTTTGACGGCTTAGCACCAGTGCCTCTTTTATAAATTCGTAAGTATGCAGACCTTCTTACGGAAACTTCTTATAAATATCTTTTCTATGTTCAACTATTATAAAGCGTATTGTTAAGCTGTTAATTCTCTCGAATCCTAACCGGTAATCACCCATTTTAATTCGATAGTACTTTGAAAAACCTATCATTTTTTTTTGAACCGGGAATACTTTCTAACGTTAGTGATTTCTCTGATTTTAAAATGGCATTTTGAATTCTAAGCAGTATATTTTTGTCTTGGATTTTTTCAAGAGACCTTACAAAAGACTTATCATACTCAATATTCATTTTTCCTTTAGTTTCTTGAATATTTCTTCTCTTGAAACTATTTCTCCTGTTTTCTCCGAATCCATCAATGTTCCTAGCATAAAGTCTTCATAATGTTCATCTTTTACATTTGTTACCACCGCACCTAGATGTACTGCCAGTTCTTTCAGAAGCTTACTACTTTTTTGGTCGGCTCTTATGATAATTGCACCCATTATTTAAAATATTTTTGTAAATATAAGCTAATTTTTCCTTGTTTCCAAACCAACGCTTAAACGGGCTTTTTAGGTAACATACAATACTGGAATGGAACAACATGGGTTAATCTTGCTCCGGGTCAAAATGGACAAATATTAAATTTATTAAATGGCATACATTCCTGGTCTGGTCTTGCTTTTCCAACGCTGACAACTGCTTCCGTCTCTTCCATAACATCTACTTCCGCCAATGCTGGGGGTAATATTTCTTCCGATGGTGGTGCATCAGTAACTGCTCGTGGATTAGTTTATGGTACAACATCTAATCCCACGTTTTCAAATACTGTATTGAGTGTTGGCTCTGGAACAGGGGTTTATACGGCTACTATTACTGGATTGAGTTGGAGTAGCAATGATTATGTAAGGGCTTATGCTATCAACAACTTTGGTATCAGTTAAGGGTTTGAGATACCTTTTAAGACCGTATTTGGTTTGGCGACACTAACAACTAATAATGTTATTTCTTATAGCACAACTGCCAGTAGTGGTGGGAATATTATCGATAATGGTGGTTCAACCCTCTCGGCAAGAGGTGTTGTTTGGAATACCACAGGTGCATGGAGTTATTATGACCATGATGAAGGAAACAATCTAGTTTATGGAAAATTATATAATTGGTATTCCACAAAGGGAGATACTCTTTGTCCTGTTGGTTGGCATGTTCCTAACGATGAGGATTGGACAAATTTGACTTCTTATCTTGAGGGACAAAATGTAGCAGGGGTAAAGATGAAATCTACCGGTACAGCTTTTTGGAATGACCCAAATACAGGGGCAACGAATGAAAGTGGTTTTTCCGCTCTCCCAGGTGGATATCGTTATAATGCTGGTGTTTTTTTCAGTATTGGATATGGAGCTTTTTTTTGGAGTGCAACTGCTAGTGGCATTTATGATTTTAATGCCTCGAACTGTTTCCTTTATGTCAACGGAGTCACTGTGAATAGTGGGTTCCAAGAAAGTAAGTCTAATGGTGCTTCTGTCAGATGTTTAAAAGATTAATAACTTATTTATTTTGTAAGCTATGATTGTAGATGGAGGAATTTTACAAACAATAACCAAAAATCAACTTGATCTAACTTTTTCATTTGATAAAACCTCATTTACCTACAATTATCAGAATAATACTTAACCATTTTTAATCTATAACTAATATCCAAAGTATATTTACAGCATACCCAAATTAAATTAGGTGGCTGGGTAACCCATTTTTTACTTCCACATTACTTTGTCGGGTTTAAGTTGATTTAAGAATCCTTAAATGTTATGATGAAGGTGAGGAAGAGAACACAGTCCAGGGCGGTGGAAAATATTTTTTAAAGGTGATGGAGTAATTAATTTTTACAAGTTTTGGTAAGAATTCATTACGGTTAATCAGTAAAAGGATACGTTAAATCAAAAAAACCCTAATTTAAGGGGTAAATTTTAACTTTAGGTTAACCAAAAAGGATGGGTGAAATTCAGGTTCGTTCATAGGTTGATATAGTACAATTTTAGTGATTTTGCCATACGGGCCATCACTTACAAACTTGAAAACGGTTTGATCTTCGTTAGTACTTATTTGATATTTTGGTAACTCCATTTACTCCTTCAAAACCTTATATTTTTGGTCTTCATCTTTAAAGATAAGCATTCCCGATGAAATTTCTGATAGATTTAAACTGTTTTCCTGACTTCGCCATTGCGATACCCATTTTAAATTTTCTCAATACTTTGCCAATATTTTTCGTTATAAAGTAGTTTGAGTTGGTTTTGTTGTTTGGTTAAAAGTAGAGTGTGATAAATAGATTTGTTTTGTAAAGGCAATTTTATCTTAAGCGTTGTGATTGTTTTGGCGATGGCAAGCGCTTTATCTGCACTTAAATCGATACCTGACAGATTTAACACCCTGTCAAGTTCTTTATACATTTTATACGCAACAAAGCAAATGCAAACATGAGCCTCAATTCGACGTGGATTAAAGTGGAACATGGGCCTCATTTCAATAGTTCCCTTAGTTATCCGATAAGCTCTTTCTATAACCCATAGACCATTGTATTGCGCACATACCTCAGATGCTTGGAGCGTTGTATTCGTGATGTATCCCTTCAATCCATCCCAATTTTCATCTTCTTTAATCTTGTCTTGATTAATTTTTACCTGGACATTATCTGATATCTCCAAAAACTTATTATACCCACGCTTGTTAATGTTTTCTTTGGTTATATTGCCGTTCTTGTACTCTTTCTGGAGTCTTCTTATTCCTTTCTCACGGTTGTACTTGTCATTTTTGGCCCTTTTATCGGTATAACCAACGATTAATCGATGCCCCCTCAACGATTGCTCGTAAAAAACACCTTCTTTCTTCTCCAGAGTGAGTATCCACTGCTTGATTTCCTTTGATTCACTCTTGATTCTTGCTCCAATGATGTATTTATATCCACTTGATTCAAGCAATGCGATATTTGATTTGTTCATTAATCCGGAGTCTGCCACAACAACAAAATCGGCCAAATCAAAGCGACAGACAAAATCCTCAACGATCGGTATCATCGTCCTGCCTTCGTATTGAGAACCATTGAAAATCGAATAAGATAAAGGATATCCATCCCGGCTAACCAGTAAACCCAACACAATTTGGGGCTGACTATGTTTGCCATCTTTTGAAAACCCACTTTCACGAAGCTCATCCCGCTGATCAGTCTCAAAATAAAGGGTCGTGACATCATAAAACATCAACCCTATTCTTCCTCCTAAAATTCTTCGAGTGTGTTCTACGCTGATTTTCTGTACTTTTTCTTGCTGGGTATTGTAAAGGGTATCCAGGTATCGGTAAATCTTTGAAAGCGTTAAATCCTCATCAAAATGGGATTTCAAATATTCAACTGTTGACGCTTTACTCATAGGTTGGCTTAACCTGGCTACGGCTAAATGTTTCAAGACTTCATCATCAATTTGATCAAAACCAATTCGTTTATATATCTGATTTAAAATCAATTGAGTACCATTTAAAAGGACATTCTCAATATTGGAAATAAAAGCATTTGTGCGAAGCTCTTCAACTCTTTCATCATCGAAGGACTTGAAAAGATCTATTTGGCCTTCATAAGTATGTATAAATTCCCGAGCTTCGATAACAAACTTTTCAATTTCCTGTTCATCAGAGCTAATTCCAATGGTTTTTAGGTATTTTAACTTACCACTAGCTTTGCTAATAACAACAACGCTTGTGCTTCCAGACCGATTTTTTTTACGTGATATAAACATCCCATAAAAATAAGGAATTTCAGTCTTGCGATACCCATTTTGGCATCGCAAAAATTATAACAAATTAATAATCAATATAATAAAAAATAACCTGAAAAAGCGTGACGAAGTCAGGAAAAACCCTAATTTAAGGGGTAAATTTTAACTTTAGGTTAACCAAAAAGGATGGGTGAAATTCAGGTTCGTTCATAGGTTGATATAGTACAATTTTAGTGATTTTGCCATACGGGCCATCACTTACAAACTTGAAAACGGTTTGATCTTCGTTAGTACTTATTTGATATTTTGGTAACTCCATTTACTCCTTCAAAACCTTATATTTTTGGTCTTCATCTTTAAAGATAAGCATTCCCGATGAAATTTCTGATAGATTTAAACTGTTTTGATATGTTTTTAAATTTTGTTTTGACTTAACAATTTCACTTCTCATGAGCCATAACGTTTTCGGGCTTTGCGTTCGGGCGGGTTTCGGAGCACAAAACTGTCAACCAGCACTGAACTTGAATAGAAGCACAAAGCCCCAAGTTTACACGTCACCCCGCCTGACGCAAAACCCGTGTTACCAGCAGTGTTTCTGTCTGTCGTCTTACTAAGTTTCGTGTCACATTATTTCTCACATATATCTTTCAATTTGTCGAGAGCTTTTGGGTATGTTTCATTCATATAACTTAAAAAATCTTCTGTCGTATCTAAGTCAACAGTAACAATAGTAGTTCCGCTATTTTCTTCAAATGTGTAGTTTTCAAAACCATTTGCCCATTTTTCAACTTCAGGTCCTTCGGTTATTTCTACATCTGCTTTTATAAGTCCGTAATGGCGAATTGAAATGAATTTATTGGGAATGTTGTCAAAAATTTCTGAAACCATACCGCCTGTTTCTCCCTTATCATCTGTTCCTATGAAAAATATTTTGCTACCTTTTGTCCAACTTCCTTCATAGGTAGATGTTGGATTAAATAATGCTGTCCATTGCTCATAAGTTGATTTGTTGGTAATGCCCAACATAATGTCAAACACTTGGCTTACAGGTGCATTAATTTCTTTTTTGAATTGCAATTTTTCCATTTTCAAATTTAATTAAGTTATCGTTATTTAAGTTTCTCTAATTTCCCTTTTCGTTTTACAATGCTTTTATAGTCCCATTGAATTTCTCTTGATTTTTTGAGCCAATTTAATAAGTCGGTTATGTTAATGTCGGTTATATTATTGTAAAAAATTGAAGCGTCTTTAAATTTTTCTCCTTTTATATTCAATTTTTCTTCGTTAAAGTCCGCACCGCTCCAAAACATAAGTCTGATGCCTGCTTTTTGTTTGCTAAATCCCACAATTGGGTTGCCGTCTAAAAACCAAACAGGGTGAGAATGCCAAATTTTATTTTCTGATTCGGTCAGTTCATTGTCAATAATTGTCAAGAGTTGGTCACAAATTTCTTTGTCGTCCAAAGTTTGTTTCTCATTGTATTTTCTAATTTCTTTGTTCATTTCTGTCGTTGTTTTGTGTTCGTCCAACATTGCTGGTAACTTGTATATAGGCGCTATAAACATTCGCTTATCACTCCAAATTTGGCTAGGTTGACGAAGGTTTGTATCGCATGTCTCCTATAAAATACACTACTTGATTGAGCAACTTATACATAATGCATTATTCAATACCGTATCGGGTGTTGTTTGTGAAAGAAGACTGAAGGAAACCAAATTAATGGCTATAAATGTAATTAATTTATTCATTTTTAAATGCTGTTTTAGACCAAGTTATTAAGTTCTTACTTGTTTGGTGAAATGTTCTTATTTTATATTTTTTAAAAATGGCTGAAAAGCATTTTCAAATTTTGGTAGATAATTCACAAAAAAAGCATTCATTTCTTCCCAATGCGCTTCATTAAATAAATTCACATTCTGAAGTTCGAATTTTACTCGACTCATTTTATTATCAGGTAATTCTTCCCACTCCAGCGGTTGGCCAAAGGCAAGATCAATAGCTTCTTTATGCTTACATAGCTTTTTAAAATATGATTTGTTTTTTTCCTTACTAGCCGTTGAAATGCCTAATTCAATTCTGATATGAGATTTTGTTATGATTAAAGTATAAGCTAAACCGCCAATACCTGCACCAGTACTTAACCAATGATCTTTTGATGGGTTTACATTGGTAAATAAACCGGTATGATTTAATAAGGGTAGTATTTGCTGCCAATATTTTTTTCTAACACTAAATCGATTCGGTTCAGCAACGTTTTCCACATTGGAAGCATATTTTATGAATAATTCATCTTCTAATTCAAACAAAACAAGCAGTTTTTTTAAGATAATGAATTTTGAATGACTGTCATTGTTTGTTTCTATAAACCATCCATTTTCAACTTCCTTAGCTGTCCTGAAATCAGACATATTTCTCGTTATTTTTAAAATATCCTGATGGCTAATGAGTAAATGAGAGTTATGTTGGAACAATCTTTTTATCACATAAAAATACATTTGGGCAAATATATCTTCCTCTATTTTTGAATTCTCAAAAATGAAGTATTCCAATCTTTTGTAGGTAGGGCTTTCTGCATCAAAAATGTTTTGCTCTTCCTGTTCTTCTGTATCCGTTATCTCAATTTCTGGGAATGTCCAGATTTTGACGAATCGTTCGTAAATAATATTCAATCTTTCCTCGTAAGCCGCTGCATTCCATGTATCAATAGAATTTAAGAAGACGTTAAGCCATAATCTGCTGTATTTATAGCCTTGCTCATTTCCGCCAACATTCATTTCCTTTTTTGCTTTGAATGATCTGTTACCTAAAGCACCATTATTGCCCGAAAGCGTCAGATTTCCAATGGTATTGAGGTATTTTTCCTTAAATAAAAAATAATCTTCCGATGACAGCTCCTGGTTCCATTCATCATTTGGATTTTTAGGGAAAATATGTTCAATGGTAATTAGCTCGTTATTGGTGCTCACATATTCGCGATTATTGAAATTCTCTAGCATCTCAAACAGGTAGTTTCGATTTTTAGGTTGTGTATTGTAAAGATCTTTGTCCCTTAGCGCTGTTTTTATATCCTCATTGCTCGGAAACTTTGTACTCCCTTTTTTCTTTATTAAAGCTTTTGCAACAGACTCATAATACTCTTCGGTATCCACTTCTGTGTATAAGGACATGAATATTTTATTGAGTGCATTCGTTGGCAGACCAACAATAAATCTTCTCCAAGCATAGCTTTGAATTAATTTCAGTATTTTCAGTAAATCCTCTTTGCTTAATATACCATTATCAGCATCCTCAAAAACTTGTAGTAAAAACGGAAACGCAACATTTATTTCTAATCTGTTAATGTATTCCAGTTCGCGTTTTATGGCGGTATCCTCAACCATTGAGGGATTTATGAATTTCTTGTAATGAACGGATAAAGACTTTATATTTTCAAGTTCCTGATGGTATCCTTCATCTTTTTTATTATTGTAAATGCTTTTAAACTCGGCATATACTTTGTTCTTATTCGGGATTTTTTTGTTCCTAAGGGTAAGATAATCTCTTATGTAAGCTGAAACCATGGATGTCTGTTGTACATAATCTCTTGCGTTTTCTTCAATAGGGTTCCAAATAGTTTCATAAATTCGGTTTTGATCTCTCGGAGGTAAATCCATCAATATAAAGTTCCGAATTAAGTCAGATTGTGATAAATCTAATCCCGTTGAATTTAAACTTTCAAAAATTCGTTGTGGATCATCCTTATCACGCTCTAACGAAATTTCAACGAATATTAAACGATTTAATCCATTTAGTATGGTTTCAAAATTGCCTTCGTCTATATTACTCCTGAAATAATTGTAATTTTCAATTACATTTGAAAAAAGGAAAGAATCATTATTTGTTCCTAATAAAATAGATTTAAAGGCTACAGAATTGACATCTGTCTGCTTCAGTTTTAATTTGCTCGATTCGTTTTTTACATATTGATTGATAAGGAACAAATTGTAAAGTCGCTCGGCCTCCCGCGTATTTCCATGATCGTTTGCAAAACGATATAAGGCAACGTATAGAATATTAATCGTTGTCAAACGCTGTTGCCCGTCTATAATGACTAATTCTCTAACTTCGTTAGTGCTGTAAGTGCCTTCGTACACGAACACAATACTCCCGATAAAGTGAGTACCCCTGTTTTCGGCTTCTACCGAAATAATGTCGTGTAAAAGTTCTTTGCACTCAGCTGTGGTCCAGTCATAATTGCGTTGATAAACAGGTATTACAAACTGCACGTTGGGCGTTTGTAAAAAATTGCTTATCTGAAGTTCATTCGCTTTCATTTCTCAGGGTTCATTGACAAAACTTTCTTCATATTCCTTCCGGCTCAATACCGTATCATAAAGGCCAATGGCTTGTCCCGCATGTTTGTTTATGCCCACATACGATAAACTGGCATCCTCATATCGCTTGAATTTGTACACCGCATCATTCATTAAGGCGGAATTAAACAATCCCAGGCTTACCAATAATTCGAAGTCTTTGACGGAAAGACCTGTTACCTTTTTGAAAAGTCCCGGTTCCAGCTGGGTGATTACATCTTTTAAACTCCGCTCTCTGTAGTCCGTCAAATACATAAATACAGGGATGCGCGTGGCAAATTTGATGAGCTTTTCCTGAATTTGTTTCCTCAGACTCTTATATTCTTTTTCCTCTTCTGACAATTCCTGCTTCTCTTTTTTAGATATTTCCCGGTCGTTTGCCTCTTTCTTGGCTTTCTTTACAGCTTCTGATTTATTAATGATGGTCTCAATGTCCTGATTCAAATTTCGGAATCCTTCAATGTTCATCAACGCTTTCATGGCTTCCTGATTTGCCATCAGTCGCGCCAGGGTGTTATTGTCCACATTGACCAGCAAGGCGCTCTCCCAACGTCTTGCCAGTAGGGTAGCGGTAGTTCCACTCATCGCCATATCCAGAATGCCGGCAGCATCCACTTGTTTCATGGAACTTCCGTCATAGGCTAATACGGGTAGAAAGTTGATGAATTCTTCGACATTCTTTTCCGGATTTGCTTCATTAACATTCAATCGGCAGGCATAATCTGCTATTTGTCGCAATGCCCTGTTGGGCGCAAAATCAAACACATAACATTCTTCTTTCAATATTTCTTCCTTGTTGGGTGAAATACTATCCGGATTTTTAATTACCCAGGGGGTCTGTACCCGAAAGGCTGCCTGAAAATAGGTTTCCGGACTGGAAGAATTTCGAAGCATAAAAATACCCGTCCATGGTTTTACGGAAACGCCTGTGGTCAATTTACCGCATGATAAAGTTATGGTCTTCGATGCCAGCGGATTGTCTGTCATTGCTTCCAAAACGGGAGGTAACGCTTGTACCCCTAGTCCTGCCTGCTGGCCCGCTGCAATGACGACAGTATAATCATGATAGAACTTATTTTGCCTTTGCTTTAGCAAATTGGACATGGCATGGCAAGAGGCAACCGATGGCAGAAACCAAAACGTATGGTTTAAAACATTCAATAATGGGGCATGTGAAAAGGGTAGTGGTGGCTTTTTAGTACCTAATTTCAGATAATCTGTGGTTGCTTCTTCAAACGAACCGCGAATAAGATCTAACCATTTCTGTACCTCATCTTCATACTTAAAGGTTGCTATAGCACCTTCTCCATCTGCTGAGAAAAATACGTTCAAATCAAATCCGTCAAATTCTCCCTGCATCGCAATTTTGGAGATGGCATCGGGCATCTGGTAGGTCATCATGACCATTCGGGGCAGCGAGGCATAAGGATTATGTCCGTTTATTTCTTTCCATTCGTCTTTTGCCTTCTGTTCATCGGAATAGGTCCAGTTAAATATCTGTTCTTCGATGAATTCTCCTGAAGCAATGGCCCGAAATGGCGTACCTGACAAATACAGATAGTGGCTGGTTGTAATGGGCATGGTGCCCTCGTCAAAATATTCCATACCTTCGCCCTCCCCGAACTCCATCTCTCTTTTTCCTTCAGCTTCAAATAATTCTTTGGCGCTTTCCCTCCACGCGCCATAGTGGTATTCATCAAAAATGACACAGTCCCAGTGCGTGGCGTGTACCCATTCATTTTTAGTTTTTATGCCTCCAGTGCTGTTGTTTTTACCCAGATAGTCTTGAAATGAGCCGAAACAAACGATGGGTTTTTTAGAATCAGCTTGTTCAAACGACAATCCATTTCGGGCTATAAATTGCCAGTCTTCAAAATCGACGTGGGTCATCAGGTCTTCATCCCAGGCATTTTGCACGGCAGGTTTGAAGGTGAGAACCAATATTTTTGTCCATTGCATTTTTTTTGCCAACTGATAAGAAGCAAAGGTTTTGCCGAAACGCATTTTTGCATTCCATAGAAAATGAGGTGTTCTGGAAGGGTTTTCCTGTTTGAAACTAACGAAATAATCCATTGTTTTTTGAACAGCAGCTTGTTGTTCAGGACGCATTCCAAAAGTAAGCGTTCGGTTAGCTTCGGTGCGCTCTCCTGTTTTGACCTCCCGAATCGCTTGTTGTAAATCGGTCAAAGTGCATTTGAACCATTCGCCTTCCGGATTGGCAAAGCCTTTTTTTCTTAAAAGACGGTGAACTTCATGATCTGTAAAGGAACTGCCGTCGCTTTTCATGGCAGACTCCTCAAATACAATGGTATATTTCAATCCGGAGGTTCTCAATTGTTCCGATACCCTGCTAAAAGCATCTCTTGAGGTAAAACCAATTTTTATTTGCCCTATATGCGTTGAAACGCCTACCAGTTCGTACGCATAAATGGTCGGATTGGTAGTAGGGCGGGGTGGAAAAAATTCTTTTTTACGCATCCTTTTTCAATTTTTTTACCTGCTTTTCGGCTTGCTCAATGCTGGCGATGAACTGTTTTTCTACTTCCGATAATTCATTGGCCAATTTGCTCTTGTAGCTTTCGTATTCTGCCAATGCTTTCTGTTGGGCTATTTCTGCTGAGATGGTACCTGCATGGGTCAGTACGTCTTGCATGCTCATCTTTATGAAACCATCCAGCACAGCTATCCAGTCTTTCATGTGCATGGGTTTGCGTTGCATGGCGTTGATTTCTGCAATGTCCAGATAGGCAGAAACCAGTCGGTTCAGCACAGCCAATTCTTCTTCTGACAAATAGTTTTTGGCCACTCCGATTTCCTGTTTGGTGGGCATTTTACCTTTAAATGCTTTAAGTCCCATGAAAGGTAGCTGGGCGTTGGCACGCTGAAAGATAAGCTCGGCTGCGGTGTGTCCATGCGTCGCCCAATGTAACTTGTTTTGGACCGTTTGAAAGAATTGTTGGGTGATACTTGCCCGTGCATCATAATCTACGCTGGTGGAATAGATTTCCAGTACCTTCCGGTAAAAGACCTTTTCAGACGAACGAATATCTCTGATGCGGTCGAGTAATTCGTCAAAGTACCCCCCGCCCTTTTTTAACAGATCATCGTTCATGGTAAATCCTTTAATTAGGTACTCCCTCAAACGTTCAGTAGCCCATATTCGGAACTGAGTGCCCCGCAAGGATTTTACCCGATAGCCAACCGAGATAATCACATCGAGGTTGTAGCCTTTGGTACGGTAGTTTTTACCATCGGCGGCAGTTGTCAAGTATTCCTTGACAACTGAATTTTCGTCCAATTCTCCTTCTTCAAAGATGTTTTTGATATGAAGGCTAATGTTTTGTTTGGTCGTTTGAAACAGCTCTACCATATCGGCCTGGGTGAGCCAAACAGTGTTGTCTGTGAGTTGCACTTGTATTTTGGTGCTGCCGTCTTGCGTTTGGTAAATCAGTAGGTTTGAAGATTCAGTCATCGTGTTATCTTATTAGATCTTAAGCAAACGCTTATGCGTAGGAAGGCCTATCATCTCGTACGCATAAATGGTCGGATTGGTAGTAGGGCGGGGTGGAAAAAATTCTTTTTTACGCATCCTTTTTGGCTTTTTCTATGTCTAATACCCCTTTTGCATTGGATGTACTCACTACTTTTTTTCCTGTTTTTGACTCCAGTTCTTTGAGGGCTACCCGGGCTACATTACCACCTTGTTGCGCCACATTTTTACTTTCTTCAAAATCTTTAGGTTCCACAGCTGCTGAAATATCTTTGGTAGATGCATCAGCCAACATATTCAATATCAGTTCCGTATTGGTCATATTATCTCGAAGATTTTCTTTTTTCAAGCCTTTAAAAACCTTGTATTCTTTGGTGGTTTTACCTGCCCAGGCCTTAGTTATAATATCAGTTAAAGTGGCAGATTGCTGCCCTTCTTTTAATCCCCGGCTTTTCCACTCGTCTGTTAGTTCTTTAGGTATTTCAATACTTTTTAGCCGTTGGTTAATCCAGCTTTCTGTATAGCCGAGTTTTACATACTGTTCCAAAGCTCTGTCAATACTCAGTTCAGGGTCTTGCATTTCATCCAATCGTTCGGCAGCTACTTGTGCTTGCCAAAGTTTGAAAGGCTCTGCTTTGGGGGAAGGAATGGATTGAATAAGCCTGAATAATTGCTCAGTATCAGCTACATCGGTCATACGCATTTTGCCGTCGGCAGCAAGCATTTTCAAACCGTGACAATTTGTCACGGTTTCATTTCCCTCGACTTTTAGGCGTTGCTTCAGTTTCCTCCAATACGAATTGGGGTCTATGCTTTCAGTTAAGATGGCAATGACGTCAACAATAGCGATAAACCATTTCTCTTGCTCCCTATCCCAATGGGTACGTACTTGCTTGTCGTCAAATATTTTTATTTCAGTCTGCTTACTCATTCCCAATGTTTTTTAGATTATTTACTTTTCTGTTGTACTGTTTTTCACACAACCAGGGCCTTTCCATTGTTCATTTCTTTTCATTTATGGGCTATTTGTATGGCATGATACTGCATGTTCCGTCATTGCACAGCCCATTATTTTAGAAGTTAATTCCGAGTATTTGTATGCTACATTTATCATCATAAATCATTTAATTAAAAAATCATTGTTCAGATCATTTTAGGAAATGAATTAGCGGATAATCCTTAACTGGTTCATCAATGGCAGCCGATAGGGTAGCATGAACGGCTACAACTACTTGTTTGCGACTCTGCTCAATAAACAGCTTTATTTCGGAGATAAATGGCACTTCGGGTAGCGGAAATTCATTTTTACTCATCTATTTCCGCTGTTTCGTTTTCACCGATATTCCTAATTTTGGAATCAATAAAATTCCATTCCTCATCAGTAATATCCCATTTTTGTCTTAGAATTTCGTCGTTGTATTCTCCTTCATATTTTCCAAGGTCAGGTATAAATTGAAATTTTTCTTTTGTTACGTGTTGTGAAACGACTGTTTGAAGTAGTAAAAAGCGAACTACCTTTGTAAAAAGATATGATTTAAATGAAAGTACTTCATTCTTCGTTAAAAATGCTCCTGCAACAATAAAAGATTCTGTACAACATTCACCTGGCTTTGCAATTCGGGTATTACCATCGTAATAAAATCCAACAGGTTTAGAAAAATCAGTTTGTCCTGCGATAGGTGCAGGTGGAACTAACAATTTCCATTTATCTAAAAGATTATTATCATCAGAGACATCTTTTATGCTTGCGTATTTTAAACCAATTCTCTGAATGAACCAACAAGGAATTCCACTATTTTGGGGAACATAATTAGTAGGTAAACCAAATGGCTTTCTTGAAGAAACAAGGTCACTTAATTTTTTTTCGTCATTTTCACTTTTTGCTAACACCTTGCGAATTATTGGAATTGCTTGGCTGTGTCTAATAAGAATAGGGAACTCATCTAAATCTCTTTCAGATTTAACCTGCTTACCATCTTTAAGATTTATTACTTCACATAGACCTTTGTTGTCTCTGTCCCAAAGAAAATAACATATACCACCCGCCACGTCAACACCAGGAAAAACATCATTTGAATTTTCAAAATCAACAAGTTTTCTAATTCTTTTATCTGATAACATCTCAGCACGAAAGTCATCTAAACCTTTTCCACCCGCATACCAACGAGCAGGTAAAATCATAATCAAATATTTGGGATTAAGCTTTTTTGCCTGTTGAACAAATTTTTGATAAATAGGGCCAGCACTTCTTGAATTACCCCCATCGCTCAATTGATAAGGTGGATTACCCACGATAACGTCAAATTTCATATTAAATATTTTTTCTGGCTGATCTGTGTGAATAAAATGGTAGGCATAAGTTTCCAGGACTTCTTCCCGGTCATATACTTCCTGGCTTGCCCCACAATAGGTGCATTTTCCTTGTTGCCAGGTGTGCTGCAATCGTTCATAAAGAATATTGCCCTGTTCAGTGCCGAATGTTTCGCAAATCGAGTATTTTCCATTTGCTATTTTAGAGCAATAAACGCTTCGTCGGCTCAGTAAACTCGTTAGTTCGGTGATAGCAATGCCGTACAATTGCTGACTAAAAATATGATTGATACGTTCTTGTTTGTCAGGTATTTGTGCTTCCAGACCTTTCATAAGCCGCTTCGCCATTTCCCTTAAAAACACGCCACTTTTAGAGACAGGATCCAGAAATTTCGCTTTAGGATCGCTCCAAAGTTCCACGGGAAGCAAATCGAGAATATCATTGACCAGTTTGGGAGGTGTAAATACTTCGTCATTGCTTAGATTGGCGAGGCAGGAGAGTACGTCCGGATTATAATTTTCAGAACTTTGATTCATTTGATTTTCAGATTATTTCTCTTTTTTTGTTTGATCATAAGTTTCCAGATAGTCAATCCCTTGTGATGACATGTCCATTTCATTTATCATAATAAATCATTTAATCAAAAAAATCATTGTTCAGACAGTTTTAGGAAATGAATGAGCGGAAAATCCTTCACGGGTTCGTCAATGGCAGCGGGATTCCCTTCGTCATTAAACAGGGAGAACTGGTGCGATTTTTCAACCAAAAATTTAAACATATAATCTCTTCTTTTCAGCATAGAGCCATTCACTGCACTCCATTCAGAAAAAACGATAGGTTGTTTTGTCGAGGGGTTGGTAAAGTCCAGGGCATCGCCCCAAAGGATATTTCTATCAAACAGAAATCGAATGCTTCGCCTGCATTCTTCTTTGCATTTGTCCTTAAAAAGCGCGGTATAAAAATCGTCAAATATATGATAGAGACGCGCTCTGCATTCCTTCGCATTATCTTCGAGAATATCTACCCCGTAAATGCTGGAAACAGCTAAAACAGCATACCGTTCCCAATCCAGCTGGTTTTTGGCATATCGCTGATCGACCACCTTGAGTTTCCTTCGCAGCACTTCGGCTAAAAAGTTGCCATTGCCACAAGCGGGTTCGAGGAAACGAGCTTCAATGCGTTCCGTTTCATGCTTTACCAGATCCAGCATAGCGTTGACCTCCCTGACATTAGTAAACACCTCCCCATGGTCAGCTACCCGTTTTTTTGATTTTACCTGTTTGTTATCATTTATTCCGGACATGGACAAATCATTTAATGAATTGATTTTGATAGTAATTTAAACGAAGTTAATTGAAAATGTCCGGAAACAGGTCAAAATATTTGGATGCTACTGGTTTTGCCTTTTTAAAAACCATTGTCTTTTGGTTTAACAGGCAAGTGAAGGTTGTTATCCCATCAGTATTTTCCAAACAAAATAAGCCATAATAGATTGGCAACCAATGAAGCAGACAAAAACGACAAGACATCCTTTACTCGTTTTATTATATACTTTATTGTAAATGGCTTTTTCCGGATCCGTTAAAATACCTAACCCTTTCGGAGCTTTTAATCCCAGGTTATGTCTGATCACTCGCTTTATCGAGGTGCGGGCGGCGATTCTTTTCGTTAAAGAGGGTATTCGAAATCCAAATTTCATAGGTTTGGTATTATAAAATGATTAATTTCATGCCTGATAAGTTACGCTCCCTTTGGGACTTATACAAAGGTAAACTATATTTGCGCTCCTGCATCATTCAAATAAAAATAGTTCTGCCAAATAGGGTCAAAAATGAAAATATTTTGGTTTTGCTCCTCCTAAACTATTTTCCCGCGATTAAAGTGAATATTCCAGTCAAACTGGGTTCTTTGCCTATTTTGGTGAAATTTCATATTTGGTTATCAATAAGGAAAATAAAAATGACCAAGAACCAGGTCTAATATTTAGTTTTTCTTTACACGTATTTGTTTGTCATCTAATATTTGTATCCGTCTGTCCAATTTCATCCGGATTTTAAAATTTGTGCTGTTATGCAACACTGACTATCACTAAGTCTCATTTGCCAGTTCGAGAATTCTTTCAATTAAACTTTCGCTCAACCAAACGCCTTTATCTTTCAGTTCGAGAATTAATGGTTTGAGCTCAGAAATAAGTCCCTGCTTTTTTGCTTTCACTAAAATTCCGATGGTTCCTGTTACTCTTAATCCTGCGTGCTTTGCGTGAAATCTGCCTAGTGATTCGTCCAACAAGATTAGATTCGCTTCACTTTCGGTTGCAAGAACAATGGCCTCGGCCTCTCCTTTATCTAAATCTAGAAAGTATGCAATAGATTTTCTATCTTGAATTTGTTCAATTTAAATCCATTCAAATGTTAATAAATTCAAATAATATTTCTTGTGCTTTCCTGCCTCGATTTCATTGAAAACTTCTTAATACAAATATAAGAAAAATTCAAATGAAATAGTTGAATCTATAGAATGTATGACGAGACGACTGCTTTCGTTTAACGCTGTTAGCGAAAGTGCCTTTATTTTTGAAGTTCTTTAGATTTATTTTTGTCATTTGTTGGCAAATTTTTTGTCTTACGTTTCTTCAAAAAGTTACTAAATTCTTGGTCGTCTTTTTCGCTCAAGTTTTTATTGATAAAAACAAAATCTTTGTCGTCCATTTTTTTGAAATTTATCATAGCTTAAAATCTTTAAAATATTTTTTTGTTAAAATTTGTGCTTCTTTGGTGTCAATATACATTCTATTTGCGCTAAAAAGTTTTGCACCCAATGTTTCTGTATAATGGTCAATAAGTTGTGTTTTTGAAATAAACGATACAACTCCTTCATAGCCTTTTTCAATTGAAGTTTTGCAAGCAAACGCAACCAGATTGCCTGCAACACCTTTGTATAATTTACTTTTTCCTTTGTTGAATTTAACACTTTCAATCAAGTCCATAAAAATATGGTCTCCTTTGTCTGTTATACTGATAAGTCCTTGAATTATTTTCTGATTGTTTAGAGTTGTCAAACAAAAAACAGATTTAGAATTGGATTTAATTTCGGAATGCCATTCAAAAACCCAATCTGATTTTTTAATTTTCCTTGTTTCTGAAATTTGACTAATATTCGTGTCAAAAACCTCTCCTGAAATAGCATTTTCAATTGAGTTAGTTATTTTGTCAATCTCGAAATCGAGTTGTATTTCTTTTGACTTTTTCACCTAGTAAATTTACAAAATATTCTCCTGTTTCGCAAATGTTTTTTCTTTAAAGTCTTACTGTTCTGGCAATACCGCTAACTCGTTTTATACAAGCACCACCTTTGTACCGGTTTTCGATTCAAGCTCTTTGACGGGCTACATTTCCGCCTTGCTGCGCCACGTTTTTACTTTCTTCAAAATTTCGAGGTTCTACTGCTGCCGAAATATCCTTGGTAGATGCTTCTGCCAGCATGTTGTGTTGAAGATGCAAGAGGTTGGATACAGTATAATAAGTTGACAAAAGGCAATTGCAGTTGATAAAGATATTGCCAATCATTCATTGTCAACTGTCAAATACTTATCTTCACCACTACTTCTCTACTTTCTTTCCCACCATGTTGCGGCCCCCTTGATGCAGTGTAACACTTTCCACCTTACCGTCCTCATTTTTAGTGAACGTGAGTTGGGCTTCTACTACTTTATAATAAAACTCGTTTTTTGATTTGGCGAATACAGGTAGTTCTTGTTGACCGGTTGCTTTTACTTGTATCCGATTGTCGCTACGCGAAACGGTGAGAATAAATCCGGGCGCCAACTCGTAGTCGCCCACGTAACTTTCCAATGTGTTTACATCAACCGCAAATTCAGGAACGTTGGGCTTAATAGCCGTTAGGGGTGAAGCGGGATTTAGTAGATGCATACCGATATCATCTACGAATTCGGTTGAATTCGTTAACACCACGACTCCTATCTTTCCATTTTTAGTAAAGCCAATAAAACTTCGGTATCCACCGGTGCCTCCGTTGTGCCAAACAATTTCAGATTCTCCGGCACCTTCAATGTGCCATCCCAATCCTACTTTAGGTGCACTGCCATCTGTTATGGTGTTTTTATGCGACAATTGTAATGCGGGGTACAATTTACTTTTAATAATGCCCATGTTGGCACTTACGAATTTTGCCATGTCCGCAACGGTAGAACGGATAGCTCCCGCCCCCGCCAGCGCGTTGAAACCCCAGTTCGCTACTTCAATTCCACTGGTGTATCCGACAGCTAAATTCTTTTTCATCGCGGGAGTCAGCGTAATGCGGGTATCGTTCAGATCAAGTGGGTTAGCGATTACATCAATTACCTGTTGCTCGAAAGAAGAACCTTTCTTTGTGGCCAGCGCGTGACCGAGCAAGCCCGCAGCATAGTTCGAGTATTCGTATTTCGAGCCGATGTCGCGCTTAAGCGCATAGCTGGACAAGAAATCGTACAATTGTTTTTCGGAATAGTCGGCATACGGATTGGCCGGATTAGCCGGGTTCAAATTGCCGGGCAGACGCGGCAGCGCAGAGGTATGATTAGAAAGATGAACCAGTTTGATCGATTCGCCATTTCGCGTAGGCGCGGTAACTCCTGTGGGTAAATAATTCTGCAAGGGATCATCGAGTTTAGCTTCGCCCTTGATCACCCGATCGGCCAATAAAATTCCAGTAAAGGTTTTGGAGATCGAGCCGATTTCAAAAACGGTATTTTCATTTACCGCCTCCTTCGTCTTGAGTGATTTCACTCCGAAGCTGTAATACGTTGTGCCCTTAACATCAATGATACCCACTACGATAGCTGTGTTGCTACCATTGTCGATGCGTGCTTGAATGTTGCTCCTGACGGCATCGGGTAAGGTAGTTTGTGCTAGAGTGATTTTACATGCGACAAACAGGAATAGCGAGAGTACAATTTTTGATTTCATGTTTTTTAAAATTTGGTGATTGGGTTAATAATTTTTGTAAAAAATTAGGATGGATTTTCCAACATTCGGATAAGCTCATCTATTTTCGATAGCCGTGGATTGAGTTCTTTTTGTACCGCTCGTTTATTCAGGTAGTAAACAGCTATGGAGATGACCACATTCGCTATGGCCACTTTTAGAATAGGTTTAAGCCTATCGGTAACTCCCAAACCTAAAGTGAATAACATCGTGAGTGTTATGCCTGGCAAAATATACCAATAGATCAAACTGTCGAGCAGTTGTTTCTGATGAAGCAAATATTCTTTCGACTTATACAGATAATCCAGGTAGGTTTCGGTGAATGCACTTGGTTTATACTTTTTTGCATTTCTTAGTTTAAGGGCTACAAACAAGGCATAGCCGATTATCAAAACGGAGGCTACTTTAGATAAGAGATTTGGAACGGAGTAAGCATAGCAGGTAAATACAGGAATAACAATACCTACGGCTATATACTCTCTCAGATCGCGGTACTGGATTTTTTTATGAATTTCATCAAGACTCGATTGCATATTCAGTATCAACCGTGATTTTTCAAACTTGACGCGTTCCCGGCTGGATGACGACTGCCAGATTTTTATTAACTCTTCTTCCATCATATTTTTTCTTTTATACAAGTCAGTAACTTCATTTTAATCCGTTTTATCTTCACGGCCACGTGGTTTTCTGAAAGACCAGTGATGTCCGAGATTTCTTTATACGAGAGTTCTTCCAGGTAGAGGGAAATCACCGCCTTGTCGGCATCGTTTAACTGTTTGATGCAGGCACGCAGCTTGACCAACCGCTCTTGCTCATCCAGGTTGGGCTCCTCTTCCCGAACGTACTCAATGGTCAGGCTGTCTAACTTGCGAAAGCGGTCGCGCTTTTTTGCCTGCTTCATTTGCAGGCGCATGCACACGTTCAGCGTGATGCGAAACATCCAAGTGCTGATCGAAGACTTATTGTCAAAGGAAGGCAGCGACTGCCAGATGTTAATGAGTGCCTCCTGAAAAAGATCTTTCTTATCGTTTGCATCTTCCGCATATACGGAGCATATCCGCAGTAGCTTCTGCTGATTCTGCTCTACTGCCGTTAAAAAAGTATTTTCAAGATGATCGTTCATGCCAGAAGGTTGGTAGTTGTATGGTTAGTGACAAGAGGTGAGGTAATATGACAGAAAATTTATTTTATTTTAAATTTACTCAGTCAATTTCAGGTCGAGTAGGAGAGCTGTCGTAGACTGAAACCGTTTTTCTCCACTTAGCCGACTTGTCGGCCGCCTTGGCGCTAACGTCAGTCTGTGAAAAAACCAACCTAGGTTTTTTCCTTAAAAATACAAAAAATTCCTTTCAAACCACCTCACAATGTTGTATCATTCAAGGATGAAACACAAACAAGGTACAGCAAGGGATCAGAGCAGTTTTAGCTCTTTCGAAGATCAAATTTCGAGGGATATTCCCGTTAGGTTTATTGATGTCTTTTCTGGAAAAATTGGTTTGGAGAAAATTGGATTTTCAGTCAAAACTTTGCAGAAAGAAGGGCGACCCAGTTTTGAGAGCAGTTTGTTTGTTCAACTGTACTTGTATTGTAATCTAAATGGGTTGCGTATTATCAGAAAACTAGAAAAAGAATGTGAACGCAACATTGAACTGCATTGGTTGCTTCATGGCATGATACCCAACTATCACAGTATTTCAGATTTTAGAAAAGACGAACCCCAGGCTTTGAAAAAACTGTTCAAATTATTTGTCAGTTTTTTGAAAGCTGCCGATTTGATAACCGGTGAAACAATCGCTATCGATGGCACCAAAAGTCGAGCACACAACAGTAAAAAAGACAATTTTAGTCTTAAAAGAATGATCGGCACATTGAATGCATCGACCAGAAAGTGGAGGAATACCTGTCTGTTTTGGCGCGTGCCGATGTGCAGGATGAACAAATGAAAGGGACCAAAGTCCTGGACAAAATCTCTACTTTGAAGGAACGAAGAATTGAATATGAGCTGCTCGAAAAACGCTTGCAAGAAAGTGGCAAACCCAAATCAGCACCACTGATCCGGATGTCAGCGCTTTGCTGGTGCAAGGTCAGGTCGTTGAGGTGAGTTTTAATATTCAAGCGGCGGTAGATGACAAACACAATTTAGTAGTAGCCACCCATACTATCAATCGCAATGATCGCATCGCTTTAGCAGCCATCGCTAAGGAAGTTCAAGAAAATTTAGATATTGAAAATTATACAGCTTTAGTGGACAAAGGCTGCCACAATGGCCGGCAAATTCAAGAATGTTCGGATGCCAAAATCTCCACCATTGTAGCATCGCCAGCGTTTGTCAATTCAAACGAAAAAGGAACGACCAAAGCGTATATGGTTAACGAATTTATTTACAATTAAGAAGTGGATACTTACACCTGTCCCCAGGGCGAAACGCTAACCAACACAGGCACTTGGCATAAAAAAACTAGATAGCGCGATAGCCATCTATTTAAAAAATATCGTACGCCAAAATGCAAAGAATGTCCAGTGAAAAATCTATGCACAGCGCGCGCATCAGGCGGACGAGAAATAGACAGGAAATCAACGAGCATATTTTTGGTACCATCAAGCGGGAGTGGGGCTACAACCATACTAACCTCAATGGACTGGAAAAAGTTGGAGGTGAACACGCTTTGATCCTGCTGGTATACAATATCAAAAGGTCGATGAATATTCTGGGTGTACCCGATCTGATCGAAAAACCAAAGAATTTCAAGCATCCTTACATGAAGGATGGTTGTTTGAAAAACAGACTCCGGTAAACAAGCGCAGGCGAATTCTAGGGAAATCTTAGCATTGTTTTTTTGAAGATAAATGTTGAAGTTAGGTTTTTTCACAACCTGACGCTGTTAGGCACTGGCTGTTTTACTTTTTATTTTCTTTTGTTAGCAACTTATCTAAATAGGCTCGCTCCTCTTCAAAACTCATATTCATAATTTCGAGACTTAATTTATCTCGAATTTGACGCATAACCTTAATAGAATCAAATGTTTTTGTGTCTTTTTTATTCTTCGTTTTCATAATTAAAAATTTCTTTTGGCGTTCTTATTTCAATCATTTGATGGCCATTTTGAAAATTAATTCCATTATAGCCTCTGATTCGATCTAAGTTAACAATATGTTTAAAATTCCAACTAACTAAAACATCCGCATGACAAACTGTTGCAATGGCAATATGTTGACAATCTGCCTTACTTGTTTTGCCAACTACTTTCGCTTCAATATACTTATCGGCTAATTCCGAAGCATCTTTTGATAATCTAACTCTTTCTATGAATTCATTTGAAAAACTATCCAAAAGTTGTCTTACAAAGTCAGGCGCACCTAATAATTCAGCCTCAAGTATATCTGAAACTATTATCATTATTTCTCCATTTCTAACTCTATCAAAGAATGGAATAGTATCTGTTGAAAATTCCTCATCGAAATTTCCACCAAATACTGATGTATCAATATAGATGCGCTTTATCATTGCTGCTAAATTACAACTTTTCTGGGAATATACAATGTTAGGGTATCGCCTATTTACGGCTTTTGCCTAACTCGCTTATACACTAAACAATATAAAGATAACCCATTTAATTCATAGGTATCCCTTTATCAAGTATTCCTTGACAACGATATTATCATTGGGTTGAACCTTTATTTTGGTGCTGCCATTCTCTGTTTTTCAGATGATTAGATAGCTCTTGGTTTGAATCAGATTTTACTCATTTTTTTGGGATGTATGAATGTAATACCTCTTTTGTATGTAAGGTACTCACCACCTTTGTTCCGGTTTTCGATTCAAGCTCTTTGACGGGTTACATTACCGCCTTGTTGCGCCACGTTTTTACTCTCTTCAAAATTTCGAGGTTCTACTGCTGCTGAAATATCCTTGGTAGATGCTTCAGCGAGCATATTCAGTATCAATTTCATATTGGCCATATTGACCAGCAGATTTTCTTTTTTTAAGTTTTTAAAAACTTTATATTATATTCATTTGATTGTTAGGTTTATCCATAATTAAGCCAGATTTAAAATTTCCTGAATTAAATCATCACTAAGGCATCTTGCAACTCTATAATTGCTTTTAATTCAATAACTATAATTCCATGTATCAAAAAATCAACGCGACGCGTTCCGATCTGATTATTCTTATAATAAACAGGCATTTCATGTTCCCGGTAAAAATCAATCCCTTGTGAAGATATTTCAAATTCTAAGGCTCTTTGATAAATCACTTCCTGAAAACCATTGGCAGATTCTGAATGCACCGCTATTGCACAGCCAATTATCTTAGAAGTTAATTCGGAGTATTTGTATTCTTCATTTATCATATTAAATCATTTAATCAGAAAAATCATTGTTCAGACAATTTTTAAGTAATGAATCAGCAGAAAATCTTTCTCAGGTTCATTAAGGGCAGCGGGTATACTTAATGACATTTCTTGCTAAGAAGATTTTAGGTTGTAAGGATTTAAAAACATTTTGGAATAGCAATGGCAAAAACACACCTTCTTCCAAATCGGATTACTGGTTTTGCCTTTTTAAAATCCATTACCTTTCCGTTTTACATGCATGCGCAGGTTGTTATCCCATCAGTATTTTCCAAACAAAATAAGCCATAATAGATTGGCAACCAATGAAGCAGACAAAAACGACAAGACATCCTTTACTCGTTTT
>Ga0255182_1000145_pt1 | contig 60898 bp, 65 predicted proteins | sample Atl_UVDOM_RepA_8_FD_188420 | JGI IMG/M metagenome (GOLD analysis project Ga0255182, IMG submission 188420) | Freshwater microbial communities from Altamaha River, Georgia, United States - Atl_UVDOM_RepA_8d | ecosystem: Environmental > Aquatic > Freshwater > River | place: USA: Georgia...
AATCCGGCTTGTAAAGCTGTTCGTCGCTGGGGAAGGCGCGTGAGCGGACATCGTCGGCATATTTCTTGACCGCTTCCTCGACATGCTCCTGCATCGCACCGAAACGCTTCACGAATTTGGGGACACGATCAAACAGGCCGAGCATGTCTTCTGCGACCAGGACCTGGCCGTCACACTTGGCCGATGCACCGATACCGATGGTCGGGCAGGGCACCTTCTCGGTGATTTCAATCGCGATGGGTTCCATCACGCCCTCGATCACCAGGGCGAATGCGCCGGCTTTAGCGACCGCTTCGGCATCTTCGACAATCGAGCGGGCTTCGGCTGCGCTCTTGCCGCGCACGCCATAGCCGCCGAGGATGTTGACGGCCTGCGGGGTTAGACCGACATGCCCCATTACCGGGATACCGCGGGCGGTGAGGAATTCGATCGTCGGCGCGATCACCTTGCCGCCTTCGATCTTCACACCCGCCGCGCCAGTTTCCTTCAACAGGCGCGATGCGTTGGTGAAGGCCTGCTCGGGTGATGCCTCATAGCTGCCAAAGGGCATGTCGACGATCACCGCGGCGTGGTAGCTTCCGCGGACGACTGCGGCACCATGCAGTGCCATCATCTCCATCGTGACCGCCACGGTGTGTGGCAGGCCGTAAATCACTTGTGCCAGCGAATCGCCGACCAGAAGCATGTCGCAATGCGGATCCATCAACTGCGCCATGCGTACCGTATAGGCGGTCAGCATCACCAGCGGCTCGCCGCCCTTGCGCTGCCGGATGCGCGGCACGGTAAGCCGCTTCATCGGCTGCGGCGTCGGGTTGGCGCGGCTGGTGGAGACGGGAAGGGTGAGCGTTTTGGGCGTAGTCGACATGGCACAGGCGCTTAGCGACTAAAGCAAAGGGGCAAAAGCGCGAAAGCCTGACGAGTGAATAATGTTTGACTCAATGTTAAATAAATATAACATTGTGTCCGAATCACTTAACGTGGAGTGTGCAATGTCGTTTCGCGAAAAAATTCACTGGGTGGCATTTGTCGGGCTGCTGGCCGGATTCGGCTGGTATTTCCTGTCCTACCCATGGGAAACTGCCAATACCCGCATGGGGATGCTGACGTCGGTATGGATGCTGTTTCCAGCGACGATCATCTTCCTCGTGCCCATGATTGCCGGCAGTGCCTATTTTGCCATCCGGGCTCCCAAGGAAGCAAATCTGCGGGAAGACGAACGGGAAAAACTGATCCATCTCAAAGGCACACACGCTGCCTATTACCCACTCGTGCTTGGCGTTTGGGCCAATATCTTCGCCATGATCAACGGGCTGATTTATGGCTGGTCGGTCAACATCCTGATGGCAACCTTGGTGCTTGCGGAGCTCGTGCGGGTCGGCGCTCAGCTTTATTATTATCGCAGGGGATACTGAGTTATGGCGCGCCTTCCCTTTGACAACGACATCAAGACGCTGCGCTTCCTTTCTGACGAAATGACGCAGGGCGATCTTGGCGACAAGGTGGGCGTTACCCGCCAGACCATCGCGGCCATCGAACAGGGCAAATATTCACCCAGCCTTGAGGTTGCTTTCCGCATCGCGCGCGTTTTCGGGAAACCCCTTGAAGAGGTTTTCCGTTGGGCCGGGGATTAGGGACTGTTGGATAGTGTGTGCACGCACTGGGGCCTGGGCTTTTCAAGCTCCCCAGCTCTCCCGCTCGGGCCCCGATTTTGAAGATCCCGATCAGGCGCCCAGATGCGCTTTCACAAAATCCGCCGCACGCTCGCCAATCATGATCGATGGCGCGTTGGTGTTTCCGGAAACAAGGCGCGGCATGATGCTGGCATCCGCCACATACAGACCCTCAATACCACGGAAACGCAGCTGCGTATCAACCACATCGTCTGCATTAGCGCCCATGCGGCAAGTGCCGACCGGGTGATAAACAGTGTCGGCGCGATTGCGGATCATTTCTCCCAGCGCCGCATCATCGTCGATCGGGGTCGCGTGTCTATCGACGCCGCGATAAGCGGCAAGGCTTGGTGCCTCGGCAACGCGGTGCATCAGGCGGACACCAGCTTTCAAGGTTTCCAGATCGCGATCATCGGTCAGGAATGCCGGGTCGATCAAAGGAGCCTGTGCGGCGTCGGGTGAGGCAAGCCGCACGGTACCGCGGCTATAGGGGCGCAGCACGCAGGCATGGATGCTGAAACCATGGCCTTTCACTTTCGTCCGCCCATGGTCTTCGAGCATCGCCGGAACGAAATGATACTGGATATCGGGTGCAGGCTGTGAAGGGTCAGTTTTCCAGAACCCTCCCGCTTCGGCGAAGCAGGTGGTCAGGATGCCAGTCCGCTTCATCCGATGTTCGAACAGCGCCTTCGCCATCCGCCATGTTCCGGCGAGGCTGTCACCAAAGAAATCGGTCGATGGGCTTTCGAAGCTCGACACATAATCGATATGATCCTGCAGGTCTTCGCCCACGGCCGGTTTGTCGAGCACCACATCGATACCCAGCGAACGCAGATGTTCGGCGGGGCCGATCCCCGAAAGCTGCAAAATCTGGGGGCTGCCAAATGCGCCTGCGGAAAGGATGACGGCGGCACGTGCCTTCAATGTGCGGCTTTTGCGGCCCTGACGGATGACGATGCCGGTCGCGCGGCCACCGTCGACAATGATCTTTTCGGTCAGGGCGCCGCAAATGACTTCGAGGCGACCGGCAGCCTTGGCAGGCTCAACATAGGCGCGCGCAGCCGACCAGCGCTCGCCGGCTTTTTGCGTCACCTGGTAGAGGCCAAAGCCTTCCTGCTGCGCGCCATTGAAATCGTCTGTGCGCGGCAGTTGCAGTTCGGCAGCGGCCTCAACAAAGGCGCGACTTCCCGGATTGGGCCAGCGCTGGTCCATGACGTTGAGCGGGCCGCCCGTGCCGTGATAGGCATCGCCGCCACGCTCGTTATTTTCGGCACGTTTGAAATAGGGCAATACATCATCATAGGCCCAGCCATCGCAACCGAGCGCCGCCCAATTGTCATAGTCAAAGGCATGGCCGCGAATATAGACCATCGCGTTGATCGCGCTTGATCCGCCAAGGCCTCGCCCGCGCGGCTGGTAACCGGTGCGCCCGTTCAGGCCTTTTTGCGGTACCGTTTCGTAACGATAGTTGGAGGCATCGGGGATGAACGGCATAAAGCCCGGGGTTTTGACGCGGATTGTATCGTTGGTCCCGCCCGCTTCGACCAGGCACACCTTGAACTTGCCACTTTCAGAGAGCCGCCCTGCGGCTGCGCTCCCCGCCGAACCGCCACCGACAACGATGATATCAAACTCGTCCATACTGACTCCTTTGAAAGTAAGGTTTAACCGGACGATTAAGTTTGGCAATCGCTATTCGGCAGGCGTCACCGCTTTTTGCTGGCGTTCGTTCCAACGTGCCTTGATGCTGTCCGATGTGTCGCGGCTGCCATCATGGCTCCAGCCGGGTGGGCGCCATAAATAGCCAAGCTTGTAACGCCAGGGTGCTGACCAGACATCCTTGGCTATCGCGATCCATTCATGGAAGACGCTGTAGAGCAAGTTGAACGTGCCGAGCTGGCGGACGATACCGTAACGAATCTGCTCCTCATCATTTTCGGCAGCGAAAGTGCCGAACATCCTGTCCCAGATGATGAAGGTCCCGGCATAGTTGGAATCTAGGTAGCGCGGGTTGGTCGCATGGTGGACACGGTGGTGCGACGGCGTGTTCATCACATATTCGAACCATGCCGGAAACCGCTTGATCGCCTCGGTATGGATCCAGAACTGGTAGATGAGGTTGATCGCCCCGCAGAAGAACACCATCGCCGGGTGAAAGCCGATGAAGACCAGGGGCAGGCGGAAGATAAAGCCCAAGGCGATGAAGCTGGTCCAGCTTTGGCGCAGCGCCGTCGACAGGTTGTAATGTTGGCTCGAATGATGGTTCACATGGCTCGCCCAGAACCAGCGGACACGGTGCGCGCTCCGGTGGAAGACGTAATAGGCGAGGTCATCGATGATGAAACAGGCGATCCAGGCCCACCAGGCCCAGCCGATTTCGATCAATCGATATTGATAACCCCAGTAAAACATCGAGGCGACGAGCCCGGCGGTCAGCGCGCCGGCAACTGTGCTGCCGAGGCCAAAGCCGAGTGAGGTCAGCGTATCGCGGGGTTCATATTTTTCGGGTGCGTTGCGCCGCGCCCAGATCATTTCGATCAGGATCATCAGCACGAAAATGGGGACGGCATAGTCGACCGGGTTGGGCAGTTTCACGATCATGCCGAAATCCTCCGCAGGCCTGCGGCCCAGATCTGCGCCTTGTCACCAAGGTTCAAAGTCACCTTGCCAAAGCGGCTGTCGCTGGTGCCCACGGTGAGGAAATTCTGGTCAAGCCGCGATTGGGTGGAGCCGTCAAGGATGCGACCGGTAAAATGCGCACCATGGCGGCGGATCACCATTTGCCTGCCTTGCGCATCGCGAAGCAGCGCGCCAATGCCCGCCTTGTCGATGGCGATATCGATCGGATCAAAACCGCACATCACCTCGTCGGCCAAGGCGCGGGCGTGCGCTTCATCGCGGATGCGGATATCCCCGCCAAGGTCTAGGCGGCGCGCCATCCATGCGAGGAACAGGATCGCCGCGAGCGACGCCCCCAGTTTCGCGATTTCCCCCAGCACCCCCTCCATGCGTCAGGCCCGGGCTTTCAACATATCCATCAAGGGACGGACGGGATTGGCATCATAGCCTGCCTTGGCTGCCATATTGGTCAGCGCATCGGGGTCTCCACCCTGGCTTGCCTCTGACAATGCCCATAGCAATGTCGATCGGGTGCCCGAACGGCAGTAAGCGAGCACCGGCCCCTCGGCTTCATTCAAAGCCTTTGCCATTGCGGCAACTTGCGGTTCGCTGAATCCTGAATGGGTCACGGGAATGGCGACATAATCGACGCCGACCGTCCGTGCTGCGGCCTCCACTTCGGGCCCGGGTAGTTGGTCGTCACTTTCGCCTTCGGGGCGGTTGTTGATGATCAGCTTTATACCAATCCGCGCCGCCTCTGCGATTTCATCAAGGCCGATTTGCGGGGAGACATAGATAGTATCTGTAAGTTTGCGAAACATGGAGCCTTATCCTTCTGCTGCCTCCCTTATTACAGACAGAAAGGCTTCGCCATAGGCTTCAAGCTTGCGTGCACCGACGCCGCTTATCAATGCGAAATCAGAGAGATTGGTGGGCCGCCGCTGCGCCAGTTCGCGCAGCGTTGCATCGTGGAAGATGACATAGGGCGGAACGCCTGCTGCCTCGGCCAGTTCGCGCCTTTTGGCGCGCAAGGCTTCGAACAATGGATTGTCCGACGGATTTGCTGACTGCCGCTTTTCCCTGCGGGTTTTGGGCGGAACGACAATTTCCAGTTTCATCTCGCCTTTCAGGATCGCGCGTGCTGCGCCCGCCAGCATCAACCCACCATGTTCGTTGGCGGTCAGATGCCCCTGCGCTTGCAGGGCGCGCGCAACAGCTTTGATCAGCCGGGCATCTTCGCCCGTGACGATGCCAAAGACGCTGAGCTGGTCGTGTCCGCGCGCCTCGATCCGTTCATCGACTCGGCCGGTAAGCACTTTTTCCAGATGCCCGACGCCAAAACTCTGCCCGGTGCGATAGACGGCGGAGAGCAGCTTTTGCGCAACCTCGGTCGCATCGACCACAGCAGGTGCATCGAGGCAGTTATCGCAATTGCCGCATGACGGCGCAGGGTCTTCACCGAAATGACGCAACAGAATGGCACGCCGGCACCCGGCGGTTTCGACGAGCGCGGACAGCGCATCGATGCGGGCTTTCTCGGCAAGCTGGCGCGCCTCCGGCTGTTCCTTCAACCGTTCGCGCGCGAGGCTGAAATCCCCGGGCGACCAGAAGAGATGCGCAACCGCCGGATCGCCATCGCGGCCCGCACGTCCGCTTTCCTGGTAATAGGCCTCGATCGACTTGGGGATACCGGCATGCGCGACGAAGCGAACATCGGGTTTGTCGATGCCCATGCCAAAGGCAACTGTGGCGACCATCACCATGTCCTCGGATGCGACAAATTCGGCCTGCGCGGCGGCGCGCTCCGATGGCTCCATCCCGGCATGGTAGAAACGCGTGCGCCGCCCGGTTCGGGCAATCAGGGCAGCCAGCTTTTCCGCTCGGTCGCGGGTGGTGGCGTAGACAATCCCCGCACCCGGCCAACCGCGAATGGCCGATGCAATTGCCGATCCCTTGCTTGGCGTGTTGGTGACGGCATAGCGAATATTGGGCCGGTCAAAGCCGGATACGATCATGCCGCTAGCCGGGATGCCGAGTTGCTGGGCGATATCTTCGCGGGTGTGCGCATCGGCCGTCGCGGTCAGCGCGAGCCTTGGCACATTGGGGAATTCGTCCATCAACGGGCGGAGCAAGCGATAGTCGGGGCGGAAATCATGCCCCCATTCGGATACGCAATGCGCCTCGTCGATCGCGAACAACGACACCTTGGTTTCGAACAGCAGGCGCAGGAATTCGGGGGTCGAGGCCCGCTCTGGCGCGACATAAAGCAGGTCTAGCGAGCCACTGACCAGCCTTTCGATGGTCTCGGCGCGGTTATTGTCGGCAGAGGTCAGCGTCGCCGCGCGGATGCCCACTGCGTTAGCTGCCCGCAATTGGTCATGCATCAGTGCAATCAGCGGCGAAATGACGATGCAGGTGCCATCGAGAAGCAACGCCGATAACTGGTAGCAGAGCGATTTGCCCGCCCCTGTGGGCATCACCGCCAGCGTACTTTGCCGCTCCAGCGTCCGGCGCACCACCTGTTCCTGCACGCCGCGAAATTCGGCAAAACCGAAAACGCGGTGCAGCACATCGGCTGGGTCGAGAGTATCGGGCGCAAGCATCTGCCTGCCCGCTAGGCCGGATAGTCCCTCAAGAATAGAGCGCTCTTCGGGCATCGGCGACTTTCGCTGTGGATAGCCGAGTCGAATTAGAACATATAAAGAACAAACTATGATGTAAAGTTTAGGGCCCGATTATTCTGCAGCGACGGCCTCTTCGTCCTTTTCGGCCTGCTGGCGCGTCCACATTTCGGCGTAGAGACCGTTTTTTGCGAGCAGTTCGGCATGTGTGCCCTGTTCGGCAACGCGGCCTGCATCGAGCACGACAATTTCGTCCGCATCAACAACCGTCGACAATCGGTGTGCGATGACGATGGTGGTGCGCGCCTTTGAAACCTCATCGAGCGTGTCGAGGATTTCCGCTTCGGTGCGGCTGTCGAGCGCGCTTGTCGCTTCGTCGAGGATCAGGATGGGTGGGTTTTTGAGGAGTGTGCGCGCGATCGCAACACGCTGTTTCTCACCGCCCGATAGCTTCAGCCCGCGCTCACCCACCTGGGTCTCATATTGCTTGGGCTGCGCAGCGATGAAATTGTGGATCTGTGCACCACGCGCTGCATCCTCGATTTCGGCCTGCGATGCACCTTCGCGGCCATAGCCGATATTGTAGCCGATGCTGTCATTGAACAGCACGGTATCCTGCGGGACGATGCCAATCTGCGCGCGCAGGCTTGACTGGGTCACGTCCCGCAAATCCTGCCCGTCGATGGTGATCCGGCCGCCTGTGACATCGTAAAAACGATAAAGCAGCCGCGCGATAGTCGATTTGCCAGCCCCTGACGGGCCGACAACGGCGAGTGTCTTTCCGGGCGGCACGCGCAAGCTGAGGCCGTTCAATATCTGCCGATCGGGGTCATAGCCAAAGATCACATTTTCGAATGCCAATTCGCCGCCCGCAACCTGAAGTTCGAAAGCGCCCGGGCGATCGACAATCTCCGGCGCAGTATCGATCAGGTCGAACATCGCGGCCATATCGATCAAGCCCTGCCGGATCGTACGATAGACCATGCCGAGCATGTCGAGCGGGCGGAAAAGCTGCATCAGCAACGTGTTGACGAGAACGACATCGCCGGTGCTGAAGCGGCCCTGCGACCAGCCCCATACGCTGAACCCCATTGCGCCTGCCATCATCAGGTTGGTGATCAACGACTGGCCGATATTGAGCCAAGCGAGCGAATTTTCAGATTTCACCGCGGCATCGGCATAGCGCCTTGCCACCCGTGCATAATATTCCGCTTCGCGATCTTCGGCGTTGAAATATTTGACCGTTTCATAGTTGAGCAGGCTGTCTACCGAACGCGCGACGGTGGCCGTATCCAGCTCGTTCATTTCTTCGCGCAGCTTGTTGCGCCAGTCGGTCACCTTTTGGGTGAACAGGATATAGGTGATCACCATCGCCAGCGTCGCGACAACCAGGCCGACCCCGAATTTGAACCAGAAAATCACCAGCACCGCGACCAGTTCGATTGCCGTTGGCGCAATGTTGAACAGCATGAAATAAAGCATCACGTCGATGCTTTTGGTTCCGCGCTCGATCACCTTCGTCACCGCACCGGTGCGGCGGTTCATGTGGAACCGCATTGACAAGCGGTGGAGGTGCGAAAAGACATTCTCGGCCAGTCGCCGCGTGGCATCCTGCCCAACACGTTCGAAAACGGTGTTGCGCAAATTATCGAACAGCACGCCGCCAAAGCGCGCGCCGGTATAGGCAACGACCAGTCCAATCGCCATCCAGACGCCTGCTTCGAGGCCCGGCTGCATCCGGTCTATGGCGGCGCCATAGACAAAGCCCATCGATAGCTGAACCCCTTTCGACACCAGCACCAGCAGCATCGCGATGACGATGCGCACCCGCAACGCGGGCAGGTCTTTAGGCCACAAATAGGGCAGGAATCGGCTGAGCGTGGCGAAGCTCGCCTCCGCTTTCGCTGCTTCCTTTTCCTTGCCGTTTTCGGCCTGTGCCGCCATTCCCTGCATCAGGCCGATATAGGGAAGTATCCGGCTTTAGAAAGTCCCGCTGACGGTCGCGCGGTAAATCAGGCCATAATTGTTGCGGCCGGTATGGGTGAAATCGATAGGGCCATCGCGGCGGTCGACGTAGAAGACTTCGTCATAACCCTCGGTCTGGCCGGCAAGGTTGAATACCTGCCCGCGGACCTTCAGCCCCAACACATTCTTATGTTCGATGAAGGCGCCGACCATCGGCCCGGTGCGGTAATCGCGGCCGAAATAGTCGAGCCGGTAAAAGCCGTAATCGCTATTGTCTTCGGCAAAGACGCCATAGGCCCATTGCGTATTGGGGATGTCGTGGCGGAAATCGGCATTCCAGTAACTCCGTCCGCGATTGCTCAGCGGGCGCTTCTCGCCGGTTAATGGATCGCGCAAAGATGCCGTCTGCCAAGCGCCGATGAGGTCGAGTTTCGCGCCTTTGATGCCGATGGTGTCGAGCAGGAAGCTGGCGTTGATTTCGGTCCGCAGCCGCTTTGCAGTGCCGTCAATATTACCCGGCGCTTCGGTGGTTGCGGTTATCGGAATGCGGTCGACAAGATCGCTGATCGATTCGAGGTCGACCTTGAATTTGATCGACCCCACCTTGCCCAGCGAACGGTTGGCTTCGAAATTGAGCAGCCAGCTTTGCGGTGGCACAAGCTGGAAATTGCCGGCATTATTGTTGTTGTTGCGTACATCGACCGAGGCGAGGAAGTCACCAAAGTTGAGCTGCAACACTTTGCGCTGGAATTTCACGCTGACGTCGAGGTTGGGCGAGGCTTTCCAGCCCAGTGCGATTGAACCTTTGGGGCGCACATATTGGCGCGAATTACCATTGGGGCCGGTGACCCCCAATTCGCTATATTCAACGCCCAATGTCGCTTGCAGCGTCAGATCTTTGGCAATGGGTCGGCCATAAGACAGGATGACCTGTCCACGTTTCTCCTCGACCCGTGCCGTTGCATTGGGCAACGGCACCGGCTGGAACACGCCGCCGCTGTCGAGTTGGAAAAATTCGGATTCGGCGTCGAGATAATTGAACGCGCCTTCCGCCGAAACCTGCCAGTCGGCTTTGCCAGCTTTCCAGCGATATTCGGCGCGCAACACGCTTTCGCCTTCGTCGATCGACTGGATGAATTTCTGTCCGCTTTCGGGGGATCCGTCGGTCGGGGTGATACGGAACTGGTTGACGAAGGGGCTGAGTTCAAAGCGGTGAAAACCTATCAGCTTCAGCCGACCGCCGCCCAGACCGAACTCATAATCGGCGCCCAGTTCCATACTCCATTCGTCTTCGCGATCACGCCCCGCCTCAAGAACATCGGCGACGCCGGGTTGCTGGCGCAGGAAGGTGCGGGTCCCGCGGAATTCGAAAAATTCGAGCGCGCCGTTGGCATTGAGGATATTTCCATTGTCGCTTTTCAGCGAATAGGTGCCCGCCAACCTTGGCCGGTCGCCCTGCGAACGCACCCGGACGTCGCGCAGGAACAGGCGATCGCCATTGGCATCGCGAACATCTTCATAGCCCCAGCCACCACCGCGAAAGCCGTTGTTATTGGATAGACCCAGCGTGAAATCGCCCTTGCCGATCTTGCCCGAAAGATTGACTTCACCATTGATCCAGAAATCATCGACCCGCCGCCGCCATTGTGGACGCCAGGCAAAATTGCCCTGCAGGCTGTCAGGCTTTGTCACGACGTTCAGCACCTGGCCGTTGAGGCCCGAGACATTGAGCGTCGCACCATCGGCGATTTCCAGCCGGATTACCGAATTCGCAGCGATGCGGGACAGCGCGGTCTGAGCATCATTGCTCTTGCCAGTGATGCGCTGGCCATTGATCAGGACATTCTGGCTGGCCTCGCCCAAGCCCCGGTCGCTGCTGACCTGGCTGATCTGGAAACCCGGTATCTGGCCCACCATGTCGAGCGCGGTTTGCGGTGCAAAGCGGGCGAATTGAGGAGCCTCATAAACTTGCCGGCCATTTTCGGTGCGCGGTTCAAGGTCGGTTGCCGCCGCCTCGACCTGCGGGGCAGTATTGGCCAATGCGGGGTTGACCGCTGCCAATGCCAACAAACTTCCGGAAGTCGCAAGGATGCGACGGGCGCACACATTCATTAACCCACTCCTGTCGGGCTCTGTTGGCCCTGTATTGTGCTCCCTGGGGGGCGGGTTAGGATTACAAATGTATGCGAACCAGCCGGGTTCGATTAGCGACTGATAATTTGGGACAAACTACATCCGCCTTGATAGCAGCAGCCACGCGGCAATGGCGTTGAAGCCGGTATAGACCGCGTAGAAGCCGAGGATCATGCCCGACCCCGAATAGGCAAACAGCATCGCGCCGAGCAATATTCCAAATTCAAGCAAATAGCTGCCGTTGCGGCCAAAATGCCGCCCGAAATAGATCTTCGTATCCTCGACAAAGGGATGGCCCGATTCCACCACGGCCTTGTGCATCGCGAAATTGGCAATGCCGAGCAGGAAGCAGGCGATCAGATACATCTGCCGCCCGCCTTGCTCATTTCGAAGCGTTGGTTTCCGCTTTGTCGGGGCGCAGGCTGGTGCCCGCACGTCCACCGCGGAAGGAGGAGAACCAGCTCGCCGGATTCAGCCCGGTCGAACCATCGAGTGAGAAGGTGATGATCTCGGCTCGCCCGCCGATACGCTCCCACGCAACCGGGCCACCAAGGCCGATGGGGGCGTCAACGCGGCTGTCGGCGCTATTGTCGCGGTTGTCACCCAGCAGGTAATAATGCCCTGCGGGAATACGGATGGGTGCGACATCGTCGGTCGATCCGCGGCGCGCATCGATAGTGTCATAGCTGACGCCGTTGGGCAGCGTTTCGCGAACGATGGTGACATAACAGTGCAGCGAACCATCGGCCTCTTGCGCCAAGGCGCCGGGGAAATCGATCTCGGTGCAGGGATTGTTGGCGTCGACCGGCAGGTCTTTTACCGGCTGCGCTTCCTGCTTGATCGGCTTGCCGTTGAGGAACACCTGCCCTCCGCGCATTTCGAACAAGTCACCGGGCATGCCGATAACGCGCTTGATATAATCCTGGTTCTTGCCCTCGGGCGTGAGGATCACGACATCGCCGCGTTCCGGAGTCGCGCCCCACACGCGACCCTTGCTTTCGGGCAAGGTGAAAGCGAGAGAATCTACTTCTTCGCGCAGCACCAGCCATTGGAAAAGCGCCACGGGATTGGGAATGGTGGGGGAAACAAAGCTCCAGCCATAAGCGAATTTCGAAACGAACAGCCGGTCGCCCACCAGCAATGTAGGCATCATCGAGATCGACGGAATATAGAATGGCTTGGCGATGAAACTGTGAAAGCCCAGCACGGCGAGCAGCAACCAGAACAGGCCTTTGATTTCTGCCCACAGATTGTGGAGCCAGCCTTGTTTGGGCGCTTCCGCAGCGCTGCTTTTGCTCTCGGTGGTTACAGGTTCGCTGTTCAAGATTGTCATGCTTTCGAAATCGGTAATGCCTCGATGATCACAAAGGCCTGCGCCCAAGGGTGATCGTCGGTCAGCGTTAGGTGAATGTGCGCCTCATAGCCATTTGGGACCATCGCGTCGAGCCGTGCCTTTGCCCCACCTGTCAGCGCCAATGTCGGAGCGCCTGACGGCGCGTTGACCACGCCGATGTCCTTCATGAACACGCCACGTTTGAACCCGGTGCCGACAGCCTTGCTGAACGCCTCTTTGGCGGCAAAGCGCTTAGCGTAGGTTCCGGCCTTGGTGAAGGGCCGCTTTGCAGCCTTGGCGCGCTCGACATCGGTAAATACGCGGTTTTCAAACCGCTCGCCAAAACGGTTCAGCGAATTCTGGATACGCTCTATATTACACAGGTCGGAGCCGAGGCCGATGATCACCGTGCAGCATCCATCAGTTCACGCATCCGGCGGACGGCATTTTCAAGGCCATCGAAAATCGCCTCGCCGATCAGGTAATGGCCAATATTGAGTTCGGCCAATTGCGGAATGGCGGCGATAGGCTGGACATTATCGTAGGTCAGCCCGTGGCCGGCATGGGGTTCGATGCCATTCTTGGCGGCGAGTGCGGCCGCATCGGCAATGCGTTTGAGTTCCTTCTCGATCCCGGCCGTGTCACCATCGAGCCACAAATGCGCATAACGCCCGGTGTGCAGTTCGACGACGGGTGCCTTGAGCCGCATCGCGGCATCAATCTGCCGCGCATCGGGTTCGATGAACAGGCTCACCCGGATGCCCGCATCGGATAGGCGCGATACAATCGGGGCCAGCTGGTTGTGCAATCCGGCAGCGTCGAGCCCGCCTTCGGTCGTGCGTTCCTCGCGCCGCTCGGGCACGATGCACGCAGCGTGCGGTTTGTGCCGCAATGCAATTTCCAGCATTTCCTCGGTCGCCGCCATTTCAAGGTTGAGCGGCAGGCTGGTTGCAGCCTGGATGCGGGCGAGGTCGCTGTCGCGGATATGGCGACGGTCTTCACGCAGGTGCGCGGTGATGCCGTCGCCGCCGACATGCGCGACAATCTCTGCTGCGCGCACCGGATCGGGATGATCCCCGCCGCGGGCGTTACGGATCGTCGCGACATGGTCGATATTGACGCCAAGGCGGAGGTGACCGTTCATGGTCAAGCCTTGCGGCTCCCCGGCTTCACCGCTTCGCTAGCCGCCAGTTCGGGCGGCAGCTCATCGGGCGCGTAGGTCGGGAAGTTGAGCTCAATCAGAGGAAAGAAGGGCACGCCGAGATCAACTGAACCCGCCGAGCGATCGACGATCGAAGCCGCCGCGATCACTTCGCCGCCAGCATCCTCGATCGCCTTGATGGCTTCACGCGATGAAAGGCCGGTGGTGACGACGTCCTCGACCATCAGAACCTTCTGGCCTTCCTTCAGGGCAAAGCCACGACGCAAACCGAACACGCCTTCGGGGCGTTCGACGAACAGCGCGTCAACACTGAGCGCGCGGCCCATTTCATGCCCTATTATAATGCCGCCCATTGCAGGCGAGACGACAACCTCGATCTGGCTGCGAATGTCGCGCGGCAGTTTCTGCGCAATGGCAACCGCGATGCGGCTTGCCCGTTCCGGGTTCATCAGCAAACGGGCGCATTGCAGATAATAAGCACTGTGCCGTCCGGACGACAAAAGGAAGTGCCCTTCCAGCAAGGCTTCGGCAGCGCGGAACTCGGAGAGAATTTCGTCTTCGGTCATGATTTGGGGGATGTCCTTGAACTGCGTGCAACCACTGTTGCGCGATTTGCAACGCAGATAGGTGGATTCCGCCCACAAATAAATGCAAAAATTGGTATTGAGGCTGCTTGAGGCTTGTGCCAAGCGCGCCTATAAGCCGCGCCAAATCGCGGTTTTGTTACAGCGATACAACAGTTTCCGGCGGGCTCTCCGCGATAGGATTACGGGGCTAACATAATGAATATTATGAAAAAATTTGTTCTGGCATGCGGGCTGATGATGCTTCCCGCCATGGTATCGGCGCAGGCGGCGAATCCGGCACCTGCACCTGCCGCGGCAGAGGCAAAGGCGGTCCCTGCACCGGTCCAGGCAGCTCCTGCCGCTGCTACCGATGCTGGAAATGAGGCTGCGGCCCCGTCTGCTGCACCCTCAATGGACGGCTCGCTCCCCGGCTACACGCCGATGAAGCCCGACTATGAAAACCATGTCGGCATGCCCAAGGATCGCGGCGTCGATTTCCAGGAACAGTTCAGCCCCAATGGCCATTATGCCAAGTGGATGAACAACTCGATCCTGCTGCCGATCATCACGATCATTTCGCTGTTCGTTCTCGGTCTGCTGCTTTGGGTTATCGTGCGCTACCGCCGCGCAGCCAATCCCGAACCTTCGAAGACCACCCACAACACCTTCATCGAAGTCGTGTGGACGCTCGTCCCCGTTCTCATCCTGCTGGGTATCGCTTATCCCTCGCTGACGCTGGTCGCCAAGCAGTTCAAGCCTGCGCCGGCTGATGCTGTTACCGTGAAGGTGACGGGATATCAGTGGTATTGGGGTTACACCTATCCCGACCATGGCGGCTTCGAAGTTGTCTCGAACATGCTTCAGGAACAGTCGGCTGTTAAGCCGGGTGAACGTTACCGCACCGACGATGACGGTCCTCGCCTCCTCGCCGTGGATAACCGCATGGTCGTTCCGGCCGGCGTTCCCATCCGCATCCAGACCACCGCCGCTGACGTGATCCACAGCTTTGCGGTGCCTGCACTGTGGTTCAAGCTCGACGCTGTTCCCGGCCGTCTCAACGAAAAGGCCGTGACGATCGAAAAGCCGGGCGTCTATTTCGGCCAGTGTTCGGAACTTTGCGGGGCACGCCACGCATATATGCCGATCGTGGTTGAGGCGCTTCCGCCCGCTCAATTTGCGGCGTGGGTAAAGGCAAAAGGCGGCTCGATGCCGGGTGAAAAACCTGCTGAAGCTGCACCTGCTGCTGCTCCTGCCGCTCCTGCTGCAACCGAAACCGCTCCTGCCGCCGCTCCGGCGCCTGCTGCCAAGTAAAAAAAGAGGTCGACAAAGATGACGACGATTGCTGCAAATCCCGCCGACCATCATGACCACGCGCATGATGCCGACCACAAGCCGGGCTTTTTCGCCCGCTGGTTCATGTCGACCAACCACAAGGATATCGGAACGCTTTACCTGATATTCGCGATTCTCGCGGGTGTCATCGGTGGTGGCATTTCCGGCCTGATGCGCCTCGAGCTCGCAGAGCCCGGCATTCAGTATCTGACGGGTTGGGCATCGATGATGGCCGGCAAGGAAGCTTCGCTCGATGAAGCCTATCATATGTGGAACGTGCTGATCACCGCGCACGGCCTGATCATGGTCTTCTTCATGGTCATGCCCGCAATCATTGGTGGTTTCGGCAACTGGTTCGTGCCGCTGATGATCGGTGCGCCCGACATGGCCTTCCCGCGCATGAACAATATCAGCTTCTGGCTGACCGCGGTTGCCTTCATCATGCTGCTCGGCTCAACCTTCGTACCTGGCGGTACCGGCCTCGGTGCCGGCACGGGTTGGACGGTCTATGCGCCGCTTTCCACTTCGGGATCGGTCGGACCTGCAGTCGACATGGCGATTTTCTCGCTCCACCTTGCAGGTGCGGCGTCGATCCTTGGTGCCGTGAACTTCATCACCACCATCTTCAACATGCGCGCGCCCGGGATGACCATCCACAAGATGCCGCTGTTCGTATGGTCGGTGCTGGTTACCGCATTCCTGCTGCTGCTTGCGCTGCCAGTGCTTGCTGCCGCTATCACCATGCTGCTGGTTGACCGTAACTTTGGCGGCGCATTCTTCGATGCCGCTGCCGGTGGTGACCCGATCCTGTACCAGCACCTCTTCTGGTTCTTCGGTCACCCCGAAGTGTACATCATGATCCTGCCGGGCTTCGGCATCGTCAGCCAGATCGTTGCGACCTTCAGCCGCAAGCCGGTCTTCGGCTATCTCGGCATGGCTTATGCCATGGTCGCAATCGGCGTTGTCGGCTTCGTCGTGTGGGCACACCACATGTACACGATCGGAATGAGCGTCGAGATGAAGATGTACTTCACCGCCGCGACGATGGTTATCGCCGTCCCGACCGGTATCAAGATCTTCAGCTGGATCGCCACCATGTGGGGCGGTTCGCTGAGCTTCAAGACGCCGATGGTCTGGGCGCTTGGCTTCATCTTCATGTTCACCGTTGGTGGTGTGACCGGTGTTGTCCTCGCCAATGGTGGTGTCGACGATAACCTGCACGACACCTATTATGTTGTCGCCCACTTCCACTACGTGCTCTCGCTGGGCGCGGTCTTCGCGCTGTTCGCCGGTTTCTACTACTGGTTCGGCAAGATGTCTGGCCGCATGCTCAACGAGTTCCTCGGCCACCTGCACTTCTGGATTTTCTTCATCGGCGTGAACGTGTTGTTCTTCCCGATGCACTTCCTGGGTCAGCAAGGTATGCCCCGCCGTTATCCCGACTATCCGGATGCCTTTGCGCACTGGAACGAGATCGCATCGTGGGGTTATGCTATCATGGGCGTGGGCGTGATCATCTTCTTCATCAATGTCTTCTGGTCGCTCGTGGCCGGCCGCAAGGCGGAAGGCAATTATTGGGGTGAAGGTGCAACCACGCTCGAATGGACTCTGTCGAGCCCGCCGCCCTTCCACCAGTTCGAAACGCTTCCGGTCATCAAGTAAGACCGGGAACAAAGCCCCGCCCTCCGGTTTGTCCGCAGGGCGGGTTTTTGGAACCAAGATATGACTATCGCGACGAACAACATCAGTCTTCCCGCTGATTGGCGGGATTTCTGGGCGCTTACAAAGCCCCGGGTGATGTCGCTTGTCGTGTTCACCGCGCTGTGCGGATTGCTCGCTGCGCCGGGATCGATCCATCCTGTGTTAGCGTTCACCGCCATCCTCTGCATTGCTACCGGTGCTGGGGCTTCGGGTGCACTCAACCAATGGTATGAGGCAGAGCTTGATGCCAAGATGAAGCGCACCGCTGGCCGGCCGCTTCCCGATGGCCGCATGGAACGTGAATCCGCGCTTCAGTTCGGCATTGGCTTGGCGGCCTTTTCGGTTGGCATCATGGGGGTTGCAGTCAACTGGCTGTCCGCAGGCATCCTTGCCTTTTCGATTTTCTTCTACGCCGTCGTTTATACGATGTGGCTTAAACCGAATACGCCGCAAAATATCGTTATCGGCGGCGCAGCAGGGGCTTTCCCGCCGGTTATCGGTTGGGCGGCGGTGACCGGCGATATCACGCTGTTGCCGGTGCTGATGTTTGCGCTCATCTTTTTCTGGACGCCGCCCCATTTCTGGGCGCTCGCGCTGTTCATGAAGTCTGATTATGGCGCCGCCGGTATTCCGATGTTGCCCAATGTTGCGGGGCAACGCGCGACCCGGAACCAGATTTTCGGCTATAGCTTCGTGCTGGCTGCGGTAGCGGTCGCACCTTGGCTGCTTGGGATGACCGGGATCATCTATGGCGCGACGGCTGTGTTGCTCAATGCCCTGTTCCTTGTCCTCGCTTTTGCATCATGGCGCAGCGAAAGCATTGATGCCGCCGATATGAAGGCTGAAAAGCGGCTATTCGCCTTTTCGGTCTTGTACCTTTTCATTGCTTTCGCCGCTCTGGCGCTTGACCGCATGGTGCTGGCATGAACGATCAAGCCACGCCTCCGCCGGTAGACATGGGCCCTCGCAAGGTTGGCGACCTCAGCCTTGAAGAAAGCAATGCCGTAAGGGCCCGTCAGGCTGGCCGTTCGAAGGCCATGGCGTTCGTGCTCTTTGGCCTGTGCGCCCTGTTTTTCGCTATCACCGTCGTAAAGGTTGGAGTTTGGGGATGACTGCAGTTGCTTCCACACAAAAATCGAACCTCAAAACCGGGTTGCTGGCCGGTGCGCTGGCAATCGGCATGGTCGGCGTCGGTTTCGCAGCTGTCCCGCTTTACCGCATTTTCTGCCAGGTAACGGGCTTCGGCGGCACCACGATGCGTGTCAGCGAAGCACAGGCGGCGACCGTGCAGGCCGTCAGCAAGACGATTGTCGTTCGCTTCGATGCCAACCAGCGCGGCCTGCCCTGGAATTTCAAACCGGAACGTCCGACCGACACCGTCAGCATTGGCGCGCGCGACATGACGGTCTTTATCGCAGAGAATTTGTCCGATCAGCCAATCAAGGGCATGGCGACGTTCAATGTCAGCCCCGCACAGGCGGGCAAATATTTCAACAAGGTGCAGTGCTTCTGTTTCACCGAACAGACTTTGCAGCCAAAGCAGCAGGTGCGCATGCCTGTGCTTTATTATGTCGATCCGAAGATCATGACCGATCCGGATACGAAGGATATCGAAGAAATTACGCTCAGCTATACCTTCTACCCCGTAGACCAAGCGGGCAAGGGTAGCTAAAGGCAACAACTGAAACAGGTTAGGGAATAGGGAAGCAAGCCATGGCCGGTGCCAAAAACCACGATTATCATATTCTGCCGCCCAGCATCACGCCGCTGGTGGGTTCCTTTGCCGCGCTGGTGATGTTCTTCGGCATGGTGATGATGTTCCAGCCCAAGGTACTTGGCAGCTATGGCAGCCTCGTTTTCGGTGCTGGCCTGATCGGTGTGCTCTACACTTTCTGGACCTGGTGGGCCGATGTTATCCGTGAAGCCCATGCAGGCGACCACACCCCTGTGGTACAGTTGCACCTGCGCTACGGCATGATCCTGTTTATCGCCTCCGAAGTCATGTTCTTCGTTGGCTGGTTCTGGGCCTGGTTCGATTATTCGCTCTTCCCCAAGGCGCTGCAGCTTGAAATCGACCATGCGACCCATGCTTTCACCGTGACCAACATGATTGGTCAGGAAGGCGCAGAGGCGTTCAAACAGTGGCCGCCGAAGGGCATGCAGGTGTTCGACGCGTTCAGCCTGCCCTTGCTCAACACGCTGATCCTGCTCTGCTCGGGCACCACCGTAACCTGGGCACACCACTCGCTGATCAATGGCGATCGCAAGGGCCTGATTAACGGCCTGTGGCTGACCATCATCCTCGGCGTAATCTTCTCGTGCGTGCAGGCTTATGAATATTCGATCGCGCCGTTCCCCTTCGCTGGGCTGAACTATGGATCGGCCTTCTTCATGGCGACCGGTTTCCACGGTTTCCACGTGATCGTCGGCACGATCTTCCTGATCGTTTGCCTCGGCCGCGCTTATGCCGGTCACTTCACGCCGAAGCAGCATTTCGGTTTTGAAGCTGCTGCCTGGTACTGGCACTTCGTCGACGTCGTCTGGTTGTTCCTTTTCGTCGTCGTCTATGTCTGGGGCGGCTGGGGCGCACCGGTCCACTGATAGTCATCGTCGGGTTACGACGATGTCGGAAACACAAACCACAAAAGGGCAGCCCGGCTTGGTCGAGGCTGCCCTTTTTGGCCTCTGTCCCGAATGCGGGTCGAAGACGATGTTTAGTGGGCCCGCCCGCTTCGCGGAAAATTGCAGCCATTGCGGTTTCAGCTATGCCAGTTTCAACGTCGGTGATGGCCCCGCTGCATTCCTGACCATGGGTTTGGGGGCGATTGTGATCGTGCTGGCCGTGTTGCTGGAAATCTATGGCCATCCCCCATTTTGGGTTCATGCGCTTATCTGGATACCGCTGACGATCCTATTGGTTGTCCTGTCGCTGCGGGTTTCAAAGGGCATGCTGCTGATCGCTGAGCATCGCAACCGGGCTGTCGAGGGACGGCTTGCAAACAAGGTTGACGAGAGTTGAAACTGAAACTCCCTTTGTTGCCAACGATAGTCGTCGGTCTCGCCATTGCGACGATGATCGCACTGGGCATTTGGCAGTTGCAGCGCAAGGGTGAGAAAGAGGCATTGATCGCGCTTTATGCTGCCAATGCGAACAAGCCGGCGATCGCTTTTCCCATGACCGCGCCTGTTCGTGATGCGGAGATGTTTCGAAAATCGACGCTGAACTGTCTGGAGGTGGTCGGCTGGCAAAGCGTTTCGGGGCGAGACATTAAGGGCACGTCGGGCTTCCAATATATCGCCGATTGCAAGACGGGCGCTGAAGGGCCCGGTGCGTTGGTGGCGCTTGGAATAGCGGATCGCCCTGACCTGAAACCGGACTGGAAAGGCGGCACGGTCAGCGGAACCGTGTTGACCGAACCCAGCCGGTATAACATCATAGAGCGAACGTTCGGCACAATACCCGTTCCCCGCCCGATGATTGTGGCGGACGCGCCGCCTGCGGGAATGCGGGCGGTCGCCCAGCCTGATCCCAAAAGCGTGACCAACAACCATCTGTCCTATGCGGTGCAGTGGCTCTTCTTCGCCGCAGCGGCACTCGTCATTTACCTGCTGGCGCTGCGCCGCCGTCAATCCGGCCGTTGAGCGTTCCCACCGATCCCGTGTTCTGGCTTGTCGCCGGGTTGGCGATACTGCTCGTTGGTCTCGCCAAAGGGGGTTTTGCCGGATTGGGTGCAGCGTCGATGCCGTTGATTGCGCTGGTCATGGATCCGGTGCAGGGGGCTGCGATGTTGCTCCCCATATTGATGGTGCAGGATGTGGTGAGCGTTTGGTCATTTCGGAAAGAATATGATCGCACTGTCCTGTGGCAGATGTTGCCCGGTGCGGCTGCAGGGATATTCCTTGGCTGGTTGTTCGCCAATTCGGTGTCGAGCGAGGCGGTGAAGGGATTGGTGGGTTTGATTGCCTTTGCCTTCGGCGCTTACCGGATGATGGAAAAGCGCCTCGGAACTGCTGGCTGGGCTTCGGCGATGCCAGGCTGGGTCGGTACTTTCTGGGGCGGGGTTGCAGGCTTTACCAGCCATGTCGCGCATGCAGGCGGGCCACCGTTCCAGATTTGGGCGCTGTCACGCAACCTGCCGCACACAATCTTTATCGGCACATCGGCGATATTTTTCGCAGTGATCAACTATATGAAGGTTCCGGCCTATTTGGCGCTGGGGCAGTTCAACGCCGAAACGTTGTGGCTGACAGCCTTGTTCATGCCGCTGGCGATCGTCAGCACGATTGCCGGTGTGATCCTTGTCCGCCGGATTTCACCCGCGCGCTTCCACCTTGCGATCAACCTATTGATGATCGTCGTGGGTGCGGAGCTGATCCGCGAAGCAATCTGGTAAGCGGAGAAGCTCGCGCCTTATTTGGGCGCGAGTACCATCAGCATCTGGCGGCCTTCCATGCGGGGATAGGCTTCAACCTTGGCTGTTTCGACCATGTCTTCAGCAACGCGCTGCAACAGCGCCATGCCGAGTTGCTGGTGCGACAATTCACGACCACGAAACCGAAGCGTGACCTTTACCTTGTCGCCTTCACCGATGAATTCGACGATCTTCTTCATCTTCGTCATATAGTCATGATCGTCGATGTTCGGACGCATCTTGATCTCTTTGATCTCCTGCGTCTTCTGGCTCTTGCGGGCGAGATTGGCCTTTTTCTGGGCTTCGTATTTATACTTGCCCACATCAAGGAACTTGCAGACCGGCGGGTCAGCATTGGGTGAAACTTCAACGAGGTCGAGGCCTACTTCGGCAGCCTGTGCAATTGCTTCGCGGGTGTACATCACCCCCAGATTTTCGCCTTCTTCATCGATGACGCGAACTTTTTCGCTCTGGATGAACTCATTATAGCGCGGTCCACTTTTGACCGGGGGCGTCAACATGCGCCGTTGAACTGGGGCAGCGATAGCAATTACTCCTAAAATCTATGATATGCCGCCCTTACAGGCAAAAACGCGACAAATAAAGGGCTGGCCGCACCGCCCGTTGCTTTTGTGCACGGGCGTTGCAGCGATGCAACTTGGAATAGGCTATATTTGTTTCACGCCGGAACGGGCGGCTCGCTATGTTCCGACATTGCAGCCAGCGCTTCGTCAGGCACTGCGAGCATCATTTTGTACCGGTCTTCCGGATAGGACATGTGCGGCTTGGCCGGATTGTAATCGGGCTGTTTCACCGCCCCGCCTTCGCCAGCATAGCCATCGGGGTTGGCATAGACTTGCGCTTCTTCAGGGGTGATGCCCACCTTTTCCAGCACTGAGGGATCGACCCATCGATCAGCCGTCACCGGCATTCCCGGGCAGGCAACCTCAAGCGTCAGTTGTTCGGGCCCGGCAAAATAGATCGATTTGCACATCCCGTGATTGAGCGGTCCGATTACATTGACCCCCTTGGTCCGAATCCGGTCGCGCATCGCCAGCAATTGCGTCTCGTCCTTCACATAGAATGCCAGATGCTGCATAGTTCCGGGCGCACTGTTGCCTGCGCCGGTTCCGGCATGGGTGATGCCAAGGGTGATCGGGATGTCCGCCGTCTCGGGCAGTTGCACCAGCGAGAAATAGCATCCGCCATCGAGCTTCAAAAAGGCGTGGATGCCACCTGGAACGCCATGCATATCGAATATCGCGACCAGCGGAGTGCCAAGCACGTCCGAGAAAAACTCGATCTGCTTTTTCATGTCGCCCGTCATGATTGCGATGTGGTGAATGCCCGTTGGCTGGACCATAAGACTTGCCTTTCCTCTTCCACCAAGCAATCTGCCACGGAAGAGGAGCAAAGCAATGGAAATCGTGCGCACGCCCTATGCGGTGGTTTATCAGGAAGAATCTGCCTTCAAGGATGTTTATGGTGGCGCGGGTGGCACGGTGTTTGTTGAATGCATGGCGATCACGCCGAAGGATGTGCCTTCAAAGCGCGCCATCGTCTTCACCCACCCGATTGGAGGTGGATCCTTCCTGCCGCTGGTAACCGCGCTCGCGCATGGTGGGCACCATGTTCTCTATGTAAATCCACGCTACCGCGGGAATGACACCGCGCTGGTGATGGAGAAATGCATCAGCGATTTGGCCGCTGCGCTGCGCCATGCGCGGGACAGGCTGGGCTATGAGCAGTTTATCCTGGGGGGATGGTCCGGCGGCGGTTCGATGTCGCTTTTCTATCAGGACCAGGCCGAAAATCCGACGATTACGCACACCCCCGCGGGCGATGCTTATGATCTGACGGCGATAGAAATGCCCAAGGTCGATGGCATCATGCTGCTCGCCGCGCATATCAGCCGGGCGATGACGTTGACCGAGTGGATCGACCCGTCGATCCTTGACGAAAACAAGCCGTTTGATCGCGATCCCGAACTTAACATCTATGATCCCGCCAACCCGAACAAGGCGCCCTATGACGATGCATTTGTATCACGCTTCCGCACCGCGCAGATCGCACGCAACCGTCGGATCACCGCCTGGGTAAAAGAAGAACTGGCTGCAATTCGCGCCAGCGACACCCCCAATGCCGAGCGTGCTTTCGTCGTCCATGGCACGATGGCCGATGTGCGCTGGACCGATCCGTCGCAGGATCCTTCTGACCGGCGGCCCTACGAATGCTATCTGGGCGTGCCCAAGGTGGCGAATGACGGGCCGGTGGGCCTTGCGCGTTTTTCAACGCTGCGCAGCTGGCTGTCGCAATGGAGCTATGACGACACAAATGCGACCGGCTTGGGCAATGCGGCGCGGATAAGTTGCCCCGTATTGGTAATCAACAACACCGCCGATCTTGCCTGCACGCCCAGCCATGCGCAGCGCTTGTTCGAAGCGGTCGGCCATGCCGACAAGGAATATGCCGATGTCGCGGGTGCCGACCATTATTATATCGAGCGGCCGGAATTGCTGCCCAAGGCAGTGGAGTTGTGCAGCGACTGGATTGCCCGAAAATTCGGTTAGTTGAGCAGCCGCACCACGGCTGCCACACCCGCCACCCCAAGGATAATCCCGACGAGCGTGCGCCATACCGGTTCGCTGACCTTTCCGAATGCGAGTTCACCCAACCGCGTGCCGATATAAAGCGCCGGGTAGAACAGCACCGACAGCCAGAGCAGGTGCAGGTTGGCCACGCCCAGCGCGAATGCGGCAATGCTTCCGGCAATCGCGGTGGCAAAAAACACCATCAGCATGGAAGCGCGCGCGACGTCGGGCGACAGCTTCCGGCGCAAGTAAAAGGGCACCACGGGCGGCCCGGGCATCGAGGCAAAGCCCGTAAGCACGCCAGCGGCCAGCCCTGTCGCCAGCGTTTCTTTGCGACCCGGTATTGCCCCTTCCTTGGCAGGTACGAACATCAGTCCGAAAGCGGCAAGCGCAAGGGTCGCAATGGCGAGCCGCGCGACATCAGGTGCGGTCACCGACAGCAGCCAGACGCCGAACGGCGTCGCCATTATCGCGGCGATAGAGATCGGGATCGCGGTGCTGCGTTCACCATCAGCCATGATGCGTTTGAGGCCAATCGGCCCCGCCAGCAGTTGCAGCAGGATGGAAATGACTACCGCCTCAGCAGGCTCGACGATAAGGCCAAGCAACGGCACAAGGATGATCGCAAGGCCAAATCCGGTCAACCCGCGCACCACCGATGCACCAAAGACCAGTGCCAGCGCCGCAGTCAGCGTAGCCGGCGATAGCCCCCCGAAAAATGTCTCTAGCGTCAAGCTGCGGCCTGTTTCCAAATCGACCACAGCGTCAGGCTGTGGAACACAGCTATAGCGAGGTTGGTGATAACAACCGGATTGCCCAAGCTGCCGACCGTGAAAGGCGTCGTCACCTTATAGATGACTTGCACCAGCAACAGCGCCGCAACCATCGCAGGCGATGGTTTGAACAGAAGCCCAATCGAGCACAGCAATATGGCGAGATAAATCGAGAGCAGGATCCCGCGCGCCGGGGTTTCGGCACCATAAGCGGAAACCGTCCAGTCAGCCTTGAGCAGGAGGCTGGTGCATACCGGCACGAGCACCGCAATGTTGAGGCCCAACGAAGCGATGATCAGTGCGCGCATTTTATCCGCGTAAATCCGGTGGTGTTGCTTCGGCGACCAGCATCGCTATGGCCTCGTCCACACTCATGATCCGCTGGCCTTCGCTGCCCAGGGTGCGGATTGCAACCTTGCCTTCCTCTGCCTCGCGATTACCCACCACCAGCAGGTGCGGGATCTTCGCAAGCGAATGCTCGCGCACCTTGTAGTTGATCTTTTCGTTGCGCAGGTCGGTTTCGACGCGGATGCCGGCTGCCTTCAGTTTCTCGGCTACGCTATTTGCATAGCCATCGGCATCGGAAACGATTGTCGCGACAACGGCTTGTACGGGTGCAAGCCAGACCGGGAAGCGACCGGCATAATGCTCGATCAAAATGCCGATGAAACGTTCATAGCTGCCGAAGATTGCACGGTGGAGCATGACGGGGCGATGCTTGCCGCCATCTTCGCCGATATAGCTGGCATCCAGACGTTCGGGCAGAACACGGTCCGACTGGATCGTGCCGACCTGCCAGGTGCGGCCGATTGCGTCGGTCAGGTGCCATTCGAGCTTGGGCGCGTAAAAAGCGCCTTCGCCGGGCAATTCTTCCCAGCCATATTCTTCGGTGGCGAGGCCCGCCTTGACAACGGCATCGCGCAACTCATTCTCGGCCTTGTCCCAATCGGCGTCGCTGCCGAAGCGCTTTTCGGGGCGCAGCGCGAGCTTGATCGAATAGGTAAAGCCAAAATCCTTGTAGACGCGGTCGGCGAGCGCGCAGAAATCCTGCACCTCCTGCACGATCTGGTCCTCGCGGCAGAAGATATGCGCGTCGTCCTGCGTGAACTGGCGCACGCGCATCAGGCCATGGAGCGCGCCGTGCGGTTCGTTGCGGTGGCAGCAGCCATGCTCGAACAGGCGCAGCGGCAGGTCGCGGTACGACTTGATACCCTGACGGAAGATCAGGACATGCGCCGGGCAGTTCATCGGCTTCAGCGCCATCCAGTCGGCGTCTCCCGAAATCACCGGGCCTTCATCCTCGGTGTTGGGCACCTCGTCAGGGATGACGAACATATTCTCGCGATATTTGCCCCAGTGGCCAGACTGCTCCCATTGGTGGGCGTCCATCACCTGCGGGGTCTTCACCTCGCGATAGCCTGCATCGTCGATCGCGCGGCGCATATAGCTTTCGAGCTGCCGCCAGATGGTGAAGCCATGCGGGTGCCAGAATACCGAACCATGCGCCTCCTGCTGCAGGTGAAACAGGTCCATCTCGCCGCCCAATTTGCGATGGTCGCGCTTGGCGGCTTCTTCGAGGCGCAGCAGGTGCGCGTCGAGCTGCTTCTTGTTGAGCCAGCCGGTGCCATAGATGCGCGTAAGCTGGGCATTATTCTGGTCGCCGCGCCAATAGGCCCCGGCAACGCGCATCAGCTTGAATGCAGCGGGGTCGAGCTTTCCGGTCGAGGCCAGATGCGGGCCGCGGCACATATCCATCCAGTCGTCGCCCGACCAATAGACCGTCAGTTCCTCACCCTCGGGCAGTTCGGCCGCCCATTCGGCCTTGAAGCTTTCGCCCGCATCTTTCCAGGTCTTGATGAGGTCATCGCGCGCAACGACTTCGCGGCGCAGCGGCTTGTCGGCGCGGATGATCTCGCGCATCGCTTCCTCGATCGCAGGCAGGTCATCCTCGGTAAACGGGCCGCGATTGGCCGGAGCCATCACGTCATAATAGAAGCCGTCATCGGTCGCCGGGCCAAAGGTGATCTGCGTGCCGGGGTGCAGTTTCTGCACCGCCTCGGCGAGCACATGCGCAAAATCGTGGCGGGCAAGTTCCAGCGCATCCGCCTCATCCTTCGCCGTGATCAACGCGAGGTTGGTATCAGCTTCGAGCGGACGCATGATATCGCGCACTTCACCATCGACGCGCGCGGCCAGCGCAGCCTTGGCGAGGCCAGGGCCGATCGCAGCGGCAATATCCGCCGGGGTAGTTCCGCGCGCAACTTCTCGGGCGGAGCCATCGGGAAGGGTTACACGGATCATTTCGGACATTGGATTTGCACACTTTCAGCTTTGATTGGAGCCGCCCCTTTGCCAGCCAAAGCGCCCTGCCGCAAGTGCGCAGAAATGCGTCGAAACTGACAAAGCTGACATCATCGCGATCGAGGCCGGAAATATGCCTCCTAGCTTTCGCCTGCCATTTTCCCTCTGAAATCACTATATTTTACCTGCTCGGAGCAAGAAGGCGGCCGGCGCTGCTTGACAATGGGGTGCGGATTCAAGCACCTATCCCTTTGCAACAAGTGGAGGAAGGCGCGCGATGACCGAACATCAGGGGAAGGCGCCAAGTGCCGTCACTTTCCATGGCAGCTGGACCGATTTCGCAAAGATTGCTTTGCCCAATGTTTTGCTGACCTTGGTGACGCTGGGCATTTATCGTTTTTGGGCGACGACGCGGGAACGGCAATATCTCTGGTCGCATACCCGCTTCATCGATGAACAGTTGGAATGGACCGGCCGTGGGATCGAGCTGTTCATCGGCTTCATCATGGTCTTTTTCCTGCTCGGCCTGCCTTTGGTTGTCATGCAATTGGTGATCAACGGACTGGTGTTCCAGGGGCAACCGCTGCTCGCGGGCATGATCATCTTTGCGATGATCCTGTTCGTGTTTTATCTCACGGGCCTCGCTTACTTCCGGGCGCTGCGATACCGCCTGAGCCGCACTTACTGGCGCGGAATTCGGGGCGGCAGCGACGATGAAGGCTTTACCTATGGCCTTTCCTATATCTGGAAGAATGTCGTCGCCGCGATCCCGCTTTACCTGCTTTATCCCTGGGCCAGCATGTCGCTGTGGAATGAACGGTGGAGCAAGATGAGCTTTGGTCCCTATCAATTCCAGTCGAATGCCGACTGGAAAGCCCTGATGAAACGCTACCTGCTTTTCTATCTGGTTCCGTTCCTGCTGTTTGTCGGGGCTATCATGATCGGCATAAGTGCCGCCGCTTCCGGCGCCGGTGACAATCCTTTTTCAACCGCTGGCGGGGTTGCGGCCGCTGTCATGATCATCTTCGGTGTTCTCGGGATCTACATTCTGATGCCGCTGGCCGCTTTGCTTTATTATTCGAAATTCATGCGCGTTGCGATTGGCGCGCTGCGCATCGGTGATCTGGAATTTGATTTCACCGCACGCTCGCCCGACTGGATCCTCTATTGGCTTGGCAACCTGGCGATCTGGATGCTGGCTTATGGGGCTGCATTTGCCCCGTTCAGCATTTTCATCGCCGCCGATCCCACGCAATTTGCGCAGCAGTTGGAGGCGGGCGAGTCGATCCTGTCGTTCGGCCTCGTCATCGGAATACTGGTGGCGATCATCCCGATTGCCTTTGCCTCTTCGATCATCCGTTACCGTCGCTGGAAACTCTTCGTCGTGCACACCGAAGCCTTTGGTGAGGTCAACCTCGACCGGATGACGCAATCGACTACGCAAAGCGCCAGCCATGGTGAAGGCTTGCTCGATGCCTTTGATGTCGGTGCAATCTGATGCCCATGTTTTTCGATGCATGGCATTTCGACGGGCAGAGCGCCGTCCGCCGGAATGTCGAGATCGAAGCCAGAGGACACCAGTTTTACTTGCGCGAACAGGATAAACAGTCTGGCCCCTTTGATTTTGCTGACCTGCGATTTCTCGAAAACAAGGCCGATACCAAGGTCTATGGGTTAGAGGGTAGAGATGGCTGGCGGTTGGGCCTGCGTGGCAATGTGCCGAGTGAGCTGGTACCGATGCTGCCAGCTGCCAAGACCTATGGCGGGCTGATCGACAGGCTGGGCTTGGGCAAGGCCAGCTTAGTTTTCGCAGGCATCAGCGCCGCCGTGGTGGCGGTGGTGCTGTTCTCGCCGCAATGGCTGGCGCCGCTGGTGCCCTCCAGCGTCGAACAAAAATTGGGCGATGCGCTGGTCGGCGACTTTGGCGGACGTTTCTGCGATACGCCGCAGGGCAAGGCTGCGCTCGCCAAGCTGACACGATCGCTCGATGATAATCCGCAGGACCTGCAGGTCGAGGTGGCCAATATCGACATGCTCAATGCGGTGGCACTGCCGGGTGGAAAGGTGCTGCTCTTCCAGGGGCTTTTGAGCCAGGCCAAGTCGCCCGATGAGGTGGCGGGGGTGCTGGCGCATGAAATCGGCCATGTCCGCGAACGTCATGTGATGCAGGGCCTGCTCCGGCAGATGGGGCTGGCGGTGGTGCTTGGCGGTTTTGACGGCAGCGGCGGCAGTACGCTGAACAGCATGCTTTCGACCACCTACACCCGCGATTCCGAACGCGAGGCCGATGAGCGTTCGTTGCAGGCCTTGAAGCGTGCGAACATTTCGCCGGTGGGTACCGCCGACTTCTTCAACCGACTAGCCGCGATGGATGGCAGTGGGGATATCAAGGATCGGCAAGCGCGAACCATGGCGAGTTATTCATCAAGCCATCCGCTTTCAGATGAACGCCGCAAGCTGTTCGAAAACGCGGTCGTCAAAGGAGCCGCTTACAAACCGGCATTGACCCCGGATGAGTGGCGCGAATTGAAAACGATGTGCGCGCAGGACAAGGATGTGAAATCCGGCTGGGGCTTTGACATCGAATAGGTGCAGCGTCTAAGCGGGGCCGTAGATCCACCATTTGGAGTTGCCCCATGTTCCGTCGCCTCTTCATCGATCATCCGCGCAGTGTCGACGAAAGCTATCTCGAACATTTCGGGGTCGCATCGAAATTCGGCGTTACGATGATATGGGGCGGGTTGTGCGCGTTGGTGCACGCCGTGGTGCCCGGCTGGTGCGTGACCACCGGCAGCCGCACCATCGAACGGCTCAACCAGATCATGGTGATCCAGCGACGTGCCAAGGGGCAGGAGGTCAGCCAGATGCTGACCGTCGATTGGGTCATTTGAGTGACTCAAATTTGAGTCAGTCGCTTTCCCTTAACTTTTTTGCACGCCCCGACGGGCTGAAGCTCGCCTATCGCAAAGCGGAGGGCGCGGGACCGACTTTTGTCTTCCTGCCCGGCTATATGTCCGACATGGCCGGCGGCAAGGCGACCGCGGTGTTCGACTGGGCGGTTGCCAATGGCCGTGCATGCCTGTTGCTCGATTATGCCGGCTGCGGTGAGAGCGAGGGGGATTTCGCAGACCAGACGCTAACCGGTTGGCGCGACGATGTGCTCGCGATGATTGATGATCTGGTGGACGGGCCGGTCGTCCTGATCGGATCGTCCATGGGTGGCTGGCTAATGCTGTTGGTTGGCGAAGTGTTGGGTGACCGGTTGGCAGGTTTGATTGGCATCGCGCCCGCGCCCGATTTCACCCGCTGGGGATTCACCGATAAGCAGCTCGAAAACATCCTCACCTAAGGCGTGCATTTCGAGCATAACCCTTATGGCCCGGAGCCGACGCCGACTTACAAGGGCCTGTATGAATCAGGCGAGGCCAGCCTGATGCTCGACCGCGCAATCGCCATAGTGTGCCCGGTGCGGTTGCTCCACGGGCAGGCGGATGCCGATGTGCCGTGGAAGATTTCGCTCAAGCTCGCCGAAACGCTGCAATCAACCGACGTGCGCGTCACATTGGTCAAAGACGGTGACCATCGCCTATCGCGCGACGCCGATATAGCCCTGCTGCTCGCGACGGTGGCCGAAGTTGCGGGTCAGTACCCCGCAGCCTGACCGTCTTTCCGGAACTCGCTTGCGCCCCAATAGGCGCCCGTAAGCGGATCGCGCCAGATTGCTTGGTAACCGCCATAGGGGCCGACCGAATATTTGACCTTATGTCCGCGCTTTGTGAGCTCATCGGCAATCGCTTGCGACACCCCCGTTTCTATTTCGACCACGCCGCCATCGGTCATCGCCTTGCCGCCTTCGGGATCGGTCGAACCGTCATGGTGAAAGCGTGCGACATCGCCTGCCGCCTGCACCGTCATCCCGAAATCGACCATATTGACGACGATCTGCGCATGCCCTTGCGGCTGCATCGCCCCGCCCATGACGCCGAAGGACAGTAACGGCTTGCCGTCCTTGGTCATGAAGGCAGGGATGATGGTGTGGAATGGCCGTTTGCCAGGCGCGTAGGCATTGGCATGTTTGGCATCGAGGCTGAACTGTGCGCCGCGATCCTGGAACATGAAGCCCAAAGTGCGGCCATTTCCATCATCGGGTACCAGCCCCGAACCCATGCCGCGATAGTTGGACTGGATGAGGCTCACCATCATCCCGTCCTTGTCCGCAACGGTCATATATATCGTGTCGTTGCCGCCATCGACCGGAAGCGCCGGGTCGGCCAATGCCGCCTTGCCCATATCGATATCCGCCCGCTGTTTCGCAGCGCGTTCCTTTGACAGCAGTTCCTTGAGCGGGATTTTGGCGAAGGCCGGGTCGGCGTAATATTTTGCCCGGTCCGCAAAGGCGCGTTTCTTGGCTTCAATGAAGACATGCCAGAAATCGGCGTTGCCGCGTCCCATCGATTTCAGGTCATAGCCTTCGAGGATGTTGAGTATCTGCAAAGCGGCAATGCCTTGGCCATTGGGCGGGATTTCCCACACATCATAGCCGCGATAGTTGGTCGACACGGGCTCAACCCATTCGCTCTTGTGCGCGACAAAATCCTCATAGCGGTGCGGGGCACCGATGCGCTTGAAATATTGGTCCATCGCCTTGGCGAGCGAACCCTTGTAGAAAGCATCGCGGCCACCCTCGGCAATTTCGATCAGGGTCAGGGCAAGGTCTGGGTTCTTGAAGATTTCACCCTCTGCCGGGGCTTTGCCACCGGGCATATAGGTGCGGCGCATATTGTCGATTTCCTCGATCACGCCTTCCTTGTGCAGCGCCTCGAAACCGGCAGTGTTGCTCTTCCAATATTGGGCAATAAGCTCGCTGACCGGGAAACCCTGCTGCGCGTAACGAATGCTCGGAGCAAGAACCGACCGCATCGGCAGCTTGCCGAAACGCCCGTGCATTTCGAACCAGCCGTCAACCGTTCCCGGAATCGTAACCGAAGCGGAGCCCCAGTCGGCAATTGTGCCATCGGAATCGCGCACCGAACGCGGCATTTTCTTCGTCCGGTCCTGTAATTGCTTCAGGCTCTGCCCCATCGGGGCGCGCCCGCTTGCGTTGAGGCCATAAAGCTTTTGCGTCTTGGGATCCCAGATGATCGCGAACAGATCGCCGCCGATGCCATTGCCTGTCGGCTCCATCAGTCCAAGCGCAGCGTTGGCGGCAATGGCGGCGTCGACTGCGCTGCCACCGGCTTTGAGGATATCGAGTGCAACCTGCGTCGCCAATGGCTGGCTGGTCGCCGCCATCCCGTTCTGCGCGATGACCGACGAACGGCTCGCACCAGCGGCACCCGAGTAGCGGTCGCCCTGGTCTTTCGGGGCGGTCTGTGCGGCAAGCGGTGTGGTGATCAGCAACGCGGCAAAAAGCGGGGTGTAGCGCATCTCTCTTCCCTTTTCCTGAGAAGCGATGCGTTACCCCCGCACCCGCCATGTTACAAGCGGATCAATCCCCGTATCAGTCCAGATAATATTCGACCGTGGTGACCACGCGGACCTTTTTGTACGGCGTGTCCGACACGCCCCATCCGCCGGTCGCATCGCCATCGCGCGAAGTGACTTCGAAATAGCCCTGCGTTGCGGATTTGATGCTGCCGACATCGGTGCCGCTGTCCTTGGCGAACTGTTCGGCGGCTTTGCGTGCATCCTTGGTGGCATCAGCGACCATTTCCGGCTTGATCGCGTTGAGCTTGGTATAGGTATAGCTCATGCCTGAACCTTCTTCGAGTTCGACACCCTGCTTCACCAGATCGAACTGCCGTTTGACCGCCGCCTGCGCCTTGCCGATATCGGTGGTGCGCAACGAAAGCCGTTGTTTGACCGTGTAAGTCGGCACGCCATTTTCCGAATATTGTGAAACGTTGGCGCCGGTGGGTTGCAGGTCGTCGCCCTTGAAACCGAGTTCGGTGAAAAAGGCGCGGATGGCGCTTGTGTCTGCGTCAAGGTCTGCCTGTGCGCTTTGCAGATCGCCCGCTTTCGCCGAATAGCTGATGGTCCATGTGGCAAGGTCGGCGGTCACTTCACGCTCGGCAAGACCGCGAACGGTCACCGCCCGGTCAGACTGTTTCATGCGGACGAGACCATCACCCATCAAATAGCCGCCTGCGACAAGCCCGCTTGCGAGCAATGCTGTTCCTGCCAGCCATGCCTTGCCCTGATTGGCGGTGAGCCGGCCAAAAAATCCCTGCCTGTCCTGTACGCTTTCATCTTCAAGCATTTCGCATTTCCGTTCGTTCGAAATCGGATCGTGGCGCCTGTACGCCCCTTGCGTCGGCTGCCTTGCCGGTCCATGTTTGCGCCGACCCAGCGCGGTTCGTCGAATAGGTTTCGTGCGATGAACCGTGCCTTAACATCGATGAGTTGAAATATGTCCGTTAAGTATCTCCACAGCATGATCCGCGTTTCTGACCCCGAAGCGACCATAGCCTTTTTTGACCTGATCGGCCTCAAAGAGGTGCGGCGTTTCGACAGCGAGGCAGGGCGCTTCACCCTGATTTTCCTCGCCGCGCCGGGGCAGGAGGGGCTGGCCGAGGTCGAACTGACCTACAATTGGCCGCCCGAGGATGGCGAGGGAGAGGTCTATACTGGAGGACGCAATTTCGGGCATCTCGCCTATCGAGTCGATGATATCTACGCGACCTGCCAGGCGCTGATGGATGCAGGCCATATCATTCACCGCCCGCCGCGTGACGGCCATATGGCTTTCGTGAAGTCACCCGACGGAATTTCGGTCGAACTGCTGCAAGAAGGGCATCTGCCGCCGCAGGAACCCTGGGCGTCGATGCCCAATGTGGGGAGTTGGTGATGGCATTGGAAATCGTCCGCATCCCCGTTCTTTCCGACAATTATGTCTGGCTCGTGCACGAACCCGAAAGCGGTGAGACCATGGCGGTCGACCCGGCGGTGGCGGAACCGGTGCTCGACGAGGCACAGGCGCGCGGCTGGACGATTACCCAAATCTGGAACACCCATTGGCACCCTGATCATACGGTTGGCAATGCGGCGATCAAGGAAGCGACCGGTTGCACGATCACTGGCCCTGCCGCAGAGGCCGAACGCATCCCGACGCTCGACCGGAAGGTTGCCGAAGGGGATAGCGTTTCCCTTGGTAAAGTGAAAGCACAGGTGCTGGATGTCCCGGCGCATACTGCGGGCCACATCGCCTTTCACTTCCCGACCGAGCGGGTCGCCTTTGTCGGTGATACGCTATTCGCCATGGGCTGCGGACGGTTGTTTGAAGGCACGGCGGAGCAGATGTATTCAAACATGCGCAAGCTTGAGGCGCTGGGCGACGAAACCCGCATTTACTGCGCGCATGAATATACGCAGAGCAACGGGCGCTTTGCGTTGACGGTAGAGCCAGACAACAGTGCGCTGGTCTCGCGCATGGAAAAGGTCAACGCGATGCGCGAGGCGGGCGAGCCGACGGTGCCGACCACCATCGCATTGGAAAGGGCAACCAACCCCTTCATGCGCGCGGCATCGGTGGCCGAACTGGCCGCCCGCCGCGCGGCGAAGGATGCGGCTTAGGCGGTCTTCAATCGGCGTGCTGTGAACAGCATCAGCAAGGTGCTGACGCCTTCGATGATCATAGCCTGGTTGTTGGCGGCCGAAGCCGGATCGCCAAGACCTAGGCCAATCAGGCGACCGACCAGTGCAGTCCCGAACAAGGCAGCGGGGACGTAGAGCAGATTTGCCTTTTCAGGTTTCCAAGCGCCCCACAATGCGCCCACTGCAGATACCAGGAAGAAGGCCCCGAAATCGCTGCGGACGCTGTTGATCGATGCGCCCGGCGCTTCGATCCCGAATTGTGTCGTAAAGACTTTTGGGTCGATGATCCCCTGTACCGCGAGCAGCCCGAAACCCAGGCCCCACAGGCCGACCAATATGCGCAACACCAGATTCATGATTTTTCCCCTCTCTAGCGCAGGCTTATCGGGCAATTTCGCGACTGGCAACTGGACAGGCGCGCGCTTCGCCATTAACGGCCAGCCATGACCATCCAGCCTTCGGATTCCATCCTTATCGTCGATTTCGGGTCGCAGGTGACCCAGCTCATTGCCCGCCGCGTGCGCGAGGCTGGGGTGTATAGCGAAATCGCCCCATTCAACGCCGCCGAGGCTGCGTTTGAACGGATGAAGCCCAAGGGCATCATCCTGTCGGGTTCGCCCGCGTCGGTGCCCGAAGATGGCAGTCCGCGCGCGCCACAATGCCTGTTTGACTCAGACCTGCCGATCCTTGGCATCTGCTATGGCCAGCAGGTGATGAGCCACCAATTGGGCGGCGAAGTGCGCCCGGGGCATGAAACCGGTGAAGGCGGCGAATTCGGCCGTGCCTTCCTGACCGTCACCGAGGAGTGCATACTGTTTGACGGCTTGTGGCAGGTGGGTGAGCGGCACCAGGTGTGGATGAGCCATGGCGACAAGGTGACCCAATTCGCCCCCGGCTTCCGTATCGTTGCAACTTCGGACGGCGCACCCTTCGCGCTGATCGCCGATGACGAGCGCCGCTATTATGGCACGCAGTTCCACCCCGAAGTCGCGCATACGCCCGATGGGGCAAAGCTGATCGCCAATTTCGTCCACAAAGTCTGCGGGCTTTCGGGCGACTGGACGATGGCCGAATTTCGCGCGACCAAGATTGCCGAGATCCGCGAACAGGTCGGGTCGGGCCGCGTGATTTGCGGGCTTTCGGGCGGCGTCGACAGCTCGGTCGCTGCAATCCTGATCCATGAGGCAATCGGCGACCAGTTGACCTGCGTCTTTGTCGATCATGGCCTGCTGCGCCTCAACGAACGCGAGCAGGTCGAAAGCCTGTTCCGCGACCATTATAATATCCCGCTTGTTGTGGTCGATGCCGAGGAACGCTTCATGGCGGGCCTTGCGGGCGTTACCGATCCGGAGAAAAAGCGCAAATTCATCGGCGCCGAATTCATCAATGTGTTCGAGGAAGAGGCGAAGAAGCTGGGCGGGGCGGATTTCCTTGCCCAAGGTACGCTCTATCCCGATGTGATTGAATCGGTCTCCTTCACAGGCGGGCCTTCGGTGACGATCAAGTCGCACCACAATGTCGGCGGCCTTCCCGAGCGGATGAACATGAAGCTGGTCGAGCCGCTACGCGAACTCTTCAAGGACGAGGTGCGCGCACTGGGCCGCGAACTTGGCCTCAACGACCAGTTTGTCGGTCGCCATCCCTTTCCTGGGCCCGGCCTTGCCATCCGCATACCTGGCGAAGTGACCAAGGAACGCTGCGACATATTGCGCAAGGCCGATGCGGTCTATCTCGAGGAAATCCGTAACGCCGGATTGTACGATGCGATCTGGCAGGCATTTGCGGTGCTCCTCCCCGTCCGCACTGTCGGTGTGATGGGCGACGGCCGTACTTATGATAGCGTATGTGCATTGCGCGCGGTTACCAGCGTCGATGGCATGACCGCCGACATCTACCCCTTCGACGCGGCCTTCCTGAGCCGCGTAGCAACGCGGATCATCAACGAGGTGAAGGGCATCAACCGCGTGGTTTACGACTATACGTCGAAGCCGCCTGGAACGATTGAATGGGAGTAAGCATCGAGGCCGCCAGCGTTGCTGACCGTGACGCTGTGATAGCCTTGTGGCACGCGGCGGGGCTGACCCGGCCGTGGAATGATCCCGCCCGTGATTTTGATACCGCACTTTCCAATCCAACTTCCACCATCCTGATCGCCCGCGACGGAAACGATCTTTCCGGCACTGCAATGGTCGGTTTCGATGGGCATCGCGGTTGGGTCTATTATCTGGCCGTTGCAACTGACCAGCGCGGCAGCGGCCTTGGCAGGGCCTTGATGGCAACAGCGGAAGATTGGTTGAGGGCCAAAGGTTGCGTTGCGATCCGCCTGATGGTGCGCGGCGACAATGAGGGCGCGCGCGGATTTTATTCAGCGATCGGATATGAGCAGCAGGATGTAATCACACTTGGCAAGAGGCTGGACGGCTGATGGGCCAAGGGCGGATTGGTCAGTGGCTGGGGCTTGCGGCTGTAGCGATCTTCGTCCTGATCGTACCGTTGGCCTTTGCTGACCAGATCGAGGGGATTGCCAATGCCGCAGTCGCAAAGGCAGAGGATAACCCGGTCTTGGTGGCGGTGCTTATCATCCTCGCGCTGGCGCTGGACATCTTCCTGCCCGTTCCCAACGGTGTCACCAATACATTGGCAGGGGCGATATTCGGTTTCTACCTTGGCATGGCGGTTATTTGGACCGGGCTGATGGCGGCAAGCCTGATGGGTTATGGCGTCGGTGCGTTGGCCGCCCGCCCGCTTGCTCGCAGGCTGCTTGGCGAAGCGGAACTTGCGCGCGCGCATCGCTTTGCGGAGGGGTTGGGGCCCTTGGTGCTGATCCTGTCGCGCCCGGTTCCGGTGTTTGCCGAATTGGCGACTTTGGCCGCGGGAATGTCTGCCATGCCGTTTCGCCTGTTCCTGCTGCTGACGGGTCTGGCAAATCTCGCGGTAGCTTTTGTCTTCGCCGGGATCGGTGCCGCTGCAATGTCGACCCAGTCTGGCACTTTGGGGCTGGTGGGGGCAGTCGGGTTGCCGCTTGCGGCATGGCTGGCCTATCGCTGGTGGCACCAGCGGCGCGGCTAGAGCGCAACAAACTTCCCAGCCTCGCGGTCCTTTCGGACCTTCAGCCCATCAAATACCTGCCCGCTCATGGCGATCCAGACGCCCGGCTGTGCAACCTGGACGGTGGCGATCGCCATGCCGAGGTTGAAATTGGCATCGGTTTCGGCAAAACGCGCGGGGCTCAAGGCCCCGGTTAGGCAGATGGTCTTGCCGGGTACTTCGGCCGCCAGCAGTTTGGCTGTTTCGGTCATAGTGTCGGTGCCGTGCGTGACGACGATTCGGGTTTCGGGGGCCTCGCGGGCTGCTGCTGCGATCAGCGCGCGGTCGGCATCGGTCAACTCCAGGCTGTCCTTGCGCATCAACTCGACCAGTCGATAGGGCAAGGCGACGCGGGCTTCATCAAGCAGCGCTGGAATGCCACTATCGACAATCTGATATTCGGACAGCGCGTCGAAATAATTTTTGTCGATCGTGCCGCCAGTGGTGAGGATTAGGATGCCTTGGTTTGCCATGCGCGGCGCATAGACCATGGCGTACCATTGGGAAAGCCGAAGCCTATTTGGTGGCAGGCAACCCCTCGGCGACCCAGAAGCGCGAGATTGACGCCTTTCGCCGGATCGGAGCGACTGCCTGATAGTCTGCCGAGTGGTAAAAGGCACGCGCTGCCTCAAAACTGGGATATTCGACAATCACAAAACGTCCGGCAGGCGGTGGCCCCTCAAGTTGCTCGACCCGTCCGCCCCGCACCAGATACTTGCCACCAAATTTGGCGACGGTCGCCGTCGCACCCGGTACATAAGTTTTATAGGCTTCGGCATCGGTGATCTGAACTTCGGCGACGATATAACCCTTGGGTGTCTTTGTCGGCTTAGCCGCCGCGTATCCGCCGACCGCCGTTAACAACGCGAGCACCATTGCCCAACCGATATGCACCCTCATGCTTGCCTCCCCATATCCATCCGCTAGAGCAGCAGATGATAGCAAGGACAGTCAAATGAGCATCATATTTTACGGCATCCCCAATTGCGACACAGTGAAAAAGGCCCGCGTCTGGCTGGATGGCAAGGGTATCGCCTATAGCTTCCACGATTATAAAAAGGCCGGAGCGGATGCAGCGAAGCTGAAGGCATGGTGTGCAGCGAAGGGATGGGAGGCGATTCTCAACCGCGCGGGTACGACCTTCAAGAAACTGCCCGATGAAGCCAAGACCAATCTGGATGAGGGTAAGGCAATTGCACTGATGCTGGAGCAGCCAAGCATGATCAAACGGCCGGTGCTTGAATATCCGGGCGGGTTATTGGTCGGGTTCAAGGCACCCGAATGGGAAGCTGCGTTCGGGGTATGAACCCCATTTCGACCGCTTTGGCCGCGTCGATTGAGCGCTGGCTGACCCCAGGCCAGCCCCTGATCGTCGGGCTGTGTGGCACGCAGGCGTCGGGAAAATCGACTGCCTCTGCGCAATTGGCGGAGCATTTCAGAGCGCAGGGATTGAAGGTGGGCGTGCTCTCGCTCGACGACCTCTATCTTGGGCGGACGGTGCGTGCAGGGATTGCGGAGCAGGTGCACCCGTTATTTGCAACGCGCGGACCGCCGGGTACGCACGACACCGCAATCGGGATTGCAACTTTGGATGCAGTGAAACGCGGTGTGCCGGTAATGCTGCCGCGTTTCGACAAGCGCGCCGACGAGCCGCTATCGTCACGCGATTGGCCATTGCTTGAGGGGCCATGCGACCTGTTGCTTTTCGAAGGCTGGTGCGTTGGCGCCATGCCCGTTCCGGCTGACCTGCTGGCGCAACCGGTCAACGAACTCGAGCGCGTGGATGATCCTCACGGTATCTGGCGCCGTTATTGGAATGCCCATCTGGGCGGCGAAACTGCCGAATTGTTCGCGCGGTTAGACCGGCTCGCTTATCTGCGTCCGCCCTCGTTTGAAGTCGTTCATACATGGCGCTGTGAGCAGGAACATGCCTACCAGGCGCAAGACGGAGCACAACGCGCCGCCGCCGCGATGACCGACGAACAGGTCGCCCGCTTCATCGCCCATTATGAGCGATTGACGCGCTGGATCATGGAAGAGATGCCCAGTCGCGCGGATGTAACAATTCAGCTCGATGAAGCGCGCACTCCCATCTCAATCTCGGTACGTGAATGAAAATCCGCTTGCTGCTTTCTATCGTCTTGGCACTGTCCGCTTTTACGAGCAGCAAGGCCCATGAAGGAAAATCATCCATGGCAAAGGATCCAATCATCATCGCCCATCGCGGAGCGAGCGGGGAGAGGCCTGAGCATACCATCGCCAGTTATGCGCTCGCGATAGAGCAGGGTGCTGATTTCATCGAACCCGATCTGGTGCTCACCAAGGATGGTGTGCTCGTGGCGCGGCACGAGAATGAGATTTCCGAAACCACCGATGTCGCCGACAAGCCTCAGTTTGCAGACCGCAAGGCGACCAAGATGATAGATGGCCAGAAAATGACCGGCTGGTTCACCGAGGATTTCACGCTCGCCGAGTTGAAGACATTGCGCGCGAAGGAACGGTTGCCGCTGTTGCGCAAGGCCAACACCACCTATGACGGCCAGTTCGAAATCCCGACTTTTGAAGAAATTATCCTGCTCACAAAGGCCAAGGAAAAAGAGACCGGTCGGCGCATCGGCATCTACCCCGAAACCAAGCATCCCAGCTATTTCGCATCGATCGGGTTGCCGCATGAGACGCCCCTGCTCGCGCTGCTCGAAAAGCATGGCTACACGCAAAAGGATGATCCGCTTTTCATCCAGAGCTTTGAGGTCGGCAATTTGAAGGCGCTTCGCGGCAAGACAAAGCTACGCCTCATCCAACTCATGTCGAAAGACGATGGTCCTGCTGACAATCCCGTAGCTCGCTACGCCGATATGGCCACGCCGGCAGGGCTGAAGGCGATTGCCACCTATGCTGACGGTATTGGTGTCGAAAAGGCGATGGTTATTTCGCGAACGATGCTGGGCAACCTTGATGGTCCGACCCAGCTTGTCGCCGATGCGCATGCGGCTGGCCTTGATGTCCATGTCTGGACGTTCAGACGCGAAAACTATTTCCTGCCGCTTGCCCAAAAGAGCGGAATCAACCCTGCGGCGCATGGTGATCTGGTGGCTGAAATAAAGGCTTTTCTCGACGCGGGTATCGATGGGTTTTTCAGCGACAATGTCGCCGAGGCAGTCGAGGCTGCGCGCTGATCAGCTTATGATGGCATGCGCAATCGCTCGTATCGCGTCTGGATCGGCAACAAAGGCCATGTGCGAGCAATCGAGTTCGGTGGCGTAGTCGGTTTCGCCTCTGCGACCACGTGCCGCATCAGGAGCCACAACGCCGTCGCGTGCTGACCAGAAGGCGAAAGTCGGTACCGGGGGCTTTTCGTGCAGCACCGCATGGACCGGTGGATTGTCGACCTTGTGCCCTGCTACGAACTCATAAACGCGCCAAGCATTGTTTGCTCGGGGATGCGCAGAAAAAGGACTGCCCAAGGTAATCACGCGTGAAACTCGGTGCGGTGCGCGCTTTGCATATTCACGAGCGATTGTCCCGCCAAGGCTCCAGCCAATCAAAGTTGCTGGTTCACTGATGCCGTTCCGGTCAAACTGACGGTCGATCCGGTCAAAAATATCTGCATCGACACCCAAATTGCGCCCAAGGCCCCAGCCATGCGCCCTGAAGCGCGCCTTTTCCAGCGAACGACGCAATCTTGCAGTAGTGCGATCAGATGCAAGAAATCCGGGAATTACAAAGACGTCTTTGCCTCGACCATCAATTTCCAGCGGCACCGGCGGTGCAAAAGTGGCGCGCATTCGAGTATGCGCAAATCCGGCCACTTCGCGCAGCAGTAATGGCAGGGCGGGCGGTGCAGCGCCGCCTTGCTCTTGCATTGGAATAGGAAATGACCTCGTTACCATGGCAACGATATAAGCGCCCGAAAGATTTATGAAAGATTTATGACATTTTCCACAGCACAGGGTCATGGCTGCGATTTAACATATCAATCTTGGGTAGTGGTGCTCTGCTCGGATGGGGTTGGTGCAAATGGGATCGCCTGGGGAGCGACCACGGGCATCGCCATGGCGGATTTCTCAAGCGCATCAAGTGCTAGCTGGGCATCGCGATACCGGCGTGCCTTCAGTAGCCAATCCTCAGCCTTGGCTGCGCCCGGCAACGGTGCAACCAATTTGATGGCGGTGTCGATATTGCCTGTCAGCACCAGGTCACGGATGCGTTGCAACTGCGCATCATGTGTCGGTTTGGCGCTGTCTGATTTGCGAAGCACAAACAGGCTTGCGACTTCGCGCTGCATTCGATCCCAGGTCAGGACCCGGTCTTCGGTCAGGCTCTCGGCGATTGTATCGAATTCGGTTGCCAGCTTCACCGGGGTCAGTCCCTCTTTTTCGACTGCCCGGATTCGGCTTAACGCCTGCGGCTGCGTCTTCCCGAAAGCGGCATCGAGCCGGGGATTCAGATCCCCCAGCGGTGCACCCATTGCAATCGCGCGGCGGGCCCCGATGGCAACGAGCATTGCTTCGGTGCGGGCTGAATCTGCAATCGGCTGGAGGATTTGTGGGGCGACCGTAGTCGTCATCATCGTATTGGCTGGCGGGGGTGCCGTTTCGTCGGGCAGTTCGGTTGCCGCAGGTGCCGGTGGCGCGGCGGTTTCCCAAGGTGTTATGCCAGACGTCGACAGCCAACCAATCGCCAGACCACCGCCGACAAATGCCAGAATCGAAAGCGCGACGCCTGCTCGCCAGTTCAAACCCATTCCCCTTGCGACCTGTTTATGGCGCTATCCTAACGAGCGTGTGCGCTGCCGACAACAGCGCTTGATCCTCGGGCCGCTCGGCAACCGCAATCGCGCGCCAACCATGTCCCGCTGCATCCGCGATTCCTTGGGAAAAGGCAGCCAAAGCTATGTTGCTGCGATCCAGGCCCGCCGCATCGACAAAATGGGCGAAATGCTCCGCCGCCCGTGCGGAATGAAGGGCAACGACATCCGCTTGTAAAACCATTTGCTGCGCATCCTCACCAAGTTCGATGGGATCTGCAGCGTAAACGACGCGCGTTTCGATATGCATATCTGCGGGAACTGCGAATGCTGTCTGATCTTCGCCCGCCAGCCAAAGCAAACGCCGATGTCCTGCCTCGCGCGCGTTATCGATCGCCTGTTCGGCGCCAGTGTTTCCCGTGGATGCGAGATTGAAGCCCGCCGCCCGAACGGCATCCGCGCTGTTCCTGCCGACGGCATGCACGGGCAGCGCGGCGAAGGCATCCAGTTGATTGCCCGCATGGCGCACGGCATTGGCGCTCGTGATCAAAAGTGCATCAAACTGCGCCGGATCGGGCGCATCCCAATCTCGCATGCGAACTTCGAAAAAAGGCAGCTGGATTGGTGTGTGGCCTGCCTTTTGAGCGCGCGCCGCGCTGGCATCATTGCCCGGTTGCGGGCGTATGATGAGGATTTTCATGCCTAGAACAAAGCCCGAAGTTCGGGCGAAGAAGCTTCCAACAGGCTGCGCGCCAGCTCAGCCGGTGCTTGGTGATCGCCGGGAAGGCAGCTGGTTTGGCCCTTTTGCCGCTCGCTGCCATCATCGCGAAGGATTTCCCCTGTCAGATTGAGCAATGAGCCATCCCATGTCGCCTGGGCAGCCACCGGTGAATGGCAGGTGCCGCCCAGCGCTTCGAGGAATGCCCGCTCTGCCATCACACAATCAAAGGTCGGCTGGTGGTTGATTGGCCCCAGAAAAGCGGCAACATCCGGACGGTCGGTAAGGCAATCAATGCCGATGGCACCTTGGGAGGCGGCCGGTAGCATTTCTTCGCTCGCTATCGCTACGCCCACCGTCGATTGTCCCAGCCGCTCAAGGCCGGCTGCGGCGAGCAGCGTTGCATCAAATTCGCCATTGGCAACTTTGGACAGGCGCGTTGCGACATTGCCCCGAATACTTTCAGTAACAAGATCGGGCCGCAGCGCCTTCAACTGCGCGGCGCGGCGTGGGCTTGATGTGCCCACCTTTGCGCCATTGGGAAGCGCAGCGATGCTGTCAGCCCCGATCAACCGATCACGCACATCAGCCCGCGGCAGCATCGCCGCAATCCGGAAAGCATCCGCACGGATCGTTTCGACATCCTTCATCGAATGCACCGCAATGTCGATTTCGCGGTCGAGCAGCGCTCGCTCGAGCTCCTTGGTCCACAACGCTTTGCCACCGATTTCGGCGAGCGGGCGATCCTGCACCTTGTCGCCGCTTGACAGCATCGGGACGAGGATGACCGCCGCATCATCCCACCCATGTGCAGCCAGCAATGCCGCCTTGGTCATTTCCGCTTGCGCCATAGCAAGCGGTGAGGAACGGGTGCCGATGCGAAGCGGAGAAGTGGCGCTAGGGGTCATGCGGCTTGTCCATAGCGGGGCACATCCCTAAGGGGAAGCCGATGGCAGTGATTTTGGGCCTTGAATCGAGTTGCGACGAAACCGCAGCGGCATTGGTGCGTTCGGATCGCACGATATTGAGCCACGCGCTGGCGGGGCAAGAGGATCACCATCGCGCTTTTGGCGGCGTGGTGCCGGAAATCGCCGCGCGGGCGCATGCCGAACTGATGACGCCCTTGGTCGAAACCGCGCTTGCCGATGCGGGTATGACATTGAAGGATGTCGATGCGATTGCCGCCACCGCAGGGCCGGGGTTGATTGGCGGGGTGATGGTTGGGCTGGTGACCGCAAAGGCGCTCGCCATGGCCGCCAACAAGCCGCTGATTGCAGTCAACCATCTGGAAGGCCATGCGCTTTCGCCACGGCTGGTCGATTCGGATCTCGAATTTCCCTATTTGTTGCTGCTCGTTTCCGGCGGGCATTGCCAGCTGCTTCGCGTCAACGGCGTCGGCGATTATGACCGGCTGGCTACCACCATCGACGATGCGGTGGGCGAAGCGTTTGACAAGAGCGCCAAGATTTTGGGCCTTGGTTTTCCAGGCGGACCGGCGGTCGAAAAAGCGGCCAAGCAAGGCGATGCCAGAGCGGTACCGTTGCCCCGGCCGCTCAAAGGTGCAGACGAACCGCATTTCAGCTTTGCAGGCCTGAAAAGCGCGGTGCTGCGTGCGCATGAGGCAGGAACGCACCGGCCCGAGGATATTGCCGCCTCCTTCCAGCAGGCCGTGGTAGATTGTCTTGAAGACCGGCTCGAATATAGTCTGTCGCGGATCGATCCGCTGGGTGCGCTGGTGGTCGCGGGCGGTGTAGCCGCGAACGACGCGATTCGCGCAATGCTGCAGCGGGTGGCTGACCGATATGGCATGCGCTTTGTCGCACCTCCGCACTGGTTGTGCACCGATAATGGCGCGATGATCGCTTGGGCGGGGGCAGAGCGCTTTGCCGCTGGCTTGACCGACCCGCTCGATATCGCCGCTCGCCCGCGCTGGCCGCTCGATCCCGATGCAGAGGCCGTGCGTGGGGCAGGAGTGAAGGCATGACCGGGCAGCCCATCGGTATCATTGGCGCAGGCGCATGGGGCACTGCGCTGGCCAGCGTCATGGCGCAAAACCATGACAGCGTCCTGTTGTGGGCGCTCGAACCCGAAGTGGTCGATGCGGTTAACAGCGGCAGGGGCAATCCGCTTTACCTGCCCAATCTGGACCTGCCGGCGCATATCCGCGCGACCGGTGACATATCCGAAATGGCGGATTGCTCGGCATTGTTGCTCGTCACGCCCGCACAGCATTTGCGTTCGACGCTGCAATCCCTGCCGCAAACCGATGCGCCGCTCTTGCTATGTGCAAAGGGCATAGAGGCCGGCACGCAATTGCTAGTCTCCGAAATCGTTGCCGAATTGCGTCCACAAAATCCGCTTGCGGTGCTGTCGGGCCCGACTTTTGCGCATGAAGTCGCAGCGGGCAAACCGACAGCAATCACATTGGCTTGCGAAAATGAAGCCTTGGGCAAGGTGCTGGTGCGGCTGGTCGCAACACCCGCCTTCCGACCCTATTGGTCCGACGATGTCGTAGGGGCAGAAATTGGCGGGGCGGTGAAGAATGTGCTCGCCATTGGCTGCGGCGTGGTGGATGGCGCGGGGCTGGGGCTGAACGCCCGAGCGGCGTTGATCGCGCGCGGTTTCGCAGAAATGCAGCGTTACGGCCTTGCACGCGGGGCAAAAGCTGAGACCTTGGCCGGGTTGTCGGGGCTGGGCGATTTGGTGCTGACATGCAGCTCTGAAAACAGCCGGAACTTTTCGCTGGGCCGTGGGTTGGGGCAGGGCAAGTCTGCCACCGAATTGATGGCAGACCGGCGCACCGTCGCAGAGGGCGCATTTACCGCACCTGTCCTCCTGCAATCGGCGATCAGCCTGGGCGTGGAAATGCCGATCGTGGCGGCGGTCTGTGCATTGCTCGACGGCAGCGCCAGCGTTGGGCAAGTCGTCGAAACATTGCTTTCCCGGCCGCTGAAGGCCGAAAGGTGACATCGGCCTCTGGCCGCGTTACTATGCCCAACAGTTCCGAAGGGGGATGACAGTCAATACCGGCACGGAAGCCACGGCGCAGAACGAAGCCGATCTGAAGGCGCTCGCCAAGGGCGGCCGGACCAATGTGTTCGGCTTCGTGCTACGGCTTGCTGCGCGCATCCCGTTCCTGTTCATCGCGGGGCGACTTTACGGACCAGAGGTGCTGGGCCGCTTTGCTTATGCGATTCTGATCGTCGAATTTGTCGCGCAGCTCGCAACGCTCGGCCTTAGGCGCGGGTTGGCCGAGGCCTTGTCGAAGCAGGATCGGCCTGACACGCATGTCGTTGGCGATGCGATGCTGGTTGCGACTTTCGCATCTGCTATCGGAGCGGCGGTTCTGATCGCCCTACCGCAATTGATGTTCCCGAACAGCGAGCTGAATGGCCTCGATAGGTTTCTGCCGCTCACGATCTTTGCGATTGTCTGGACCGACATCGCACTCGCCGCGCTCGCCTATCGCTTCGATGTCGCATCGACCGTAAGGGCGCGCGCGATAGTCGAGCCGTGGACGATTAGCATCGCTGCAGGTGCGTTGTTCTTCTACTCGGCGCGCGACGGCCTTATCCTCTCTTATGTCGTTTCGATCATCGCTGCGATGCTGGCAGCGATGTGGCCTCTAGTGCGCAGTTACGGGCTGCCTTGGGGATGGAAGCCAAGACCATCCGAATTATACGCGCTTGCCCGCCGCAACCTGCCGCTCGCCGCCGCCGACGCAATCGAATGGGGCAGCCGCCGGCTCGATCTCGCCATTCTCGGCCTGTTCGCCAGCCCCGCAGTAGTCGGGATCTATTATGTCGCGCAGCAGGTAGCCAGCCTGCCGCAAAAACTGAAATCGAGTTTCGATCCGATCCTGGGGCCCGTCATCACCCGCAACCTGCAAGCAAAAAACTATGGAGAGATTGCCAAGCAGGTGGGACAGGTCGGTTTCTGGATCATTGCTGCACAGGCGGGAATTGCGCTCGCGCTCGGCATACCGGGTGAGGCGGTGATGGGGCTGGTTGGGCCAGAGTTCGTTGGGGGCACTGCAGCGATGGCATTCCTATTGGCCGCCGAAGTGGCCGCAGCAACCGCAGTCGTCAGCGAAAGCGCGCTCGTTTATATGGCGCGGCATCGCAACCTCCTTCTCTCGCTGGGCATGCTGGCCCTGCAGGTGGTGCTAAGCCTGATCCTGATCGAGATGGTGCCGATGCTCGGTCTGAAGCCGCAGTATGAAGGGCTGGCACAGGCCGCGGCTGTCGCCTGCGCCTTGATGCTGGCGCTGGGTGCGGCATCGCTGGCAAAGGCGGTGCTGCTCGCCAAGCTGCTCGACAAGCCTTTGAGCATCTGGCGCTGGAGCCTGCTGCCCGCTGTTGCCGCTGCCATCATCGTGGGCATAGGTGCAACCCGCCTTCCTGAATGGGCGGAACTCGCCTTTGGCGTCCCCGCGATCCTTGGTGTATATCTGTGGATCATCTGGCGCTGGGGCTTTGGCCCTGAGGATCGCGTGCTTTTCAAGAAATAGCGCGCAGAACATGCCGGCCAATCGGTCAATCTTACCTCTCCCCTTGTCCGGCAACATATTACAGTACATATAGCGAACATGTCCGAACTCATCATCCGCCGGGGACTCGAAGAGCCCGAGACTGACGGCAGTTTCACCCCGCACCGTCCGGCGCGCCCACCCAAGGTGGAGGGCGGGAAGCCGTTCAAGCTGGTTTCGGATTACCAGCCTGCGGGCGACCAGCCGACGGCAATCAAGGAACTGGTCGAAACAGCGCTGACGGGAGAAAAGGATCAGGTGCTTCTCGGCGTCACCGGATCGGGCAAGACCTTCACCATGGCGAAGGTGGTGGAGGCGTTGCAGCGGCCCGCGCTCGTGCTCGCGCCCAACAAGATCCTTGCGGCACAGCTTTATGGGGAGTTCAAGAGCTTCTTCCCCGAAAATGCCGTCGAATATTTCGTCAGCTATTACGACTATTACCAGCCAGAGGCCTATGTGCCGCGCAGCGATACCTATATCGAGAAGGAATCGAGTGTGAACGAGGCGATCGACCGGATGCGCCACTCGGCCACCCGCTCGCTCCTCGAACGCGACGATGTGCTGATCGTCGCCTCGGTTTCGTGCCTATACGGTATTGGCTCGGTCGAAACCTATTCGGCGATGATTTTCGACCTGAAGGTCGGCGAAAGCGTCGATCAGCGCGAGCTGATCCGCAAGCTGGTTGCACTCCAATATAAACGCAACGATACCGCCTTTGCGCGCGGCAATTTCCGCGTGCGCGGCGACAATCTCGAACTCTTTCCGTCACACTATGAAGATATGGCCTGGCGCATAAGCATGTTTGGCGACGAGGTGGAGGAGATTGTTGAATTCGATCCGCTGACCGGCAAGGCAGGGGCAAAGCTGAACGCGGTGCGCGTCTATGCGAACAGCCACTATGTGACGCCGGGGCCGACGATGAAGCAGGCCATGGAGGCGATCAAGTTCGAGCTTGCCCACCGGCTGGAGGAGTTGGTCGCCGAGGGGCGACTATTGGAGGCGCAGCGGCTCGAGCAACGCACCAATTTCGACCTTGAGATGATTGCAGCAACCGGCAGCTGCGCGGGGATCGAGAATTATTCGCGCTTCCTCACCGGCCGCTTGCCCGGCGAACCGCCGCCGACGCTGTTTGAGTATCTGCCCGATAACGCGCTGCTCTTCGTCGATGAAAGCCACCAGACAATTCCACAGATCGGTGCGATGGCGCGCGGGGACCATCGGCGCAAACTAACGCTCGCCGAATATGGCTTCCGCTTGCCGAGCTGTATCGACAATCGGCCGTTGCGCTTCAACGAATGGGATGCGATGCGCCCGCAGACCGTCTGCGTTTCGGCAACGCCGGGGCCGTGGGAGATGGAGCAGGCGGGCGGCGTTTTCGCCGAACAGGTGATCCGCCCCACCGGCCTTATCGACCCGCCAGTCGAAATCCGTCCGGTCGAGGACCAGGTGCAGGATTGCATCAACGAATGCCGCAAGGTGGCCGAGGCCGGATACCGCACGCTGGTGACGACGCTGACCAAGCGGATGGCGGAGGATCTGACCGAGTTCATGCACGAGGCTGGTCTGCGCGTGCGCTATATGCACTCCGATGTCGAAACGCTTGAGCGTATCGAGCTGATCCGCGATTTGCGGCTGGGCGTTTATGATGTGCTCGTTGGTATCAACCTGCTGCGTGAAGGCCTCGACATCCCCGAATGCGGGCTTGTGTGCATCCTGGACGCCGACAAGGAAGGCTTTTTGCGGTCGGAGACTTCGCTGATCCAGACGATCGGGCGAGCGGCGCGCAATGTCGATGGGCGGGTAATTCTCTATGCCGACCGTATCACCGGCAGCATGGAGCGCGCGATGCGCGAAACCGACCGTCGGCGCGAGAAGCAGCGCGCTTATAATGAGCTGCACGGCATCACGCCCACCACGATCAAGCGCAATATCCACGATATCGTCGCCGATACCGCGAGCAGAGATGGCGTGCTGGTTGAGATCGATGCCGAGGGCGCCAACAACCTCGTCGGCCATAATTTGCGTGCCTATATCGAGGAGCTGGAGAAAAAGATGCGCGCCGCCGCCGCCGACCTCGAATTCGAGGAAGCCGGCCGCTTGCGCGACGAAATCCGCGCACTAGAGGCCGAGGAACTGGGCCTGCCCCACGAACAGCGCGTCACGGCACCCAAGGGCCGGGCGAATGAAGGCAAGCCGGGCACGCGCAAGCTGCGTTTCGGCAAGACGCAGCGGAAATTCGGGCGTTAGTCAGCGGCGCGGTGCAAGTCGCCAACCTTTGCCCAAGTGCGGGCATATTCCAGCTGGTCGAGCCCGAAAGTGCGGATTGCTGCAGGATAGAAGGGCGCGAACATCCGTGTCATCGGGCCGATCCAGCCATTGTCGCTGACCACGGCGGCGCGGTGGATGAAATTGCGGTGTGACAGATGGAATAAAAGATCCTTCCACCACACTTCTGCATCAATCCAGCCAATGTCGCGAACGACCTCAACCACATTGAGTTGCTCATGCGTCTTGAGCAATTCATCAACGGCGTCGACTGCCTGTTGATACTCATCCTTGTGGACCACGCCATCTACGGTGAGTTCGAGATAACCGGCTTTTGCGTCTGATTCGACTTTGAGCATGTTCGCCTCCTTGGCTGATATGGCCAAGATATACGTGCAATGCTGGGTGCTGTCATTGACCGGAGTCAAAGCTGATGCCGGCCGTTCAGCTTTTGCGGTTGCGCTTCTTTTCCTTTTTCGCAGCCGTATCGATTTCCGCGAGCAGGCTGGATGACAGCGCGAAATCTTGGGCCTTGTCGAGTTCGGCAAGAAGCCGCGGTGAAAGGGCAAAACCCTTCGACTTGGTCTGGATCTGGCCATTGGTGCGGGTTTGGCCCTGGGCCGGCTTATGCACTGTCTGGGCAGAAGCTATACGCCCGGTTGGGCGTTCGGGGCCTTCTTCCCTGAAAATAGCTTGCTGCGAGCTGGGCCGTGCAGGCGGCGTACGAGCGAGCACAGCGGCCAATGCGGCGCGCGCCTCTTTCTCTTTGCGAACCTTTGACGGATAGATGAAGCCATGGAGCGGCCATTCATTGCCGCCGAGCGCACCATTGGGGGTGTACCAGACGCGCACGCGGCTCCAGTCATTATCCTCCGAAACGTCGATGACGCGAACGTCTTCTTCGATGTGCCCGCGGATGCCATCAATTGTAGACCAATTGGCGTGGCTGATCAGCAACGTGCGCTTGTCGATGATCTTGCGCACGGCGGCTACATGGCCGAGGCGCATATTGCCGTGTGGAATGAAGGTCATCACCGCACCGACCTTGGGCAAATTGCCACGTTCGTAACGGTTTTCAGCCTGTTCCCACCAGGTATGCGCATCGCCATAAATGGTGACACCCGTCATCGCGCGGGCAAAGGGCACGCATTGCAACCCTTCATAAAGCGCGCTCGCCGGGCTGGCCGTAAGGCCAAGGGCGACGAACAGGGAAAGGAGCAACTTCTTGCGCATAAGAAGCTGCTACCCCGCGATGGTTAACAAACTTGTAACACGATGTCACATAATCCCCAGCCGGGGCAGAAGCGGCCTTTTCCGGCTTTCGATCCGCAATTCGGCCCATAGAAATGAAATGATATGTTGTAACGTGGTACCCGATGTGCCAAAAGCGACTCAGGAAGGCACTATAGTGATCGCATTGCAGGCATATTGGCGGGAAAAGCGCTGGGACGGGCTCGGTTTGAGCCTGGCTGGCCTTTGCCTTGTCCACTGTCTCGCGACTTCGATCATGCTTGCCCTACTCGCCTCTGCTGGCGGTTTCCTGTTTTCCCCGCTGGTTCACGAAGTCGGTTTGGCGCTCGCCATAGTCTTTGGCATCGTCGCCTTGGTGAAGGGCCTTTTTGTGCATGGCTTCATGATGCCCGCTGCCGTTGGCTCACTTGGCATCGGTGTGATGTCGGGCGCGTTAACCTTGCCGCATGGCGGTGACGAAATCCTCTACACCATGGTTGGTGTCGCAATTCTGGCCCTTGGCCACGACCTGAACCTTCGCGCCTCGCGTTAAACGAGAGCGGCCTTGCCCCCCGGGCACAAAAGGCCTAAATTCCTGCAATGGCCACGCACGCACATCATCATCACGAACATCATGGGCATGATCTGGCCGATGCTGCCCAAAAGGCGCTGACCGCCGCCGGTGAGCAGTGGACCGACATGCGCGCCGATATCTTTGCGGTGCTGGCAACTTTCGACAAGCCCGCTTCGGCCTACGACATCGCCGACCTCGTTTCGCAAAAGCGCGGCAAGCGCGTGGCCCCGAACAGCGTGTATCGCATTCTTGACCTGTTCGTGGCGAACAACCTCGCCAGCCGCGTCGAAAGCGCCAATGCCTATCTCGCCAATGCCCATCCCGGCTGCCTGCACGATTGCATCTTCCTGATTTGCGACAGTTGCGGCAGCGCGACGCATATCGACGACGACAGCCTGACCCGCAATGTTCGCAAGGCCGCCGAAGCTGCCGGTTTCAACGCCGTTCGCCCTGTGGTCGAGGTGCGTGGCACCTGCGCGGATTGCGACTAGGCCAACGCTACGGGAAAATATCCCGTTCGACACATCCTCCAAACATCGTTAAAGCTGACTTGCATGACTGACACACCCGTCACGCCCTTGCTCGACAAGGTCAAGATTCCGGCAGACCTTCGCAAGTTGGAACCTTCCCAACTTCGCCAGCTGGCAGACGAATTGCGCACGGAAACGATCAGCGCGGTTTCGGTAACCGGCGGGCATTTGGGGGCAGGCTTGGGCGTGGTCGAGCTGACCACTGCCATCCATTATGTGTTCAACACCCCCGAAGACCGGCTGGTCTGGGATGTCGGCCACCAATGCTATCCGCACAAGATCCTCACCGGTCGCCGCGACCGGATTCGGACACTGCGCACCGGCGGCGGTCTCTCGGGCTTCACCAAGCGCACCGAGAGCGAATACGATCCTTTCGGCGCGGCGCACAGCTCGACCTCGATTTCGGCGGCCTTGGGCTTTGCGATTGCCAACAAGCTGAACAACAAACCCGGCAAGGCGATTGCCGTGATCGGCGATGGTTCGATGTCGGCGGGCATGGCCTATGAGGCGATGAACAACGCGCAGGCAGCGGGCAATCGCCTTGTTGTCATCCTTAACGACAATGACATGTCGATCGCGCCGCCGGTGGGCGGGCTTTCGGCCTATCTGGCGCGGCTGGTTTCCTCGCGGCCCTTCCTTTCGTTGCGCGAAGTCGCCAAGCGCATTTCGCGCAAATTGCCCGAACCGCTCCATATCGCAGCGCGCAAGACCGATGAATTTGCGCGCGGCATGGCGATGGGCGGCACGCTGTTCGAGGAATTGGGCTTTTATTATGTCGGCCCGATTGACGGCCACAATCTCGATCATCTCATCCCCGTCCTCGAAAATGTCCGCGATGCGGCAGAGGGGCCGTGCCTGATCCACGTCGTCACCAAAAAGGGCCACGGCTATGCCCCGGCTGAGGCGGCAGCGGACAAATATCATGGCGTGGTCAAGTTCGATGTGATCACCGGCAAGCAGGACAAAGGCCCCGGTGGCGGCCCGCCTGCATACCAGAATGTCTTTGGTGAAACGCTCGCCAAGCTGGCCGAAACCGATGACCGGATCGTCGCTATCACTGCCGCAATGCCGAGCGGTACCGGCGTCGACAAATTTGCCCAGGCGCACCCGACGCGCGCCTTCGATGTCGGCATTGCCGAACAGCATGCGGTAACCTTTGCGGCGGGGCTTGCGGCGCAAGGGATGCGTCCCTTCTGCGCGATCTATTCGACCTTCCTGCAGCGCGCCTACGACCAGGTGGTGCATGATGTCTGCATCCAGAACCTGCCGGTGCGCTTCGCGATCGACCGTGCCGGGCTGGTCGGCGCGGATGGCAGCACCCATGCCGGCTCGTTTGATGTCACCTATCTGGCGACCCTGCCCAATATGGTTGTCATGGCTGCCGCCGACGAGGCGGAGCTAGTGCACATGACCTATACCGCCGCCTGCCATGACAGCGGCCCGATTGCCTTCCGCTATCCGCGCGGCAATGGCGTGGGTGTTCCGCTACCCGAAGTGCCGCAGCGGCTCGAAATCGGCAAAGGCCGCGTGGTGCGCGAAGGCAAGACCGTCGCGATCCTCTCACTCGGCACCCGCCTTGCAGAAGCACTCAAGGCTGCCGATACGCTCGACGCCAAGGGCCTGTCGACCACCGTTGCCGACCTGCGCTTTGCCAAGCCGCTCGATGAAGACCTGATCCGCCGCCTGATGGCAACGCACGAAGTCGTCGTTACGGTTGAGGAAGCTTCGATCGGCGGACTCGGCGCGCATGTGCTGACGCTGGCGAGCGACCTTGGCTTGACCGATGCCGGTCTCAAGATCCGCACGATGCGCTTGCCCGATGCATTCCAGGAGCATGACGCGCCGCAGAAGCAATATGACGAAGCCGGCCTCAACGCCCCGCACATCGTCGACACGGTGCTGAAAGCGCTGCGCCACAATAGCGCGGGCGTGGAGGAAGTGCGGGCTTAAAAAGCCCGACGGCCTTATTGCGGAACCGCTGCCTGCGCGCTTTGCCCGTCACCTTCCGGTGCGGCGATGATGTCGCGGGTTACAGCGCCTTTGTTCACCGTCGTAGTGTCGGGATCGCCAACAGTCGAGCGGATACCCATTTCGCTGGTGCCTGCCGCCGATACGACGGCACGCTCACCCGCTGAACGGGCCGCATCGCCGCCAAACATTGCCTCCAGCACCTGTTCAGGCGAGGTGCCGTCTTGCGCGCGGGTTATTGCCACTTGCGAGGGCTTCAGCGGATAATCGGGCGGCACGACCAGCGGCGCGACGCGGCTGGTGGTTGCCTGTTGCGGCGCATCATTGCCGCGAATGTCCCACTCATAGAGCGACTGATAGGCATTGCCGATCGACTGGCAGCCCGAAAGGCCGAACAGCATGGCGGTCGAGGCCGCGGCGAGGATAAGTTTCTGCTTCATGATAATCCTGGCCTTACTGTTTGGGAGCGCCGAACATGGCTTCGAGCATCGCTGCCTTGGTTTCGCCTTCCTGCGGGCGCGGTGCACCGGGTTGCGGCGCGGGTAGTGTCGAAAGATCGGCGGGTACAGTGAGCGGTGCAGCACGGCCGACGGCAAATTCATCCGGCCGTTCGCGATCGAACACGCCAGAGGAACCGCAGCCCGAAAGCGCGGAAAGTGCCAGCATGCTGGCCGATAGGGTGATGAACTTGCGAGTCATTGTTACTCCGCTATCCCTTTCCCGCTTGACACGGGATGAACGCTTATGGGTTGGTGTCGCCCTTGTCGCGCAACAGGAACGCGCGGGCAAGCAATATCAGCACGCCGATGGTGATGCAGGCATCGGCGAGGTTGAAAATCCAGAACGGGCGGAAATTGCCGAAATGCAGGTCGGCATAATCGACGACATAGCCATAGCGCACCCGATCAACGATATTGCCCAGCGCCCCGCCTAGCACCATCGATAGCGCGAGCACATCGCCGCGCAACTTCTCGCGCCACATCCACACGCCCACCACGCCAGCGATCAGCGCGGTCAGAGCGACCAGCAGCCAGCGTTGTGCATCGCTGCTCGCCTCGAGGAAACCCATCGAAACGCCCCGGTTTTCGGCCCATGTCAGGTCGAAAAAGGAGACGATGTGGATCTGCCGCCGGCTTTGCAGCGCGAGCGGGCCGATCATGACGAACTTCACCGCCTGGTCGGCGATGAACAGGAATGATGCGAGCATCAGGCCCTGCAGGCGGTATTTGGGGTTGGTCATAGGAGCCAATTAGCCATCTAAACCAACGCCGTCACCCTGAACTTGTTTCAGGGTCCATTCTGCCTCTCTACCCTTCGGTTGAGGTTGAAAGATGGATGCTGAAACAAGTTCAGCATGACGTGGTGTTAGTAAGGGCACTTTACCCATTCAGCACCTCGTCGCAACGCCCGCACAGCGCGCCATCCTCTTCCACTTCGGGCAGGTGGCGCCAGCATCGGCCGCATTTGTGGTTGGTCGTCTTCACAGCCTTGGTTTCCGAACCGCCATGTACAGCCGAGACAATGAACACTTCCGCAAGGTCTATGTCCCCGAAATCTCCGGCGTGCGTATATTCCACTTCAAGGCTGGAGCCGACAATCTTCTCGCGGCGCATCGGTTCGATTAGTTCGGTCGCGAGCATTCGCGAAGCTCGAATCTGTGCCCAACGTTCGGCCAGGTCCGGATCGGTTGTTGCAGGCAACTCCGGCCATTCGAGCAAATGCACGCTTTCGGCATCGGGATAACGCGAGGCCCAGACCTCCTCTGCCGTGAACACCAGTACCGGAGCGGCATAGCGCACCATCGCGTGGAACAATATGTCGAGTACGGTGCGATAGCTGCGGCGCTTCAGGCTATCCGGCGCGTCGCAATAGAGGCAGTCCTTGCGGATATCGAAGAAGAAGGCCGACAGGTCGTTATTGGCGAAATCCGAGAGCAGTCGGACATAGCTGTTATAGTCAAAGTCATTAACCGCGATCTTCAGCTTCGCGTCCATGTCCGCGAACAGGTGGAGCACATAACGCTCCAGCTCGGGCATATCCGCAACATCGGCAACGCGTTCTTCCTCGCTGAACCCATCGAGTGCGCCGAGTAGGTAGCGGAAGGTGTTGCGCAGCTTGCGATACTGATCGGCCACGCCTTTGAGGATTTCATCGCCGATGCGATGATCCTCGGTGAAATCGACCGACAGCGCCCACAGCCGGATGATGTCCGCGCCGTTGGTTTCCATGACCTTCAACGGGTCGACGGTATTGCCGACCGACTTGGACATTTTCAGGCCCTTTTGGTCCATGGTGAAGCCATGGGTCAGGACGGCATTATAGGGCGCACGACCCCGCGTGCCGCAGCTTTGCAGCAGCGAGGACTGGAACCAGCCGCGATGCTGGTCGCTCCCTTCGAGATACAGGTCGGCGGGCCAGCTTAGCTCCGGCCATTTCCCGCTTTCGAGCGTGAAGACGTGGGTGCAACCCGAATCGAACCAGACGTCGAGGATGTCGAACACCTGTTCATAGTCTTCGGCCTTGTAGGCGCTGCCCAGATATTCCTGCGCACGTGCGGCTTCCCAGGCATCGACGCCCTCGGCCTTGATCGCCTCAACAATCCGCGCGTTGACGGCTGGATCGTTCAGATATTGCCCTGTCTCGCGATCAACAAACAACGTGATCGGCACACCCCATGCGCGCTGGCGGCTGAGCACCCAATCGGGGCGGCCCTCGACCATCGAACCGATGCGGTTGCGGCCCTTTTCGGGGACGAAGCGGGTATCGGCAATCGCCTGCATGGCCTTTTGGCGCAAAGTGGAATCGCCACGATCCATCGGCACGAACCATTGCGGGGTGCAGCGATAGATAACCTTCGCCTTTGAGCGCCAGCTGTGCGGATAGCTGTGCTGGTAATCTGCACTCGCGGCGAGCAGGCCGCCGGCTTCGCGCAGGTCCGAACAGATCGGGCCGTCGGGCGCGTTGAATTTGGGGTTGATGACGCTGCCTTGGCCACCAAGCCAGCCCCAGTCGGCGCGATATTTGCCATCGCCTTCGACTGCGAATTGCGGCTCAATGCCATGCGCCTTGCACAGGTCAAAGTCATCCTCGCCATGGTCGGGTGCCATATGGACAAGGCCGGTGCCGCTGTCGGTGGTGACGAAATCGCCGGGAAGGAAGGGACGGGGCTTGGCAAAGAAGCCGCCCAGATGGTGCATCGGGTGACGGGCGATTGCGCCCCTCAATGCCACATCAGATAGTGCAGATTCTAAAGTAAGCTCCAAGCCAGAACGAGCGGCAAACGCGGAAGCTAACGCTTGAGACAATATGTATCGGCGACCATCCGAAGCAGCGTAAACTCCGTAACAGGCTTCATAGCTTACCTGTTCGAAAGCCGGGTTGTAGGCGATCGCCTGGTTCACCGGGATCGTCCAAGGTGTTGTTGTCCAGATTACTGCAAATGCCCCGACGAGCTTCGGAACTTCGGGCGCTTCTAAAATTTCAAACGCCACATCGATCTGCGTCGAGGTGATATCCTCATATTCGACCTCGGCCTCGGCCAGCGCGGTCTTTTCAACCGGCGACCACATCACCGGCTTTGCGCCGCGATATAATTGACCCGATTCCGCGAATTTCAGCAGCTCGGAAACAATCGTCGCCTCGCTGTCGAAATCCATCGTGAGGTAAGGCTTGGCCCAATTGCCGAGCACGCCCAGCCGCTTGATCTGGTCGCGCTGGATGTCGACCCACGCTTGCGCATAGGCGCGGCATTCGGCGCGGAATTCCTTGACCGGAACTTCGTCCTTGTTCAGCTTTTTCTTGCGATATTGCTCCTCGACCTTCCACTCGATCGGCAGGCCGTGGCAATCCCAACCGGGTACATAGGGCGCGTCCTTGCCGAGCAAGGTCTGCGTGCGGCACACCATGTCTTTCAGGATATGGTTGAGCGCATGGCCGATATGCATGTCGCCATTGGCATATGGCGGGCCATCGTGGAGGATGAACTTAGGCCGCCCCGCGCGTGCCTCACGCAGTTTGTGATACAGATCCTGCTCTTCCCAGCGCGCAAGGATGCCCGGTTCCTTCTGCGGCAGGCCAGCCTTCATCGGGAACTCGGTCTTCGGCAGGAAGACGGTGTCTTTATAGTCTTGCTTTTCGGTCATATCGCGCGGGTGCTTAGGGGATTACGCCGCAAGGATAAAGCCCTTCCACGCCTCTCCCTCGGGGAGAGCGATTTACCGTCGCAATGCGGGCCCCAGCTCCTCCATCCTGTCCACCCAGACATAGCCGTTAAAGCCGCTGGCAATCTCGCCATATTGGCGGACGTCGGTCAGGCCTTTGATTTCGCCATTCGTCACATCCTGCGCGATGATGACCGTGGTCTTGGCCTTCGCCATGCGTTCGAGGAAGCGGTTCGGCCAGCCCCAAAGGGTGAAGCCGAGCTCATCGAGCGTCAGCAGCATCACACCATTGGTGCAGCGTTCGGGGACTGAACCGAGCAGCGAACCGCGATAATCCGCCGCGCATTGCCGCGCCTTGGCGATGGTGAAGGCGCGCATCGCGGGGCGATCGGCCTTTGCCACGGCAATCGCTGCCTCGTCGCCGATCAGGATGTGGCGACGGTCGCTGGCGGGCAGTTTGGCGAGCAAGGCTTTGGCTGCATCCGCGCCTTTGGCTTGCCAGAACAGCTCGGGGCGTGAGAGGCTATAGGCAGTGGCCGCGACATCGGGGCGCGGTTGCGCAAGATCGGTGGCGCAGCGGCTTTCGAACTGACGCACCGGCACCAACGACCCGTTGTCCGTCTCGACCGGAATGTGCACGGCATCGGCCTCTGCCCCTGCCGCCAGTTGCAGCGCCGCGAGGTCTGGCCCTACCGCGACTGCGCCATAACCGGCATTGGCCGCCGATACACAACCGTCGCTCCCCAGCACCGGCGCAACACCCTTGTCCGCGACCAGCCTTGGCCCGCCCTCGGGTGTGTCCGCCAGCCAGCTGGCATGGAGCAGGGTGAAGGCAAAGAAGAGCGCGGTGAGGGCGAGGACGATGATGGTGGCGCGCTTGGAAACCCTCATGCCTTCAACGCAGCCTTTGCATCCTCGCAGTCCTTCGCAATCTGGGCGATCAGCGCATCGAGGCTGTCATACTTCCCTTCGGGCCGCAGGAAGGCGTGGAATTCCACCTCGATCAACTGGTCGTAGATCATCTCGGCAAAGTCGAAGAAATGCGGCTCGAGCAGTTCCTTGGGCGGTTCGAATTGCGGGCGAATGCCGACATTCGCGGCGCCATCGAGCACCCGTCCGTCAGGCAATTTCCCCCGTACCGCATAGACGCCATAACGCGGGCGGAGGTAATGGCCCATGTCCATATTGGCAGTGGGAAAGCCCAGGTCACGGCCATTTTTGTCGCCATGCTGGACGATCGCTTCGATCGCGAAAGGCCGGGTGAGGAGGCGCGTCGCGGTTTCGCATTCGCCCGCCTTCAGGGCATCGCGGATACGGCTGGAGGAAATCACTCCGCCCGCATCGGTCACTGGGCCGACGGTTGTGGCGGTGATGCCATGCCGGGCACCCAGATCGCGCAGCACGCCGGTATTGCCGCCGCGCGCCTTGCCAAAGGTGAAATCCTCGCCTGTCACCACACCCGAAACACCCAACCGTTCGGCGAGCAGTTTGACGACGAAATCCTCCGCCGTGGTTGCGGCGAGCTCTGCATCGAAATCGAACACCAGCATCGCATCAGCGCCTGCCTCGGCAAACAGGCGCTGGCGCTGTTCGAGGGTGGTCAGCCGAAACCAGGGAACATGCGGTGCGAAAAAGCGCACCGGATGCGGATCAAAGGTGGCGATGATGGCGGGCTTTCCCGCAGCCTTGGCTTGGCGGATAGCCTCACCCGCGACTGCCTGGTGACCTAGGTGAAAACCATCGAAATTGCCGAGCGCGACGACGGCCCCGCGCAGCGCATCGGGCATGGCGTCGCGGGCGGAAAGGCGGGGTATGCTCATGCGGCGGGCGGCGCCTTTGCCATCGGCTTCAATCCTTCGCGCAGAATACGGATGGCATTACCACCCATCACCGCACGGATTTCATCGGGGGTGAAGCCTTCGTCAAGCAGGGCCTGCGTCACCTGCACCAGCTTTGATGTGTCAAAGCGTACGGTGGTCGCGCCATCATAATCCGATCCAAGCGCGACATGCTGGATGCCGACCAGGTCGCGCACATGCTTCATCGCCTTGGCTACCGATTTGGGGCTGGTGTCGCAGATTGCGCCATCCCAGTAACCGATGCCGATGATGCCGCCGGTGGCGGCCACGCCCTTGATATGCTCGTCAGAAAGGTTGCGGTTGACCTTGCAGGTCGCCTGCACCCCGCCATGGCTCGACACGACAGGGCGGCGGGCCATCGCCAGTATTTCGGTGACGCATTGGCGGCTGCAATGCGCGATATCGACGATCATGCCTTTCTCTTCCATCCGGCGGATGACTTCGCGGCCCAGCGGCGTCA
>Ga0255182_1000147_pt1 | contig 60798 bp, 51 predicted proteins | sample Atl_UVDOM_RepA_8_FD_188420 | JGI IMG/M metagenome (GOLD analysis project Ga0255182, IMG submission 188420) | Freshwater microbial communities from Altamaha River, Georgia, United States - Atl_UVDOM_RepA_8d | ecosystem: Environmental > Aquatic > Freshwater > River | place: USA: Georgia...
CTCGCTGACGGCGCGGCAGTTCATCCGCATGCTCGAGTGCCTCGCGGAGTCGATCGACCGCTGGCATCCGGTGATTCGCCGCGCAATGGACACTGGCGCGGTCGGTCTCGACCTGCCGCGGCCCGTCGCGGCCCTCCAAAACTGAGCGGCCACCGCCGGGCGGCGCGGACGGCGCGGCTTCGCTGGACGAATCGCAAGCTCCCGCGTCGCCGGCCGGCACCGATAGCGGTGACGAGGGTCGCGACGGCGATACCGTGGGCACGCCTCACTGCCCCGGTCGCAAACCGCTACAACCGCGCTCTCGACGGTCCTAAGCCCCCCCGGCCTGGCAATCTGGCGAAGCTTTTCGGGTGGTGGCGGACGGGGAGAGTGCCGCCAATCAGGTCATCGCGGCGATCTCAATCCGTCGATCCTAGAGGTGGCGGATGGGATTCGGTGTCGGGAATGCCGCCGGGGCTCGAAAGAAACCAGTCTTTCGGCACCGGCCGCGCCTGAGTAGGTTTCCCGACCCGATCGACAGGAAGTCGTTCGACAGTTCGCATCAGCGACAGCCCAGCAGCAGGAGGTTGCTCACCATGCGTTTGCACATGAATGCCGCGGACGTGCGGCGGCTCGTCACGCATTATTTTCTCGATCTCGGCATCGATGCCGCCGAGGTCGACGACGTCCAGGAAAACATCCGGATCGACCGCGGCCGCTGCGTGGCGCGGTGCTACCGGGTCGCGGAGATGTTCGCGATGTGGCTCATCGATGTCGGCGTCCTGCAGTTTTACGACGCGGACGGCGAGATGCTGCACACCGTGAACCTGTTCACGGAGCTGCAGCCGCAGCGGGCGGCCGCCTGATCGGCGGGCCGAGCGGCTCGCGCCGGGCTTTCGGGCACGGCGCGGGCTGCTGGATGCTCGAAGATCGATTCGCTTGCAGAGTGGTTTGTGTCCGGGGGGATCGTGCGCGCCGTCGTCCGCCGCGGGAGCGGCTCGGAGCGGGCGTGCGCGGTGGTTCGGGGGGGCTGGCGATGTCCGAGACGTTTGACCTGGTCCGCGCGCCGCGGCTGTCGATCGTGATTCCGACGCCGACCGACACGGCGGCGATGGAGGAGACGCTCGTCAGCGTGCTCGAGCATCGCCCGGACGACTGCGAGATCGTCGTCGCCCTCGGCTGCGAATATGCCGACCCGTGGAACATCCGCGAGGAGGTCCGGTTCGTCCAGGCGCCGCGGGGTTCGAGCCTGGTCGGCTGCACGAATCTCGGCGTCGCGGCGAGCACGGGCGAGGTGGTGCACGTCCTCGCCGCCGGCTGGCGGGCGACGGAGGGCTGGACCGACGGGCCGCTGGCCCGCTTTGAAGATGACGATGTGGGGGCCGTCGTGCCACTGGGCGTGGCGGCGGAGGATCGCGACCGCGTGGTGTCGGCGGGTGTGCGGTGCGCCGTCGGGGGGCGGCGGATCGACGTGGCCGCCGACACCGCGCGGAGGCGCAAGAGCCAGGCTGCCGACTCTCGAGAAGCGGCGTATGCTCCGCAGGGGCCGGTGCTCGAGGCCGGCTTCTGGCGGGCTGACATTTTCGAGATGGCGGGTCGCGGCTTTACGACGGCCTGTGGCGATCGGACGGCCGATGCGGACATGGCGGTGACGCTCTCTCGCAGCGGTCGCTCGGTGGTGGTCGACCGTCATTCGCAGGTCATCGCGCCGGCGGCCGACGCGGCGACCAGTCGTCGCGGCAGTGCCTTTGCCGAGGGCCTGCACGCGGAGCGGCTCTTCTGGCGGAGCTTGGCCGGCTCGTCGGTGATCGCGGCGGTCGTGATGCATTGCGTCGAGATCGTGCGGCATACGGTGGCGCGGGCGCCGCTGGGGGCGCTGCCGATGCTCGCGGGCCGGGCGGTGGGCATCCTGCAGCTGGGCTTTTACGTGCCGCGGTATGTGCAACTGCGGCGGGTGATACGGCAGGCGGCGAGCCCGGCTCGGGCGGATGAGCGGTCGACGATCCGGATCGACGGGCCGCATGCGGGGCTGTCGCGGCCGCAGCGTCGCGAGGCGGCACCGCTGCGAAAGTCGGCCTGAGTGGCCTGGGCAAAATCCGCGGCGGCGGAGCACTCAGCCGCGAGAAACTGGCCGTGTCGCCCGGCCCCATCGTGGCTCCTGTTGCGGCGGCCTCGGGACTGGTAGAATTCCGAACCTGGTTGGCGGCAGCACTTGATCGAGCCGTCGGCCGAGCGGATGCCCTCGTAGCTCAATTGGATAGAGCGTCAGCCTCCGGAGCTGAAGGTTACAGGTTCGATCCCTGTCGAGGGTACTTATTTTCTAGGGCTTTCTGCACGTACAGCGATTTTTCGCGAGCGTCGTGCAACGTTGACGGCTCCTGATGGCCGCTGACGGCTCCTGACTGTGCCGGAGTTGGCGCCGGATTTCCGGCGACGCCGGTGACGGCAGACCAGTCCTCCGGCCGCGCCGGCGGGTCGACGCGGTGCTCGTTACGCCCGTCACCGGCGATAGGGCCGCACGGTCTTCAATCCGGGGAACATGCGGTAGTGCCGTTCGTTGAACGTGTTGAGGACGCTGCCGTGGCCGACGGCCAACGCGGCGATCAACGCGTCTAGCAGGCCGAGCCCGTGCGAGAGATGAAGTCTCGAGTACTGGTCGAGTGCCGTCTGGCATTCGGCCTGGGACGGCCACACGACCTCGAGGCCATCCACCAGCGCGAGAGCCTTTTTCACCTCATCCGAGTTCCGCGCGTCCTGCACGAGTTCCATGACAACGAATCCTGGCACTCCGACGTCACGATCCGTCGCAAACCAGTCCACCGCCGCACCGAAACCACGCTGGACGTCGATCAGCACATCCGTGTCGACGAGTTCCATTGGCTCACCTTTTAGCCAGCCGTGCGGCGTTGAGCCGCCTCACGGAGACGGCGAGCGTGGGCCTCGGGATCGGTGATGTCGGTCCGGTAGCCGATTAATCCGAGTTCTTTCCACTGCTGGACGAGCGCGGCACCGGAAAGCCGTCGCTTCGATCCATGCGCGCCACTCGTGGTAGCGACTTGGGCAAGCCGGCCTGCCACGTAGTCGGAAACGGTCATGCCCGCCTTCGCCGCTTCGGCAGCGATGGTCTTTTCCAGTTCGGCAGGGAGGTTAACAACGATGCTCATGCGTCGAGGCTCGGTGAGACGTTTGGCGGTGCTTGAATTCTCCGCAGTCCGCCGACCGCAAGGCAAAGTATACGCCCGTACATTCACTTATCAAGCCCTCCGCCCGGGATTCCGCCGCCCCGGCCCGCGCGGGACCAACCTTGCCCCTCCGGTTTGGTACGCTCCCCTCCCATGTCGGTCCCACGCACGAATGCCGCCTTTTTCGCCTCACCAGTCGACGCGTTTCTCGCCGCGAGCGACGAGGACATCTACGCGCCGCTCGCAGCTCCCAAGGGCTACACGCTCGCCCCCGAGCAGCTCTCCGCATGGCACCTGCAGCTGCCCGTGCTCCGCGCCGCCCTCGCCGATCTGCCGACTGAAGTGGAAGCCGCCATCAACCCCGCCCCCTGGATCCACCTCGAGCTCGACATCCCGCGGCTTGGCCGGCGGGTCGATGCGGTGCTCGTGACACAAAAGTGCGTGATCCCGATCGAGTTCAAGGTGGGCGCGAAGAAGTTCGAGCGGCTCGACATCGATCAGGCCTGGGATTACGGCCTCGACCTCAAAAACTTCCACGCCCCGAGCCACGCCGCCCCGATCTTCCCGGTCCTCTGTGCCACGGAGGCCCGCGACAGCGACCGCCGCTGGAAGCCGGTGTGCGCCCACCACAACCAGTCTTGACGGGCCAGATAGCCTCGCGGGTTGACGTTGTTCATCCCGTATCAAAGGAGGCTGGCGATGGCTCGGCAGGACGATCAGCAGAAGCTGGCGGAATGGCAGCAGCGGCTGCAGCGGTTTGAGAAGGCGGGCCTGACGGTGGCCCGGTTCTGTATGCGCGAGCGGGTGTCGGCACCGTCGTTCTGGTACTGGCGGCGGAAGTGTGCGGACTCAGCCTCGGCGCGTCAGGTGGCCCCGGCCGTGTTCTCGCCGGTCGAGGTCGTCGGTGGCGGAACGGTCATGCTGCGGTTCCCGACGGGGGCGGTGATGGAACTGCCGGACGACCGGCTGGATCTTGTCCGGGTCGCGGTCGAGGCTGCAACCGGGGCGCCGAAGCCATGCTGAGCATCGCGCCGCCGCCCACCATCTACCTGCACTCCGGCACCACCGACATGCGCAAGAGCTTCGATGGGCTCTCGGGCATCATTCGGGGTACGTTCGGCGGAGATCCTGCCGACGGCAGCCTGTTCCTGTTCGTCAACAAGCGGCGTGACCGGATCAAGGCACTGTGGTGGGACGGCGACGGGTACGTGCTCTGGTACAAGCGACTGGAGGAAGGCACGTTCGAGACCGTCCCATCTCCCGCTGGCCAGGAGCGGGTGCGGATCGATCCGACTCAGTTGGCGATGATCCTGGGCGGCGTGCGGTTGGCGACGGCGCGGAGGCGCAAGCGGTACCACCGCACCCTCGTCTGAAAAAATCTCTCGCCTGCCAAAAAGGCGCTTGCGCGCGGAATCCGATGCGTGTATGGTGCGGGCATGACGAAGGAAGTCGTGCTACCGAATGATCTTGCCGCGTGCCATGCGATGCTGCGTGAGCAGGCTCGCGTGGCTGTAGCCCAGGCGAGAGCGATCACCTCGAGCCAGAGCGTCATCAAACAGCAGCACGACAAGATCGAGGAGCAGCGGATCGAGATCGCGAAGCTCGAAAAGGAGCGGGACGCTGCCGTTCAGTTCGCGTTCCGCAAGAAGATGGAGCGGTACCAGCAGGATCCGAAGCAGTTCATTCTCGACTTCGGCGACTCACCAGAGGTTGTCGACGCCGCCGAGGGCATTGCCGACACGGCCCTCGAGACGATCCAGGGCTATGAGCGGCGGAAGCAGGCGGCGGAGAAGGCCCGCAGCGAACAGCTTCCGGCCCACCTCCCGCGGTACGAGGTGAAACTCGACGTGCCGGAAGATCAAAAGACCTGTGCCGCGCACGGCGAGCGGCAGGTGATCGGCTACGACTGGCAGGAGACGCTCGAAGTCGTGCCGCCCAAGCTCTTGGTGCGGCGGACCGGCATCCCGAAACTCGCCTGCCCGAAGGCGCCCGAGTGCGGCGTGGTCGAGTCGCTTCGCCCCGTGGGCCTCGTCGAGGGCAATCGGTACGACACGAGTGTGGCGGCCGAGATCATGGTCGCGAAGTACGCGTACCACATGCCCGTGTATCGCCAGCAGGACTTGTTCGCGTCGTGCGGCTGGACGCCTGCCAGGAGCACGCTGTTGAACGTCCTGGAAGCAGCCGCCCATCTCATCCGCCCCTTGGTCGCGCACCTCCGGGAGGTGGTGCGGGCTGGGCCGATCATCGGCACCGACGACACGACGGTGACGCTCGTCGTGAAGGACACCCCACCGCCCCTTGATCCAGATGACCCGAAAGCCGCTCGTGCCCGCGAAGTGATCGCGGCTGCGCAGGCGGAGCTGCGCGGCAGCATCACGGCACGGATGTGGGTCTATCGCAGTATCACGGCGTCGATCAACGTGTTCGACTTCACGGTCAGTCGTCACCGGGACGGCCCCGAGCTGTTCCTGGACGGCTTCGCGGGCAGCCTCATGGCCGACTGCTACTCGGGCTACGAGGCCGTGCGCACGAGGAGCGACGGGAAGATCGTCCGCGCGGCCTGTGTGGCGCATGCCAGACGCAAGGTCTTCAACGCGCGGGACAACCACCCGGCGCATGCCGCCATGCTCCTGGCGATGTTCCAGGAGCTCTATGACATCGAGGACCGGGCGAAGGCGCTTTCGCCGACTGAACGGCAGCAGCTTCGGTATGCCGAGGCGCGACCGATCTGGACACAGATGCAGGAGTATCTTGCCAGCTCGGCCGTCTCCAACGTGATGCCGAAGGAGCCCTTCGGGCAGGCTCTCACTTACCTGCGCAACCAGTTCGCCCATCTGCTTGTCTATCTCGACGACGGCATCATGCCGATCGACAACAACGAGACCGAGCAGCTGATGAAACAGGTGGCCTTGGGCCGGAAAAACTGGATGTTCATCGGCAGTGTCGCGGCGGGCTATCGCGCCGCGGACCTCATGTCACTTGTGAGCACTGCCGCCCGGAACGACCTGGATGTCTTCATCTACGTGAAGGACGTCCTCGACCGGCTCCTGGCCGGGGAGACGAGCTACGACACGCTTCGCCCCGACGTCTGGAAGCAATCGCACCCAGAGGCGGTCCGGGTCTACCGGCAGGAAGAGCGGCGGTCACGGGCTGATGCCAAGGCGGTCAAGCGCGCCCGGCGACGTATCGCCCGCAAGGGCTGAACAGCCTCGGATCCCCGCCATCCGCTCCGCGGGGCCTATGGCGGTGGTGTGCGCTCACGATTCGGTCGCCGCGGATGATCCCCTGCGCGTATTGGCCGAAGTGCCGCTACTGGAGGTCACGGCGGATGCGGAATCACTTGCGGCGGCGTTGCTCGAAGAGATGCCGCTGCTCGCAAAGGTAGCCACCGATGCCCTGCATATCGCGGTTGCGGCCGTCAACGGTGTCGAATACCTCCTGACCTGGAACTGCAGGCATATCGCCACCCCTGCTCTCAGGCCGCGAATCGAATCCGTTTGTCGTAGAATGGGTGTCGAGCCCCCTGTCATTTGCACCCCGCAGGAACTTCTGGAGATCGACGATGGAAACTGATCCGGTCGTTGCCGAAGTGCGAGCGGTTCGCGAGCAACTGGCCGCCCGTCTCGGGTTCCGGCTCCACGACATCGTCAAGGATGCGCAGCGGCAAGATGCTGCTGGCGACAGAAAAGTCGTCCGGCTCCCACCACGACGCCCAATCGCCGCGGCCGTAAACGCGAAGTAGCCAGAACCAGGCGCTGAATCAGACGGCGGATAACGTCTAGCGGTAAAGCGGTGTCTGTGGTCCGCCGCTGATCGCAACCGTTCGGCGGCGGAGGGCATGGATGCGAGTCGGCTTGCTATCGGAATGTGCGTTTGTGCCGTGGTGTGTATCGAGTCCGCGGCGACGCTCTCGGCACCGCCGACGAAGGCCTTCACACTCGCCTCTTACAACCCTGCTCAAAGCACGCACATTCCCTGCTCAAGTAATTTGGGGTGCGGAGGATCCGGCGCTGAAGATGTCGAGATACGCACCGGAAATGTGCGAGGTCCTAGGCCTGAAGTCCTGGCACCAGGTTCGTGGGAAGCACTTCCTTCAGGAAGATTCGCCAATCGAAATCGCACAAAAAGTTGCATCATTGGTAGCGGATCAAACGGTGTGATGCACATTTCAACAAATGGTGCGATCATGCATGGCCGAGCGGGGGAGCAGACTCGCGATAGCATCCTGCGGTGTGTCGAGCCGGTCAGTCGCGAGCTGCTCAACGTGATCGTTGTGCGGCCGCGGTCTTCTGTGACACGATCCGGACGTGCATGCCCATGACTCGATTCCTCCTCACGATTCTCGCGACGACCCTGTCGTTGGCGCAATCCGCCTCCGCCGCGACGAAGGCGGACGTGGTCGTTTACGGGTCGACCCCTGGAGGGGTCTGCGCCGCCATCGCCGCGGCCCGATTCCGGTGTGTAACGAGGAGTTTAGGTGCCTGGTCGCGTGCTCGACGAGGTCGTCGAGCACGGGTGGCAGCGGCCTGGAGCGTCGTGCTACCCTCATGGGCGAGAAGCGGGCCGCTTTTTTCGACAAGGAGACGGCGTCCATGGACATCATCCGCCGGCGTCATTTCGTCGCAGCCACCGCCGGGGGGGCGGCCTTGTTGGCCGCCGGCACGCAAGCGGCCGGCGGCTCTGAGGGCGGTGGCGCTCGCTGCATCGAGGCTTCACGGGAAGTGCCGCTTTCCGAGGACGCCGATGTGATTGTCTGTGGCGGAGGACCGGCCGGCGTGACGGCCGCCGTCGCCGCCGCACGCACGGGTGTCAGGGTACGGCTCTTCGAGACGCACGGCTGTCTCGGTGGCGTTTGGACCAACTCGCTTCTCGGGTACCTGCTCGACTTCGACAAACCGGGCTTCAACCAGGAACTTGTGCGGCGGCTTCGGGAACGCGACGCCATCTGCGGCGAAGGCATGAACGGACTGAGCTACCATCCGGAGGAGATGAAAGTGCTCCTCGACGAGATCTGCACCGCGGCGGGCGTGAGGGTGCAAATTCACACACGCGTCGCCGCGGCGCACCGCGAGGGCCGGCTTCTACGCACGATCGTCACCGAATCAAAGTCCGGCCGTCAGGCGTGGCGGGCGCCGGTCTACATCGATGCCACCGGCGACGGTGATCTGGGAGCCCTGGCGGGATGTGACTTTGAAATCGGCAAGGACCGTTCGTGTCCCTGCCAGCCCATGACCATGTACGCCCTGCTGATGGTCAAGGACGTCGCCGGCCTCGAGGACGTGATCCATCCTGTAGGGGACGACGGCCGGCACGTCGGCCCGAAAGCCTTTCGGGACGCTCTCGTCCGTGCCGGAGTGACGCCCAGCTACGCGCACGCCTGCGTCTTTCCCATCCAGGGGAATCTTGTCCTGCTGATGGCCAATCACGAGTACGGTATCAATGCCACGGACGCCGCCCAGGTCACCGAAGCCACGATGCGGGCACGGGGCGAGGTGCATCGCATCGTACGGGCGCTTCGAAAACTCGGAGGCCCGTGGGAGGGCGTGCAGATTGTCGCCACGCCGGAACAGATCGGTATCCGTGATGGACGGCGTATCAAGGGGCGGTACGTGATGACGAGAGAGGACCTTGTTGCCGGCGCCAGGCAGGATGATGCCGTGGTCCGGGCGACATTCCCTGTCGACATTCATGCGCTGACGGCGGAAGCGGGGAGGCGGGCCGCGTATGGCAACGAGGGCGTGCGGGTGCAGCCGTACGACATTCCGCTCCGAGCCTTGATCGCTCGGGACGTGGATGGTCTGATGATGGCCGGTCGGTGCATCAGCGGCGATTTCATCGCCCATGCAAGCTACCGTGTCACCGGAAATGCTGTGGCGATGGGCGAGGCCGCGGGCGTGGCGGCCGCGTTCGCTGCGCGAAATCGCCTGGCACCGCATGAGGTGACGTGGGCCGAGGTAAAGCCATGGATTGGGCGAGTGCGAACATAGGGCATCGTCCGCGGGCGTCTGGCCATGAGTACCGCGAGCCTGCAGCTTGGCGCAGACATATGACCCTCGAGACACTCAACAAGGTGTGCTTCGCCATCTGCATGGCTTGCATCACAGCAGGGGCGCTGCTCGCCTTGGCGATGATCTGGTGGGAGTTGGGCGGTGACGAGTTGTTTTGGAAGCTGTGGCAGACGATCGGGACGGTGTTTGTCGCGGCTGCCTTGACGCTGGCCATCAGCAAGTCCATGGAATCGAAGGTGCGGGACGGTGATTAGGCATCTTTGTGCCTGCCTCACTGCAGCGTGTCCGACACCGGGTACGGTGCAGAGGTTTCCGCGGGTGAGAGCGTCGCGTTGCTGACGTGCGGCGGTGCAGGATTGACCTGCCCCTCCTAAAGAGGCCACTCCGGGAGCGAGGATCCTGGGTGGCTGCAATCGTCGAGCGGGCATGGATCGGCGGACGGATCTTGAAGGAGCGGGGGACGGCCGACCAGGTACATTGGCCGGCATGACGACGCCCGACGACCTGCTGTCGCCCGAAGGTCGGCTCGCCGCCCGGCTGGCCGGCTGGGAGCCGCGGCCGCAGCAGTTGGAGATGGCGCGGCTCGTCGCCGCGGCGATCCAGGAGCGAAAGCACGCCGTCATCGAGGCCGGCACCGGCACCGGAAAGAGCCTGGCCTATCTTGTGCCGGCCGTGCTCGCGGCCACCGCCGACCAGATCGAGTCGGACGAGGCGACCGCGGCCGGCCCCGCCCCAGGCGATCGCGACGATCCTGACGATTCCGACACGCAAGCCGAGCCACGGGAGGCAGCCGAGACGGCGCGGCCACGGGTGCGACGGGTCGTGATCTCCACGCACACGATCGCCCTGCAGGAGCAGCTCGTCGCGAAGGACATCCCCCTCGTCGCCTCCGTGATGCCCCGGGAGTTTTCCGCGGTGCTCGTCAAGGGACGCCGCAACTACCTGAGCCTGCGGAGGCTGGCCCTGGCCCGTGAGCGTTCGGGCAGCCTGTTCCCCGAGGAGGAGGACGTGGCCCACCTGGCGGCGCTGGCGAGCTGGGCCAAGGACACCGCCGACGGCTCGCTCGCGGACCTCCCCTTCGCCATCCGGCCCGCCGTCTGGGACGAGGTGGCCAGCGACGCCGGCAACTGCATGGGCCGGGCCTGTCCCACTTTCAAGCAGTGCCATTACTATGCCGCCCGCCGGCGCATGGCCCACGCGCAGGTGCTCGTCGTGAACCACGCGCTCTTCTTCTCCGATCTGGCCCTGCGGCGGCAGGGGGCGAGCCTGCTGCCCGACTACGACGTCGTGATCTTCGACGAGGCCCACATGGTGGAGAGCGTGGCCAGCGACCATCTCGGCGTCGGGCTGTCGAGCGGCGCGATCGACCGGATCCTCTCGCGCATCTTCAACGAACGGACGCACCGCGGTCTCGCCGTGCATTATTGCCTCGAGGATCTCGAGCAGGCCGTGCTGCGGTGCCGCCGCGCGGCCGACGACTTCTTTGCCGAGATCCGCGCCGCGCTCGCGCCGAAGGGCAAGCCGCCCTGGCGGGTCACCACGCCGCACCTCGTGCCCGACACGCTCGGCGACCAGTTGCAGGGACTCAGTCGCAAAGTGAAGGTCGCCGCCGAGTCGCTCGAGAGCGTTGCCGAGCGGCACGATCTTCTCTCGCTTGGCGATCGGCTGGCTGCACTCGCCGGCAGCCTCGATGTGTGGCTCGGGCAGCACGAGCCCGGCTGCGTCTGGTGGGTCGACGCCCACCGCACCCGCCGCGGCGGCGAGCGGCTCGTGCTGGCAAGCGCGCCGGTGGACGTGGGCGCGATGCTCGGCCGCGAGCTCTTCGGCAAGGTGCGGTCGGTCATCCTCACGAGCGCCACGCTGGCAGTGACGGCCACGCAGCGACCGGCGGGCGACCGGTCGCTGCCGGCCGCGGCGGCCGCCGCGGCCGATGCGAATGTGCCGGACGACTTCGACTACCTGCGGCGGCGGCTCGGCGTGCCGGAGGCCCGCAGCCTGCGGCTCGGCAGCCCCTTCGACTACGCCCGCCAGGCGGAGCTGGTCCTCGTCGACAGGCTTCCCGATCCGACGCAGCGCGAGGCCTACGACCACGCCGTCGTCGCCATGATCCGCCGCCATGTGGAACGGAGCGGCGGCCGGGCGATGGTGCTCTTTACGAGCAACGCGTCGCTCGCCAAGGCCGCCGCGGAACTGGCCGGCTGGTGCGCCCGCAAGAACATGCGGCTCGTCAGCCAGGCCGACGGCCTCGACCGCAGCCGTATGCTCGCCGACTTTCGCGCGGGGCCGGGCGGCGTGCTCCTGGGCACCGACGGATTCTGGCAGGGGATCGACCTGCCGGGCGACCTGCTCGTCAACGTGATCATCACGAAGCTCCCCTTCGCCGTTCCCGACCGGCCGCTCACCGCCGCCCGCATCGAGGCGATCCGGGCGGGCGGCGGCAATCCCTTCGCCGAATACCAACTGCCGGAGGCGGTGCTCAAGCTCAAGCAGGGCTTCGGCCGGCTGATCCGCACCGCCGCCGATCGCGGCACGGTCGTGATCCTCGATCCGCGGATGCTCACGAAGCCCTACGGGCGGATTTTTCTCGACAGCCTGCCACCGGCCCGCGTGGTGATCGAGCCGTACCGCACCGCCCCGCAGTGACGCCTGCGGTCAGGCGTCGACGAGGTCGAGCTCGACCCAGGTGGTCGGGTCGCTGTCCCAGGGGTATTCGAGCGGCGCGAACGCCGGCACGCGGCCGAGCCGCCGATCGATCACGGCGGCGAAGAAGCCGAGCCGGCTGATCTCCTGCGGATCCCAGCTCGGCAGCGCCGCCGCCGTGATGTGGGCCGCGATCTCCCAGCCATCCGCCCCGAGCTTGCCTTCGATCGGCACGGTGCCCGGCGGCACGTCGGCGGCGGGCTCGCTTGTTCTCGGGATCACCGCCCCGACCGCGACGGCCCGGTCGGCGCTGCGGCCACCGCCCGTCGGCAGGAGCGCGAGCCGGCGGCAGTAGCGGCCGGCGCGGTGGCTTTCGCCCGTCGGCCGCGTCGCGATCCACAGATGCAGGCCGTCGCTGTCCTCCGGACGTGCCGGCTGGCACCAGCGGCTGGGCCCCACGCCCCGGACGACCGTCCGCACCGCCAGCCCGGTGTCGTTCCAGGCGAGCCACAGGTCGAAGATCGGCGGCGCATCGGCCAGCGGGCCCAGAGCCGGCAGCCGACAGGCGTCGTCGAGATCCCACGCCGCCGGTGGCCAGAGCGTGCGCCGCCGCCGGCATGGCAGTCGGAATCGAAAGAGCGCGGCGGGATTGACCAGTGGGCACATGGGCGGATTTTGCGAACTATCATAGACGAGGAGACATCGTCCCGGAGGGCGGTCCCGATACGGCCTCGGGCGCCACCGGCGTCCCTCGGCCCCACCCACGGATTTTCGCGACATGCGTGTGCTGCAGGTGGCCAGCGAGGCGACGCCCTTCGCCAAGACCGGCGGCCTGGCCGACGTCGCCGGGGCGTTGCCTGAGGCGCTCGTGCATCAGGGCATGGAGGTCACGCTCGTCCTGCCGGCCTACCGCGAGGTCTTCTCAAGGGGCCTGGCCATCGAGCCGGCCGGGATCGACTTCGAAGTGCCGCTCGGCACCCGTCGGCTTCCTGCCAGGATTCTCCGTTGCTCCCGGCCCGAGTCGCGGGTCGAGACGCTCTTCGTGGCCAACGACGATCTCTTCGACCGCCCCACGCTCTATGGCGGCCCCGAGGATTATCCCGACAACGCGGAGCGGTTCATCTTCTTCTCCCGAGCCGTGATGGAGTGGGCCGCCCGGCAGGAGCGGCCGTTCGACATCATCCACGCGCACGACTGGCAGACGGGGCTCGTGCCGGCCTACCGCCGTCTGCTCTACCACGAGGCCGCCGCGATCCGCCCGTCGCGCACCGTGATGACGATCCACAACATGGCCTACCAGGGGCTGTTCTGGAACTGGGACATGCTGCTGACGGGACTCGACTGGAAGTACTTCAACTGGCAGCAGATGGAGTTTTGGGGACAGCTCAATCTCCTCAAGACGGGGATCGTCTTCGCCGACCAGATCACCACAGTGAGCCCCAACTACGCCCGGGAGATCCAGCACGCGCCGGGAGGCTGCGGCCTCGAGGGCGTGCTCGCCGCGCGGAGCGACGCCCTCACCGGCATCGTCAACGGCATCGACACGGCGGCCTGGGATCCGCGGACCGACCGCCACATCCCACGGCACTACTCCGCGCAGGATTTCGCCGACGGCAAGTACGCGGCGCGGGTGGCGCTCGCGGCCCGGCTCGGCCACGCGGCGCCCGACCCGCGGCCGCTCGTGGCCTTCGTCGGGCGGCTCGCCGAGCAGAAGGGGGTCGACCTCGTCGTCGAGTTACTGGCCCGGATGGCCGGCGGCGGACGGGCCCACTTCGTCGTGCTGGGCACGGGCAACGGCCACATCGAGGATTCGCTACGACGGGCCGCCACGGCGTTTCCCGGGACGATCGACCTGATCATCGGTTTCGACGAGGGCCTGGCGCACCTCGTCCAGGCCGCCGCCGACATCATGCTCGTGCCGAGCCGGTTCGAGCCGTGCGGCCTGACGCAGCTCTACGCCCTCCGCTACGGCACGCTCCCGGTCGTGCGGGCCACTGGCGGGCTCGTCGACACGGTCATCGATGCGACGCCCGACGCGATTCGCGACGGCACGGCCAGCGGGTTCGTCTTCGAGGCCTTCGATCCGCCGGCCCTGGAGGCGGCGGTGTCGCGGGCGCTCGATGCCCACGGCGACCGCGACCTCTGGTCGGCTCTCGTCCGGCGGGTGATGCAGCAGGATTGGTCGTGGGACTCGAGCGCCCGGGCCTACCGGGCTGTCTACGAGCGGGCCCGCCAGGGCGGCTGACCGTCCCGCTGCGGACGGGCGTTGGCAAGCAGGGCAAGCTGCGGGCGAGGCTGACGCCCTCGCGGCGGGGGCGGGAGCCGGAGCCCTTTCGGCACCGATACGATCGGCATGAAAAGCACATGCGCCTGGGGTGTCTTCGTCGCGGTCATATGGGTCTTGGGCACGGCGGCCGCACCGCCCGAGATGAGAGCCGAAGCAGTTGGCTCCGGATGCCGCAGCTGCGGACCATGTGGCGGGGTCGGCGGCACGAGCACGCCCTACGGCGACACCGGCTGCGGTCGGCGGTACTGCGGAGCCAAGCACGACGAGCCCTGGACGCCCGATCCCTGCGACTCGTGCAACCGCTGGCGCGGCTGCAACGGCGCCCGTGAGATGCCGGAGCAGCTCGCCCCGTGGCAGCTGCCACCCGGCCGTGGCTTTCGCACCGCCGCCGACGTGGGCTACCTCGGCAACGGCGGTGGCGGCCCCTGCACGGAATGCTGGACGCCCTGGTATCGGCTCTGGTGAGCGATCGTCAGCCGCGGTCGCGTTGCCGGCCGACGAGCGCCGTGGCGAAGGTGATCTCGTCGCCCCGCGAGCGGCAGGCGGCGAGAAGCTCGTCCCAGCCATCGGCGGCGGCGGCCAGCTCCACGAGCGTCGGCAGCATGCCGGTGGCGAGCATGGTGCTCGGCATCGGCCCCTCGGCGGGCCGCTCGAGCGCCGCATGGAGCGCCTCGCGATGCCGGCCCAGCCGCTGCAGCAGCAGCACGAGCACGTCCGCGGGAAGCGTGCCCGTCTCGTTGATCCGCGCGAGCGTGGCGGCACGGCGAAACGAGGCGACCGCCTCCTCCACGTCGTGGCCCAGCTGTGCGCCGTAGAAGAGCCGGGAGGCTTGGCCGACGTCCTCGAAGGGGGGCTCACCGGGATAGACCACGTCACGCGGCAGCCGGCAGGCGTAGCAGGCCAGCTCCCACGCCGCGCGGACCGTGGCCGGATCGGTGCACACCCGCGCGATCCGCAGCACCGACTGCAGGTGCGACACGTCGACGTGGATGCCCTGTGACTCCGGCCCGACCGCGGCGAGCAGCTCGGGCAGGCCGGGCTCTGCACCCGCGGCCGTCACGGGGACGCCGCGATGCTCGAGATCGGCGGCGAGTGCCCGTGTGACCTCATCATGCAGATGATGGACGAGCAGCGCGGCCGCGGGCTCCTGCCGTGCCGCGGGCAGCCGCGACACCGCCTGCTCGAAGGCCGTGATCGCGGAACAGGTGCCCTGGGTCTCGAGGACGATCCGGATGCCGAGGGCCGGATCGACCCCCTCCCAGAGCGCCACGTTCGTGATCTCCTCGAGCCGCGCCGCCGCGATCTCATCGTTGCCGGCACCGGCGGCCGTCTCCCCGTCGCCTGCGGCCGCCGCCGTCACCTCCGCGGCGATCGCGGCGAGCCGGCGGGCGACATCGGCCGGCTTCGCCGCCGCCCGCAGATACATCCAGCCCGCCGTCACCTGGCCCTCGTCCAGGAGCGGCCAGCCCACCTCGAGGCACGCCGCCAGCGAACGCTCGTCGAGCCGCTCGCGGACCTGCGGGTCGATCTCGCCGATCGGTGCCGTCGCGGGCAGGCCCAGGGCGAGCCGCGCTTCGAGCAGCCGCAGATCGAAGAGCGCATGCCACCGCCGGCGATCGCGGAGCGTGGCGGCGAGCCGCGCGAGCATGGCCGCCGAACCTTCCGCAGCGGCGGTGGCCGCGAGCACCGTGAACAGGTCATCAGGATCGTCAGGCTTGTGCGCTGCGCCGCTCATCCGCGCCCTCCCTTCTGCCTCAGGCTCTCGTAGGCGAGCACGGCGGCGGTCACCGACACGTTCAAGCTGTCGGCGATGCCGCACATCGGCAGCCGCACCGTCTCTTCGCTGATCTCACCGGCCGCGGCGGCCTGCGCCCAGGCGGGCGAGATTCCAGCGGCCTCGCTGCCGAGCAGGATGGCGGTCCTCCCGGCCAAGCGCATCTCGTGCCACACCGCCCCGCCCTCGGGGCGGGCGGCGATCACGCGGCGACCCTGGCTCCGGCACCACAAAATCGTCTCCGGCGTGGTCGCGGCGGCGAGCGGCACGGTGAAGACGGTGCCAAGGCTCGCGCGGATGACCGCCGGATTCGCCACGTCGGTGCGGCCGTCGCAGACGATCACGCCGCCGATCCCGGCGGCATCGGCCGTCCGCAGGATCGCGCCCAAGTTGCCGGGCTTCTCCACCCCTTCGACGACGAGCACCGGCTCGTCGGCCGGCGCCTGAAGCCGGTCGAGGCCCTGCGCGGCGAACCGCACCACGCCGACGCAGCCCTCGTCGCGACTGCCGAAGGCGATCTTGGCGAAGGGGCGTTCCGCGACGGCGATGATCTGCGTGCCCCGCGCCGCCAGCCGCTCGAGCCAGCCATCTCGGGCGAGCGCGTCGACCGCCTCCAGCGCGACGAAGGCCTCCACGATCTCCACGCCGGCGGCCTCGGCCCGCGACAGCTCGCGACGCCCGTCGACGAGCGTCAGGCCGGTCGCGCGGCGGGCGTCGGCCTCGCGCAGCCGCGCCGCCTCCCGCACCCGTGGATTCGCCGGGCTCGTGATGCTGTCGTGAGGGATCATGAAGAGCGGGGCAGGGGGGGCAGTCGGGCGAAGTCGCCCAGCTCGATCCGGCGACCGCACGCATCGCCGCAGTGGAGCGGGCCTGATGCGAGCCGAGGTCGGGCCGCGGGCGGCACGATGTCCGCCAGTGTGTCGCGAAGCCGGCGGTGATGCCAGCCGGCCGAGTGGCACGTGAGCAGGATCGGCCCGGCGGGGGCCGCCACGGGGCACGACAGCAGACCGCCGAGCGCTTCCAAGAGCGGCACGAGGTCCCGGTCGATCGCAAAGGCCTGCCCCTTGGGACCATGGCCCCACGAGGGCGGATCGAGCACCACGCCATCGTAGCGATTGCCGCGGCGCACCTCGCGGGCGACGAACGTCCGGGCGTCCTCGCAGACCCAGCGGATGGGAGCGTCGCCGAGCCCGGATGCCGCGGCATTTCGCCGGGCCATGGTGATCGACGGCCGCGAGGCGTCGACATGGACCACACGCGCGCCGGCCACTGCGAGCGCGAGCGTGGCGGCGCCGGAGTGCGCGAAGAGCGAGAGCACCGTCGCTCCCGGCGGCGTGATCCCGACCAGCCAGTCCCACTGCGCCGCCTGCTCGAGGAACACGCCGACCTGCCCCGAGGGCGCGGGCCTGACCTCGAGCGAAATGCTCCTGCCGCCCACCGGAATCTCCACCCGCCAGGGCTCGGGTGGGGGGGCTGTGAACTGCCACCGGCCCGACGGGCCGGGGCCGCCCTGGAAGATCGCCGTCGCCTGCCTCCAGTGGTCGGTGCGGCGTGGCGGCAGCCCCTCGTGGGCCAGGGGCCTGTCGACGAGCACACCGCCGAGCAGGTCGAGGCGGCGGCCTGGGCCTGGGCCTGAGCCGCCGAAATCGACGAGTGACGGATCGCGAAACTTTGGCTGCCGCGGGGCGTTCATGATGATGGCAGCATACTGTGGGGAAGAGACGCGAGGGTCGCGGCCTCGGCAAGGCTCGCACGCGAGCGCGGCTCAGGCGGCAACACGCCTCGGCTGGCAACACGAAAAGGAGACGCAGTCATGGCACGAGTTTCGAAATGGATCGTAGTGGCCGGGTGCGCGGGAGTGCTGCTGGCGGCGGCGGGCCGCATGCCGTCCCTGCAGGCCGACGACGCCCCGCCGCCCCGCGAACGGCCGGTCGCCGAGGGTGATGCCGCCAGCCGCCTCGACCTCCTCATCGAGAAACTCGACCGGGTCGTGGATCGCATGGAGTCGGAGCGGCGCGGTCCGCCCGATCGGCCGCCGCACCGCATGCCGCCGGGACCGGGCGGTCCCCGCGAGCACCATGAGCATGGCGAGCACCACGGGCACGGCGACTACGGCCGTCCCGGCGACCACGATGGGCCTCCGGGGCCGCGGCACCGCGAGCCGGGGATGCGGGGCGAGGGCCGCCGGCCGATGGGGGACATGCCGCCGGAGATGCGCGAGATGCTGCAGAAGCGGATGCAGGAGGCGCAGCGGCGGATGGAGCAGGCCCGCGAGAAGTTCAAGGAACTCGAGGAGCGGGTGAAGAAGCTCGAGGCGGAGGTCGAGCGGCTGAAGTCGGCGTGAGCCGCGGCTTCGGTGCGCCGGAACGGCCAGGCCCGGAGGGCCGGGTCAGCACCAGCGAGCGGAGGCTCGCCCAGAAACGCGAGCAGGATGCGAGGCGTTGCGTGACGGTCGGTGCCGTCGATGCCGCGAAAGCCGGACGTTCGCAACGGACATCCTGTCCGTTGCTCTCTCGGATGCCGACTTCGCTCCGCCATCCTGGCTGCGCTCGTCGGCATACGCCGGCTCTCGGGGCATCGACGGCACCTCACCTACCCGGAAGGCCAGCAGCGGAAGCCGAACCTTGTGCCTGCGTGAGGTCCGGAGGGCCGAGGCAGCACCAGCCGGCGGAGGCCGGCCAAGCAACGCGAGCAGGATGCGAGGCGTTGCGTGAAGCACTGTGCCCGCAGCTCGCCCATGCTGCGTCGCATGGATGCGACGCGCAGCACCAGCCGGCGGAGGCCGGCCAAGCAACGCGAGCAGGATGCGAGGCGTTGCGTGAAGCAGCTCACCGCGCGACCGGCACGAGCCGGATCTGGCGGATGTCGCAGGCGGCCGCTTTCGCGATCGACCGCGGCTGCACACGGAGTGCGTGATCCCCCGGCGCGTCGAGCCGCACGCGGCCGATCATCCGCGGCCGAAAGGCCTGGAAGCCGCCGGTGTCTTCGACGGTGAACTCAATCGCAGCTCCCGAGTCATGGCCAGGGTCGACCGTCACCTGCACGGTGCTGCCCCCTTGGCCCGTGCCGCAGCCCTGCAGCACCTCGACGTCGAACTCCCCCGGCTGCCGGACGGAGAATGACCACGCGGCCGCGTCGCCGGCCCGGGTCCAGAAGCCGAGCGTCTGCTTCTTTTCGGCGGGCTCGTAGCGGAGCGCGGTGCCGAGGACCGTGGCGTCGCGGCCGTGGAGCGTGATCGTGCCGTCGTCGGCCTGCGCCGGCGGCGTGCCCTCGCAGGCAGGCGTGAGTGTCACCGCCTTCAAGTTCATCACGGCCCCGCCCACCTGCTTCGTGCAGCGGACCGTCACCTTCTGCTCACCCGCCGTGGGCAGGTAGACCTTGCCGAGCGGCAGCGTCGCGTAGCGGTACCAGCTGCCGGTCGAGGCGAGCGTGCCGGAGAGCGTGGTGCCGCCGACATCGACCGCGACCTCCGTGCCCGAAGGTGACGCGGTCGAATAGCTGAGGCGGACGTCATACATTCCCCAGCGGCTGGCCGCACGACTCCAGGAGACCGTGTCGGCGGCGTCGGTCCAGAAGCCGATGCGGGCGTTGCCGGGATGCATTTCGAGCTTCGCCTTCTTGCCGTCGACCTGCGCATCGCGGGCCGAGAACACGATCCTGCCGTCGTCGAACTGCGTGGTCGCGTCGGCGGTCTCGACGGCCACCACTCCATCGGCCGCGGCGCCCGCATCTGCCCAGAGGATCGCGATCTGCGTCGCGTCGGCGCTATACTCCACGCGGACATCCACCGTCGCCGCGCCCTCGCGGGTGGCGCGGATGATCGCCGGAAACCCGGCGGGAACCGTGACGCGGCCGTCGGCGGGCGGCCGGTCGATCACAAACCGATACCTGCCGAGCGGTGCGGTGGACGTGTCGATCGTGCCCCACGCGGGCGACGCGAGGGGCGTGGCTGACGGGGGCGGCTCGGCCGCGCCGGTGCCGCTGCCCCACCATGCACACACCGAGCACACGGTCGCGAGCAGCCGGCGGTTCATGCCGAGGCCTGTCGGCGGGAGGTCTTGCGGCCGGCTCGGCCGGCGGCGGGCGGCGCCGTCTTCGTGCCCTGTCCGCGGCGGCGGCCGGCAGCTGCCGGCGCAGCGGCGACGGCGGCCGCGGCTTCCCCGTCGGCCGGACCGGCCTGCGTCGCCGCCTTCTTGCCACGGCCGCGGCGCGGTTTCTCCTCCGCCTGCTCGCCGACGGGGGCCGCGTTCTCGGCGGCCACGCCCGGCTGTGACACGATGATGCAGTTGTCGCCGAGTTCGAGCTCCTCCTCGTCCTGGATCGGCCGGCCGCGGTCGTCGAGCTTCACGTCGGCCTCGGCGGTCTTCTTCTTGGCGACGGCGAGGAGTTCCTCGTACAGCTTCGTGCGGTCGACGCCGTTGATGGACGAGACGGCGGCGGCGACCTCCTTCAAATACCGGAGGAAGATGCTCCGCCGCTGCCCTTCCTGGGCGACCCGCAGCCGCCGGCGGAGATACATGCCGAGCTTGCGGCCCACAGCCTGCAGCGCGAGCCGGATCTCCTTCTGGATCTCCGGATAGGAGGCGATCGCCTCCTTCGACTCGCTCGTGAACGGCACCCAGACGCTCGCCACGTGCACCATCACCGTCACCGGGCCGCTCGGCAAGCTGCCACGCGACTGTGAGAGCCCGTAGGAGCGCCAGTTGGTCGAAAGGATCGTCTGCGTGACGGCGCAGGCGGCCGGCTGAAACTGCAGCGGCACGCGGTTGGCATACCGCAGCACCGTCATGCTCTGACCCTCGTCGACGTTGACGTGCTGCATCGCCGCGTGGAGCGCCTGGAGCGCCGGCTTCTTGAGCTTCGACGGCGACTGCCGCGGTGCGAGTTTCGCCTCCTCGAGGATCTTGTCGGCCGCCTCGCCGCCCATGCCGCCGAAGGTCGTGGTGAGGAATTGCCGCAGGCTGCGGGCATCGCTCTCGCCGGCCATCTCGGTGAGCGCATCGAGCGAGACCTTCTGTGCCGAAGGGCCGCCGCCGTAGGCCAGCGACGCCTCGATCACGAACGGGTTGCCCCGGTAGACCGCCGGCGGCCGCGTGGCCGCGGTGAAAAACTCCCCCGGCACCACCTGGCGGATGCCCGCCAGGAGCCGCTGCTCGCCGATCGGCACCACGCAGTCGGTCGCCGGCGGCGGGATCTTCGTCTCCTGGATCGCCTTGTAGAGGGCGTCGGCCTCACCCCGGCCGAGCTTGCCGGTGGTGATCCTGGTGGAGAGCTTCGCCAGGTCGCAGATCTTCTTCGCCGTGCCGTGCGAGACCCGCGAGAAGGACTGCGTGAGGAACTGCGCGAGCGTAATCTTCGGATGCTCCTGCAGCATCGTCACGAGCCGGCCGAGCTCCACGCCGTAGGGATGCGGCTTGATCTCCTTGGGCTCCGGTGGCAGGTCGGTGGCGGACCGCTCGAAGATCCGCTCCGGGCCGCCGTCGCCCCCCTGGAAGTGGATGCGGGCGTGGGGATTGGAGATCGCCGTCTGCTCGAGATATTCCTCCACGCTGCCGCGGCCGCGTTGGAACTTCGCCTCCATCTCGATGGTGACGCGGGTGCCGTGCTCGATCGGCTCGCCCCGGTCGTTCTCGGCGACCCACTCGATGCCGTGCTTCCGCATCAGTTCGGCGCCGTTCTTGCCCGCCGGGATGTCGACGCCGTCCCCCTTGCCGTTCAGGATCTCCGGCTGGTTGGTCTTCGTGTCGATCCGTAGCTCGGAGTAGTGGGCCGGGTGCTTGGCGTCGATCTTGGAGATGATCTTCACCGGCTTGCCGGTCGTGAGCACGCCGTACATGCCTGCCGCGGAGATGCCGATGCCCTGCTGGCCGCGGCTCATCCGCAGGCGGTGGAACTTCGAGCCGTAGAGGAGCTTGCCGAAGATGAGCGGGATCTGCTTGCTGACGATGCCGGGCCCATTGTCCTGGACGCTCATCCGGTAGCGGGTGCCGCCCTCCCCGACCTGCTCGATGCGGACCCAGATCTCCGGCAGGATGCCCGCCTCCTCGCAGGCGTCGAGGGAGTTGTCGACCGCCTCCTTGACGCTCGTCAGCAGCGCCTTGCGCGGCGAATCGAAGCCGAGGAGGTGGCGGTTCTTGGCGAAGAACTCGCTGACGGAGATGTCCCGCTGCCCGGCGGCGAGCGACTGCGCGGTGGCGCGGCGTTTGGCAGGCGGCTTCGCGGCTCCGGTCGCATCGGCTGGCCGGACGGGCTCCGCCCCCCCGGCCGACGCGGGGGCCGACTTCTTCGTCGTCGTCGGCGGCGGGGAACGTTTGGCCATGATGTGCTCGCGGGTGTGGAAACTGTGAACGCGCGGCGCCGAGTTGGCAAGAGGGGCGGAGTTTGACGGTTTGGCGGCGTGCCCGGGGAGCGGCAGTGTACGTGTGCCACGTGCAGCCGCGCGGGCGGCCGGGAGGCCGCCGGCCGGACTTTTCCTGCTGGGCGGTCGCGGAGGCGCCCAGGCCGCCCGAGTGATAGACCGGGGGCAAATCTGCCGAACTCCCCATCCGACGCGCGTTGTGGGGGCTGCCCGCCCTCCCACCGACCTGACAAGCCAACGACCGGACTATCGAAGAGGTGATCCGATGCGACGAACGATCGACGCCGTGGCCGGGACTGTTCGGGCCGCGACACGGGCGGCCTGTGGTGGGCTGATGACGGCGGTGTTGCTGTCCGTCGGTGTGGCCGATGCCGCGCCGATCAACGGGGGCGTCGAAGCGCCGACGCCGGACGTCTTCTACAACTTCTGGGTGCCGCCGGTGCCGGCCGGTGCCTATCCGGGCGTCGGTGCGCAGCTCTATGTCGCCCCGCGGCCGGTGCCGCCGCGGGTCGGCCACACCTGGTACACCTACCCGCCCTTCATGCCGCACGAGTTTCTCTACAAGCACCGCCGGCACTATGTCCGGCCGGCCGGGGCGATGGGTATGCGGACGGATGTCCATGCCTACTGGTGGTGATCCGCCGCCGGTGCGCACGGGTTGGCGATGGGTGTCCGGCCCCGAGCCGGAGGGAAGGTGACCGCTTCATGGAAAGCCCCAACAGCATGACCACGGCAAGCGACTCGCGCACCGCGCGCAACCGCGTCGGCAGTCTCCTCGTCGCGATGCTCGCCATCGCGAGCCTCGTCACGGCGACGCGGGCGGCGGTCGCGGGTGGCGAGGGTGTGTACGACAAACGGTACTATCTCCGCAGCCAGGGAAAGAGCTGGCACAGCGCCTGGTACGACCCTTGGGTGGGCCGGCCGATGGCGCTCGTCGTGCCGCCGACGGCGGAGTTCACCACGGAGTACGGCTGGGGCGTGCCGAGCTCGCGGGTGGCCCCGATTTACCATCAGTTCCGCCGCCCGTATCCGGGACCGGGAGGCGTGGGCGGGAGCCGGGCGTTCATGCCGACTCCCAATCAGCCGAGCGACACGGTGCAGTTCGGGGTGCATCCGGTGCGCGGCCCATGGGGCTCGTACTGACCTGCGTCGCGTTCAGCGCAGGGGCGAGGATGCCGCCGCCAGCCGTTCCCGGGCCATCGTCGCCCACGGGCTCTCCGGCGCGAGCGCGAGGAACGTCTCCAGGAACGTGAGCGACTCGGCCTCTCGTCCGACGTCGCGCAGGATCGCTGCAAGATGCCAGTGGGCGTCCGCGTAGCCGGGCTCCTTTCGGATGACGCCCTCGAGCGCCGCCAGGGCGAGTTCGTGCTCGCCCAGCTCGGCCAGCACGCAGCCCAGGCTCGCTCTTGCCTCGAGATGGTCGCCGTCGAATTCGACGGCCATGTAGTATCGCTCGCGGGCGGCGGAGAGATCGCCCGACCGGTAGAGCACCTCGGCGAGCATGAACGCGACCTGAGCCGTCGGCCCCTGCGCCTGGAGCACTGCCCGCAACGCCTCGGCGGCCTCGTTCACCGCGCCGGCGGCCTCGAGATCGGTGGCGAGCTCGAGCAGCTCGGCGACCGAGGCCGGCCCGTCCTCGGTATCGTCGGGCGAGGTCCCGTCGCCCGCAGCCGGATGCAGATCGTAGTCGACGTCGATCGGCAGGCCGTCCCACGATGGCACGAGGCCGTCGCGGTCCGATGCCGGCAGGAGCGGGCCGGTTTCGTCGGGTGTGTCGTCCGGCGCGACGGCCGTCGCACACGCGAAGCCCAGTTGGAGTTGGCCTCCGGCGCCCAGCAGGCGGCCCTCGCGCCGGACGAGAAGCCGGCGTCCGTCCAACACGATCCGTTCCACGACCCGGGCCGCGGCCCGCGCGCCGCCGGGAACGAGATGCGCGAGTTGATCCGCGACGTCGCTCGGGGACAGCCCCGCGTGGAGCAGCCGGGCGAGGTGCCGACCGATGACGAGCTCCGAAAAATCGAACCCGGCCACCCCGCCCGACCACCGTGTGGGTTCGAGGAGTCCGCACCGTTGCCAGTGGCGGAGTGCCGCCGCCGGCACGCGGAGCACCGCGGCCATCATCGCCATCGTATACAGGCGGCTGACCCCGGGCTGCTCTTCAGGGAACAGGTGTGGGGAAGCCTTGGTCCCGGAACGCCGCCCGCCGGCCGATCCGGCCTGGCGGGTGGAGCCGCGGTGCGACGACAACCGCGGGTCGTCCGTGACCTCGATGGCCATGAGGGCTTTCCTGGGGGATGCGAGAAATCTAGCGGACGGCGTCGCGACGGCCAATCGGGTTCGGCGATCGCTCCTTACGGAGGCACCGCTGCAATCCAGCCCTCGAGCGGATCGAGGTCGGTGGGCAGGCCGTATCCCGGCAGCGTGGCAGCATGGGCGGCCTGTAGGCCGCAGATGACGGCGTCGAGCAGGTCGCCGCTGCCATCGGCGATGATCCGACGCCGCCAGCGGGCGTCGATGACCAGGCGTGGCTCGAGGCTCGCGGCACCGGACTCGAGCGCCCCGAGGATCTCCCGGCGTCGCGCCGTCCGCTCGGGCGTCTGGTTCGCACGGGCGTCGCTCTTGTACGACTTCGTGCAGACCCGGCGGGCGGTGAAGCCGGGATAGGCCTCGAGCGCGACACGGGCGGTGGTTCGGGCGGCGGTCGCGTCGCCGTCGGCCGCGGACGGCACGCCGTGCGCCGGAAACCAGAGTCCGGAATCGAGCATGACGCCGATGCCGGCGTGCATCATCCAGGCGACGGGCGGGTTGGTCCACCGCATCGCCGGGCTCGATCCGGCGGGCTTGTCGGCCTTGCGCCACGCGAACTTATCACCGACAGGCCGGCCGGCGCACCAGCGTCGAAACACCGCGCGGAGCGAGTCGCGAGGGCTGCCGCAGTAGAATCGCACGAACTCCCGCCACTCCGTCGGCCAGCCCTCGTGCTCGATGAGCGGCCGTGGCTGGCCGAAGGGCAGATCGAAGCCTCCGAGCCACGGGCCGGGCTCGGCAAGGAACACGGCAAACGCTTCCGGCGTCGTCAGGCTGCGGATCGTGTCAACCGCATAGAGAAGGTGACGACGCGTCGCCGAGAGGCGGCCGACCGCGACGGTGATCGGCTTGCGTCGTGACGGGGCCGACGTGAAGTCGATCCCCATCACGAGCCCGGATCGCACCATCTCGATCGGGGCCACGGCATTCGCGGCCCGAGGGCTCGGCAGCCTCAAGTCGTGTGGCCGTCGGCCTGCGGGACGATCTTCAACAGGCGGCCGGACGTGCCCGCGGCCGGAACATCCTTGGTGCTCGCCGCCGGCGGGGCGGGTTCGACGGCCGGACCAAGCGGGGCCAGGGTGGGCACCTGCGTCGGGGCCGGAGCGACAGCGGGTGCCTGGGCGGCACCGCCGCCGGCGGTCGCCGGAGCGACGGGAACCGCGTCGTTCGTCGCGGCCGGCGTCGGGATCGTCTCGAGCGACCGCGCGCCGGCGGCCGCGTCCACCGGCCTCTCGGCGCGGATCACACTGGGGGCGGTCGTCGCCGGAGCCTGCTTGGGGTCGACATGGTCGAGCGACGAACCTGTCCACCCCTCGGCCTTCGGCGCGGCGGCGTCGGCCGGCTTGTCGCTGTAGGTCTTGGTCGGTCCCTGCGGAGCCGGCGCGAGCGCCGGCGGCGTGGTGACGGTGGCCGGCTTCGCGACGGCCGCGGCCGCCGCCACCGGCGCCGCGGCGGCGACGGGTTGCACGGCTGCCGGGATCGGGTTGCCGCAAGGATCGAGGGGCACCCGCATCACGACCGTGCGCGGCGACCGCACCGTGTAGGTGTAGGGAACCTTCTTCTCGACGACCCGCGGCACCTGGGCGGTCCGCTGCTCGGTCACATACTTGCAGACCTGCACGCTGACCGGCTCGACCCGCTCCTCGGTGACGAACTTGCAGACCTGCACGGGCACCTGACGGACCTGTTCCTCGGGGACCATGCGAACGGTCTGCACCGGCACCTTGTTGTCGACCCGCTCGACGACCTTGCGGACCGTCTGCACCGGCACCTGGCGGACCTGTTCTTCGGCGACCATCCGCATCGTCTGCACCGGCACCTGCTGGACGACCTGCTCGTCGACGTAGCGGACCGTCTGCACCGGAACCTTCCGGGTGACGACCCGGTTGACCATCGTGGTCTCGGGCACCTGCACGGGCGTGACGGTGGGCTGGTAGACGCGATTGACCTGGTTGGTGACCACGCCGGGCGACTGCATCCAGGTGTAGCCGCCGCGCTGCCACTGCATGAGCCCGGTGTAGGGGTTCACGGCCCAGCCGCCCGGCACCCAGCCGAGGGCCGTCGCGCCCGGCGTCACGACGGGCGTGACGGTGTCGATGGCCTGGCTGCCGACGGAGTAGGTCGTGCGCAGCTGCGTGACCGGCTCGGCGACGGTATAGGCCTCCTCACGCTCGCTCGTCTCGTAGACCGGCCGCCGCACGACGCTCACCTGCTGCTGCATCGCCGTCTCGTAGACCGGCTTCATGACGGTGAATCGCTCCTCACGGGAGCCGGTCTCGACGACGTCGCGAGTGACGTCGTAGCTGCGGTCGACGATCTGCGTCTCGTAGACCGGCTTCATGACGGTGAACCGCTCCTCGCGGTTTTGCGTCTCCCACACGGGCCGCTGGACGGTGTAGCGGCGCTCGGTCGTCTGCGTCTCCCAGACGGGCCGCTGCACGGTGTAGGTCTGCGTGTCGTAGACCGTTTCGTAGCTCACCTTGTAGGCGGTGACCTGCTGCTCGTCGTAGACGGTCTGGAAGTCGAGGCGATAGGTCTGTGTGGGGACGGCGACGGGGGCGGGAGCCGCCTGGCCGCAGCACTGCGCCTGAGCGACGCCAATCGCGAGCGGCGACTGCGGCGCGAGCACGAGGGCCGTGCACAAGACGGACTGCCAGCGCCGAAAGGCGGTCGACCGGCTCGAGCGGACACGCGACAGCGACATGAGTTTCCTCTCCTCGAAAAAGACGCTTCGAGACTAATCCCCCGTACGCAGCCTTCAAGGAGTTTGTTGAGAAAAAATTCCTGTTTTTTCCCGGAATTTCGGGGCTCCAGCCCCTATGAACGCTGCAATCGGTCCATCTTACGGGTCGAGGAAAGGGCCCGCCGGCAAACGGCCCGGGCGGGCGCAAGCTGGGGGGCGTGGGCTGGTACTGGGCTGCTTTACGGGAACGCGCGGCATCCTGCCGCCACCACCACCCATCAAAGCCAAGGAAGGGGCTGCCCGCCCCATGAGAGCCGGCGTATGCCGACAAGCGCAGCCAGGATGGCGAAGCGCCGTCGGCATCCGAGTGAGTGAAGGGCAGGATGCCCTGAACGAACGTCCGGCGACATGGGGCGGGCAGCCCCGACGCGCGCGGCGTCAATCCATGCGGTCGAGTAATCGTCGGCTGCGGCCGTCGAGCCTCGCCACGCTGGCGATCCTGTAGCGCACACCGACGTTGTCGGTGATGAAGGCGCCGCCGTCGGGGGCATAGGCGATGTCTTCCACATGGGCCACCGTGAACCGCCGCGGGCCGCGGTCGGTCACCACACTCCATTCCGTCGGCTCGCCGTCGGAGACCGCGACGATGCGCTCGATCACGGGCAGAAACTCCCGCTGTGCGAGCGCCTGCTCGAGCAGCCCGCGGACGGGCTGCTCGAGCGCGGAGAGCGATTCGATCCAGGCGAGCTCATCCCCGTCGATGCTCACGATCGACACCGGACCCGCCGGCGCCGTGACGGGAAAGGCGCGGACGATGTCCACGTCGGCATGGCGGCCGCCGTCGGCCGCAATGAAGTCGAGCCGGCCGTGGTCGGCACGCTCGAGCCGCCAGCTGTGCGCGGTGATGGAAGCGTCGATCGATGTCGGGGAGGTGTGCATGATGTCCGCTGCGATGGGAATGCGTACGCCGGGCCGCTCCGTCTCACCCGCCGCCTGCCGCCTCCTCCTCGGCCGCCTTCTGCTGGGCCCGGTAGAGCCTGGCGTAGGCGCCGTCCGCGGCGAGCAGTTCGTCGTGCGAGCCGATCTCGACGATCCGGCCGTGGTCGAGGACCACCAGCCGGTTGGCCCGTCGGAGCGTGGAAAGGCGGTGCGCGATGGCGATCGTGGTGCGGCCGGCCACCAGGCGGTCGATGGCCTCCTGGATGATCACCTCGGTCTCCGCGTCGACCGCGGAGGTGGCCTCGTCGAGGATCAGGATCCGCGGATCGACCAGCAGGGCGCGGGCGATCGAGAGCCGCTGTCGCTCGCCGCCGGAGAGCGAGCCACCACGTTCACCGACGCGGGAGTCGTAGGCGGAGGGCTGCGCGAGGATGAACTCATGCGCCCCGGCGGCCCGCGCGGCCGCCACGATCCGCCCCTGGAGTCCGGGGGTGTCGGTCGGGCAGCCGTAGGCGATGTTCTCCGCGATCGAGCCGAAGAAGAGAAACGGCTCCTGGAGCACGCAGCCGAGGTTGCGGCGGTAGCTGGTGATCGACAGGTCGCGGAGGTCGTGGCCGTCGACCTTGATCGAGCCGCTCGACGGGTCGTAGAAGCGGCAGACGAGGTTGGCGAGCGTCGATTTGCCGGAGCCGCTGGTGCCGACGAGCCCGATCATCTCGCCGGGTTCGATCGTGAGGTCGATGCCGTGGAGGATCTCCCGCGCGCCGTAGCGGAAGTGGACGCTCGAGATCTCGATCCGCCCCCGCACCCGCCCGGGGTCGATCGGCCGCGGCGCTTCGGCGACGGTCGGCTGGCAGTCGAGAATGTCGAAGATGCGCTGCGCGCTCGTGGCGGCCCGCTGCGTGGCGGGCACCATGTGGATCATCGATTCCACCCGCGTGTAGAACCGCGAAATGTAGGTGAGGAAGGCCGTCAGCATGCCGACGGTCACCGACCCCGAGAACACCATCCACGCCCCGGCCGCCCAGACGACCAGCAGGCCGATCTCGCTGAACAGGCTCACCAGCGGCCCGAAGAACGCCCAGACCACGTTCACCCGGTCGTTGGCGTCGAGCACGCGGTCGTTGGCCGCCACGAACCGGTCCACCTCCCGCTTCTCCTGCGCGAAGGCCTTCACCACGCGGATGCCGGGGATCGTGTCGGCGAGCACGCTCGTCATGTCGGCCCAGGCGACGGTGGCCCGGGCGAAGCCCCGCCGCAGGCCGGTGCGCACGAAGTAGACGAGCCAGACGACGAGCGGAAAGGGGGCGAGCGTCACGAGCGCGAGCCAGGGATTGATCCAGACGAGCACGACCGCCGTCAACAGCACGAGCATGACGTTGGAGGCGAACTCGATCACGTTGACCGAGAGGAAGAGATTGATCCGGTCGGTGTCGTTGCCCACCCGCGACATCAGGTCGCCGGTCCGCTTGCCCGAGAAGAAGTCGAGCGACAGGGTCTGCATGTGGGCGTAGGTCTTCACGCGCAGGTCGGCGGCGATCCGCTCGCTCACCCAGGCCAGGGTCCAGGAGCGGGCCCACGACAGGAGCCAGGCGGCGACGGCCGCCAGGGCCAGGCCGCCCAGGTACCAGAGCACGTTGGAGAAGGGGATCGGTGCGCCGGCCTGCCGAGGGATGAGCACCTGGTCGACCAGCGGCATGGTGAGGTAGGGGGGCACGAGCGCGGCGCAGGTGCTGGCGAGCGTGAGAAAGATGCCGAGCACCGCCATGCCGGCGTGCGGCCTCGCGAAGGACAGCAGGCGGCCGAGCGCCCGCCACGACGTCGCTGCGCCGCCGCCCGGCTCGTCGTCGGCCGATGCCTTGCCGCCGATGACGGGTTGCGGTTCCTCGGCATCCTGGGCCACGGCGGACTCGGGCGGTGCGTGGCCGCCGTGTGCCCTGGCATCGAAGGCGTCCTCGAGGGCGTGCACGCCCTTGGCCCGCGCCGGCGTGAAGAGCCACCGTGCCACCACACGGCCGTCCCGGGAGAGTTCGATCCGGCCCACCGACGACCGGAGGTGGACATCGATGGCGGTGCCGGGCGTGAGCCGCCAGGACCACCGGCCCTCCGTCGGCTGGCTGTCGGCCGACGCCGGCTGGTCGGCCAGAAGGCGGCGATCCGTCAGCACGATCGAGCCGTCGGTGAACCGGAGGTTCGCGTCGAGGTCGAACCGGCATGAGGCCACCACCCGCTCCCCCGTCTCGAGTTCGAACCCGTCGGCAGCGTTGGCCGACGACGGGCGTTCCGGTGGCGGTTGCGTCATCGACATGGGGCGGTGGGGGCAGTCGGGTAGAGGCCGAGGGGCCTGCAGAATCGGTCGCGGCGGGAAGGATCGGGCAGGAGAACGGTTAGAGGGACGGGAACGCACGAAGAACCGGATTTTGACGGTTTTTCCTTCGGGTAGGGTGCGACTTGGCGGCTTTTTAAGGCCATCCCGAGGCCGCTTATGGAATGTTGCGTGGCCTGCCGAAGATCCCTAGATTAACGTTAATGGAGTCGATCTCCGTGGGGCCGCTGAACGGGTAGCGCTGCAAAAAATACCATTCTGCCGCCATGGTGCCCGCCGATTTGTACTCCGCGTTGTCAACTCTTCAATGATCGTGCCGCGAAGGTCGCAGGCTCAGTCGGGCCGGGGACTGGAGTGCGTCCCGCGAATCGCGGGCCAAGGAGTGGTCCCGACGGCGGTTACCGGTCGCGCGGGTAACCTGTCGGCGGCCGTTCGGCACGCGACGTGCATCTCTTCGGACTTTCGGAAAAATGTCTCGCAATCGGCCCCCGAATGCGTAAACTTTTTCCATCGTCGGACGCTGGTGAAACGCGTGGTGAATCCACCAGCGTCCGCCGGTTGCTCGCGAACGCTCGAGCAAGAAGATAGCGCTCGTTGCGTCGGTTGGAATGCAGGTGCTCTTCATCTAGGTACTCTGTCGAACGGGAACCGCAAGCGAACGCGCGTCCGTGTGGCGTGCGGCGGTGGCAGCCGGCGTCGGAGTTTGGGACATCAGCCAATCCATGGCCACCTCGGCCTGTCGGTTGTCGGTAGGGAACTCTCTTCCCCGGTCGTTCTCACGCCTGACTGCGAACCGTGTGTTCGCCAGAGGCACTTCTCCCGCGGCCCCGGACTGCTGGCCGCCTTGATGTCCCGCGACACCTCCGTCGCGCGGATTTTCGCGCATGAGCAACCGGCTGTCGGGGCGACGCGTCCCGACGGCTTCGCTGTGACCCGTGCCGCTTCCGTCCCGCAATGCCTTCCGGAACGTCCGGAGGCAGGGAGAGGCGCACACCACCCAGGCCCGCGCACGCGTCTGCGACAGGGCTAGAGAGCATGCAATCCATCCATGGAGATCACGTCGCTCAAGGTGCTTCGCGGTCCGAATCAGTGGGCGTCCTTTCCCGTCCTCGAGGCCTGGGTTGATCTCGGCCGGCTCGAGGACTTTCCGTCACATACGCTGCCGGGCTTCAACGACCGGATCATGGCCTGGCTGCCGTCGATGATCGAGCATCGCTGCTCCATCGGCGAGCGGGGCGGTTTCTTCGAGCGGTTGCGGACCGGCACCTGGATGGGCCATGTGCTCGAGCATGTGACGCTCGAGATCCAGACGCTCGCCGGCACTCCGGTGGGGTATGGCCGCGCCCGCGAGGCCAACACGCGGGGCGTTTACAAGGTCGTGATCGAGTACAAGGAGGAGGCGTTCGCGATCGAGTGTCTCCACGCCGCGCACCGGCTCATCATGGCGGCCATCGAAGGCACCCCGTTCGACGTCACGGCCGAGGTGAAGCGGCTGCGGAAGGTGCTGCTCGACGTGCAGCTCGGCCCGAGCACCCGCTCGATCGTCGAGGCGGCCGTGGCCCGCGGCATCCCCGCCCGCCGGCTCAACGACGGCTCTCTCGTGCGGCTGGGTCAGGGCTCCAAGCAGCGCCGGATCATCGCCGCGGAGACCGACCGTACCGGGGCCGTGGCCGAGTCGATCGCACAGGACAAGGAACTCACCCGGTCGCTCCTGGCCGAGGCGGGCATCCCCGTGCCGGAGGGCCGGCCGGTGGCCGACGCCGCCGACGCCTGGGCCGTCGCCGAGGAGATCGGCGCGCCGGTCGTCGTGAAGCCGCGTTATGGCAACCAGGGACGGGGTGTGTCGGTCGATCTCTCGACCCGCGAGGAGGTCGAGAAAGCCTGGCAGGTGGCTCGCGACGACAGCTCCTCGGTCGTCGTCGAGCGGTTCGTGACCGGTGGCGACTACCGCGTGCTGGTGGTGGGCGGCCGGGTTGTCGCGGCGGCGCGACGGCATCCGCCGACTGTGGTGGGCGACGGAAAGTCGACCGTGACGGAGCTCGTCGATCGCGTCAACGAGGATCCGCGGCGGTGCTGCGACCACGCCGGCAGCCTGAGTCCGGTGCCGATCGACGAGGTGGCGCTGGCGGTCCTGGCGGAGCAGGGGTTCTCTCCCGAGAGCGTGCCGGCCGCCGGCACGTCGGTGCTGCTGCGTCAAAACGCCAACCTGAGCACCGGTGGCACGAGCGAGGATGTCACCGACATCCTCCATCCCGAGGTCGCCGCGCGGGCGGTCGAGGCGGCCCGCATCGTCGGGCTCGACGTGGCCGGCATCGACATCGTCACGGCCGACATCACGCAGTCGCTCGAGTCGCAGCGCGGCGTCGTCATCGAGGTGAACGCCGGGCCGGGCCTGCGGATGCACCTCGAGCCGACGTTGGGCACGCCGCGGAACGTGGGCGCGGCGATCGTCGACACGCTCTTCCCGGCCGGCGACGAGGGCCGGATTCCCGTCGCCGCCGTGACGGGCACAAACGGCAAGAGCACGGTCGTGCGGCTCATCTCGCACCTGGCCACCGTGGGCGGTGCGACTGTCGGCACCACCTGCACCGAGGGTGTCTGGGTGGGCGGCCGACAGATCGACGGGGGCGACTGCAGCGGTCCTGCCAGCGCCCGCCGTGTGCTCGCCAATCCCTCCGTGACGACCGCCGTGCTCGAGACGGCCCGGGGCGGCATCCTGCGGGAGGGCTGCGGGTTCGACTATTGCGACGTCGGCGTCGTCACCAACATCGCCTCCGGCGATCACCTGGGGCTCGGCGAGATCGACACACCCGAGCGTCTCGCCTGGGTGAAGGGGGCGGTCGTGGCGGGCGTGCGGCCGATCACAGGCTCCGCGGTGCTCAACGCCGCCGATCCGCTGGTGGTCGGGATGCAGAAATGGTGCAAGGGCCACGTGGTCTTCTTCGCGCTGGACCCGGCCAATCCGATCCTGGTCGAGCATCTCGCCCAGGGCGGCCTGGCCGCCACCGTCCGCGACGGCTGGATCGTCCTCTGCGACGGCCCGCGCGAGACACGGCTGGCCAGCCTCGACCGCGTGCCGCTGGTGCACCGCGGGCTCGTGCCCTTCCAGGTGGAGAACGTCCTCGCGGCGGCGGCCGCCGCCTGGCGGTTGGGCGTGCCGCTCGAACTGGTCCGTCTGGGGCTCGAAAGCTTCTCCTCGGGCGTCGACGGCTCCCCCGGCCGGTTCAATCTGCTCGATCTCGACGGGGCCGCCATCGTGGTCGACTACGGCCACAACGTCCCCTCGCTCGAGCAGATCTGCGCCACGGTCCGCAACCTGCCCCATGCCCGGCGGACCGCCGTCTACTCGGCGGCGGGCGACCGTCGCGACGAGGACCTGTTCCGGCAGGGGCAACTGCTCGCCGAGACGTTCGACCGTGTGGTGATCTACGAAGACGCCTACATCCGCGGCCGCCAGCCGGGCGAGATCACCGAGATCATCTCGCGCGGCATCGCCTCGGCACTGCGGCCCGACTGCCCGACGGTGATCGAAGCCGGCGGCACCTGGTGCCAGGCGGCGGCGCTCGTGCTCGACGCCGTCCGGTCCGGCGACCTCGTGCTCCTGCAGCCCGACACGGTCGAGCAGACTGTGGCGTGGCTGGCGGAGCGGTATGGCGGACGTGTCCGCGAGCTGCAGTTCGACCAGGTGGCCGGGCTCATGCCGCGGGACGCCGACGACCGTGTGCCCGGCGCGAACGAGCCGGTCGAGGTGCGTTCCGGCAGGCTGGGCCGGTTCGTCGTGGCGGCGCGGGGCATCCCCGGGGGCGAGACGATTCTCAAGGCGTGGGGCCCGCAGGCGCCGCGACGGTCGCGGCACTCGATGCAGGTCGACGTCAACACGCACATCCTGCCCGACGGTGTCCTGATCCACGTCGGCCACAGTTGCGACCCGAACTGCGGCGTGCTCATCCGTGCGGCGAGCCGGGAGATCGAGGTGCGGGCGCTGCGGCCGATCGCCCCGGGCGAGGAGCTGACGCTCGATTACAACACCTTCGAGTACGAGCTCGACCACGGCGACGGCCGCTGCCTCTGCGGCTCGGCGAAGTGCCGTGGCAAGGTGCCGGGCTTCAAGCACGTGGCGGCGGACGTGAAGGCCCGGTACGGCGAGTACATCGCCGAGTACCTCCGGATCATCGAGACCGGCGCGACGGTGCCAGTCGGCGCGTGAGTGGCGGCTGCCGGAGGGCCTGAACGAACGTCCGGCGACGGGGTCTGGGCGGCGCCTCACCGGTGCCCTGGCAACGCGGATTCGACAAGTTGAAAAACTTGTCGCCACCATTCCAGAGCCAGAGCCAGAGGCAGAGTGGACCTTGCCGCCGATCCGGGGCCGGGGCGGCACGTCACCGGCGGCCTACTTGAGACCCGGGCGGCGGTCGAGGGCGCCGCGGACGCCGAGCTGCTCGGGGTGCCGGGCGATCTTGTCGGTGAAGACGCGGACGTCGTCCACGATCGGCCGCAGCTCCTTCGTGAGCTTGTTGACCGTGGCCGCAGCCTGGGCGAGATCGTTGTAGACCTGCGGGTCGCGGACGAGCTTGCCGAGCGTGCCCTGCGACTCGTTGAGCGCCTTGGTGAACATCGCCGCCTGCTGGAGCGTCTCGTCGAGGCGGCCGATCGTACGGTCGATCTGCGCGACCATGGCGCTGCCGCGGTCGCCGAGCGGTCTCGTGAGCCCCTCGAGATTGCGGAGGTTGCGGTCGGCCGTGTCGACCGTCGTGCCGATGCCCTGCACCGTCTTGCGGAGGTCGGCCACCACCTCCGGCAGGGCCGCGATGGTGTCCTTGATGTCCTCCCGAGAGGCAGGGTCCCCCATGACGTCGTCGATGTTCTTCATCGCCGAGTTGAAGGCGTCGAGCGTCGCTTCCGTCTTACGGAGCACCCGCTCGAAGCGGTCGTCGCCCCCCATGAACATGCGGTCGATGTTGGTGGAGAGCTTCTGGACGGAGTCGCTGGCCTGGGCGAGGGAGTCGAGGGCGCTGCCGAGCTTGGGCTCGAGCGCCGTGAAGGCCTCCATCGGGTCGCGGGCGACGGCGCCGATGAGCACCTCCTCCGGGGGCAATCGCTGCCGCGGAGGAACGATGCGGCCAGGCACGAGCTGGATCTCGGAGTCGCCGAGGATCGTGCTCGAGATCCGCGGCACCTCGTCCTTGTACACCGGCACGTAGGAGTCGATGTCGGCGACCACGCTCACGCCGCCGCGCTCGTCGAGCACGACACTGTTCACGCGGCCCACGAGGATGCCGTTCTTGCGGACCGGCGTCCCGCCCGAGATGCCGCGGGCGTCGGAGAAGCTCATCTTCAGGGGGTAGGTGGCCTGCACCAGCGACGGCAGGTCGCCGAAGAGCACGACGAGGATGCCGGCGATGATGGCCGTGGCCAGCACCATCACGCCCACCCGGAACTGCATCACGCGGTCGTTCATCGGCCCTCCTCCAGCGACTGCTCGTCACGCAACTCGGTGAGCCGGCTGCCCGCCCGCCCCTCGACGAACTGCCGGACCCGGGGGTCCCGCGAGCGATCGAGGTCCTCGGGCGTGCCGGCGAAGACGATCTGCGGGTCGCCGGGCCCGAGGCGGAAGAGCGGATAGAGCATGATGATCCGGTCGGCCACCTTACGGGCGGTGTTCATGTCGTGGGTCACGACGACGCTCGTGACCCGCGGCCGCTCCCGCACCTTGAGGATCAGCTCGTTGACGACGTCGGTCATGATCGGATCGAGCCCTGTCGTCGGCTCGTCGTAGAGGATCAGGAGCGGGTCGAGCGCGAGGGCGCGGGCCAGGCCGGCGCGTTTCCGCATGCCGCCGGAGACCTCGACGGGCTTCTTGGCCAGCGCTGACCGGGGCAGCCCCACCTCGTCGAGCAGCGACTTCACGATCGCGTCGGCCTCGGCAGCCGGGATGCGGGTGTGCTCGCGGAGCGGGAAGGCGATGTTGTCGGCGATCGTCATGCTGTCGAAGAGGGCGGCGCCCTGAAAGACGAAGCCGTACTTCGTGCGGAGGTGCGCCAGCTCCCGGTCCCGCATGCCCGACAGCGATTTTCCTTCGAACCGTACCTCACCGCGCGTCGGCCTTACCAGGCCGATCAGCGACTTGAGGAGGACGGTCTTGCCGCAGCCGCTCTCGCCGATGACGACGAGCGTCTCCCCCGCGGGCAGGTCGAGCGTGATGTCACGAAGCACCTGCTGGGTACCGAACTGCACGGAGAGCTCCGCGACCTCGAGCAGGGGCGGCTCGGCCGAATCACGGCGGGCGACGGGCTGGCGGGCGGTGGCGTTCATGGCGGGCGGCGGTCACAGCAGCCGGCGTGGCCCCTCCGGGCGGAAGAAGTCGTGCACGTTGTTGAGCCAGATGCCGAGGAACAGGTCGAGCAGCAGGATCAGCACGAAGGAGTGGACGAAGGCGTTCGTGGCCGCTTTGCCGACCCCCTCGGCGCCGTGGCCGCAGTGGAAGCCGTGATGGCAGCTCACCAGCGCGATCGCCGCCCCGAAGAACAGGCTCTTGAAGATGCCCATCAGGAAATCGAAGGCGTCGACGTAGGCCCGGGAGTTTTCCCAGTAGTGGTGGTAGTCGATGCCGAGAATGAGGTGCGAGTAGAGGTAGCCCCCGAGCACCCCCATGAAGTCGGCCATGATGGTGAGCGCGGGGATCAGCAGCAGGCAGCCGATGAACCGCGGCACGACGAGGTAGTAGATCGGATTGGCGCCCATGCACTCCAGCGCGTCGATCTGCTCGGTGACCCGCATCGTGCCGAGCTCGGCCGCCATCGAGCTGCCCACGCGGCCCGCGAGCATCGTGGCCGCGAGCACCGGGCCCAGCTCGCGCACCAGCGACAGGTTGATCACCGACCCGAGCCGCGTCTGCAGGCCGAGCGCCTTGAACTGCGCGTAGCTCTGCACCGCCAGCACCATCCCGATGAAGAGGCCCGTCAGCGCCACGACCGGCAGCGACATGACCCCGATCTGGTGGAGCGCCGGCAGGAGGACGTCCCGCCGCTGGCGGCGGGCGAAGAGCCAGCCCACGGTCTGGAGCGAGAAGATCGCCACGTCGCCGATCGCCGCCACGCGGGCCATCGTGAACCCGCCGACGTTCGCGACCTGGTCGGCAAACCAGCCGCTCAGCCCGCCGGGCTGCGGCGGGGCGGCCGGGAGCTCGGGGGTGGGTGTTTCGGGGGTGGTGCTCATGCGGCCGCTCGACGGGCCGCCGCAGGCGCGCGGCGATCCCTACCGGTTGCTTCGGCCGTGCGGGTCGGGCAACTTGAGCCGCCTCTGCCGATTTCGCGGCGTACGGCGAGGCTACGGGGGCTGGGAAAGCCTCGCGCCGTGCGCGCAGACTCCACCCGAGGGGCTCGTTCGCGCCGTCCGCGGGTCAGGCGGGCGGTGCTTCGGGCGTGTCGCCGGCCGGGGCGGCGGCGACCGGCTCGACCGTCGCCAGGCCTTTGAAGACCAGCTGCTTCTTGCCGGCCACCTCGACGCAGTCGACCTGGATCGTGTCCTTGCCCTCGAACTCGCCCTTGAGGAGCTCCTCGGAGACCGGATCCTCGATGAAGTTTTCGAGGGCCCGCCGCAGCGGCCGGGCGCCGAAGTCGGTGTCGGAGCCCTTCTTGATGAGGAACTTCTTGGCCTCCTCGGTCAGTTCGAGCTTGAGACCACGCTCCTCCAGCCGTTCCCTGACCTTCGCGAGCTCGATGTCGATGACCTTCTTGAGATCGTCGACGGTGAGGTGGTGGAAGACGATCACGTCGTCGAGCCGGTTCAAGAATTCGGGCCGGAAGACCTTCTCGATCCGCTCGTTGACGCGGCCCTTCATCCCCTCGTAGCTGGCGTCGTCATCTGGCTTCTGGAAGCCGAACGCGGCCTCGTTCTTGATCGCCTCGGCGCCGGCGTTGGTCGTCATGATCAGGATCGTGTTGCGGAAGTCGACGTTCCGCCCGAACGAGTCGGTGAGCCGGCCCTCCTCCATGACCTGTAGCAGCATGTTGAACACGTCGGGATGCGCCTTCTCGATCTCGTCGAGCAGGACCACCGCGTAGGGTCGCCGGCGGATCTTCTCCGTCAGCTGCCCGCCCTCCTCGAAGCCCACGTAGCCCGGCGGCGCGCCGATCAGACGGCTGACGTTGTGCTTCTCCATGTACTCGCTCATGTCGATCTGGATGAGCGCGTCGGCGTCGCCGAACATGAACTGCGCCACCGCCTTCGCCAGCAGCGTCTTGCCCACGCCCGTCGGACCGGCGAACACGAACGACCCGATCGGCCGCTTCGGGTCCTTGAGCCCCGAGCGGCTGCGGCGGACGGCCTTCGAGATGCTCTTGATGGCGGCATCCTGGCCGATGACCCGCTTGTGGAGCTCGTCCTCCATGCCCATGAGCCGCTGGCTGTCCTCGGAGGACATCCGCGTCAGCGGGATGCCGGTCATCTTCGACACGACTTCCGCCACGACCTCCTCGTCGACCACGCCATCGGCCTCGCGCGACTTGTCACGCCAGTCGCGGGTCATCGACTGCTTCTTCTTCTTGAGCTTGTCGGCCTGGTCGCGGAGGGCCGCCGCCTTCTCGAAGTCCTGGTTGGCGACCGCCTCCTCCTTCTCCTTGTTGAGCTTTTCGACCTCGGCGTCGATCTCCTTGAGATCGGGCGGCTTCGTCATCGCCTTGAGCCGGACGCGGGCGCCCGCCTCGTCGATCACGTCGATCGCCTTGTCGGGGAGGCAGCGGCCCGTGATGTAGCGGCTGGAGAGGTCGACGGCCGCCTCGAGGGCCGCGTCACTGATGGAGACGCGGTGGTGGGTCTCGTAGCGGTCGCGGAGACCCTTCAGGATCTCCACCGCCTCGGCCTTGCTTGCCGGCTCCACCATCACGATCTGGAACCGCCGGTCGAGCGCGGAGTCCTTCTCGATGTACTTGCGGTACTCGTCGAGCGTGGTCGCGCCGATGCACTGAATCTCGCCGCGGGCGAGCGCCGGCTTGAGCACATTGGAGGCGTCGATCGCCCCCTCGGCGCCGCCGGCGCCGACGAGGGTGTGGAGCTCGTCGATGAAAAGGATCGTGTTCTTGGCGCGGCGGACCTCGTTCATCACCGCCTTGATCCGCTCCTCGAACTGGCCACGATACTTCGTGCCGGCGACCATCATCGCCAGGTCGAGCACGACGATCCGCCGGTCGGCCAGGAGCTCGGGCACGTTGCCGTCGACGACCCGCTGGGCGAAGCCCTCGACGATCGCGGTCTTGCCGACGCCCGCCTCGCCGAGGAGCACGGGGTTGTTCTTCGTGCGGCGGCAGAGAATCTGGATCGCCCGCTCGATCTCCTTCTCACGGCCGATCACCGGGTCGAGCTTGCCCTGCCGGGCGAGCTCCGTGAGGTCGCGGCCGAAGCTGTCGAGCGCCGGGGTCTTGCTCTTGCCCCCCTTGGCCGTCGGCTCGCCGCTGCCGCCGCCGGCGCCGGCCGGCTGCCGGCCGCCGCCCATGCCGGCCCGCTCGCCCCCTTCCTCCATGCCGTGGCCGAGGAGGTTGAGCACCTCCTCGCGGACGTCTTCGAGCTTGAGGCCGAGGTTCATGAGCACCTGCGCCGCCACCCCCTCCTGCTCCCGCAGGAGGCCCAGCAGGATGTGCTCGGTGCCGACGTAGTTGTGGTTGAGGTTGCGGGCCTCCTCCATCGAGTACTCGATCACCTTCTTCGCGCGGGGCGTCTGGGGCAGCTTCCCCATCGTCACCATGTCGGGGCCGCTCTGCACGAGCTTCTCGACCTCCATGCGGATCTTCCGCAGGTCGATGTCGAGGTTCTTGAGGACGTTCGCGGCGACGCCGCTCCCCTCCTTGATCAGGCCCAGCAGGACGTGCTCGGTGCCGATGTACTCGTGATTGAACCGCTGGGCCTCCTGGTTGGCCAGTTGCATCACCTTGCGGGCACGGTCGGTAAAACGCTCGTACATGAAAGATCCCTTCGTAGTTCGGCCCACCCGCCGGCCGCGGTCGGCGACCCCCGATGTGCGGGAAGGAAGCCGACGCGCCGCCAAGACGAGGCGGATGCCATCGAGGCACCCAGCCCGCCCTCGGAGACGTCAGTGCAAACCTTACGCCAAATGCCCCCGGAAATTCCAGGAATGCGCGGCAGATTCGGTCGCTCTGCCGCTTTTGGCCAGCGGGTCTGAGGGAAGTTTACGGCCTCCCCCCGAAGCTGTCTGTGCCGGGGGCCCCAACGCGGGAAAAACCAGCTGTCGCGGGTCAGGCGGCCCGGGATCTGGCCGGCGGAGCGACTTCCTCAGGTCCGGCCGGTTCGGCGTCGACATGGTCCGGGGCGCGGGCCTGGCCGCCGCGGGCGGCCGCGATCCGGTCGAGTTCGCGGGCGATCGCGGATCGCCAGGGGCCGCCCGAATCGGAGTGGGACAAGGCCGTGAGCGCCGCCGCCGCCTCGTCGTAGCGGCCGACCCGCCGGAGGAGCGTGGCCAGGAGGAGCTGCGCCTCGCCGTCGGTGGGAGCGAGGTCGAGCACGGCCCGCAGCGTCGTCTCGGCGGCGAGCCAGTCGCGGGCGAGATACGCGTCGCGGGCCTTCACGAACAGGCCGTCGACCGCCGCATCGCGGCCCAGCCGGATCGGCGGCGGAAACGAGGTCACGGCGGAGGCGGTCGCGACGAACCAGACCGCGGCCGTGGCCGCCCAGAGGCCCATGCAGAGCCGGAAGTCGACCAGTTCCGTCCAGATCCAGGTCGTCACCACGGCCACGTCGACCGCCAGCCCGAAGGCGAGCGCCAGCACGAGCCCTGCGGCGCTGCCGCGCAGCCACAGCCATGGCAGCCCCGGCCAGACGAGCGTCAGATAGCGTGCGAAACCCATGCCGCTCGAACCTCGCCAGGGGGGCGGTCCCTCGGTCGATCGCCGCCGGCAGGGCCGCGCGGCCGAGGGAGCGGGAGTGTAGAAATGGAGCTGCGTCTTTCCAAGGCATGTCGGGTCGCTCGAGCCTGAGCCGGCCCGGCCGACTTCGGTCGAGAAAACAGCGGTCGTACGGCGCTGCCGACCGGTTTGTCCCGGATCGCCCTTATTGCCCTGGTCTCCCGGCTCACCACCTGCGTCACCATCGCCCATGCACGATCCACATCCCTCCCGGTCGGCGTCGCAGGCGGACGCCGCCGGCCTCTGGCGGGCGGTCGACGCCTCGGCGAACCGGGCGGCCGAAGCCTTGCGGGTGATCGAGGATGTCGTTCGCTTCGTCCTCGACGACGCCCGCCTGACCGGCGTGGCCAAGGATCTGCGGCATGCCCTGGCGACCGTGCTGGCTCAGGAATCGCTCCGTGGACGCGCGGCGGTCCGCGACGTCACGGGTGACGTGGGCGTGGGGCTCGAGCCGGAAGTTTCGCCTGGCCGCCGCGCGGTCGACGACCTGGTGGCGGCGAATGCGGCCCGGGCGGCGCAGGCGCTGCGGAGCCTCGCCGAGTGCGCGGCGGTGGTGGCGCCGCCTGCGGCGGCCGACTTCGAGCGGATCCGCTACCGCCTCTACGCGCTCGAGCAGGCGGCCCTCACGGCGGCCCGCGCCCGCGAACGGCTCCGGGACGTGAGCCTCTGCGTGCTCGTCGACGGCGGCCCCGACATCGACGCGTTCGACCGGCTCGTGGCCACGCTCCTCGACGCGGGCGTGCGGATGCTGCAGGTGCGCGACAAGCGGCTCGCCACGCCGGCGGTCACCGACCGCGCGGCCCGCGCCGTGGCGGCCGCCCGTCGCCGGGCTGAGGCAGCGGCGGCGCTCGTGATCGTCAATGACCGTGCGGATATCGCGGTCGCGGTGGGGGCCGACGGCGTGCACGTGGGCGCCACCGACCTGCCGACGAAGCCCGCGCGGCGGGTGATCGGGCCGCACGGCCTCGTGGGGCGGACGGCCCACGACGTGGCCGAGGCGGTCGCGGCGGCGGCCGACGGCGCCGATTACCTCGGCATCGGCCCCTGCTTTCCGTCGGCCACCAAGGGCTTCGACCGGTTCGCGACCGAGGAGTTTCTTCGCACCGTCGTGCGGGAGATCAGCCTGCCGGCGTTCGCCATCGGCGGCATCACGCTCGACCGGCTCGACAGCCTGGCCGCGCTCGGCGTCAGCCGGGTGGCGGTGGCGTCGGCGGTGACGGCCGCGGCCGATCCGGGGGCGGCTGCGGCCGCGTTCATCGCGCGGCTGGCTGCCCTGCGGTCGGCGCCCCCGTGATCGTCTGCCCGGGCACAGCGGCGGACACCAGCAGCCCCTCCTGCTTGAGCACCGCGACGAGCGCGCGGGCCATGTCGGCCTCGTCGCGGGCGCGATAGCCCACCCAGACCTGCCGCACCGTGGCATCCGGGCCGACGAGATAGGTCGTGGGGAAGGCGGAAAAGCCGAGCGTCGCCGCGGCGATCTGCCGGGCGCGGCCTTCGGGATCGGCCCATGCCTCGAGCGACAGCCGCTCCTCGGCCAGAAGCTGCGCCGTCGACTCGGCGAGCACGGGCATGTTTTCGGGCAGCCTCCCGCCGCAGGAGATCGCGACCAGCTGGAAGGCCGGCTGATCCGCGAGCCGGCTCGCCAGCCGCACGAGTCCGGGCAGCTCGCGGCGGCAGGGGGGACACCAGGTGCCCCAGAAGTTGAGCAGCGTCACCTTGCCGATGAAGGTGGGCGCGGGCCGGCCGCCGTCGGTCAGCGAGACCAGCGGCAGGCCGCCGACGGTGCGGCCGACCGCGGGGTGCGGGGGAGCGGTGGCGGCGCAGCCCGCGCAGGAGGTGATGCCCATCGCGATCAGGATGGCGCCGAGCAGGGCCGGGCGGCCGGGGAACGAGCCATGCGTGGGAGCGTGTACCATTCCAGGGATTCCCTGCCGGGGAGAATGTCCGGGTGTGGCGTCACGGCTGCGACGCCGGGATGCCGCGTGAAAAGGATGGAGACAGTGTACGAAGTCGAGATCAAGTTTCGCCTGCTCGACCGGTCGGCGACCGAGCGGAGGCTCGTCGCCCTCGGTGCGCGGATGCGGCCGCCGATCGCGCAGTCCGACACCTACTTCTCCCACCCGTGCCGCGACTTCGCCCGGACCGACGAGGCCCTGCGGCTGCGGCGCGATGGCGAGCAGATCGCCATCACCTGGAAGGGGCCGCGGCTCGACGTCGCGACGAAGACACGCCGCGAGATCGAACTGCCGCTGGTGGTCGGCGGCACGGCGGCCACGACGCCCGCGCACGCGCTCGAGCAGTGGACGGGCCTGCTCGAGGCGCTCGGCTTCCGGCCCGCGGGCACCGTGGCGAAAACGCGGACGCCCGGCAGCGTGTCCTGGCAGGGACGCGAGGTCGAGGTCGCCCTCGACGCCGTGGCAGGCCTCGGCGACTTCCTGGAGATCGAGATCGTGGCGGCGGAGGGTGACCTGGCCGCGGCCACGGCGTGCCTCGAATCGCTCGCCGTCACGCTCGGTACCGACCAGCGCGAGAGACGCAGCTACCTGGAGCTAGTGCTGGCGGCCGGACAAGCCTGAGGCTCTGGCTCTGGAACCGTGGCGACAGGTTTTCCAACGTGTCGAATGCGGGTTGGCAGAGCGTCGGTGAGTTGCCAGGCCCGGAGCGCCGGGTCAGCACCAGCGAGCGGAGGCTCGCGAAGCAAGGCGGGCAGGAGGCGAGTCGTTGCGTGAACGTCGGTGCCGCCCACGCCCCGTCGCCGGACGCTCATGTCGGCCCTCCAGGCCTCCATTCGCTCGGATGCTGACTTCGCTCCGCCATCCTGGCTGCGCTCGTCATCATACGCCGGCTCTTAGGGCATGGTCGGCACCTCGCCTCCCGTACGGACAGGAGCGATCGAGAGACAGTCAGCACCTCTGAAGAGCCGCCGCAAGACTGCGTCGCATGGATGCGACGCGCAGCACCAGCCGGCGGAGGCCGGCCAAGACAGGATCGTCGGCAGGATGCCGAGCCTTGCCGTGAAGCCGCCCGTCAGCGGATGACCTGGTTGCGGCCGTCGAGGAGGATCACGGCCGGCTTGTGTGCCGCGGCTTCCGCCTCGTCGAGCCAGGCGTACGACATGATTGTGAGCCGGTCGCCGGGCGCGCCCAAGTGGGCGGTGGCGCCGTTGAGCTCGATCACCCCCGACCCGGCCGGGCCGTAGATCACGTAGGTCTCGAACCGCTCGCCGTTGGCGAGGTTGCCCACCAGGATGCGCTCGTATTTTCGCAGGCCCACCCGCTCGGCCAGGTCGGCCGCGATGGTGAGGCTTCCCTCGTAATCGACAGACGCCCCCGTGACCGTGGCGCGATGGATTTTCGATTTGAGCAGGCAGATCGTCATGGCGTGGCGCGGGCGGGGAGGAACCGGATGCAGACCGGCGCGGGCACTGCCACAGACTCGCCGGTGAAGGAGAGTCTGCCAGTTTCCGGGTCGATCGCGAAGATGGTCACTGTGTTCGAGCCCTGGCCCGCAGCCAGCAGGAACCGGCCGGTCGGGTCGACCACGAAGTTGCGGGGCGTCTGGCCGCGGATCGGCTCGACGCCGAGGAACTCGAGCCGGCCCGTGCCGGCCTCCACCTTGTACATGGCAATCGAATCGTGGCCGCGGTTGGAGGCGTAGACGAAGCGTCCTCCCGGGTGGGCGACGATCTCGGCCGTGGAGAAGTTGTCGGCCTTGGGCACGTCGGCCGGGAGCGTGGAGAGCGTCTGCCGGGGCGCGAGGCTGCCCGCCTGCGGATCGTAGTCGAAGAGCGTGACCGTGCAGTCGAGCTCGTTGACCGAGTAGCCGTGACGGCCATCCGGATGCAGCGCGAAGTGCCGCGGGCCGGCACCGGCGGCGGTGGCGCCGAAGGCGTGGGCCGCGAGGGTCGCCCGCTCGACGTCGAGCGCGTGGACGAACACCTTGTCGAGGCCCAGGTCGCAGGAGATGGCGAACCGGCCGTCGGCGGTGGGATAGATCGAGTGGCCGTGCGGCCCTTCCTGCCGCTTCGGATTCACGCTCTTGCCCTCGTGCTGGATGAAGCCGCCCGGCCCGCTCGCCGTCGCGGCCGCGACCACCGGCTCGAGACTGCCGTCGGCCGCCAGACCCAAGCAGATCACGCTGCCGCTGCCGTAGTTGGCCGCCAAGACCGCTTGGCCTGTGGAATCGACCGACACATGGCACGGCCCCTTGCCGCCCGAGGGCTGGTGGTTCATGGCGGTCAGCGTGCCGGTCGCCTCGTCGATGGCGAAGGCCAGCACGGCGCCCATCGGCTTGCCGTCGGCGTCGGCCACCTCCGACACGGCGTAGAGCACGGGCAGCCGCGGATGCAGTGCGACGAACGACGGGTTCTTCGCGGCGGCCGCGAGCGTCGGCGGCGCGAGCTTGCCCGTGGCGGCGTCGAACCGGGACACGTAGATCCCCTCGCCCTTGCCGGGGCCGGTGTAGGTGCCGAACCAGACGAGCTGGCCGGGGTCGGCGGCGCGGGCGGTCGGGCCGGCGATCACGGCGGCCAGCAGCGCGACGGCGAGCCGGGCGGCCCGCAGCGAACGCCGCGGTTGGCTCGGAGGGGTCGAGGGCGTGGACGGCATCGCGTTGAATCCTCATGCTGCCGGCCGCTCCGGCAGTGAAGACAGCCGGCAGCCGGCCGCGGCTCCATCCCCAGATCGTACCCCCATGCCCCAGCGACGCAACGATCGGCCCGACGGGCCGGAAACCGCCGCCGCCGAGGCCAGCCGCGAAGCCCGCAACACGCTCTGGCTCGAGGCCTACCAGGTGGTCGTGCGGGTCGGGTGGATCTTCAAGACCGAGACCATCATCATGCCGGCGGTGCTCGACGCGGTGGTCGATTCGGGCTTTCTGCGGGGGCTGCTCCCGGTGCTCAACCGGGGCGGCCAGAGTGTGCCGCCGCTCCTGGCGGCCGGAGGCCTGGCGCGGCTGCCGCGGAAGCGGTGGGCGCTCGTGACGACGAGCCTGGCGATGGCCGGCTGCTTCGCGCTCCTCGCCGCCGCCTGGCCCGCGCTCGCCGCGACGCGGCCCGACCTCCTGGCGGTGCTCTTTCTGGTCGTCTACGCCCTCTTCTCCTCCGCCAACGGCTTGAACCAGCTCGTCTTGGCGGCGCTGCAGGGCAAGCTCGTGCCACCGGGGCACCGGGGCCGGGCGATGGTGGTGAGCGTGGCGGTCGGCAGCGTGATGGCGATCCTGGCGGCCGTCGTGCTCTTGGGCCCGTGGCTCGCCCAGGCCGACGGCTTTCCCCGGATCTTCGCCGCCACGGCGGCCTTCTTCGCGCTGGCGGCGATCGCGCCGGTATTCCTCGACGAGCCGACCGACGACGTGCCGGCGGCGATCGGCTCCGGCTCGGCCAGCGGTCCGTTCTCCGCCGCGTGGCGGCATGCCGCGGCCGGCGCGGCGGGCTGGTGGCGGACGCTCGCGGGCGACAGGGCGCTCGTGCGGCTGTGCCTCGTGGCGAGCTGCTTCTCGGCGGTGCTCATGCTCTTTCCGCACTACCAGGCCTTCGCGCGAGATCGGCTCGGCAGCCGGGCGGCCGATCTGCTGACGTGGGTGATCGTGCAGAACGCCGCCACGGGCGTCGCCAGCCTCGTGGCCGGCCCGTTCTCCGACCGGCGCGGCACGCGGATCGTGCTCGTCTGGCTCGTGGCCCTGTCGGCGATCACCCCGCTGGTGGTGACCCTGCTCTCGCTCCTGCCGCACACGACCGCCGTCGACTGGTTCTGGACGGTCTATATGCCGCTGGGGCTCAATCCGATCTCGCTCAAGCTCTTCACCAACTACAGCCTCGAACTCGCGCCGTCCCGCGCCGAGCATCCGCGCTACGTGAGCATCGTCGGCGGAGCGCTGGCGGTGCCTTTTCTGGTGTCGCCGGCGGTGGGCTTGGCGGTCGACGGCATCGGCTTCCGGCCGGTATTTCTGGCGGGCGCGGCCGTGATCGCCGTGGGCGCGGCGCTCGCCCTGGGGCTGCCCGAGCCGCGGCACCGGGCGTGAGGCGGCCACGTGGCACCGGGTCGGCCCCGAGCCGGGCGGCATAAAACACGTTGCTCCGGGGCATGCGCCGGCCGTATGCTCATTGGCGGCCGTGGTCATCGCCCCGGCTCGAGGATCGGCCTACCATGCCAGCTGCCATGGACAAGCCATGGCGTACGCCACGAGGGAGAAAGCCATGAAATCATTTCGACTGATGGGTCTGACGGCGCTGGTCGCCGCACTGGTCTGCTCCGCGACGCTCGTCTCGGCGGCGCCGAAGGAGCCGAAGGACGCCAAGTGCCCCGTGTCGGGCAAGGGCTGCAATCCGGACAAGGCGGTGGACTTCGCCGGCGGCAAGGTCTACTTCTGCTGCGGCAACTGCGAGAAGGCCTTCCAGGGCGACTCGACCAAGTTCGCCGCCAAGGCCCACCAGCAGCTCGTCTCGACCGGGCAGCTCGTGCAGAAGGGCTGCCCGTTCAGCGGCGGCGCCGTGAAGCCGGGCACGCAGGTCGACGTCGGCGGTGTCGAGGTCGGCTTCTGCTGCAACAACTGCAAGGGCAAGGTCGAGAAGGCCAGCGGCGACGAGCAGGTCGCCCTCGTCTTCGGCAACGTCGAGAAGGGCTTCGCGCCCGCGGCGAAGTAGGTCCGGCACGACAGGCGCGAACCAAAACGCCCGAAACAGCGGGCCGGAACTGACCTAGGTCGGCCGGCCCCGGAATGAAATACTCCGCACGGGATCCTCCAGGCACCTGGGCAGGTTCCCGTGCGGAGTTTTTATGCGCGTATTCCTCTCGGCGGGCGAGCCCTCCGGCGACCATCATGCGGCGGCGCTCGTGCGGAGCCTCAAGGGCCGCCGACCCGATGTGGAGTGCGTCGGCCTGGGCGGCCCCTGCATGGCCGACGCCGGCTGTAAGCTCGTGGCCGACCTCACGCAGTTGGCCGTGATGTGGTTCCTGCGGGTGCTGCTCAACATCCACCGCTTCGTCGATCTGGCCCGCCGCGCCGAGCGGAGCTTCCTCGACGCCCGTCCCGACGTCTGCGTGCTCGTCGACTTTCCCGGCTTCCACTGGTGGCTGGCCTGGCGGGCCAAGCGGCACGGCATCCCGGTCGTCTTCTACTGCCCGCCCCAGATCTGGGCCTGGGCGAGCTGGCGGATCCACAAGATGCGGCGGCTCGTCGACCACGTGCTCTCCGCGTTGCCGTTCGAGCATGACTGGTTCCTGGCCCAGGGCATGTCGAGCACGCTCGTCGGTCATCCGTTCTTCGACGAGCTGCGGGCCGCGCTTGCCGATACCGAGACCGACGCATCCGTGCGGGGAGCCGACTCGGCTCCCCGCGGTGACACGCGCCCGGCCGCCCGGCCGCTCGTGCTCCTGCTGCCGGGATCGCGGACCCAGGAGATCGAGGCGAACCTCGTCACGATCCTGCGGGCGGCGGCGAGCACGCGGCTCAAGGTGCCGGACGCGCGGTTCGTCGTCGCCACGCTCCACGAGCGGCATGCGGACCGCGTCCACGCCGAAATCCGGCGGCTCGGACCGGCCCTGGCCGGTCTGGACCTCGAAGTCGTCGCCGGCCGTGCCCGGAGCCTGATGCGGTCGGCGGCGTGCGCGATCGCGGTGAGCGGCTCGGTGTCGCTCGAACTGCTCGCCGCGCGGGTGCCGACCGTGATCGTCTATCGCATCAGCGGTCTGGCCCACATCGTGCAGAGCCGCTTCCGCCATGCCCGGTTCATCACGCTCGTGAATCTGCTCGCGGTGCGCGAGCCGGTGGGCCCGGCGCAACCCGCGTGGCTGCCGCCGCGGGAGGTCGCCCCGGCCGATCCTGAAGCGATCTACCCGGAGTATCTGTCCGTCCAGGATCCGTCGGGGCACGTCGCCGGGCATGTCGTCGACTGGCTCACCCGACCGGAGGCCCGGGCGGCGGTCGTCGCCCGTCTCGAGAAGGTGGCCCGGCCCATCGCCGGCGGCGGCTCGGCCGACCGGGCGGCCGAGGCCGTGCTCGCGCTCGCGGGCCGGTCGGAGCGGCGAGCCAGCCCGTCGGACCGGGCTCCAGGCGGGGCGGCATCGCGGTCGGCCCGCCAGGCGGCATAATGGGGCGGATGTTCCTCGCCGCGCCACAGCCGACGCCCGCCGACCTGCAGTTCACGCTCCTCGGGATTCCGGTCCGCGTGTCGGGCTGGTTCTGGGTCGGCGCGGGGCTCTTGGGTTGGGGCACCTGCGCGGCGCTCGCCCGCGGCGACCAGCGGCACTTGCTTCAGTATCTCGTGCTCTGGCTGGGCGTCGTGCTCGTGTCGCTCTTGGTCCACGAGTTCGGCCACGCGCTCGCCTACCGTCGCTTCGGCCAGGCGGCGCAGGTGGTGCTCTATCACCTGGGCGGCCTCGCGATCCCGCTGGCCTGGGGCGGCCGCGGCGCGCGGCGGCCCGCCGAGCGGCTCGTCGTCTCCGCGGCGGGGCCGCTGGCGCAACTCGCCCTGGCGGCCGCGATCGTCGCGGTGCTGAAAGCGGGCGGCTATGCGGTGCCCTTTCCGCTGCCGGCCATGGATGCGGCGCTCGGCCTCTCCGAGGGCACGATGCTGCCGTCGCGACTGCTCTTCGTCGTCGTCCTCTTCCTGCTCCAGGTCAACATCTTCTGGCCGCTCCTGAATCTCGTGCCCGTGCCGCCGCTCGACGGCGGGCAGATCGTCCGCGAGGGGCTCGCCACGCTCGGCGTCGCGGATGCCGCCCGCATCGCCGCCATGATCGGCGTGGCCGCGGGCGGCTGGGTCGCCTGGTACGGCTACACGCACGGCGAGCCCTACCTGGGCATCATGTTCGCGATGCTCGCCGTCTCCTGCTTCCAGAGCCTCTCGGAAGACACACCGTGGCGGCGCTGGAACTGAGCCCGGCGGAACGGCCGCGGCTGGTGGTGCTCGGCGCGAGCAACGTGTCGCGCGGGCTCGCCCGGCTCGTGGCCCAGATCGAGCGACGGGTGCCTGCGGCCGATCTCTTCGTTGCCGCCGGCCACGGCCGCTCCTACGGCGCCAACAGCCGCGTCTGGATGCGGAGGCTGCCCTCGATCCTGGGCTGCGGCCTCTGGCGGGCGGTCGATCGCACGGCCGGCGACGAGAAACGCGCTGGAGCCGGTGGCCCCGTCCATGGTCTCGTCACCGACGTCGGCAACGACCTGCTCTATGGCTTCGCGTCCGAGCAGGTGGCCGGCTGGGTGCGGGAGAGCGTGCGCCGTCTGACCGACCGTGGCGGCCGGGTCGCGATCACGCGGCTGCCGCTTGCAAGCATCGCCGGGGTGGGGCGGGCCCGGTATCGGGCGCTCCGCACGCTCTTCGTGCCGGGGTGCCGCTTGCCGCTCGCCGACTTGAAGGCCGCCGCCGCCGATCTCGACGCGCGGCTGGTGGAGATCGCCCGGGAGCATGCCGCGACGGTGATCGAGCAGCCGGGCGGCTGGTACGGTCTCGATGCGATCCACGTGCGGCGGCGGCACCTCGACACGCTCTGGACGCAGGCCTGCGCCGCGTGGGATCTCGGGCCGCCGGCCGGGCGATCGCGGCGGTCGCTGGGCCGCTGGGCGGCGGTGGGGAGCCGCGCGGCCGAGGTGCGGTCGCTGGCGGGCGTGGTCCGATTCAAGCCGCAGCCGGTCTATCGGAGCCGCACGGGACTGCGGCTCTGGCTCTACTGACCTGGCTCTGGAACCGTGGCGACACGTTTTTCAACCTGTCGAATCCGGTTTGCAAAGGCCCGCAAAGGCCAGGCCCGGAGGGCCGGGTCAGCACCTGCCGGCGGAGGCCGGCCAAGGCAAGGTCGGCACGATGCCGAGCCTTGCCGTGATGGTGGATTGCCGGGGCGCCGGTGAGGTGCCGCCCACGCCCCGTCGCCGGACGCTCGTGTCGGCCCTCCAGGCCTCCACTCGCTCGGATGCTGACGTCGCTCCGCCATCCTGGCTGCGCTCGTCATCATACGCCGGCTCTCGGGGCATGGTCGGCACCTCACCTTCATTAGGGACAGCAGCAGGTGAACGTACCAGAGAGCGCTAGGCCCGGAGGGCCGGGTGAGCACCAGCGAGCGGAGGCTCGCCAAGCGAACGGCGGCAGGATGCCGCGCGTTCGCGTGAAGCAGCTGCGCTCGTCATCATACGCCGGCTCTCGGGGCATGGTCGGCACCTCACCTCCCGGAGAGCAGCGTCCAGGAGGCAGGCAGCGATCTCTACAACACCACCAACCGGCTGCTTCTCTCGAGGAACGGAAGCAGGGGTTGCCCGTGCCCTTGAGCGAGCTTTGGAAGCAAGCGCAGCAAGGATTGCGCAGCGCAGCTTCCAACGCAGTGAGCGCAGGGCAGCCGGGATGGGAGCCGTGCGATGCGCGGCGACCGTAAGCCGGAGCCGACGCCGGGACGGTGGCGACGGCGCGGAAGCTCCATGCCCGCAGCGAACGTCCGGCGAGAAGGCACGGGCAACCCCAGCGTCGCGGCACCGGCCTGGCACGGCCTTGCCGTGAAGCGTGCCGATAGCCTTCGCTACAGCACCGGCAGCGAGGGCATCGGGGGGCGGGCGGCGTGGGCGGCGGCGAGGTTGCCCACCAGCCGCTCGCAGATCGCCTCGAGATAAGGGCGGCAGGCGGGGTCGTCGTAGTTCTCGGCGGTGCGGCCCGCGTCGCCGTGCTCGCGGATCGGAATCTGGATCGGCACCTCGCCCAGGAACGGGATGTCGAGCTCCTGCGCGGTCCGCTTCGCGCCGCCGGTGCCGAAGATGTCGTACCGCTTCTGCGTGTCGGGGCAGACGAAGAAGCTCATGTTCTCCACCATGCCCAGGAGCGGTATGTTCACCTTGCGGAACATCGCGATCGCCTTCGTGGCGTCGAGCAGCGCCACGTCCTGCGGCGTGCAGACGACGACCGCGCCGGTCAGCGGCAGCACTTGCGAGAGCGTCAGCGCGATGTCGCCCGTGCCGGGGGGCATGTCGATGATGAGGTAGTCGAGCGGCCCCCAGGCGGTGTCGCGGAGCATCTGCGTGATCGCGCCGTGGAGCATGGGCCCGCGCCAGACGACAGCCTCGCCGGCGGGCACGAGCAGCCCCATCGACATCGCCGGCATGGAGTGCGGGCCGATCGCCGCCCGGGCGGGCACGATCTTGCCGTTCTCGATCTGCGGGCGGCCCGAGAGGCCGAGCAGGTGGGGTACGCTCGGCCCGTAGACGTCGGCGTCGAGCAGGCCCACACGGCTGCCGGCCCGCGCGAGGCCCGCCGCGATCGACACGGCGATCGTGCTCTTGCCCACGCCGCCCTTGCCCGAGCCGACGGCGATCACGCTCTTGGCCTCGAGGCCGATCTGGCCGAGCTTCGCCGGCGGCCGGTCGTGCGGAACAACCGTCACCTCGACCCGCGGCACGGAGGGGAACCGGGTCCGCAGCAGCTCCTCGATGCGCGCCGCCGTCCGCTTCCAGAGGATCGCCGAGTGGGTGGTGAGGCCGACCGTCGCGCAGATCTCGGCGGGCGTCGCTTGAATCGCGCCGATCTGCCCCATCTCGTCGAGCGGCCGGCCCGATTCGGGGTCGGCGACACCGGCGATCACGGCCCGGACGGCGGCGGCATCGACTGCGGACGGGGACTGGCTCATGGATGTGCCCGGGAGGTCAACGGTCCGACTTCTCGATCGCGTCGCCCGCGACCGACGATGACACGAACAGCCCGCGCGGCTGGAGCGTGACCATGAGCACGAGCGCCGTGCAGACGAGCATGGCGATGCCCGCCGCCAGGCCGCCGTCGGCCTGCACGCCGCGCCGCGTGGGACGGAAGTACATCGCCGCGATCAGCCGCAGGTAGTAGGCCGCGGCGATGGCGGCGTTGAGCACGAGGATCACCGCCAGCCCCACGAAGGCGGCGCGGCGGCTGCCGAAGGCCACCGGCGCGTTCCAGTCGACCTCGAGCGCCGAGACGGCGAGCGCGAGCTTGCCCCAGAAGCCGGGCAGCGGGGGGATGCCGGCGAGGCTCAGGAGAAAGAGCGCGATCGCGAAGGCGGCGACCGGGTTCGTCGACGAGAGGCCGTCGAGGTCGTCGACCGTGGCGATCTCCTCCCGTGGTGGCCGCGGGCCGGTCGCCGGCGTCCATTCGGGCCACCGGTGGCCGAGGTAGGTGATGGCGGCGAAGACACCGGCCGTCGCGAGGGCGTAGGTGGCCAGGTAGAAGAGCGACGCCCCGAGGCCACCGAGGGCCAAGGTCCAGGAGGCGGGGGCCTCGGCGCCCGCGCGGGTGCCGGCGGCGGCCGCCGCGGTGGCGATCCCGATGAGCAGGTAGCCCGCGTGGGCGATCGAGGAACAGGCGAGGAGGCGGCGAAGATTCCGCTGCATGAGCGCCATGACGTTGCCCACGGTCATCGTCACCGCCGCGAGGAGGGCGACCAGCGGCCAGAGGAGGGCCAGATGCGCGGCGGCCGCCGCGCCTGGAACGCCGGCGCCGGCCGGGGCGATCGCCAGGCCGAGCAGACGGACGAGCACGACCAAGCCGGCGATCTTCGGCAGCGTGGAGAGCACGGCCGCGTTGCCCGGGCTCGTGCCCTCGTAGACGTCGGGGGCGTAGAAGTGCATCGGCACCGCCGCCAGGCGGAAGGCGGCGCCGGCCAGGGCCATGCCGATCGCCACGGGCAGGAGCACGGTCGCCATGCCGGCCTGGGCGTCGGCCACCGCCCGCAGCCGTGCGCCGATGATCGCGAGGCTCGTCGAGCCGCCGATGCCGTAGAGGCAGACGGCCGCATAGAGGAAGAGCGCCGAGGCGACCAGCGACAGATAGAAGTACTTGAGGCTCGCCTCCTGGCCGTGGGCATCGGTCCGCTTCAGCGCCAGCAGGATGTAGGTCGGGATCGAGACCAGCTCCAGGCCCACGAAGAGGAGCACGAGATCGTCCGCGACCGCCGCCAGGGAGAGGCCGGCCAGGAGCACGAGGAACGTGCCCGCCTCCTCGCAGGTTCCGTCATCGAGCATGACGCCACCGCGGGTGGCGGCCGAGCGGAAGAGGTCGCCCGCCTGCACGAGCGCCAGGATGCCGCCTGCCGCGAGCACCAGCCAGCGGACGAACGACGAGAAGGCGTCGATCCGCACGCCGCCCGAGGCCGACTGGCCGCCGTCGACCGGCTGACCGCCGGCCACGAACATCGCCAGGCCGATGCCGACGAGGGCCACCGTCCAGCCGCTTCGCCAGCCGGCGAACGCGCCGGCCAGGAAGGCCACGAGCGCAGCGCCGACGAGCACGATTTCGGGGGCGAGCAGCGAGAGGCTCTCGAGCGAGGTCGGGTGCATCAGGGGCGATCCGGGGAAAGGGGCGGGGACTGGGCCAGAGGCAGGCCGGCGGCCGGCGGGGAAGTATCGACGACACGGCCGGCGACGGCCGGCGCGGCCGCTGGAGCCGCGGCTTCGGCATGCATCATGGCGTCGAAGGCGGCGGCTGCGTCGGCGGTGGAGCTCCGGAGCACCGCCGCCGGCGGCGCGAGGAACGTGGCGGGCGCAAGGCCGATCCAGAGCACGAACACCGCCAGCGGCAAGAGGGCCGCGGCCTCGTGCCAGCGGAGATCGCACCGCTCGCTCGCGGCATGGTCGGCATGGCCATGCCCATGGGCGGCGGCGGCATGGGCTGCCTGGGCTCCGTGGCCAGCGGCAGCGTGGCCGTGACCGTGCCGGGGCGGCTCACGCGACGGGCCGAAGAAGACCCGCTCGACCGCCCAGAGCATGTACCAGGCGCCGAGCACGACCCCCGTCACGGCGGTCACGGCCATCACGAGATACGGGATGCGGAGCGACTCGGCCACGCCGGTCCAGGCCCGCTGGAAGGAGCCGGCGAGGATGAGGAACTCGCCGACGAAGCCGTTGAGCCCCGGCAGCCCGATGCTCGAGAAGGTGAAGAGCATGAAGAGCACCGTCAGCCACGGCGCCTTGGAGGCGACCCCGCCGAGGTTGGCGATCGAACGCGTGTGGAACCGCTCGTAGAGCATGCCCACGATCGCGAAGAGGCCGGCGGCGGAGAGGCCGTGGTTGAGCAGCTGCAGGTTGGCCCCCTCGACCGCCACCGGCTCGAGCGCGAAGAGCCCCATCACGATGTAGCCCATGTGGCTCACCGAGGAGTAGGCGATGAGCCGCTTCAGATCGGTCTGCACGAGCGCGACGAGGGCCCCGTAGAGGATGCCCGCCACGCCGAGGCCGAAGAGCCACGGGGCCGCGGCGGCGCTGGCGTCGGGCAGCATCGGCAGCGAGAACCGCAGGAAGCCGTAGATGCCGATCTTGAGCAGCACGCCGGCCAGGTCCACGCTGCCGCCCGTGGGGGCCTCGACGTGGGCCAGCGGCAGCCAGGTATGGAAGGGCACGATCGGCACCTTCACGGCGAAGCCGGCGAACAGGGCGAGGAACACGAGCCACTGCAGCCAGCCCCGCTCCGCGGTCATCGGCAGCGGATGGGCCTTGAGTCCGGCGGTGAGTGCGGCGATGTCGAACGTGACCATGCCCGAGTGCGAGGCGTTCCAGAGCACGATCGTGAGCAGCCCGAGGAAGGCGAGCACGCTGCCGGTGAGGGTGTAGATGAAGAACTTGACCGCCGCCCGCCGCCGCTCCTCGTGGCCCCAGATGCCGATCAGGAAGAAGAGCGGCACGAGCGTGAACTCGAAGAACACGTAGAAGAGGATCACGTCCCGCGCGGCGAAGACGCCGAGCATCGCCGCCTCGAGCAGGAGCAGGAGCACGTAGAATCCGGCCGGCTTTTCCTGGATGGCGTCCCAGCTGACGAGCACGGCCGTCAGCGACAAGAGCGCCGACAGGCCGAAGAGCCAGATCGACAGGCCGTCGAGGCCCAGCGACAGCCGCACGTCGAAGCCGCCGCCCACGAGCCAGGGCGCGGAGCTGACGGCATAGGGCTGCCCTGCCGCGGCCTCCGGGCTCTGCAGGTAGCGGAGCACCAGCCAGCCGGCGAGCACGAGCGTGACGACCGCCGTGACGGCGGCGCTCTGTCGGACAGCCGACGCGCCGCGGCCGCCGACGACCCACGCCAGGAGCGCCCCGAGCAGGGGCGCGGCCAGCACGAGCAGGAGGTGGGTCGCGGGAGAGAAGCCGTTCATGGGTGGTGGTGACGGGGGGCGGAGTGAGGTCGGTGGAAACGCGAGCGGGCCGGATCAGGGACGAAGCTGCCAGGCCAGCAGCACGACGATCGCCAGCACGCCGAGCACGCCCGCCAGGGCATACCGTTGCAGCAGGCCCGACTGGCTGCGGCGGATGATGCCGCCCAGGGCGAGCGGAATCCGGGCGATCGTGTCGACGACGCCGTCGATGACGTAGCGATCGAAGAGGGCCGCCAGCATCGCCAGGCCCTCGAGCGGCCGCACGACCAGGGCGGCGTAAATCTGATCGAAGAAGAACTTGTTGGCGAAGAGCCCGCCGAGCGGCCCGAGGAACCGCTCCAGCTGCGGCCCGTCGCTCCGTCGGCCCAGGTGGCCGATGGCCGCCACCACGATGCCGATGGCGGCGGCGATCGTGCCCTGCACGGCGAGGTCCATGTGGAAAGCGTGGGGCGTGGCGGTGCTCGCCACGGCGGTGGCGGTGAAGGAGGGCGTCGCCGAGAGGAAGTGGCCGAGCCAGTTGGTGCTGAAGAGCAGCCAGCCGATCAGCGCCGACGGCACGGCGAGCACCATGAGCGGGAATGTCATCGCCGGGGGCGATTCGTACGAGACATGCCCCTGCGGCTCGTGTCCGTGCGCGTGGTGGCCGTGCGAGCCGTGATCGTGGGAGTCATGCGCATGGCCGTGCGTGTCGTGGCCGCCGTGCGGATGCGCGCCCTCGGGCACGCGTGTCGGGCCGGTGAACGTCATGAAGACCGCGCGGAACGTGTAGAAGGCGGTCAGACCCGCGGTGACCAGCGCCATCCAGAACAGGATCTGCCAGGTGGCCGGGGAGTCGAGGGCGTCGAGGCCGACAGGGTCGGCAGCGGTCGGACCCCAAGTGGCCGACGCCTCGCCGGCGAAGCTCGCGGGCCGGAAGGGGGATGCATCCACGGCGGCATGGTGGCCGCCATGAGCCGTGGCCCAGCCCTTCGCATGCAGGGCCGCCAGGATCTCGTCCTTGCTGAAGAAGCCGGCGAAGGGCGCCACGCCGGCGAGCGCCGCCGACCCCACCAGGAACGTGGCCGCCGTGATCGGCATCACCCGCCGCAGCCCGCCGAAGCGGCGCATGTCGATCACGCCGCCCATCGCGTGCATCACGGAGCCCGCCCCGAGGAACAGGAGCGCCTTGAAACAGGCGTGGGTGAGGAGGTGGAAGATCGCGGCGGTGAATCCGAGCAGCGTGCCGGTCCCGAGGCTCGCGAACATGTAGCCGAGCTGGCTGATCGTCGAATAGGCGAGCACCCGCTTCAAATCGTTCTGCACGGTGCCGATCAGCGCGGCGACGAGCGCCGTCGTCCCGCCGACGATCGACACCAGCGCGAGCGCCCCGGGGCAGGGCATGAAGAGCGGGCTGCTGCGGGCGATCAGATAGATGCCTGCGGTCACCATCGTGGCCGCGTGGATCAGGGCGCTGGCGGGAGTCGGACCCTCCATCGCGTCGGGCAGCCAGACGTGCAGCGGCAACTGCGCGCTCTTGCCGCAGGCGGCCAGGAGCAAAAGCAGGCAGATCGCCGTGCCGACGATGCCCCCGACGTAGCCGCCGGCGTCGGCCAGGCGGGTCTGGCCGAGGATGCCCGGCATGATCACGCCCTGCGACGAGATCGTGTCGTGGAAGTCGAGCGTGCCGTAGGTCATCCAGAGCAGGAAGACGGCGATGGCCAGGCCGAAGTCGCCGACGCGGTTGACGAGAAACGCCTTCTTCGCGGCGCGGGCCGCCTCGGGCTTCGTGAACCAGAAGCCGATCAGGAGGTAGCTGCAGGCACCCACCGCCTCCCAGAAGACGTAGACGAGCAGGAAGTTGCTCGCGGCGACGAGCATCGACATCGAGAAGACGAACATCGCCACCAGCGCGAAGAACCGCGGGTAGCCCGGGTCGCCGTGCATGTAGCCGGTGGAGTAGATCGCCACGAGCAGGCCCACGCAGGTGATGATCGTGAGCATCGTGGCGGTGAGCGGGTCGAGCCGCAGCGCCACGGGGATCGAGAACGGCCGCAGCGCGGCGTCGCGGGAGAGCGGCTGCGATTCGAGCCGCAGGTCGGCCGCGGGGCTGCCCGGCGGAGCCGCGTAAGCCTTGTCGAACGAGGCCCACTGCCAGAGCGTGGAGATCATCTCGACCGGCCGGACGGGCTCCGCCCCATGGCCGCGGGCCGGGCCGACGTCGCGGGCCGTCGCGACAAGCAGCGTTACCGCGACCGCCGCCGCGCCGGCGATGCCGGCCATCGCGGGCAGGTGGGCCTTGCTGCCGAGCCGGCGGCCGAGCGCCACCGTGAGGATCGCGCCGAGCAGCGGCAGGAGCGGCACGAGCACGAGCAGCGAGGTCGGGGAGAGTTCTTGCATGGAAGGGCGGCGGAGAGTGGGGGTGTGGGGCGGCGGCCGTCGTCAGACGTGGTCGCGCTCGAGACGTGCGTCCTCGTCCTCGGGCGGAAGGACCCCCGCGGGCGTGAGCGTGGGGAACCGCGGCGGCACCGTGTCGATCGGGGGCAGTTCGTGGTCGACCGTCCGCGGCACGTTCGCCTCGCGAAGCGACTGCCAGGCGGCGGCATCGAGCCGGCCGGTCCTCGAGAAGGCCTGCAGCACGAACACGAGCGCCACCGCCGCCTCGCAGGCGGCCACGGTCAGCACGAAGATCACGAGCACATGACCACCCCAGTCACCGTGGTAGCGGCTCCAAGCGACGAGGCTCACCGAGATGCCCTGCAGCATCATCTCGGCCGCCAGGAACATCACGATCAGGTTCCGCCGGGCGAGGATCCCCACCAGGCCGAGGCTGAAGAGGATCGCGCCGACGGTGAGGGCGTTTTGCAGGAGCGGCAGGGAGGCGGAGGGGTTCATCGGGAGAGGCTCCTGCCCGCGGCGCGGGCGTCTGCGGCGGCGGCGGCCCGGGCCTGCTCCCCGCGGGCCACGACGGCGATCGCGCCGACGAGGGCCACCAAGAGCAGCACCCCCGCCGCCTCCACGGCGATCAGATGGCGGCCGAAGAGCTCGCCGCCGAGGCGGGCCACGTGGTCGGCCGCCAGCGGATCGGCGTCGGTCACGGCCGGAGCCGGAGCCGTCGCGGCTGCCGGCCCCGTGCGGGAGGGCAGCCCGCAGCAGGCCGAAGGGGACGCCGACAGCCGGCCGATGGAGAGCGACAACACGCCGAGCAGGACGGCGCCGGCGAGCGCCGCCAGGAGCGGCTCGTTCGAGACGCGGTCATAAGGCGCGAGGCCGGCGGGCTGGGCGAGCATGAGCACGAAGAGGAACATCACGAGGATCGCCCCGGCGTAGACGACGATCGTCGCCACGCCCAGGAACTGCGCGCCGAGCACGAGGAGCACGCCCGCCACGCCCGCGAGGCAGAGGGCGAACCAGATCGCCGCGTAGACCGGCGACCGCGACACGACCGTGGCGGCCGCCGAGACGATCGCCACGAGCGACACGATCAGAAAGACCGCCTCCTCGCCCAGGCCGCCGAGCCGCCGACCGGTGGCGATGAAGGCCGCGAGCGCCGCGAGGCCGAGCAGGCCGCCGAGCCAGCGGAGGGAGCGGCTCTCGCCGCCGCTCGGCAGGAGCAGCCGGAGGCTCGCCGCCGCCGCGACGACGCCCGCCGCCAGCAGGCCGCCGGGAGAGAAGGGATCGAAGCCGTTCACAGCGTGCCTCCCAGGCTCGCCGACTTCATCGGCTCGGCGTCCTTCGTCATGTCGTAGACGCCGAGCAGCTTCTCCTTGTCGAAGATCATCTCCTCGCGGCTCTTGCCGGTGAGGTCGAGCAGGCTCGTCAGCTCGATGGCGTCGACGGGGCAGGCCTCCTCGCACATGCCGCAGAAGATGCAGCGCAGCTCGTCGATCGAGAAGCTCTCGGGATACTTCTCGCGGTCCGGCCAGGGGCTGTTTGTCGCGACGATGTCGATGCAGTGGGCGGGGCAGGCGGTGGCGCAGAGGAAGCAGGCCACGCACTTCACGCGGCCCTCGGCGTCACGATTGAGCCGGTGCACGCCGCGGTAGATGAGCGGGTTGCCGACCTTCGGCCGCTGCTCCGGGAAGCTCACGGTCACCTTCGGGCTCACCAGGTGGCGGGCGGTGGTCGTGAGGCCCTGCACGAAGAGCGGCAGGTAGAGTCGTTCGGCCAGGCCGAGCGGCTTCTCCTCGATCCAGGTGATGGCGGGGTCGGTGGATTGCATCTCAAACCTCCAGCAGTTCGTGCTCGGCGTCGAGCGGGCCGTGCGTGAGGATCGGCGTGTTGTCGGTGCCGGAAGGCGTGAGCAGGCCCGCCGCGATCCAGCCCAGGAAGAAGACGGCCCACGGCGC
>Ga0255182_1000149_pt1 | contig 60721 bp, 55 predicted proteins | sample Atl_UVDOM_RepA_8_FD_188420 | JGI IMG/M metagenome (GOLD analysis project Ga0255182, IMG submission 188420) | Freshwater microbial communities from Altamaha River, Georgia, United States - Atl_UVDOM_RepA_8d | ecosystem: Environmental > Aquatic > Freshwater > River | place: USA: Georgia...
CCGCCCCGTCGTTGCGCGCCTTGCGCGACACGCGCGCATTGTGACAGATTCGCCGCGCCCGGGTTCTCACACCCGACGAACCCGGAAATCCCCATGTCGAACGCGCCTGCCCAGCTCACCGAAAACCCGATCCCGCCGGTCGCCGCGTTCTGGCGACGCCTCCTGGCGATGATCTACGACACGCTGTGCCTGATCGGCATCTGGTTCGTCGCCGGAGGCATCGCCGTCGGTCTCCATCACGGCCTCGCCGTCGAGGGCAGCCCCGGCTTCTCGCTGCTGTTGCTGGCCCTGTCCTATGCGTACTTCGCGTTCTCGTGGCGCCGCGGCGGGCAGACGCTGGGCATGAAGTGCTGGCGAATCCGCGTCGTCGACGAGGACGCCGGCACGCGGCTGAGCTGGCGCCAGACCCTCGTGCGTTTCGCGATGGCGCTGGTGTCCTGGGCCCCGCTCGGCCTCGGCTACTGGTGGGCGCTGATTGGCACCCGCCGCGCCTGGCACGACCGGGCCTCGCACTCGAAGCTGATCAGGGCCTGACCCGGCAACGGGCGCCGGCCCCGGCGCAATGCCGCTAGGGCGTTTTCGAGAGCAGGAACGCCGCCACCACGCTCATCAGCAGCGCCGGACCGGCGGCGGACAGGAACGGCGGCATTTCGTAGACCACGCCGAGATGGCCTGCGGCCTGGTTCAGCAGGTGAAAACCGAGGCCAACCAGCGCGCCGACCAGCACGCGTTGGCCGATGGTGACCGAGCGCCCCCCCCGCAGCACCATCGGCACCGCGAGGATCACCATGACGACGGTCGCCAACGGATAGGTCAGCTTGGTCCACAGCGCGTGTTCGTAGCGCTGGGTGTCCTGCGAATTGCGGTGCAGGAAGCCGATGTAGCGCACCAGGCTCAGGATCCCGAGGCTCTCGGGATCGATCGTGATCATCGACAGCAGGTCGGGCTTGAGCATCGAGTCCCATGCGGCCTCCGGCAGGTGGCGCTCGCGGATGCCCTCGTCGTCGAGTTCGGTCTGCGCGATGTCCTTCAACACCCACTGCCGGCCATCGTAGCGCGCCGACTCGGCATAGGTGCTGGTGCGCAGGCGGTTCAGGTCGTCGAACTCGTAGATGTAGAGTCCGAGCACCTGGTTGCCCGGCAGGATTTCGCGGATGTTGATGAAGCTTTCGCCGTCGCGCGACCAGAAGCCGCTGTCGGAGCGGAAGGCCACGCGGTCGGAAATCGCCAGGTTGCGGAAATCCCGCGCGTAGCGGTCGGCCGACGGCGCGACCAGCTCGCCGAGCAGCACCGCGAGCGCGAGCAGCACGCTGCCGGCCTTGACCACCGCCAGCACCAGGCGCGCCTTCGGCACGCCCGCGACGCGGATGACGGTCAGCTCGCCGTTGCGCATGAGGGTGCCGAATCCGATCAGCGCCCCGATCAGGGCCGCCATCGGGAACAGTTCGTAGGTCAGGCCCGGCAGGCTGGACACCACGAACACCGCGACCTTGAACACCGAATAGGTGCCGCGGCCGACGTCCTCGAGCTGTTCGATGAACTGGAAGAAGCTGAAGATCGCGACGAGCACCGCAAGCACGGTCAACGTGGCGCTGATGATGGTCCAGCCGATGTAGCGATCGAGGATTTTCATGCGTAACCGGGATTTCGGCGACAGTATACGGTTTTCACGCTTGGCTCCCATAAATTCCAGCGCATACACTTGTCTGGCTTTACACTGCCCCGGGACGGCCGGCGCCCCGCGCGCGGCCCGTCCAGCCTGAACCACCAGCCGGAGCGAACATGGAAATCACGGTCAAGCGCGGCCCCGCGCAGGAACAGAAAACCGCGTGCCTCATCGTCGGCGTGCATGCCGGCAAGAAGCTCGGTGCCGCCGCCGAGGCCATCGACAAGGCCACCAAGGGCCTGCTGTCGCGACTGGTCAAGCGCGGAGACGTCAGCGGCAGCCTCGCCGAAACCCTGATGATCCCCGAGGCCGCGGGCACCGGCGCCGAGCGGGTCCTGCTGGTCGGTTGCGGCAAGGCCGACGGCGTCAGCGCCGCCGAATTCCGCCAGCTGGCGCAGAAAGCGGCGCGCACGGTGACCGAAGCGGGGCTGAAGAATGCCGTCAGCTGCCTCGGTGAGGTCCACGTCCGCGACCGGGATGCGGGCTGGAAGTTCAGGCAAGTGGCCCTCGCCTTCGGCGCGAGCGCCTACCGCTTCGAGAAAATGAAGAGCAAGCCGTCGAAGCGCGCGCAGTTCGCGCGACTGACGCTGCTCGTGGGAGCGGACGAAGCCAGCGAGGCCCAGGCCGCCGCGCACACCGCCAAGGGCGTGCTGTCCGGCATGGCCCTGATGCGGGATCTCGCGAACCTGCCGGGCAACCACTGCCCGCCGGCCCACCTCGCGGCGACCGCGCGCGAACTGGCGAAGACCCATCGCAGCCTCAAGGTCCACGTGCTGGAGAAGGCCGAGATGCAGAAGCTCGGCATGGGCTCGCTGCTCGCGGTCGCCCGCGGCAGCGCGCAGGCGCCAAAGCTGATCACCGTCGAATACGCCGGGCGCGCGGACAAGTCGAAGCCCATCGTGCTGGTCGGCAAGGGCGTGACCTTCGACTCCGGTGGCATCTCGCTGAAGCCCGGCGCGGCGATGGACGAAATGAAGTTCGACATGACCGGCGCCGCGTCGGTGCTCGGCGTCATGCGGGCGGTCGCGGAGCTGGCGCTGCCAATCAACGTCGTCGGCATCGTGCCGGCCGTGGAGAACATGCCCGACGGCGAGGCCATCAAGCCGGGTGACATCGTCACCAGCATGTCGGGCCAGACGATCGAAATCCTGAACACCGACGCCGAAGGCAGGCTCATCCTGTGCGACGCGCTGACCTATGCGGCGCGCTTCGAGCCGGAAGTCGTGATCGACATCGCGACCCTGACCGGGGCCTGCGTGATCGCGCTCGGCAGCCACGCCAGCGGGCTGCTCAGCAACCACGACGGCCTCGCCGAGGAGCTGCTCGCCGCCGGCGAGAAGAGCGGCGACCGCGCGTGGCGCCTGCCGCTGTGGGAGGACTACCAGAAGCAGCTCGACAGCCCCTTCGCCGACATGGCGAATGTCGGCGGCCGCGAGGCGGGCACGATCACCGCCGCCTGCTTCCTCGCGCGCTTCACGAAGGACTACCACTGGGCCCACCTCGATATCGCGGGCACCGCGTGGACCGGCGGCAAGGCCAAGGGCGCGACGGGCCGGCCGCTGGGCCTGCTGATGGAATTCATCCTCGGCCGCGCCGGCCAGGGCGCGTGACGGCCGCGCGTGACCCGGATCGACTTCCACATCCTGCCCGCGCAGGCCCGCCGCCAGCACGACATCTACGTGTGCGAGCTGGTGGAACAGGCCTACCGCGCCGGCCGGCGGGTGCACGTGCACTGCCTCGACGATGACATGGTGACGGCGATGGACGACCTGCTGTGGACCTGGCACGACACGAGCTTCATTCCGCATGCGGTCGCCGGCAGCCCGGAAGCGGCGGACGCGCCGGTGATCCTCGCCGCGAGCGCCGCGCCGCCGGAGGCCGCCGACCTGCTGGTTAACCTGCACTGCGAAGTGCCGGCCTTCTTCAGCCAGTTCGAGCAGGTGATCGAGACCACCGGCGAGGACGAGCACACCAAGGCGCTCGCGCGCGGGCGCTACAAGTTCTACAAGGACCGCGGTTACCCGATCGCGACGGTGAATGGCTGAGCACGCCGATGTCCGACAACCGACCTGACGCGCCCAAGGGCGCGCACGACAGCTGGAAGCGGGACCTCGATGCGACGATTGCCCAGCTTGAAACCCTGATCGACACCAAGCGCGCGGAGCTGAACGACGTCATCAGCGGGCGGCGGCCGCCGCCCGGCGTCACGCCACCACGGCTGACCGAGCGCGTGACCGACGTCGACCCCGCGCTGTTCGCGCACCCACCCGCGCCGCCGACCGCGAGCCACGCGCCCGCCGCACACGTACACATGACGATCCCGGCCGATCTGGCGGAACCGCCAGCGGCCCCCAAACACACGCCAGCAGGCCCCCACGCCCCCATGAAGTTCGAACCGCCCATCGCGAAAACCTACGACCCGCACGCCATCGAGCGCCCCCGTTACGAACAATGGGAGGCCGCCGGCCACTTCGCCGCCCAGGGCCGCGATGCGCCCTACTGCATCATGCTGCCGCCGCCGAACGTCACCGGCAGCCTGCACATGGGCCACGCGTTCCAGGACACGCTGATGGATGCGCTGATCCGATACCACCGCATGCAGGGTTACCGCACGCTGTGGCAGTGCGGCACGGACCACGCCGGCATCGCGACGCAGATGGTCGTCGAGCGCCAGCTGGGACTCAAAGGCCAGTCGCGCCACGACCTCGGCCGCGAGACCTTCCTCGACGCCGTGTGGCAGTGGAAGGGCGAGTCCGGCGGCACGATTTCCCAGCAGCTGCGCCGCATGGGCGCGTCGATGGACTGGGAGCGCGAGCGCTTCACGATGGACCACGGCCTGTCGCAGGCGGTCACCGAGGTGTTCGTGCGCCTGCACGAGGAGGGCCTCATCTACCGCGGCAAGCGCCTCGTGAACTGGGACCCGGTGCTGACGACCGCGATTTCGGACCTCGAGGTCGTGTCGCAGGAAGAGCAGGGCCAGATATGGCACATCCGCTACCCGCTGGAGAACGGCGCGGGCCATGTCGTCGTCGCGACGACCCGGCCGGAGACGATGCTGGGCGACGTCGCGGTCGCCGTGCACCCGGAGGACGAGCGTTACCGGCGCCTCATCGGCAAGTACGTCACGCTGCCGCTGTGTAACCGCAGCATCCCGATCATCGCCGACGAGTACGTCGATCCCGAGTTCGGCTCGGGCTGCGTGAAGATAACGCCCGCCCACGACTTCAACGACTACGCGGTCGGCGAGCGCCACGGCCTGCCGAAGATCAACATCTTCACCGACCACGCGGCGATCAACGACAACGGCCCGGCGCCCTACCGGGGCCTCGACCGCTACGAGGCGCGCAAGCGAATCGTCGCCGACCTCGAGGCCCTGGGCCTCATCGTGCGCGTCGACCCCCACAAGCTGATGGTGCCGCGCGGCGATCGCTCGCAGGCGGTCATCGAGCCCTATCTCACGGACCAGTGGTTCGTGCAGATCGCGCCGCTCGCCGAACCCGCGATCCAGTGCGTCGAGGACGGCCGCATCCGCTTCGTGCCGGAGAACTGGAGCAAGACCTACTTCGAGTGGATGCGCAACATTGAGGACTGGTGCATCAGCCGCCAGCTGTGGTGGGGCCATCGCATCCCGGCCTGGTACGACGCGCAGGGCAACATCTACGTCGGCCGCAGCGAGGCCGAGGCGCGCGCGAAGGGCGGCCTCGGGCCGGACGTGCCGCTGACGCAGGACGAGGACGTGCTCGACACCTGGTTCTCGAGCGCGCTGTGGCCGTTCTCGACCCTCGGCTGGCCGGATAAGACACCCGAGCTCGAGGTCTTCTACCCGACCAGCGTGCTCGTGACCGGCTTCGACATCATTTTCTTCTGGGTCGCCCGGATGATCATGATGGGCCTGAAGTTCATGGGCGACGTACCGTTCCGGGAGGTCTACATCCACGGCCTCGTGCGCGACGCCGAAGGCAACAAGATGTCGAAGTCGAAGGGCAACATCCTCGACCCGATCGACCTCATCGACGGCATCGAACTCGAAACCCTCGTCGCCAAGCGCACCACCGGACTGATGCGCCCGGACGATGCGCCGAAAATCGAGGCGGCGACGCGCAAGCAGTTCCCGGACGGCATCCCGAGCTACGGCACGGACGCGCTGCGCTTCACCTTCGCGTCGATGGCGACGCAGGGTCGCGACGTGCGCTTCGACCTCGGCCGCATCGAGGGCTACCGCAATTTCTGCAACAAGATCTGGAACGCGACGCGCTTCGTGCTGATGACGGTCGGCCCCGAGCCGGTGCCGGCCGTCGCCGGCCCGGGCAGCCTCGCCGACCGCTGGATACGCCAGCGCTTCCGCGAAGCCCTGTCGAACGTGCGGGACGCGTTCGACGGCTACCGCTTCGACCTCGCGGCGCAGGCGATTTACGAGTTCATCTGGGACGAGTTCTGCGACTGGTACATCGAACTGGCGAAAGTGACGCTGAACGACCCGGCAGTCGGGCACGCGGCGAAGGAAGCGACGCGCCGCACGCTGCTCGAGGTGCTGGAGGCCGCGCTGCGGGCGCTGCACCCGATCATGCCGTTCATCACCGAGGAAATCTGGCAGAAGGTCGCCCCCCTCATCGACGTCCACGGCCAGACGGTGATGACCCAGCCCTTCCCCCGCGTCGACGACTACCCGGCGGACCCGGCGGCGGCCGCGGAGATCGCCTGGCTCAAGACGGTGGTGCTGGGCGTGCGGCGGATCCGCGCCGAAAGCAACATCGAGCCCGCGAAGCGTATCCCGCTGCAGGTCTTCGGCGGCAGCGCCGCCGAGCAGGCCTGGCTCGCGGACTGCACGGGCGCCATCCAGCAGCTCGCGCGCGTGGAGAAGATCGAGCGCGTCACCGACGCGGTGTCGGCCGACGCGACGACGGCGCTCGCCGGCGAAACGACGCTGCTGGTGCCCTTGATGGACCTCATCGACCCGGCGGTCGAGCAGGAGCGCCTGACGAAGGAGCTGGCGCGACTGGAACAGGACCTCGCGCGCGTCGAAGCCAAGCTCGCGAACGAGTCCTTCGTGGCGCGCGCGCCCGCCGAGGTGGTCGACAAGGAGCGCAGGCGCGCGGCGGACAACGCGGACGCCATCGCTCGCCTGCGCCAGCAGCTCGAGCGCCTGCGGGGTGCGGGCGGCTGACGCACAGGCGCGGCGGGTCCGCATCGCAGATGCCGGAAGCGGCGAGCAGGTTCGCTTCCAGCCGATCGGCGCTGCGCACGAGCCTTTCCTCGTCGAGCATGCTGATCGCGTCCCGCCGACGGTGAAGCGGTGAGACCCTCCGCGCTGGGCGGCGGGCCTCGGGCAGCAAAGGGCCTGTCACGCGATTGCGCGGAAATCCGACCGGCGCGCGCGCACCGCGACCGCTACAATGGGCTCAACCCAACTCGCGCGGCGCGCACAACGCCGCGCGACCGTGAAGCCCAGGAGAAGAGGATGAAGCAGAAATCACTGGTACTCGTGCTGTCGATCGCGAGCGTGCTCGCGGCCTGCGGCGACGATTCAGCCACGCAGTCGAGCAGCAGCACGGCGCCCGCAGCCGCACCCGCCGAAACCCCGGCGGCACCTGCCGCAGCGCCCGTCGTTGCGGCAACGAGCGCCGGCGGCGTCGACGGCCAGAAGATCTACAACAACGTCTGCGCGCTGTGTCACGCGGCGGGCGTCGCCGGTGCGCCCGCGCCGGGCAACAAGGACGACTGGGCGCCGCGCATCGCCCAGGGCAAGGACACCCTCTACAAGCACGCGCTCGAGGGTTTCACCGGCCAGAAAGGCATGATGCCCGCGCGCGGCGGCAACCCGAAGCTGACCGACGACGAGGTCAAGGCCGCCGTCGACCACATGGTCCAGAAGTCGAGCTGAAATCCCGTCCCGCCATCGTGACGGTCGCCGCCCGGCGCCGTCACGGCGCTTGTCTACATGTGGTGGTCGTGCAGCGCGCCGCCATCCAGCCTGGCCTTCTCCGGCTTGACCGCGTCGAACGCCACGACTTCCCCGCCGTGCCGGCTCGCGAACGCGCGCGCATCGGCCTCGAGCGCGAAGGACGCGATGGTCGTCCCCATCGAACCACGCCGCTTGCTGCCGACGACGTACCAGGCCGTGCGCGCATCGATCCAGTGCCCCTGCGGCGCGTCCCACGCGGCCTGCCCCATGTCCTGCACGAACAGCGCGGCGATCGGGCGCACCTGCTCGGGCTCCAGGTAGAGGTGGAACATCTCGACGGTGTCGCAGAAGAAATCGGGCTCGTCCTGCCCGACGTAGTGGATTTGCGCCTTCGGGCCCGGATGCTCGGCAAGCAGCATGCCGTCGAGCACGCAGGCGGTACCCGCAGTGGGCTCGACGGCGCCACGGTTCGCGACCGCTTGCTCGCGGTCGCAGGCGGCGAGCAGCGCGACGCCCAGCACGAGGGGAGTGAGGACACGCAGGGATCTCATCGTCGGAATCTCCAGGCGGCGACGCCGAGCGGCACGACGCACCAGCCGACGAGGACACCGTACAACAACGCGGCGTCAGCCAGCTGCGGCGGGAAGACCGTCGCCAGGCCGTACAGGGCACCGACCTCCTCCAGCGCGTGCATGTTGATCACACGGAAGACGTCGGCGGGATTGAGCAGCAACAGGAACGGCAGCGCGCTGCCGCCGGCCTGCCCTCCACCCACGACCAGGAGGCCGAGCAGCAGCAGATCGAACAACAGCACGAAGAAGAACCACACCGCGATCGCGAGGCCCGACGCCCGGGTGCGGTCGGCCGCGAACACCGAGATCAGCACCGCGACGCTCAGGAAAGCGCAGCCGAGGAGCAGCGAACTCGCCATGAAGCCCGCATACGCGGCGAGCCCCGCGAGGCTGACGCGGGTCGAGAGCACGACTGCCACGAGCCCGAAGCCGGCGATCGTCGAGAACGCGAGCGCCCCCGCGAGACCCGCATACTTGCCGAGCAACAGCTCGCTGCGGGTGATCGGCAGGGACAGCAGCAGGTCCAGGGACCCGCGTTCGCGCTCGCCGACGATCGCGTCGAACCCGAGCAGCAGCGCAATCAGCGGGATCAGGTAGATCACGAGACTGACGAGGCTCGCGATCGTCAGCTCCATCGAGCGGAAGCCGACGGCGCCCTGCTGCGCGCCGCCGAAATACGCGATGGCGAGTGCGAAGACCGTGAACAGCAGCGCGATCGCCAGCACCCACAGGCTGCGGATGCGGTCCCAGAACTCCTTGCCCGCGATGGTCGCGAGTGCGGCGAAATCGAAACTCATAGCGGACCTCCGTCAGCGGCGAAGAGCACGTCCTCGAGCGTGGCCTCTTGCAGCGTGAAGTCACCGACGGCATCGGCCATGCCGGCCAGCACGCCGAGCACGTGGAGGCGGAGGTCCGGCCGGCACTCGATGGCCAGCGCCGTCGCCCCACCCTCATGCACCGTGACCGGCAGCCCGGCCAGCGCGGCGCGCAGGCGCTCGCGCGCGCCGGCGGCGGCTTCGACCGTGATCACCGCCGGGAGCTGGCGAGCCGCGCGCAGCGACGCAACCGTGCCAACGGCCCGCACGCGTCCCGCCGCCATGATCGCGAGGCGGTCGACGCGCTGCTGGATCTCGGCGAGGACGTGCGAGGTGAGCACGATGGTGACGCCGGTCGCCTGCAGCTCGCGCAGCATGGCGTAGAAATCGCGAATCCCGGCGGGATCGAGCCCGCTCGTCGGCTCGTCGAGGAACAACAGGCGCGGCTCGCCGAGCAGTGCCTGTGCGAGCCCGAGACGCTGGCGCATGCCCTTCGAATACTCCCGGATCCGGCGCCCCGCGGCGTGCGCGAGACCCACCCGCTCGAGCAAGGGCAGGCACGTGCGGGTTTCGGCGCGCTTCAGGCGCGCGAAGAAACGCAGGGTCTCCAGGCCGGTGAGATTGTCGTAGAAGACGACGTTCTCCGGCAGGTAGCCCAACCGCCGCCGCAGCGCACGGAAACCGTCGCCGGTCACCGACACGCCGTCGATCGCGATCTCGCCGGCCGACGGCGCCACGAGCCCGAGCAGCATCCGGAACAGCGTCGTCTTGCCGGCGCCGTTGTGGCCGATGAGCCCGAACATCTCGCCGCGCGCAATCTCGAGGTCCACGCCATCGACGGCGCGCACGGCGCCGTAATGCCGATGCAGTGCGCGCACCTCGACGATCGCGTCAGCCGCGTCCCGGGAAGCGGTGTGTGCCAAGCCAGCGACTCCAGTCCGAATGGGTGGGATGCATGCGCGGGTGGGCGTCGGTGACGCTAGGCGCGCGCAGGATCGGGAACTGTCTGGACACGAGGCGCAGCGTCTGCAACGCAGGGCTCGCCAGCAGGATCTTCACCATCGGGTGACGCCAGGACAGGCGGTCGACGAGGTCGTTGGCCTCGTAGGGGATGTCGCCACGCCCGTCACCGTCGCGATCCCAGCCGAGGTAGTTGCTCCAGTGATTGCCCTCCTCGACGCCCCAGGGCTCGTCGCGCGCGCCGACGTAGCGCACCTGCTCGCGATTGGCGATGAAATCGTTGGCTTCCACGCGGTTGTTCTTCGAGCCTGCCCACAGGTGCACGCCGACCCGGTTGTCGACGACGAGGTTCCTGCGCAGCGTGTTGTACTCGGCATCATAGATGAAGAAGCCCCGCGCGTTACCGGCCACGACGTTGTCCTCGACCACCGCGTCCTGGATAGTCCGCAGCATGATGCCGTGATCCGAGTTCGCCCAGGCGCGATTGCCGCGCACGACCTGGTCGCGGACTTCCATCAGCGCGAGCCCGCCACGATTCATCCAGCTGTCGTTGCCCTGCCACACGTTGCGGTATGAGTTCATGTAGTGCGTGCCGTAGCGGCTGTGGTGCAGGCGGTTGTCCCTGAACTCGGCGTCGTGCGACACGTCGACGTAGATGGCGTCGCGGACGAAGCTGATCTCGTTGCCGACGATCCGCGCGCGCTGCGAATTGTAGAGCTGTATGCCGTTCCCGCGCTGGGGAGACCGGTAGTCGCGCTTGCCGGTGATCAGGTTGTGCTCGATCCGCGCGTCGTCCGCTTTCTCGATCCACAGGCCGAAGAGGTTGTAGTGGATGCCGCAGCGGCGCACCGTCGCGCGATGCGCGCCGGGCTGCAGGTAGATGCCGGCGTTCTGGTCTTTCAGGCTGTCACCGGAATCCATGACCAGCAGGTCTTCGATCACCACGTCCTCCGCGGTGACGCGGATGGTGTCGCCGCGCAGTCCGCCGCTGATCTGCGGCCGTCCTTCGCCGCGCAATGTCAAAGGCTTGTCGATCAACAGGCGCTCCCGGTAACGCCCGGCGGCGACGACGATCACGTCGCCGGCCTGCGCGCCCTCGATCGCGCGCTGGATGGATTCGCCGACGGCGACGCGCAGTTCGGCGGCGCCGGCCGCCGTGACGAGGCATGCGAGCAGCAAGCTCGCGAGGATCCGACCGTAGGTGCGGCTCATGTGCAGTGCGGTCTAGCCCAGCTCGAGCACGCCAAACCCTTTCAGCGCGAGGAACAGGAGGGCGCCGATCAGCAGGTTCTTGAAGCCGACGTAGCTCAGCATGTCCATCCAGTTCGCGACCCGGTACGTGCGCTGCCACCACGGGCCGTCCTTGACGTAGCGCTTGCTTCCCATGCGCACGATGACTTCGAACACGCTCCACGCGAACCACCAGCCGATGACGGCAATGGCGGCGATGCGCCCGGCTGCCGCGAGCACCCAGACCAGGGTGGCACCGAGGGCGAGCGCGACGCCCGCCGCCGTGAGCACGCGCTGCGTGCGGAAGGATTCGCGCCGCCACGGCCAGAGGTGATCCCAGGTTTCGGCCCAGAACCAGCGCAGCGCGCCCGCGGGCTGTGCGTACGACGGATGCGCGCGATCTGTGGGCAGGCGCGGGTCGACCCGCTGGAGCACCCGGGCCGGCGCGGGCTCGACCTTCAGCGGGATGAAGTAACCGTCGCGTCCGATCGGCGTGAGCTCGAGCCCCGCCTTCGCCCGACGCTTGCGCTCGTGCACGAGCGGTGGGCAGGTCTTCACGTCGGTGTAGAGAATCATGCAGTCCAGGCAGTGCAGGCATTCCCGGTGATCGATGCGGCCGTCCTCGTCGATCGCCTGCGCGCCGCAACCCTTCGCGCAGGCGTGGCAGCTCGCGCATTCGAACTTGCGGCGCAGGCCGTACCAGCGAAAGGTCGACGGCATCGCGAGCGCCGCGCCCAGCGGACAGAGATACTTGCAGAAGGGTCGCTCGAGGAAGATCGAAAGACCCAGCAGGCTCGCCGCGAACAGCGAGTAAGGCCAGCTGCGATTGGTGATGCCGACGAGGAAGGTGGTCTTGAACGGCTCGATCTCGGCGAGCTTCTCGGCAAGCCCCATCGAGAACAGCGAGACCGCGAGCAGCGCGACGAACACATCGTACTTCACCCACTTCAGCCGGTGATGCCAGCGCGGCGGCAGCTGGAACTGGAAGCGCGCAAGCCCGATGCGGCCCGCCACCTTGTAGATAAGCTCGCTCAGCGAGCCAAATGGACACAACCAGCCGCAGAACAGGCCGCGCCCCCACACGAAGACCGTGACGATGATGAAAATCCAGAAGATGAAGATGAACGGGTCGCTGAGAAACAGCTCCCACGTCCAGTGGAAAAGCATCGAATGGAACCAGGTCAGCACCTGCGTCACCGACGGCACCGCGAGCACGCCGAAACCGACGAAGCCGATGCTGACGATCCACGCCGCGTACTTGAACGAGTTGACCGGCCACTTGTTGAGCCTGCTCGCGCGCCGCGTGAGCCTGTCGCGCAGCGCGTAGACCGTTGCCACCATGACGAGCAGCGCGGTGAACACCGCGAGTTCAGGCACACGTGACTTCCAGACCCGGAGCCAGGTCGGGTCGGGTCGCACGACGTCGGGACGCCCGCCTTCGAGGTAGCGGGCGGGCAGCCAGTATTCGCGGGCGAAACTGACGAAATCCCGATGCCCGGTGCTGCGGTCGAGCTTGTTCGCGAGGAACACGAGATTCCACGGATAGGCCGGGCTGAACGTGTCGGCGCGGATGATGAATATCCCCGATTCACGGTAAGCCGGCGCGCCGGCGGCTTCGAGTCCCCACAGGTTCAGGTAGTCCAGGTCCCGGAAGGTGTAGGTGTCCATGTCCTGGGCGACCTGGATGCGGTCGTAGATGCCGCCGCGCACGAAGCCGGAGCCTTTGAAGGATTCGCTGCCGTTGGCGACGATGAAAATCGCGTGCTCGCCCGGCTTCAGGCGCGCCATCAGGCTCGAGTACCCGGCCGCGCCGAGGAGGCTGCGCCCGACCGTCGGCGAATTGAGATAGCCGAAGTGCATGTCGATCCACGGTTCCGCCTGGCGGGGCAGACCGAGCTCCTCGGCGCGGATGCTCAGGTGCTGCACGCTGCCCTCGTCGACCAGGGTCGCCCAGTCGACCACTTCGCCGATGTCCACGAAGCGCGCGGGCGGCTTCGGATCGGCTTTCAGGATGCCGACCTGGCGCGCGATGGCCACACCGGAGCGCATCACGACCTGGTTCTGGGCGATCACCGTCACGGTCGCGCCGGTGATCGCGTCGAGGCCGATCGCGTCCGCGGTCGACTTGCCGATTTCGATCTTGTCGCCGACGAACTTGCCCAGGTACTGGTTGACGAACTTCGTCAGCGTCTCCTCGGGAATGCCAAGCAGCAGGATGGGCTCGCTGTGGCGCAGGATGCGGGTGCCGGTGATGATGCCATGGGTGTCCATGCCGATGAGCGTCACGACCGGCTTGCCCGAGTACGCCGGGATGTCGACGATGTCGGTCGACAGGAACACGTAACCGGCGAGCTTCCGCTCCCCGTCCACCGTCCGGTAAGCCTCCACGTAGGCGGGTCGCCCCTTGCGCACGGAAAAGCTGTCGGCACCCGGCAGCACGTCCCCGCACGGCAGGTAGGCGCACAGATCGGGATCCGTGGCGAGCTGTGCCGGCAGCGGGGCTTCGTAGGTTCCATGTCCCGCCGGCGCCGCCGTCGCGAGCAGCGAGATCAGCAGCAGCGCGGCCAGCACGAGACACCGCGCAGCGGGGTTGTGGTTCGTGGACAGCAGGGCTTTGTGCATCGTGAGCCTCGAAGATGCGTCACCCCCCCGCGGCAGGTCGCCGCGGGGGGGTGTACGTCAGGGTGCCAGCCACCCGCGGTGCGGGTGCTTCAGTACCCGTCGGTCACGCCGGTTCGACGATCATGCGGCTGCGCATTTCGAGATGCAGTGCATGGCAGAAGTGCGTGCAGTAGCACCAGAAGACGCCCGGCAGGTCCGCAACGAAGGTGACCGACTTGGTTTCCTGGGGATTGACGATGAAGTTGATGTTGTAATTGGGCACCGCAAAGCCGTGCGTCAGATCCTCCACCTTGTCGAAGTTGGTGAGGATGATCGTGACCTCGTCGCCCTGCTTGACCTTGAACTCCCGCGGCGAGAAGGCAGGCGCCTGCGAGGCAATCTTCACCGTGACCTTGTTGCCGTCGCGGGTCACGCCGGCTTCGGCGGGGTCTTTCAGCGCGTTCGGGAAGTCCTCGAGCTGGTAGACCTGCTTCGGCTGCAGGAGCTCGCGCTTGAAGATGATGAAGTCGTGCGGTTCCGGCCGCACCGGGTGATCGGCGACGTGGACCATCTTCTCGCCCGAGATATCGATCAACTGCTCGTTCTCGGCATGCAGCGGGCCGACCGGCAGGAAGCGGTCCTTGGAGAACTTGCAGCCCACGGCCAGCCACTTGCCGTCGGCGAACATCGTTTCCGACTGCGAGGCGTTGATGTGGCCGGGCTGGTACTGCACGTCGAGGCGATCGACGACGTACTGCACGGTATTGTCGCCGGCGTGGAACCTGATGGCCGCGTCGACGTTCCATTTCACGACCTGGCTGTCGAGGAACAGCGTGGTGTAGGCGTTGCCGCGACCGTCGAAGGCGGTGTGCAGCGGCCCGAGTCCGAGTTCGACCTCGGCCACGATGGCCTTGTCGAGCTGGTCGAGCTTGCCGTCGAACCAGTCGAGGACCTTCGACAGTTCGATCACCGTGGCGGTCGGCGACAGCTTGCCCGCGCAGATGAAGTACTTGCCGTCCGGGCTCGCGTTGACGCCGTGCGGGTTCTTCGGAACCGTGACGCGTGCGACGAGCGCGGTCAGCGGGTCCTGGTTGGCGGCGAGCGTGCCGTCGACCACGGGCACCGGCGAGTCGCCGATGGTGGTGAACTTGCCGTCCTTGACCGCCTGCTCGATGCGGGCGACGTTGAAGAACAGGCAGCCGTCGCGCTCGGCCGACATCATGTCTTCGAAGTGGACCCCGTTCTCCGTGTTGTACTGGTTCGTCGCGGCCAGCTTGCCGTCGTAGGAACTCGCGGCAAGGTCGCAATTGCCGTCGATCAGCACCTGCCACCGCACTTCCATGGTTTCGGCGTCGACACAGGAAAACAGCGCGCGGTAGTTCTGCGGCGAATCGAGGTCGCGCCCGTCGTTCGGCTGCGGGATGTGGAACTCGGCGCCGCAGAACACGCGGGTCGTGTAGTTGATGGCCGGATCCACCGGGTCCCGCTTGTCGGGGAAGATGCCGTGGAAACCCTGCACGTTCGGCAGCTGCGTGATCTTGTCGCAGACGAAATAGTCGAGCCGGATGCGGGCGATGCGGCTGTTGATCTTGTCGTTGATCCAGGCGTAGCGCCCGTCATAGTTGCCGTCCTTGTAGGACGCATGCACGTGATGGGTGTCACCGACCGTGAAACGCAGCCTGCCGTCCGGGCGGGTGCCCATGACGGCCTTCGACTCGTTCGTGATGCCCCACCCGACGAGCGCATCCGGGGTGAAGCACGGAACGCGCAGGAGTTCGCGGCCGGAGGGCAGGCCGAGCACGCGGAAGTCGCCGGTATGGCCACCGCTCCACAGGCCGTAGTAGGTGTCCAGCTCACCCGGCTTAAGGTGCACGGCCGCGGCATGCTCCGCTGCGGCGGGCGCGCTGGCGGGCGCCGGTGCCGCGCCCGGCGCTGCCGCCTGTTCGTCGGAGCAGGCGGCCATGCCGACCGCCATGCCGGTGCCCGCGACGCCCGCGAGCGCGGCGGTGCCGAGAAAGCGGCGCCGGCTGGTATCGAGTTCGGTTTCCGCCGGGTGATCGTTCCCTGTGGTGTATTTTTCATTCATGACAGTTTCCCCGAGTGTTCCGTTTGCGGGCCCGACGGCCTGCCCGGCTGGCTTGCCCGCCGCGGCGTCCGTATTTGAATTCCTCCCCCCGGCGTCCCCTCCGGAAAGCTGGCCGGGTGCGACAATTTGCCGCACCAGGATTGTGCGTCATTGCTTGACGAGGAGCGATTGATGGAAATCAAGGCACATTGCTCCGAATTGTCGCGTGTCGGAGGACGTGGCGCTGTCAGCGGAATGGACTGCACGCGGCCTGCGGTATCGACGCCGTCGGCACGCGGACGGCGCAGGAGATCGACGAGCTGGCTCGCATTGCTCGCGTTCGTGGCGTGGGCCTCATTGTCACCCGCCGCCCCGGCGCCGCTGGGCTTCGGCGGCGAGACGATGGGCACGACCTATTCGGTCGCGGTGCCGGCGCCGCAGCAACCGGGTGCCGAGCTCGAGGCGCGCGTGGCGGCCGAGCTGGCGGCGGTCAACGCCAGCATGTCGACCTACCTGCCGCAGAGCGAGCTGTCGCGCTTCAACGACAGCCGCGACACGACCTGGCACATTATTTCGCCGGAATTGATGACGGTGCTCGCCGCGGCGGCGAGGGTGAGCCGTGAAACCGACGGGGCCTTCGACGCGACCGTGGGACCGGTGGTCAACCTGTGGGGCTTCGGTCCCGAACAGCGCCTCCCGATACCGCCGGCGGCCGACGCGCTGTCGGCCGCGCGGCAACGCATCGGCTATCGCCTGCTCGAGCTTCGCGACGCTCCGCCGCGCCTGCGCAAGTCGCGGGACGACGTCTACGTGGACCTTTCAGCCATCGCCAAGGGCCATGCGGTCGACCGTGTAGCGGCCGTGCTGGAGGCGACCGGCCACACGGCCTACATGATAGAGGTCGGGGGAGAGCTCCGCGTCCGGGGCGCGCGCGCCGACGGGCAGCCGTGGCGGGTCGGCGTCGCCTGGCCGGAGAGCGGGCGGGACGACGTCGAGCGCGTCCTCGCCCTGCGCGATACGGCGCTCGCCACCTCGGGCGACTACCGGCGGTATTTCGAATTCGAGGGCAGGCGCTACGCGCACGAGATCGACCCGGCGACCGGGGAACCGGTCCACCACGCGCTGGCGTCCGTCACCGTGCTGCACGCCTCGGCGATGCTTGCGGACGCCTATGCGACCGGGCTTCTCGTGCTCGGCCCCGAACGTGGCCCCGCGCTCGCCCGCGCGCTCGGCCTCGCCGCGCTCTTCCTCGTCCGCGACGGCACCGGCCTGCGGGCGATCCGGACGGGAGATTTCCCCCGCGGCGACGGACCGCCGGCCGCTTCAGCCGGCGGCGCCGAGCACGAGCCTTACGACGAGGGTCACGACCGCGATGAAAATCACCGTGCCGACGAGGCCGGCGATGATGAACACGCGAGCGGAGCCGCCCTTGAAGTCGCGCTCCCGGTTGCGGTCGCTCTGTACGCCGAAAAAGGCCGCGAGTACGCTCTGCGCGACCTGTAGTAAGCTCATCGGCTTGCCGGTGTTCCTGGATTCGTGCTCCGTCACTGGTTCCCCGCGCGGTCTCGCGCATTCGGTGCAAGGAAAGAGCGTCATCCTGCCATCATGTTCGGACAACTCAAAGAAGACATCCGGAGCATCTTCGACCGCGACCCGGCGGCGCGGAACAGCTTCGAGATCATCACGACCTACCCGGGCGTGCATGCGCTGATCGTGCACCGCCTGGCGAACGCCCTGTGGCGGCACGGTTTCAAGTGGCCGGCCCGGATGCTCTCCCACCTCGGCCGCATGCTGACCGGCATCGAAATCCACCCGGGCGCGACCATCGGCCGGCGCTTCTTCATCGACCACGGCATGGGCGTCGTGATCGGCGAGACGGCCGAAATCGGCGACGACTGCACGCTCTACCACGGCGTCACGCTCGGCGGGACGACCTGGAACAAGGGCAAGCGCCACCCGACGCTCGGGCGCGGGGTCGTCATCGGCGCCGGTGCCAAGGTGCTCGGCCCGATCACCGTCGGAGAGAATGCCCGCATCGGCTCCAACGCGGTCGTCGTCAAGGACGTGCCGGACGGCGCGACGGTCGTCGGCATCCCCGGGCGGATCGCCGGCGCCAAGGCCGCAACCGCCGACCTCGCGCTGAACGAGGCACCTCCGGCCACGCCCCCCGACACCGGCACCCGCTTCGATGCCTATGGCCAGGCGCGCGACTTGAAGGACCCGCTGGTGCAGGCACTGGAGCAGGTGTCCAACCACGCGACCCGCCTCGAGCAGCAGGTCGCGGCGCTGGAAGCCGCACTCCGGCGCCACGGCATCGAACCCTAAGCCTGCGGCTCCATTCCGCGCGACAACGACCGGGGCCAGCATCAGCAGGCCCTGGCGAAGTGATGCATCGCGAAAATATTTCTTGACTGCTTTACTAGGTATCCCGGACAATTCCCGACAGAAGTTCTCGGTATTCCGCGAGCGGGGTAGCAGTATGCGATTGACGACCAAGGGCAGGTACGCCGTCACGGCGATGGTGGAACTGGCGCTGAACCAGGGCAAGGGACGGATTTCGCTGGCCGAAATCGCCGAGCGCCACGGCATCTCCCAGTCCTACCTGGAACAGCTGTTTGCCGCGCTGCGGCGTAAAGGCCTGGTGGACGGCACCCGGGGCCCCGGTGGCGGGTACCGGCTGGGCCGGCCACGCGCCGACATCTCGGTCGCGGACGTCATCGACGCCGTCGACGAATCGGTCGACGCGACCCGCTGCGGCGGCAAGCGCAACTGCCAGGGCGATCACGGCTGCATCACCCACGACCTGTGGGAGGAGCTCAGCGCCCAGATCCGGCTCTACCTGGCCAGCGTGAGCCTCGAAGCCGTGGTCGAAAAAGCGCGTGATTCCGGGAGCATACAGGTACTGCGGAAATGGCCCAGCGTGGCCGCCCAGACCGAAAGCACCGCGGCGTGAGTCCAGGAGGAAAGCGATGCCAGTGAGTTTGACCGAACGCGCCGCACAGCACGTGCAGCGCTTCCTGAACGGCCCCCAGGGGGGCAATGGACTGCGCGTCGGCGTCAAGCCGACCGGCTGCTCCGGTTATGCCTATGTCGTGCAGCCCGTGCGCGACGTGGGCGAGCACGACGTCGTCTTCGAGTCGCACGGCATCCAGGTGATCGTGGACACCGAGAGCCTGAAGTTCCTAGACGGCACGATCGTCGACTTCGCGCGCGAAGGCCTCAACGAAGGCTTCAAGTTCAACAATCCGAACGTGTCCGCCACCTGCGGGTGCGGCGAAAGCTTCAACGTCTGACCATGGCTACCTCGACTTCCGACGTCCAGTCCCTGATCGGCCAGAAATACGACGCCGGCTTCGTCACCGACATCGAGCAGGAACACCTGCCGCCCGGTCTCAGCGAGGACACCGTGCGCTTCCTGTCGGCGAAGAAGGGCGAACCCCAGTGGATGCTGGAGTGGCGCCTCAAGGCCTTCGAGCGCTGGCAGCAGATGCGGGAGCCGACCTGGGCCCACGTGCACTACCCGAAAATCGACTACCAGGCGATCTCGTATTACGCCGCGCCGAAGTCGAGCAAGGACCGTCCGCAGAGCCTCGACGAGGTCGACCCGAAGCTGATCGAGACCTACAACAAGCTCGGCATCCCGCTCGAGGAGCAGAAGATGCTGGCAGGTGTCGCCGTCGACGTCGTGTTCGACAGCGTGTCGGTGCACACCACGTTCAAGGAGAAGCTCGCCGCCGCCGGGGTCATCTTCTGCTCGTTCTCCGAAGCCGTGCGCGAGCATCCGGAGCTCGTCCGACGCTATCTCGGCTCCGTCGTGCCGCAAAGCGACAACTATTTCGCGGCGCTGAACTCGGCGGTGTTCTCCGACGGGTCTTTCGTCTACATCCCGAAGAACACGCGCTGCCCGATGGAGCTGTCGACCTACTTCCGGATGAACGCGATGAATACCGGGCAGTTCGAACGCACGCTGATCGTCGCCGACAGCGGCAGCTACGTCAGCTATCTCGAAGGCTGCACCGCGCCCCAGCGCGACGAGAACCAGCTGCACGCGGCGGTCGTCGAGCTGGTCGCGCTGGATGACGCCGAGATCAAGTACTCGACGGTCCAGAACTGGTACCCGGGCGACGAGGAAGGCCGTGGCGGCATCTACAACTTCGTGACCAAGCGCGGCGACTGCCGCGGGCGCAACTCCAAGATCTCGTGGACGCAGGTCGAGACCGGCTCGGCCATCACCTGGAAATACCCGAGCTGCGTGCTGAAAGGCGAGAACTCGGTCGGCGAGTTCTACTCGGTGGCGCTCGCGAACAATCGCCAGCAGGCCGACACCGGCACCAAGATGATCCACATCGGCCGCAACACGCGCAGCACCATCGTCTCCAAGGGCATCTCCGCCGGCCGCGGCCAGAACGCATATCGCGGTCTCGTGCGCATCGCGCGCAGCGCCGAGGGCGCGCGCAACTACACGCAGTGCGATTCACTGCTGATGGGCGACCAGTGCGGCGCGCACACCTTTCCGTACGTAGAGGTGAAGAACAGCTCGGCGAAAGTCGAGCACGAGGCTTCGACCTCGAAGATCAGCGAGGACCAGCTGTTCTACCTGCGCAGCCGCGGCATCAGCAACGAGGACGCGGTGAACCTCATCGTCAACGGTTTCTGCAAGCAGGTCTTCAAGGAGCTGCCGATGGAGTTCGCCGTGGAGGCCCAGAAGCTGCTGTCGATCAGCCTCGAAGGCGCGGTGGGCTGAGACCCGTCCGGGACACAACGATCCAACATCAAGAAAACAACATGCTCAAGATCGAAAACCTGCACGTCGAAGTCGAAGGCAAACCGATACTTCGCGGACTCAACCTCGAACTGCCGCAAGGCGAGGTGCACGCCATCATGGGCCCGAACGGCTCCGGCAAGAGCACGCTGGCGCACGTGATCGCCGGCAAGCCGGGCTACACGGTGACCCAGGGCAGCGTGACCTTCGACGGCAAGGACCTGCTCGCGCTCGAACCGGAGCAGCGCGCCGGCGAAGGCGTCTTCCTCGCCTTCCAGTATCCGCTCGAAATCCCCGGCGTGAACAACGTGTACATGCTGAAGGCGGCGCTGAACGGCATTCGCAAATACCGCGGCCTGCCGGAAATGGACGCCGTGCAGTTCCTGTCACTGGTCAAGGCGAAGACGCAGGTCGTCGGCCTGAAGGAGAGCCTGCTCAACCGTCCCGTGAACCAGGGCTTCTCCGGCGGCGAGAAGAAGCGCAACGAAGTCTTCCAGATGAGCGTGCTGGAACCGCGCCTCGCGGTGCTCGACGAAACCGACTCGGGGCTCGACATCGACGCGCTGCGCATCGTCGCCGAGGGCGTCAACCAGCTGCGCGCGCCGGAGCGTTCCTTCCTGGTCGTCACGCACTACCAGCGCCTGCTCGACTACATCGTGCCGGACGTCGTGCACGTGCTGGCGCACGGCCGGATCATCAAGTCCGGACCGCGCGAGCTCGCGCTCGAACTCGAGGAGCGCGGCTACGACTGGCTGACCAAGGCGGCGGTGGCCTGAGATGGCGCTGCTCGAAGCCCTCGCGCGGGACTTCCGCGCCGACACCGACGCGCTCGCGCCGCTGCGCGAGAAGGCGCTTGCGAGTGCCCGCCGCCGCGGACTGCCGACGCTGCGCGACGAGGACTGGAAATACACGGACCTCGCCAGACTGAGCCTGGCCGCGCCCGCGTCGGGCCCGGCGGCCGGCCTCACGCCCGCCGATCTCCCCTTCGCGGACGACTGCGCGTGGCGCATCGTGTTCGTCGACGGTGTCTATGCGCCGGCGCTGTCCTCCGTCGGCACGCCGCCCCCCGGCCTGCGCCTGCGCGCGCTGTCGACGGTGCGGCACGAGGAGCCGGCCCTGCTGCGCGACCTGTTCGAGCGCTGCGCCGCGGACGGGGCGCCGGTCTTCGATGCACTGAACGCCGCGCTGACCCGCGACGGCGCCCTGCTCGAGGTCGCGGCCGACACGAGCCTGCCGTCGGCCGTGCTCGTCGCGTTCGTGAATTCGGGCGCGCCAGTCCAGGCCCACAGCGCGCCGCAACTGCTGGTGCGCGTCGGTGAGCGCAGCCGGCTCGAGCTGCTGGAGCTGCACCACGGCCGGGACGGCGCGCGCAATTTCACCAATGCCCTGACCGACATCGACGCCGGCGCCGGCAGCCGGGTGCTGCATTACCGGGTCAACGACGAAGCGCCCGACGCGAACCACGTCGGCGCGGTCAGGGTGCGCGGCGGGCGCGACAGCCACGTCGCATCCTGTTCATTCGCCTTCGGAGGTCGTCTCACGCGCATGGACGTCTACGCGGCACTCGCGGCCGAGGGCGCCAGCGTCGCGCTGAACGGCCTGTTCGTTGCCGGCGCGGGCCAGCACATCGACCACCAGACCTTCATCGATCACCAGGCGCCGCACACGACCAGCGAGGAGCTCTACAAGGGCATCGCGGCCGAGGACGGGCGCGGGGTGTTCCGCGGCAAGGTGCTCGTGCGGGAAGGCGCGCAGAAGATCGCCGCGCAACAGGCCAGCCACAACCTGCTGCTGTCGCAGGCCGCCGAAATCGACACCAAGCCGGAACTCGAAATCTACGCCGACGACGTGTCCTGCGCGCACGGCGCGACCGTCGGGCAGATCGACGACGCGGCGATGTTCTACCTCCAGTCGCGCGGCATCGCGGCCGCGGACGCGAAGGCCCTGCTCGTGTTCGGTTTCGCGCAACAGGTCGTCGAGCAGGTCGAGTTCCCTGCGCTGCGAGCCTGGCTGACGAAGCTGCTCGCTGGACGTGCCGACGTGCCGCTGCCGACCCTGCTGGACGCAACACCATGAATGCCACCGCTCCAAAGTCCCAGGCTCCGGCTTTCGACGTCGCGCGGGTCCGCGCGGACTTCCCGATCCTGTCGACGCAGGTCCACGGCAAGCCGCTGGTCTACCTCGACAACGCGGCGACGACCCAGAAGCCGCGGCGGGTCATCGAGGCCATCAGCCGGTATTACGAGACGACCAACGCGAACGTGCACCGCGGCGTGCACACGCTGAGCCAGCGTGCGACCGACGAGTTCGAGGCCGCGCGGGAAGCCGTGCGGGCCTTCCTGAACGCGGCCGACAGCCGCGAGATCGTCTTCACGCGCGGCACGACCGAAGGCGTCAACCTCGTCGCGCAGAGCTATGCGCGCGAATTCCTGGCCGCCGGCGACGAAATCCTGATCGGCGCCGCCGAGCACCACGCCAACATCGTGCCGTGGCAGATGCTGGCGCGGCAGCGCGGCACCGTGCTCAAGGTCGTGCCGATCAACGAGGCGGGCGAACTCGACATGACGGCCTTCGAGCGCCTGCTGAACCCGCGGACGAAGCTGGTGGCGATCGGCCACGTGTCGAATGCGCTGGGCAGCGTGAACCCGGTGGCGCGCATCGTCGAGCTGGCGCACGCGGCCGGCGCGAAGGTGCTCGTCGACGGGGCGCAGTCCGTCGCCCACGGCGCGGTGGACGTCCGCGCGCTCGACTGCGACTTCTATGCCTTCTCGGGCCACAAGCTCTTCGCCCCGACCGGCATCGGCGCGCTGTACGCAAAGGCCGAGCTGCTCGAGGCAATGCCGCCCTACCAGGGCGGCGGCGACATGATCAAGACCGTGAGCTTCGAGCACACCGAATTCAACGACATTCCGTACAAGTTCGAAGCCGGCACCCCGCACATCGCGGGCGCGGTCGGGCTCAAGGCCGCGCTGGATTACCTGGGGGAGCTCGATTTCGCGGGCGCCGTCGCGCACGAGCATTCCATGCTCGAAGCGGCGACCGCGCGGGCGGCCGACTTCCCGGGGCTGCGCATCATCGGCACCGCGCGGGACAAGGCGGCGGTGCTGTCCTTCATCATCGACGGGCTGCATCCGCAGGACATCGGCGTGCTGCTCGACAGCCAGGGCGTGGCGATCCGTACCGGCCACCACTGCGCGATGCCGGTGATGCAGTACTATGGCATCCCCGGCACGGCCCGCGCGTCTTTCGCGTTCTACAACACGCTCGAGGACGTCGACCGCTTCTTCACCGCCCTGGCCAGGGCTCGCGACATCCTCAGCTGAACCCGGAAACCGGAGAGACCATGAACGCCTCGCTCGACGTCCGTACCCCCATCGTCCTCGCACGGGACTGTCCCGCGGTGCTGATCCCCGAAGGCTCGGCCGTGACGCTCAAGGCCGGTACCGAGGTCTACGTGACGCAGGCCCTCGGCGGCTCCGTGACCGTCAACGTGCAGGGCAACCTGGCCCGGATCGCGGCCGAGCACGTCGACGCGCTGGGCATGGAGAAGAGCAGCGGCCTGCACGCCGGGCAGGGCGCGCAGACGGCCTCGGGCCAGGTCGACGAGGGCCTGATCTGGGATCAGCTGCGGACCTGCTACGACCCCGAAATCCCGATCAACATCGTCGAACTTGGCCTCATCTACCGCTGCGAGGTAGTGCCGCTGATGGGCGGGAACCGGGTCGAGATCGACATGACGTTGACCGCCCCGGGCTGCGGCATGGGCCCGATCCTCGTCGACGACGTGCGCGGCAAGGTCAGCGAGGTGCCGAACGTCACCGAGGTCACGGTCGAACTGACCTTCGACCCGCCCTGGAATTCGGACATGATGTCCGAAGCCGCCCGCCTCCAGACCGGCCTGTACTGAGCCCTCGACCGCGCCTCCCGGGGCGCGGGGCACCCCGGCGACTTTTTTTGCCGTGCGTTCCTGCACGGCAACCAATATAATACCCGCCGCTTTTTCAATGCCTTAAGTAAACTCCCAGGAGACCTCCCGGTCATGGCCATCGAACGCACCATTTCCATCGTCAAGCCGAGCGCCGTCAAGGACAACCACATCGGTGGCATCCTCGCCAAACTCGAGGCCGCAGGCTTGCGCATCATCGCCGCCAAAATGATGAAGCTGTCGCCCGAACAGGCCGGCCGCTTCTACGCCGTCCATCGCGAGCGCCCCTTCTTCCAGGAACTCGTCGACTTCATGACCTCGGGCCCGATCATGGTCCAGGTGCTCGAGGGCGAGAACGCGATCCTCAAGAACCGTGAAGTGATGGGCGCCACCGACCCGAAGAAGGCCGCCCCGGGCACGATCCGCGCCGAATTCGGCAAGGACATCTCCGAGAACGCGGTCCACGGTTCCGACGCACCGGAGACGGCGCGCGAGGAAATCGCGTTCTTCTTCGCGGAAAGCGAACTGCAGCCGCGCTGAGGTCAGCGATGGAAACGCCGCGCCTGAACCTGCTCGACTACGACAGCGAGGCGCTGGCCGCGCTGCTGACCGGGCATGGCGAGCGCGGCTACCGCGCGACCCAGTTCATCAAGTGGGTGCACCAGCAGGGTGTGCTCGACCTCTCGCTGATGACGAACTTCGGGCAGGCGCTGCGCGACCGGCTGACGGCGCTGGGCGACATCCGCCTGCCCGAGGTCATCAGCGTCCACGAATCCGCCGACGGTACGCTCAAGTGGCTGCTGCGCGTCGGCAATGGCGCCGCCATCGAGACCGTCTTCATCCCGGAGATGGACCGCGGCACCCTGTGCGTGTCCTCGCAGGTCGGCTGCGCGCTGAACTGCAGTTTCTGCGCGACCGCGAAGCAGGGTTTCAGCCGCAACCTCAGCACCGGCGAGATCATCGGGCAGGTATGGATCGCGGCCCGCCACCTCGGCCAGCACCCCAAGACCCGGCGTGCCATCACCAACGTGGTGATGATGGGCATGGGCGAGCCCCTGCTCAATTTCGAGAACGTCGTGCCCGCGATGCGGCTGATGCTCGACGACAATGCCTACAACCTCGGCCGCAAGCGGGTTACGCTCAGCACCGCCGGCCACGTCCCGGGTATCGACCGCCTGCGCGAAGTCCTGCCCGTCAGCCTCGCCGTTTCGCTGCACGCGCCGAACGACGCGCTGCGCGACGAACTGGTGCCGATCAACCGCACCTACCCGATTGCCGAGCTGCTGGCCGCCTGCCGGCGCTACGTCGCGGACAACCCGCACGAGCACATCACCTTCGAATACGTCATGCTCGACGGCGTCAACGACTCGCTCGCGCACGCGAAGGAGCTCGTGAAGATTCTGCGCGGCGTGCCGGCCAAGATGAACCTGATCCCGTACAATCCGGTGGTGGGTGCGGATTATCGCCGTTCGAAGCCGGAAGCAATCGACGCCTTCCGCAAGGAACTGTCGAAGGCCGGCCTGTTGACGATCACGCGCAAGACGCGCGGCGAGGACATCGACGCGGCCTGCGGACAGCTGGTGGGCCAGGTGAACGCGCGCAGCGCGCGGGCCCGCCGCCGGCAAGAGGAATTGAGAGCCTGACATGTCGAGTGCCTGCCGTCCTCATCGAGGGCTCACCCCGCTGGTCGTGACGCTCGCAGCCCTGCTCCTGGCGGGCTGCCAGTCCACGCCGGCGGAGAAGAGCGCGAGCGGGCCGGACGACAAGGAAAAGGTCGCGGCGCTGAACACCCAGCTCGGAATCGAGTACATGAAGGACGGCGACAACGAACTCGCGCTGAAGAAGCTCGAGAAAGCCGTCGAAATCGACCCGACCTACGCCGATGCCCACAATGCGCTGGGCCTGCTGCGCAACCGCCTCGGCCAGTACGACGAGGCCGAGACCGCCTTCAAGGCGGCGCTGCGCCACGCGCCCGGCAACTCGTTCGCGCTGAACAACTACGGCCAGTTCCTGTGCCAGCAGCAGCGCTTCGAAGAAGGCCAGGCCAAGTTCATCGAAGCGGTCAAGAACCCCCTGTACCGCACGCCCGAGGTCGCACTGTCCAACGCCGGCCTCTGCGCGCTGCAGGCCGGGGACACCGCCAAGGCGGAGGAGCATTTCCGGGCGGCGCTCGAAAAGAACCCCGCGCTCCCGATCGCGCTGCTGCAGATGTCGCAGATCAGCTACGACCGCGGCGAGCTCGCCGAGGCCCGGCGCTACCTGGCGCGCTTCCAGGCGGCGGCGCCGCAGGTCCCCCGCTCGCTGGCGCTCGGCATCCGCATCGAGAATGCACTGGGCAACCGGGACCAGGCGGCGAGCTACGAAGTGGCGCTCCGCAACAAGTTTCCGGATTCGCGCGAAACCGGCCAGCTGCTGCGCGGTGAGCTGAAGTAGTGCAGCAAGCGGCCGTGGATAACCAGCCCAGCGCGGTGCGCATGGCCAAGGGTCCGGGCGCGCTGTTGCGCGAGGCCCGCGAGGCCGCCGGGATGACGCCCGAGGCGCTGGCCCAGCGCCTGCGCCTGGAGCCCAGGGTCATCGAGGCGCTGGAGGCCGAAGCCTACGAGCGCCTGCCCGGGCCGGCCTTCACCAAGGGCTATCTGCGCTCGCTCGCAAAGGAACTGGGCATCGACCCGGCCCCGCTGCTCGCGCAGTACACCGCGCAGTCGAACGAGGCCGAGCCGACGCTCGCGGATTTCGAGTCACGCCCGCCAGCCCAGATCACGAGCGCGAATGCACGCATCAAGCTCGTCAGCTATGCGCTGGGTGCGGTCGTGCTGATTCTCCTCGCCATCTGGTGGCAGCGACACTACGCCAGCAAGGTCGCGCCGCCCGCCGCCGGCGATCCGGCCCTGGCCGCGGAAACGGCGCCGCCGCCCGAGCCGTCGATCCCGCTGCCCTACACGTACACGATCGTCGAGCACGCCGGCGCGCCCCTCGCACAGCCCGAAACCTGGCGCCGCCAGACCGACGGCTCGATGCCGCCGCCGGAAGAGGAAGTCCTGCCCGCGCTGGCGGCACCCGCCGCCGTCGCCCCGGCGGCGACGACACCGCAGGCCGGGACGGCTCCGGCCGCCACGGCGAATGCGGCACCCGCCGACACCGCACAGGCGCCGACGCCGCCGGCCGCGCCGGTGACGGGCGACCTGATCCTCGCGGCGGAGCGTGACTCCTGGATCGAGATCACCGATCTGAATCGCTCGCGCCTTTACTTCGGCCTCATCAAGGGTGGCGAACGCATCGGCGTGAGCGGCAAGCCCCCCTACGATCTCGTGATTGGCAACGCGCCGGCGGTGACCGTGACCTTCCGCGGCGCGGCAGTGGACGTCAGGCGCCATGCCATCAACGGCGTCGCCCGCATGGCCGTCGGCGACGTGCAGTAGCACGCGCCCGGGCCGCCCGACCAACCAGGACCTGAACCGGAGCGAGTGGTGAAGCAGGAACTCCGCGCAATCCGCGGCATGAACGATGTTGCGCCCCCGGCCAGCGCGCGCTGGCAACGGCTTGAACAGCGGGTTGCCCGCGTTCTCGCCGCCTATGGCTACCAGCAGATCAGGCTGCCGATCGTCGAGTCGACGGGCGTGTTCGAACGCTCCATCGGCGACACCACCGACATCGTGCAGAAGGAGATGTACACCTTCGCCGACCGCAACGGCGACAGCCTGACGCTGCGCCCGGAAGGCACCGCGGGCTGCGTGCGGGCCGTGCTCGAGCACGGGCTGCTGAACGTCCAGCCGCAGCTTCGGCTGTGGTACGCGGGTCCGATGTTCCGCCACGAGCGACCGCAGAAGGGCCGCTACCGGCAGTTCCACCAGATCGGGGTCGAGGCCTACGGCATGGCCGGACCCGACATCGACGCTGAAGTGATCCTGATGACCGCCCGCCTGTGGCGGGAACTGGGCCTCGGGAACCTGCGCCTCGAGGTGAACACGCTCGGCGTGCCCGCCGAGCGCGAGCGCTACCGCGCGGCGCTGAGCGCCTACTTCGCGTCCCACGAGGACCAGCTCGACGAGGAGAGTCGCCTGCGCCTGACGCGCAACCCGCTGCGCATCCTCGACTCGAAGAACCCGGCGCTGCGCGAGTTGATCGCCGGCGCGCCGCGCCTCGTCGAGTACCTGGGGCCCGAGTCGCGGGCGCACTTCGACGCCGTCTGCGCGACGCTGCACGCCGCCGGCGTCGACTTCGTCGTCAACCAGCTGCTCGTGCGCGGCCTCGACTACTACGGCAAGACGGTCTTCGAGTGGATCACGAACGAGCTGGGCGCGCAGGGCACCGTATGCGCGGGCGGCCGCTACGACGGGCTGGTCGAGCTGATGGGCGGCAAGCCGACGCCGGCGGTCGGCTTCGCGATGGGCATCGAGCGCCTGATCGAAATCCTGGCCCAGCATGAGCAGACCGTGGAAACCGACGCCGAGATCTGCGTCGTCGGCGGCTCGGAAGCGGAGATGCCGGCGGCGCTGCTGCTGGCCGAGCAGCTGCGCAACGACTTCCCTGCCGCGCGCACGATCTGCGTCTGTGGCGGGGGCAGCATGAAGTCGCTGATGAAGCGGGCCGATCGCACGGGTGCGAAGGTGGCGCTGATCATCGGCGGCGACGAACTCGTGTCCGGCACCGTGACCGTGAAGCCGCTGCGCGGCCAGGGCGAACAGCAGCGGCTCGGGCGCGGTGCCCTCAACGCCGCGCTGACGGCGGTACTGGACGCACCCGTCGCGGACACCGCGGGCGCCTGACCGGGCGGCGCGCATCGGCACGCTATAATCGTCGGCTGCGCGCCACCGGCCCCTCCAGGGCCGCGGGTCCGGGCCTTAAGTCGAGGAGAACATCAGGGTGGAAGGCTACACGTCGGAACGCGAACAGGTCGAGGCCATCAAGAAATGGTGGCAGGACAACGGCAAGGCGATTGTCCTCGGGCTCGTCGTGGGCCTCGGCGGCCTCGGCGCCTGGCGCTACTGGAACGACATGCAGGACGCGCGCGCGGAAAACGCGTCCGTGAATTACGAGCAGTTCCTGAACCTGACGGCGCAGGGCGCCGGCAAGGAAGCACGGGAAGCGGGCCAGGCCATCCTCGACACCTACCCGAAAACGACCTACGCACGCCTGACGGCGCTGCTGCTCGCCAAGCTCGAGGTCGACGACGGCAAGCTGGACGAGGCGAAGAAGCGCCTGCAGTGGGTCATCGACAACGCGGGCGGCCCGGAGATGGTCGCGCTCGCGAAATCGCGGATGGCCCAGATCATCCTTGCCGAGGGCAATGCCGAGGCGGCGCTCCAGGCCTTCGAGCAGATCGACCCGGCCCGCGCCACGCAGTTTGCCGAGGTCAAGGGCGACATCCTGGCGGCGCTGGGCAAGAAGCGGGAAGCGGCCGACGCCTATGCCGAGGCGAAGTCCCTGCTCGCCTCCAGTGGAGCCGACCCGCGGATACTCGAACTGAAAGTCGAGAGCCTCGGCCTCGACTCCGCGGACAAGTAAACCATGACAGCACGCACGCTCCCGACCCTGCTCCTCCTGGCTTCCGCCACGCTCGCCGCCGGCTGCGCCGAGCAGCTGTCGTCGATGAAGGATACCGCCACCGGCTGGTTCGGCGACGAGGAACAGAAAGCGCAGGAAAAGGCCGAGGAAAAGCGCCTCGCGCCGGCCGAGCTCGACAAGGAGTTCAAGCCGAAGATCGCGGTCAAGAAGCTGTGGGACGGCCGCTTCGGCAAGGGCTCGCAGGAGCTTTACCTGAAACTGCTGCCGGCGGCCTACGAAAACCACGTCTTCACCGCCGACCGCGACGGCCGCGTGATGGCCATCGACGGCAGCACCGGCAAGGTCGTGTGGGAAGAGCGCGACAAGAAGCGCCGGATCTCCGGCGGCCCCGGCGTCGGCGAAGGCAAGGTCTACGTCGGGACGTCAGAAGCGCAGGTGCTCGCGCGTGACGCGGCGACCGGCAAGAAGGTCTGGGTCGCCGACGTCTCGAGCGAGGTGCTCGCCCCGCCGCGCGCCGCCAACGGCATCGTCGCGGTGCGCACCGGCGACGGCAAGCTCTACGCCCTGAACGCGGAAACCGGCGTCGAGAAGTGGGTCTTCGACCGCACCATCCCGACGCTGACGCTGCGCGGCACCGCCCCGGCCGTCATCCACGACGACATGATCCTCGCCGGCTTCGACAACGGCCGGCTGAGCGCGCTCTCCCTCGACTCGGGCCTCGAGCTGTGGGAAACCCGGCTCGCCGAACCGTCCGGCCGCAGCGAGCTGGAGCGCCTGGTCGACATCGACGCCGAGCCGGTCATTCGCGACGGCACGGCCTACATCGACAGCTTCCAGGGCCGCGTCGCCGCGGTGTCGCTCAGCGACGGCAGCCTCGAGTGGACCCGCGACATCTCCTCCTATGTCGACGTCGCCGTCGACGAGGACAACGTCTACGTCGCCGACGAACGCGGTTACGTGTGGGCGCTCGCCCGCAGCGACGGCGCGTCGGTGTGGCAGCAGCGTGCGTTCAAGAACAGGGCTCTGACCGGTCCGCTACGCTATCGCGGCTACGTGGTCGTCGGCGATTTCGAGGGCTACCTGCACTGGCTCGACGCCGGCACCGGCGAAGTCGTCGCCCGCGAGCGGGTCGGCAAGGAGCGCATCATCGCCACCCCGATCGACATCGGGGGCGCAGTCGCCGGCTACGGCTCGGACGGCAAGATGGCGGCGTTCAGCGCCGACTGAGGTCCGGCACCCGCCAGGGTGCCGCAGCAGCCCATCCGCGCCTACACTTGCCCATGACCATCGAACTCCGACAGCAGCTCCGGCCAGCGATCGCCATCATCGGGCGCCCGAACGTCGGCAAGTCCACGCTGTTCAACCGCATCACCCGCACCCGCGACGCGCTCGTCGCCGACGTGCCGGGCGTCACCCGCGACGTCAAGCTCGGCATCGGCCGCATCGGCCGGGCGGCGTACCTCGTCGTCGATACCGGTGGCATCGCGACCGACCAGGGCGAACTCGCGGATCTCGTGAGCCGCCAGGCGCTGCAGGCGCTCGACGAATGCGCGGCCGGGGTGTTCGTCGTCGACGCGCGCGAGGGCCTGACTTCCACCGACGAGGAGCTCGCCCGCCAGCTGCGTCGCAGCGGCAAGCCGATCCACCTCGCCGTCAACAAGGCCGAGAGCGCGAATCCGGACCTGCTGCGCGCGGAGTACTCGCGGCTGGGCCTCGGCAATCCGATTCCGATCTCCGCGGCCCATGGCCTCGGTGTCGACGAGCTCATCGCCACCGTCACCACCGGCTGGCTGCGAGTCGACGAGATCGAGCAGGACGACCCGGAAAGCGGCATCCGTGTCGCGATCGTCGGCCGACCGAACGTCGGCAAATCGACGCTCGTCAACCGCATGCTCGGCGAGGAACGGATGATCACCGCCGATCTGCCGGGCACGACACATGACAGCGTCGCGGTGCCGCTGGAACGTCACGGCCATCGCTACACGCTGATCGACACCGCCGGCATCCGGCGCAAGAGCCGCGTCACCGACGTCGTCGAGAAATTCAGCGCGGTGAAGACCCTGCAGTCAATCGACGTCGCGCAGGTCGTGGTCGTCGTGCTCGACGCGCGCGACGCGCTGACCGAGCAGGATCTGACGGTGCTGGGCGGTGTGCTGAACGTCGGTCGCTCGCTGGTGATCGCGGTCAACAAGTGGGACGGCATGACGCCCGACGCGCGCGAGGAGGTGAAGCGCCAGCTCGACCGTCGGCTGCAGTTCGTCGATTTCGCGGAAACACGCTTCATCTCCGCCCTGCACGGCACCGGCGTCGGCGAGCTGTTCGGCGCGATCGACGCGGCGCACGCGTCGGCCTACGTCGACGTGCAGACCAGCGAGCTGACGGAGCTGCTGTACCGCGCCGTAGAGCAGCACAACCCGCCGCTGGTGAACGGCCGCCGCATCAAGCTGCGTTACGCGCACATGGGCGGCAAGAACCCCCCGCTCGTCGTGATCCACGGCAACCAGACCGACGCGGTGCCGGACACCTACAGGCGCTACCTGTCGAGCTTCTTTCGCCGCGTGCTGAAGCTGACGGGTACGCCGGTGAAGATCGAGTTCAAGCAGGGCGAGAATCCGTTCAAGGGCAACCGCAACCCGCTGACCAAGCGCCAGGTCAAGAAACGCCAGCGCCTGCGCGAGCACATCAAGAAGCGCGGCGGCTAGCGTCCGCCGCCCCCCGCGCGCCGCTCAGGCGCGACGAAACCCGAGCTCATGGTCCATGATCGGCAGGCGCCGGATGCGCGGGCCGCCGGCCGCATGCACGGCCACCACCAGCGCCGCGGTCACCGTCGGCACGCCCTCCTCGCCCACGCCCGTCGGCTCCCCCGTCGAGGGCAGGATGTGGACTTCGATCGCCGGCGCGTCCGCCAGCCTCAGCAGGGGATAGCTGTCGAAATTGCCCTGCTCGACCCGTCCGTCCTTCAACGTGATCTTGCTGAACAGCGCGTTCGAGATGCCGAAGTTGATCGCGCCCTGGATTTGCGCTTCGACATTCTGCGGGTTGACGGCGAGCCCGCAGTCGACGACGGCTACCACGCGCAACACCTTCAGGCCGCCCTTGCCGTCGAGCGACACATCGACCGCCATCGCCGTGCACGAGGAACGATAGCCGGGCACGTAGCTCATGTCCGTGGTCGCGATGCCCCGTCCAAGGCCCTGCCTGCTGTGGAAGCCACCGCCCGCGCGCCGCGCCACCTCCTCCAGCACGCGGCGATGCCGGCGCACGCGCGCCACGGCGTCCGCATGGTCCGCGCGTTGCGGGTCGAGCAGTTTCTCGTCGAGCAGGGAGCGCTGGAATTCGTAGGCCGACAGGCCTGCCGCTTCGGCCATCTCGCTCAGGAAACCGACGTTCATCCAGAGGTTCTGGGTGTGCGCGACGCCACGCATCCAACCGAACGGTGGCGGCGTTTCGACGGTGCTGTAGGCGACGTGGACGTTGGGGATCGCGAACGGGACGCGCCCCACGCCATAGGGCTGGAACGGTGACCGGCCGAACACCGCGTGGCTCTTCCACGCGGTCGGACGTCCGTCGGCATCGAGCGCGCCGGTGAATCTCGTCAGGGCGACCGGCGGGTAGTAGCCGCGCCGGGTGGTCTCCTCGCGCGACCAGATCAGCTTCACCGGCGTGCCCGCCATCGCCTTCGCCACCTGCACGGCCTGGCTGACGTAGTCCTGCGACAGGCGCCGCCCGAAGCCGCCCCCGGCGTAAGTCAGGTGGAACCTGACGTCCTTCAGCGCGACCTGCGCGGCATACGCGGCGATCCGCTGCGCCTCGTCCGCGTACTGGGTCGGCGCCCAGACCTCCACCCCGTCGGCATCGACTCGCGCCGTGCAGTTCATGGGCTCCATCGGCGCGTGCTCGACGAAGGGATAGTGGTAGTCGGCCTCGAGGGTCCGCGCGGCGGACTTCAGCGCCGCCTCCACATCGCCTTCGCTGCGTACCGTGCGGCCCGGCCGCCGCACGGCCTCTTCGAGTTGGAGGGCAATCGCAGCCGAATCAACGCCGGCGTTCGGCCCTTCGTCCCACTCGATCGGCAAGGCGTCGAGCGCACGCTGCGCCGTCCACCAGCTGTCGGCAACGACGGCAACCGCATCGTCCATTCCCCAGTCGATGATGTCCCACAGCGTCGGCGGCACCGTGTAGCCGCTCGGGCCCGCCTTGATCGCGACGACCTTCAGGACTCCCGCAATGGAATTGATCGCGGTCTCGTCATAGGTGCGCAGCCGCCCGCCGAAGACCGGGCTCTGCCGGACCGCCGCGTAGACCATGCCGGGCAGCGTCACGTCGATGCCGAAGGTCGCCGTGCCGGTCGACTTCGCGCGCGCGTCCAGGCGGCCGAGGGGCTTGCCGATGAGGGTCCAGGACGCCTGCGACTTCAGCATCACCTTGTCCGGAGCGGGCACCGGGAGTTGCGCGGCAGCGGCAGCGATCTCGCCGAAACCGACGGCCGCGGCACCGGACACGGCCACGATCTGGTTGCCCGACACCGTCAGCTGCTCGACGGGCAGGCCGAGTTTGATGGCGGCCGCCTGCAGGAGCATCGCGCGGATCTGCGCGCCGGCGATGCGCATCGGCTCGAACAGCTGGTCGACTCCCCAGCTGTTCAGCGTGGCGGTGTGCACGTAGACGTTGTTGCGGGTGCGGTTGATCTGCGGATCGAAGAACTCGGTTTCGAAACGGGGCCATTCGAGCCCCAGTTCCTCCGCGATCACCTGGGCCAGGGCCGTCTCGACGCCCTGGCCTAGCTCGGACTGGGGGATGCGCAACCGGACCTTGCCGTCCGGCGCGATGACGACCCAGGAGGTGAGTTCGATCGCCTCGCGCGCGCCGGCCGGCGCGGCCCCGGCGCCGCGCGGCAGGACGAACACCGGGATTCCGAAGCTCGCGACACCCGCGACCGAGACCAGGGCGCGCAGGGCGCCGCGGCGCGTGGCCGGCAGCCCGCTCATGCCTGCGCCGCCTGCGCGATGGCCTTGCGGATTCGCTCGTAGGTCCCGCAACGGCAGAGGTTGGCGATCGACTGCGCGATGTCCTCGGCCGTGGGTCGCTCCACCCGTTTCAGCAGGGCCGCCGCGGCCATGATCATGCCCGACTGGCAGTAGCCGCACTGCGGAACGTTCAGGTCGACCCATGCGTCCTGCAACGGATGCCGGCCGTCCGGGCTCAGGCCTTCAATCGTGGTCACCTCGGCGCCCGCCACGGACGCCAGCGTCACCTGGCAGGACCACACGGGCGCCCCGTCCAGATGCACCGTGCATGCGCCGCATTGGGCCGCACCGCAGCCGAACTTGGTGCCCGTCAGCCCCAGCCTTTCGCGCAACACCCACAGCAGGGGCATGTCAGGCGCAGCCTCCACGCTCACCGGTTTGCCGTTGACGACGAATTCGACGCTCATATGCAAGCTCCCGTTGGTTCGCAGCCTGGTCGTCGCCCGCCCCCGCCGAGGCTCACGCGCCCGCTTCCAGGCAGGCCTCGACGACAACCCCTTCGCGCACGACCGCGACGTCGTCCAGCATGACCGTGCACGCGCGCAGCGGCACGTCGATGTGGCAGGCCGTGGTGCGTGTGCCGCCGACCTCGACGTTGGGGCCGAGGGAGAAGAGGAAATTCCCGGCGAACGCGCGCGCGTCCATGGCGATCGTCTGCTCGCGATCGTAGAGGCTCAGCGTGGACCACTTGGCGCGATCCTGCAGGCCCCAGCCGACGTGCGACAGCGCATAGCCCTCGAGATCGTCGAAGCTCGCCATGTACTCACTCAGCAGCTCGGCCTCCAGCCCCCCTGAAATGCCGGTGCAGTAGCCGTCACGGATCTCGAGGGTGACCGGATCCACGGCATAGCGCTTCAGCGGCAGGATGATGTCGCCGCGATCGATGACGATCCTGCCGTTGGAATGGCCCTCGTTCGGCCAGGTGAGAATGAAGCCGCTCGGCCAGTGGTCCCAGCGACCTGGCTCGTCCGCGTAACCGTATTCCTGGACAGCCGGGTATTGTCCAAGGTCGAAGCTGACGTCCGTGCCTGCCGCCGAGGTCACCCGCATCTCGGTGCTGGATTCGATCAGCCGGGCCGCTGCGCCCACGCGGCGCTTGTCGTCGACGGTGGGCACGAGCCTGACAAGGATTTCCGGTGGCTCGACCGCAAGCAGGATCCGCGTGCCCGACTCCAGGATTTGCTGCTGCTCGGGCGAGAAGAGGAGCAGCATCAGGTCCAGCACCAGGTCGCTGGCGAGACAGGCCGCCATCGCCGCCGGGTTTCCCGTCAGCGGGGTCGTTCCCAGGTACGCGAGCGGGTCGCGGCTCAGCGATTTTTCGGCGTTCATCGGCTGGAGTTCGACCCGCGTGACGATGGCGCCCATGCCTTGCACGGCCGAGGTCGCTGCGGCCAGGGTCTGCGGATTGGTGTTGCGGTCGGTGAGGATCGTGACCGCGTTGCCCGCCTGCACCCTGCAGAGGCCGAGCACGGTCGTCCACGCCCGGTAAAGATCGTGTTCACTGACCGGCATCTGTGTTCTCCTGTGATGGTGTGGCGCACCGCGGCGCCGGCCGCGCGGCGCGGATGAAGCGCCTGGCTGCGGCGAGGAAGCCAGGCAGGTTGTCCCACGGAATCATGTGGCCCGCGTGCGCGATGCGCGTGAATTCGATGCCCGGGCACAGCGACCGGATTTCCGCGACGTCTACATCCTCGATCACCCCGCCGCGTTCCGCCCCCATCAGCAGAGCGGGAACGGCCAGTCGGGCGAAGTCGCGGTGGATGTCGTCTTCATGGAAACCGCGGAAGGACGTGAGGACCGCGGTTTCGTCGCAGGTGCGGAGCCACTCCGCGCGCAGACGGATCTCGCTGTCGGTCCAGGTCGGCACGAACGGCCGCAACTCGTCCACGCTCGCACCCCTGCGGGCGAGCGCCATCGAGTCGACATACCACTCGAGCGGCGTCGGGTAGGGCCTGCGTCCGGGGCCCGACACCGGCGGGTCGACCAGCACGAGGCGTTCGAAGCGTCCCGCATGGACGGCGCGCAGCAGGTGCCGCGCGCCCATCGAATGGCCAAGCCCCGTCACTTCGCGCAGGTCGAGGACGTCGACCAGGGCGTTCAGGTCCGCGGCACAGGCATCGAGGCGGTAGTCGAGATCGGGCCCGCTCGCGGAGAGCCCTCGACCCCGTACGTCGACGACGTAGACGTCGTGCTCGGCGGCCAGCGCGTCGGCGACGAAGCCCCAGGTCGGCGCAGGACTCGTGATGCCCGGCACGAGCAGGATCGGCGAACCCCGGCCACCGTAGCGCAGGAAGTGCTGCCGTATGCCGTTGGCGTGGACATTCGCGCCGTACAGGAAATTGCTCATCGTCGATTCCTTCGCGCAGATCCCGGACGGAGGTTCATGCCGGCGCCCGGCCGCGTCACTCTTCGAAATGCCCTGGCCGACGGCGGCTCAGCGCACTTCGTAGTCCGCCAGGTTCAGTTCGTGCGTCCGCCACCAGATTTCATAGGATGAAAACGGGAAGTTCTGGGTGACCCGACCTTTGGCGTTCTTGTACCAGCTCGTGCACGAGGAGAAACCCCAGGTGCGCAGCGCATTCGCCTCGTCGATGCGCGCCGAATAGTCGTCGTAGACCTCACGCTTCACGCTCAGCGCGCGGCTCCCCGTGGCCAGCATCTGCCGGATCGCGCTGAGCACGTACTTGACCGAGAACTCCGTCCAGAGAATGGCGCTGCCCCCGTGCACCACCTGGTTGGTGTTGGGTCCGTACAGCACGTACAGGTTCGGGAAGCCGGGCACGGTCATGCCGAGATAGGCACGCGGGTCGCCGTCCCATGCCGCATGCAGATCGACTCCGCCCTCGCCGGTGACCGTCATCGGCATCAGGAACTTCGAGGCCTGGAAACCCGTGGCGTAGACGAGCACGTCGCAGTCCACGCGGCTGCCGTCGGCGAAGACGACGCCGTCGGCGTCGATCGCGCTGATGCGGCGGGTGTCCAGGGACACGTTGTCCTTCTTCAGGGTCGCAATCCAGGTCCCGTTGTCACGGATGATGCGCTTGGCGCCGACCGGCGTCGTCGGAATCACGAAGTCGCGGAGATCGGGCCGGTCCTCGAGCTGCTCTTCCATCCAGGCGGTGATGGCGGCGCGCGCCGCGTCGTTAGCCGCCGACACAGCGCGCTCCGTCGGCGGGTAGCCGGGGTCGACCGTCACCCCGTCGAGCATGCCGTAGGCGCCGGGCAGCGTCAGCGTGGCCCGATACCACATCGCGTAGGCGGGCACGTGGGCGAACACCCATTTGTGCCCGTCGCTGACCTTCTCGTGGAGCAGCGGGGTCGGCAGCAACCAGGTCGCCGTCCGCGCGAGTACCGTGACCTGCGCGGCAACCCGGGCGAGTTGCGGCACGATTTGCGCGGCGCTCGCGCCGGTGCCGATCACCGCAACCCGTTTCCCGGCGAGGTCCACGTCGTGCCGCCATTGCGCGGAATGGAAACTCGGCTTGCGGAAGGTGTCGATGCCCTTGATGTCCGGCCACGCGGGCCGGTTGAGCTGGCCCACCGCGCTGACGAGGATCGCGCAATCGAGTGCGTGCGTCGCGCCGGCCTTGATGTACTCGAGCCGCCAGGAGGCCGCCTCCGCATCCCAGGTGCAGCACGTGACTTCGGCCTCGAGCTCGATGTGCTCGTAAAGGCCGGCATCGGCGGCAACCCGCGCGAAGTACTGCTGGACGTCGGCCGCATGACCGTAATAGTCGTCCCAGATGTGGCGAGCGAAGGCGTAGCTGTAGAAAAAGCTGTTGCAGTCGACGCGGCAGCCCGGATAGCGGTTCTCGTACCAGGTACCGCCCACGTCCGGATTCTTCTCGAGGATGACGAAGGGCACGCCGGCCTGCTTGAGCCGGTACCCCAACAGGAGCCCGCTCTCGCCGGCACCGATGATCGCGACTTTCGGCACGGCTGCCTGTGCAACGGCGTCGACGCGCCACTGCGGCCGTCGCGGGTCATTGCCCTCGCCGACCAGGTCCTCCAGCACCATCGCCGAGTAGCCTTCATGCACCGAGGGCATCATCCACTCACAGAAGCGGCGGACCTCGTCGTAGCCGCATTGCCTCGGCGGCGGGCTGCCCGCAGTGGCGAAGGCCAGGAGCTTCTCGGTGCAGAGGTCGCGCACCTCGGCCTCGACGGCCGGTGACATGGCGCTCTCCGCCACGCCGTAGCGGAGAACCGGCCGCCACTCCTCTCTCAGCAGCGAAGGGTCGCGGGTCAGGTGAGCCACCGTGGCGAGCAGCGCGACGAGATCCGCGTGTTCGAGGTGGCGGCGCAGCGCCGTCGCATCGGCCGGCGGCCATGCGGTGTCAGATCCCTGCGTTGAGCACTCCGCGTTCGCGCTCATTCGACTCTCCTGAAGCCAAAACCGATCTCGCGACACGCCGCTCCGGGCGGCGACCGGGTCATTAATTGTACGAACTATTAATTTTGTCAACGACGCGTCCGGGGCGCAGGGCGTCACGTTGACCGGGGCTGGCGTAGCTTGGCCGCATCGCCCGATTTCCTTATCCTCCCCGCTCCCGCGGCATGCCGAGCCGGTCGGTCGCGCCAGGGATCGACACTCGCCTCGACGGGGAATCGCAGAGCACGGGAAGGCAGGCATGAAACCAGTCCAGCGGGGAACTTCGCTGCGCGCGAAGCAGGCGGCGCGCGGCCCCGGCCGCCCCCTGCAGGACCTGAACACCCACGCGGCCATCCTCGACGTCGCCGAACGACTGTTCGCGCGGCTCGGCTATGTCGGCACCTCTTTGCGCATGATTGCGGACAGCGCGGCGGTGACCCAGGCGCTCATCACCTATTACTTCGGCTCGAAGGAACGGCTGTTCGAGGCGGTGTTCAAGCGCCGGGGCCTCGAACTCGCCGCCCGACGCCACGCCTTGCTCGATGAATTGCTGGCGAGCCATGACCGGCCGAGCGTCGAAGCGCTGGTGCGAGCCTACGTGACGCCGCAATTCGACCTGAAGAAGAGCGGCCCCGGTGGCCTCGCCTTCGTGCGCATCCAGGCACGCCTGCACAACGAGCCGGAGGAAGTCGCCTTCCGCCTGCGCCGCGATGTCTACGACGAAGCGACGAAGCGCTACATCAAGGCACTCGGCGACGCGCTGCCCGGGGTCTCCGCTGCCGACGTCAACTTTCGCATGATGTTCATGATCGGGACCTACCTGTACATGATCAGCGACGTCTCACGCCTCGACGAGCTGTCCGACGGCGCGTTCAACACCGCCAACCAGGATGAAGTCCTCGAGCGCATGGTGCAGTTCCTGAAGGGCGGCATCTGCGCGCCCGGCACGCCGGGCGTCTAGCGGCCCCGACACGGCCAGGCGCACGGATTCGCGCGTCGGGCCGCGGCAGACGTCACGCTCCCACCTCGAACCACGGCACGACCGCGTGCTGGGGCGCGATCGTCGCGTCGAGATCCGGCGCGACACGCGCGAGGCAGTCGGCCACGAGATCCGGGCGGTTGGTCTTCTCGCTGAGGTGGGCGGCGATCACGCGGGTGAGGCGCGGCCCCTTGAGGCGGGACAGCAATTGCCCGGCTTGCGCGTTGCTGAGGTGGCCCCACGGGCCTGCGATGCGCCGGCGCAGGGAGGGCGGATACGCGCTGGCTTCGAGCAGCGCCGGCTCGTGGTTGAACTCCAGGCACAGCGCATCGCAGTCCGCGTAGGCCTCGAGCACGTGCGGGGTGATGCTGCCGAGATCGGTCAGGAGGCCGAAGCGGGCGCAACCGTCGCTGAACACGAATTGCGTCGGCTCGCGCGCGTCGTGCGGCACGGGCACCGGCGTGATCGTGAGCTCGCCGATCGCGAACGACGCGTGCGGGGAGAAGTCATGCGCCTCGGCGGCATCGCCATGGCGTGCGGCGGCGGCCATGCGCGTGCCGCGGGCCCAATGCACCGGTACTCGGTAGCGCCGTGACAAGGGCAGCACGCCGCCCAGGTGATCGTCGTGCTCGTGGGTCACGAGCACGGCGGACAGTCGGCGGGGATCGAAATCGAGCTGCTCGGCGCGGGCCTCGAAGGCCTTGACCGAGTAGCCGCAATCGACGAGCAGCGTCGTCTCACCCGCCTGCACGAGCAGCGCGTTGCCCGCGCTGCCGCTGCCAATCAGCGCACAGCGCATGCGCCGCTCAGGCGCCGGCGGCTTCCAGTTCCTGTTCCAGGCGTTCGAGGACGCGACGGGCGATCTCGCCCGTTTCCCAGCGTCCCTCGCGATCCAGCACGACGACCTCGGTCTTGTCGCCGACGGCGGTCAGGTTCAGCTGCAGCTCGTGCTCTTCGTCGCCGCCCCAGAACTTCATCTTGTTCAGCAGGCCGCGCTTGGCGGCCTCGCCTTCGGCAGCGGGGACGCGGACGTAGTAGAGTCCGCGCGACTTGTCCGACTGCTCAATCGTGTAGCCGGCCTTTTCCAGCGCGGCCCCGACCGGGCGCCAGGCCACCGAAAGCTCCTGCTGGACGGCGAGGTAGATCTTGCCGCCGCCGGCGTCGACGAGCGCGGCGAGGCCGCCATCCGTCGCCGCGATCGCCGCAGCGGCGCCGGCGGCGCCGGTGGCCTCCTCGGTCGCAGGCGCAGCGGCGCTGCCGTAGGCCTCGGCCACCGTCAGATCCTCGGGCCGCGGGCCCGCGCGCTCACCGACGAGGTAGGCCTGCAGGCGCTCGACGAATTCGCGCTCCTGCATCTTGTCGCGCTCGCGCGGCTTCCATTCGCCGTCGCCGCCGAGTTCCTCCGCTTTCTGCGAGACGTACAGCAGTGTCGTGCCGGCTTCCTGGCCGGCCTCGGCGAAAACCTTGAACTTGTCGCGGGTCAGGGCCTCGGGGTCCTCGTCCCACACGGTTTCAATGACGCCCAGCTCCTCGTCGTCGAGTTCGAGCTCGTAGCTCGACTCGGACATGAAGGCCTGCAGCTGTGGCCAGATCTGCTTAGGTGCCCCGGCGACGGCGAGGATGTGCTCGTCCTCGAGCACCTTGATCGCATCGTTGGCCGAACGCTCCAGCTCCTGGTCGCGCTTGCGCTTCGCAATCCGCTCCTGGTAAGTCGAGAAGGTCGCCTCGTCGCCCCCTTCCGGAATCGCCATGCGATCGCGGATGGCGTCCGTCGTCAGGCCCGGCGGAACCTCGAGGTCGGGCATCGAGCGGCTCTTGCGATACTCGGTGCGGTTGTCCGGGATTACCGAGTCAAGCTTGGAGGTGAGCTTGCTGCAGCCGCCCAGGGCTGCCAGCGCGAACAACAGGGTCAGGCAAGATTTGGACATAGACTGTGATGACCTCAAGGCGAATTCGATTCGGCGGGCGTCGCGTCGTTCACGCCGCACGCCGTCGCGCTCAGATGACGAGATTGATGCCGGCCTCGCGCATGGCGGCGCGGACTTTGGTTTCCCCGGCCCCTGACAGCCAGGTCAGCGGCAGCCGGATGCCGGTGCCGATGAGCCCCATGGCGTGCATGCCCCACTTGACCGGGATCGGGTTGGATTCGCAGAACAGATCGCGGTGCAGGGCGGCCAGCGGTGCATCGATGCGGCTCGCTGCCGCCGCGTCGCCGGCCAGCGCCGCGACGCACAGATCGTGCATGGCCTTCGGCGCCACGTTGGCGGTCACCGAGATCACGCCGTGGCCGCCGGCCAGCATGAATTCCCTGGCCGTCGCGTCGTCACCGGACAACAGCAGGAAGCCGTCGCCGCACAGTTCGCGCAGCCGGGCGACCCGCGCGACCTCGCCGGTCGCTTCCTTGACGCCGACGATGTTCGGCAGCCGTGCGAGGCGCCCGACGGTTTCGGGCAACATGTCGCAGGCGGTGCGGCCGGGCACGTTGTACAGGATCTGCGGGATCTCGACCGCTTCGGCAACGGCCTTGTAGTGCAGGTACAGGCCTTCCTGCGTCGGCTTGTTGTAGTAGGGCGTGACCAGCAGGCAGGCATCCGCGCCGACGCGCTTCGCGGCGGCGGTCAGCGCGATGGCCTCGGTGGTCGAGTTCGCGCCGGTGCCGGCGATGACCGGCACGCGGCCGCGCACCAGCTCGACACAGCGGCGGATCGTCTCGACGTGCTCGACCTCGTCCAGCGTCGCCGACTCGCCCGTCGTGCCGACCGCGACGATCGCGTCGGTGCCCGCGTCGAGATGGAATTCGACGAGGCGCGCGTAGGCATCCCAGTCGATCGGGGCATCAGGCGACACGCCGCCGCTCATCGGCGTCACGATCGCAACCATACTGCCCCGAAGTCGACTCATGCTCCTGCCCTGTGCAAACGGTCGTGCATAGTAGCCTCCGACCTCGGTCGACTCAAGTTCATGCGCCGTCTCGTAATTCCGTCCGTGCGCACGCCCCGTCCGGGTGCGAAAGACAAGTCCGCGCCGGCCGTGCCGGGCGGCGGCTTGCGGCCCGTGCACGTTGCCATGCACAATGCCAGCCGCCCATGAAAACCAGCCACCGGCCACCCCCAGAAACGCTCCACAACCACATCGCGCTGTCCGTGATGGGCGCCAATCGCCTCGGGCTGCTCGAAGCCTTCACCAAGGCCATCAAGGACTGCGGGTGCAGCATCGGCGACAGCCGGATGACCGTGCTGGGCGATCGTTTCACGCTGATGGTCCTGCTGTCGGGCACCTGGGATGCAATCGCGAAAATCGAGAGCATGCTGCCCCGCCTCGAGAACCAGCTGCAGGTCAAGGCCGTCGCCCAGCGCACCGAACCGCGTCGCCGGCAGGGCGACCTGATGCCCTATGCCATCGAGGTCGTGGCCGTCGATCACGTCGGGATCGTGCATGAAATCACGCAGTTCTTCTCCCAGCGCGACATCGGGGTCGAAGACATGTATTCCGGCTCCTACGCCGCGGCCCATACGGCTACACCGATGTTCTCCCTGCACATGACCATCAGCGTGCCGACCAACGTGTCCATCGCCGGTCTGCGTGGGGAGTTCATGGATTTCTGCGACCACCTGAACCTCGACGCCATCATGGAGCCGGTGAAGTGAATGCACGCTGAAGCGCCGGCATCCGCCTCGCCCGCCCGCCGCCGATGACCGCCCGCAAGACCGGCAAACGGCTGTTCGTTCTCGATACCAACGTCCTCCTGCACGACCCGAGCGCCGTGTTCCGTTTCAAGGAGCACGACGTCTTCATCCCGATGATGGTGCTCGAGGAGCTGGACCACGCAAAGAAGGGCGTCTCCGAAGTCGCGCGCAACGCCCGCCAGGTCAGCCGCTTCATCGATGACCTGATCCACGAGGCGGATCGCCATGCGATCGAGGCCGGGCTGCCCCTTCCCAGCCCCGAGCAAGGCATGGCCGGCCAGCCGCCGAGCGGCCGGCTGTTCCTGCAGACCAGCATCCTCGACATCGAGATGCCGGTGGGGCTGCCCGGCAACACGCCCGACAACAGCATCCTCGGCACCACGCTCGCACTGCGCGAGAAGCACGCCGGCATGGACGTGACGCTGGTCTCGAAGGACATCAACCTGCGCATCAAGGCGCGGGTGATCGGCGTGTCCGCCGAGGACTACTACAACGACAAGGTCCTCGACGACGTCTCCCTGCTCTATACGGGCACGCGCGAGCTGCCGGCCGGCTTCTGGGACGCCCAGGGCGAGCACCTCAAGTGCTGGCAGGAAGAGTCGCGCACCTGGTACTCGGTCCCGGCGGCGAACTTCGAGCACTTCTATCCGAACGAATTCCTCCACGGCGACGACCCGGACGGGCTCGAGCTGATCGCCCGGCGCATCGAGGACGGCCGGGTGATCTTCGAGCGGGCGCGGGACTATCGCCACGCGCGCAACGCGGTGTGGGGCATGGTCGCGCGCAATCGCGAACAGAGCTTCGCGCTGAACCTGCTGATGGACCCGGACATCGATTTCGTGACCCTGCTCGGCGCAGCCGGCACCGGCAAGACCCTGCTGGCGCTGGCCGCCGGCCTCGCGCAGTCGCTGGACATGAAGCGCTACCGCGAAATCATCGTCACGCGCGAGACCGTCCCGCTCGGCGAGGACATCGGCTTCCTGCCCGGCACCGAGGAAGAGAAGATGACGCCCTGGATGGGCGCGCTGATGGACAACCTGGAGGTCCTGTCGGAAACCCAGGAGGGCGGCGACTGGGGCCGAGCAGCGACGGCCGACCTGCTCGCGAGCCGGGTGAAGATCCGCTCGATGAACTTCATGCGCGGCCGAACCTTCTTCTCGCGCTATATCGTGATCGACGAGGCGCAGAACCTGACCGCGAAACAGATGCGCACCCTGATCACCCGCGCCGGCGCGGGTTCGAAAATCGTCTGCTGCGGCAACATCGCCCAGATCGACACCCCCTATCTCAGCGAGACCACCTCCGGCCTCACCTACATCGTCGATCGCTTCAAGGACTGGACCCACGGCGGCCACGTCACGCTGCGCCGCGGCGAACGCTCGCGGCTGGCCGACTACGCCGTCGACCACCTCTGATCTCCCCGCACGCGGCCCACTGGCGTCCTGTCGGGCGGCAATAGGCCTCAAGTCCAAGGTGACGAGCCCGTCGTCCCCCGGGCTATGATTGGGAAATTCCCCTGCGCCGACGAGAATTCGATGATCGCGAAGGTCCGACCGGCGACGCACCCTCCCGCCACCGAGCGGCAGCGCTGACGCATGCAGTGCCATTACCTGCTGCCCGACCCGACGCGGCTCGAAGCGCTCGTCGCCTCGCTCGCAGGGGTCGAACGCGCGCAGCGCGAGGCGCCGCAGCGCCTGACGCGCACCGTGCTCGACACCTTCGACTGCCGGCTGCTGGCGGCCGACCTCGTGCTCGAGGCGAGCACCCCCAAATCCGGCGGCGCCGAACTCGGCCTGCGGACGCGGCGCGGCGAGCGCAGCGAGCAATGGACCGCCGCCAGCGCGCCACGCGCTGCGCGCGACCTGGGGCACGCCCGCCTGCGCGCGCGCCTCGAGTCACTGACCGCGGGCAGGGCGCTGCTGCCACGCGTCAGCACTCGCCTCGAGCGCCATCGCGTGCACTGGGTCGATGCGCTGCAGAAGCGCATCGCCACCCTCGACGTCGAATACTGCCCGCCGGCGCGCGGCGTGGCCGCGCTCGCGCTGCTCCGGGTGCGACCGGTGCAGGGTTTCGAGCGCGCGTGCCAGCGCCTGATGACGGCCGTCCGGCGCGACGGCCTCGTCACCCCGACCACGGAAGACGCGGCCGACGTCCTCATTGCGGCGCGAGGCAGTCCAGCGGTCTACCGGGCGAAGCCGCTCGTCGAGCTGAGCCCGGACACGACGTCCGTGCGCGCGCTCGGCGCGCTCTTCGGCGCCTATGGCGAAGTGATGTGGGCCAACGAACCGGGCATCGTCGACGACCTCGACGCCGAGTTCCTGCACGATTACCGCGTCGCGCTCCGCAGCATCCGTTCGTGGCTGCTGGACCTGCGCCGGGTCGTCACGAAGCCGGTGCGCGCGCATTTCCGGGCCGAGCTCGCTGCGCTGAACCGCCTCACCGGCCGGCTCCGCGACCTCGACGTGCTGCAGGAGAACCTGCCGAACTACCTGCATGCCCTCGGCGGCGCCGACCCCGAGTACGCGCAGGCGCTGACCGCCCTGGTGCATGCCGCCCGCGCGCCGACCCAGCGCGCCGTCGTGCAACACCTGCGCGGGCACCGCTACCGCGCGTTCCGCCGCGGCTGGAAGAAACTGGCGCGCGATCTGATCGACGGCAGGCGCGCCGGCGGATGGGGCGAGCGCCGGCTCAAGAAGGTGGTGCGGAACGCGCTGCGCCGGCGGCTGCGGCGGGTCATCGAATTCGACTGGTCACGGGCGCAGGAGGAACCCGCCGTGCTCCACGAATTGCGCAAGGAGTCCAAGAAGCTGCGCTACCTGCTCGAAGGCTTCCAGAGCCTGTTCGACGAGACCCGCTGCCGGCGGGCCATCGCCGAGCTGAAAACCGTGCAGACGGCGATGGGGGACACCTGGGACCTGCACGTGCACCACGACATCCTGCGCGAGCTCGCGGATTCGCTGCCCACCGGCAGCCCGGTCGCGCGCGGCGTGCTGCCCATCGTGATCGCGCTCGAAACCCGGCTCACGGCGCTCGAGCATGCGCACTGCGAGCTGGTGACGGTTGCCTTCGGGCGCTTTCGATCACCGGCTGTCCAACGGATCTACACTCGTCTCCTCGAGGAGCGTTGAGGGGACCATGATTGTTTTCGCGACCTACAACATCAAGGGCGGCGTCGGCAAGACCGCCGCGGCGGTCAACCTGGCGCACTGCGCGAGCCTCGCCGGCCTGCGCACGCTGGTGTGGGACCTCGATCCCCAGGGCGCCTGCGGCTTCTATTTCCGCATCGAACCGCGGACCATCGACGACCTCGACAGGCTGCTCGACAAGAAGCACGAGCTGAAGGCCGCGATCCGCGGCACCGACTTCCCGAACCTGGACCTCGTGCCGGCCGATCTCAGCTACCGCAATTTCGACATCGCGCTGAACGAGCTCAAGAAGCCGACCCGCCGCATCGAGAAACTGCTCGAGCCGCTCGCCGACGATTACGACGTGGTTTTCCTCGACTGCGCCCCGCATCTGTCGCGCGTGTCGGAAAACGTCTTCAACGCCGCCGACTGGGTGCTGGTGCCGGTGATCCCGACGCCGCTGTCGGTCCGCGCGTACCGCCAGCTGCGCGGCTTCTGCAAGGACGAGGGCCTGCCGGTCGACAAGCTCCTGCCGTTCTTCTCGATGGTCGATCGCCGCCGCCAGCTGCACTGCGAGATCGTCACCGGGTTCGCCGGCGACCATCCCGAGGTGCTGCGCAGCTTCATTCCCTACACCAGCCAGGTCGAGAAGATGGGCGAGCACCGCGCGCCGGTGCAGGTCTTCGCCGCGAGCAGTCCCGGGGCACGGGCCTTCGCCGCCCTGTGGGAGGCAATCTGCGCGCGGATCGGCCTCGGGACGGCGCCGCGCGCGCCCGACGCCGGTGGCGCCTGATCCGTCCGCGCTCGTCGCCCGCATCAGGGACTGGGCAGCGGAACTCGGCTTCCAGCAGAGCGGAATCACCGGCATCGAGCTCGGCGCCGACGAGGCCCGGCTCGAGGCCTGGCTCGCGCGGGAGTACCACGGCGAGATGGCCTGGCTTGCCGCGCACGGCACGCGCCGCAGCCGGCCCGCCGAGCTCGTGCCGCGCACGCTGTCGGTGATCAGCGTGCGCATCGACTACCTGCCGGAACCGATGGCGGCGGCCGAGGCGCAGCTCGCCGACCCGGCCGGCGCCTACGTGTCGCGCTACGCGCTCGGCCGCGACTACCACAAGCTCGTCCGCGGCCGGCTGCAGCGGCTCGCGGAACGGATCGCCGCTGAAATCGGCCCCTTCGGCTACCGCGTGTTCAGCGACAGCGCGCCGGTGCTGGAGAAGCCGCTCGCGCGCAACGCCGGGCTCGGCTGGATCGGCAAGCACACGAACCTCATCAACCGGCACGACGGCTCGTGGTTCTTCCTCGGCGAGATCTACACCGACCTGGCGCTGCCGGCGGACGCGTCCTTCACGGCCGACCACTGCGGCAGCTGCACGCGCTGCATCGAGGCCTGCCCGACAGGCGCGATCGTCGCGCCCTACACGCTCGATGCGCGACGCTGCATCAGCTACCTGACGATCGAGCTCAAGGGCGCGATTCCCGTCGAATGGCGCGAGGCCATCGGCAACCGCATCTACGGTTGCGACGACTGCCAGCTGGTCTGCCCGTGGAACCGCCATGCGAAGCTCAGCGCGGAAGCGGATTTCCGCGCCCGTCACGGCCTCGACCGCGCGAGCCTGCTCGAGCTCTTCGCCTGGGACGAGGCGGGCTTCCTCGCCCGCACCGAGGGTTCCGCCATCCGCCGCATCGGCTACGAGCGCTGGCGGCGCAACCTCGCCGTCGCGCTGGGCAATGCGCCCGCCGACGCCGCCGTGCTCGCGGCGCTCGAGGAGGCCGTCGCGACGGCGACGCCGCTCCTGCGCGAACACCTCGAGTGGGCAATCGCCCGCCAGCGCACGGCCCTGGCGAGGGCAGCGCCCGGGGACCGGCCCCGCGACGGGCAGGCTCCGCTGCCCACGCGACGGTCGTGATCCTGCGGCCTTGACCGACCCACGATGGTCCACCCCGAACGCATCGTATCGCCGCACCCGGGCCGAAGAGGCTGAACCTGCGGTGATGCGTGACCCTTGCGATCTGGACGAGCCGGTCTACGACGGGTGCCTGCGCCTGCACACCGAGGCCGGGCGGCGCCTCGGCCTCGACGGAGCGCGCCGCCCGTTCCCGGCGCAGGTCGTGCACGGCGACATTTTCGTGTTCAACCGTGTCGCGCGCGCCCCCGATTTCCTGCCCCAGTACTTCGTGTTCGAGGCCTGCGGCGCGCGCTGCCGGTCCGTGGTGGCGGGCGCCGCGTTCCGACGCGACGCGCGGCACGCACGGTTGCTGCGCGAACTCGGTGCGGTGCCGGACGACCTTCCGGCGCTGCCGGTGCTCCTCGCCACCGACCTGCTGAGGGGGCGCCGCATCGTCTACGCCGGTAGCGACGCACCCGCCGCGGACGCGGTGGACCTCGCGCTCGGCATCACGGTGTTCCTGGCGGCCGTACGTCGACGGCTGGCCAGCGGCGACACGGCCGGGATCGAGCACTGGGTGGACGCCCTCGGCCTGCCCTCCGTGCAGCGTCTGCGCGAACGCGCGGCGCGGCCGGTCACGGTGGTCCCCGCGCACATCACCTGTCATCCGCGAGCCGTGGCCCACGACGTGCTCGCGCACCTCGCCGCGCGGCTGTCCGGCCACCCTGCGGCCGCCGCGCCCGACCCTGCCGCCGCCGACCGCGCGCTCTTCCTGGGCGCGAGCGATCTCGACGTCCGCTTCGGCGAACCGCTGCGCGTGGATGCCTCCTGGACCTGGGCGGAGCGCCGGGCGGCGGCGACGCTCGCGCGACCGCTGCCCACGCTCGCGGCCGCGTTCGCCCCCGAATACAGGACAGGCTCGGCGCCGCGCCGCTGGGCCGCGCGGCGGCTGGCGGCGGCGGGTCGGACACTGCGCGAACAGGTGGCGCGCGCTGTCCGGCGCGGCGCGACGGTCGGCGCCAGCCACCTCGCGGCGCGACTGCTGCTGCTCGCCCGCGAGCGCGGCGGTCACGCGCTCGAGCGTGCACGGCTGGCGCGGCTGGTCTACCTCGCCGCCAAGAAGCTGCAGGCGCAAAGCGAGGTCCACCTGCATGACGGCCTGCGCGATCCGCAGGTCTACCGCCCGCTCGCCGACGGCCAGGCGGACGCGCTGGAGCCGCTGCTCGAGGCCGCGGCGGCAAGAGGCGAACTGGCGCTCGACGGGGCGCGGATCCGGCCCTGCGGGCCGCAGGACCCGACCGTGCTCGGGGAACTGGCGGCCACGCTCACACCGCTGCCCGAAGTGGAGCGGGCCGTGCTGACGGCCTGGGACGAAATCGATGCGCTGACGGCACAGGCGCGGGGTGCGCTGGACTTCGACGATCTGCGCGCCGAGCACGCCTGGGATCGCCGCCAGTTCTCGCGACCGGCGCACCGCGCGATCAACGCGCAGGAGTCGGCGACGGCAGACGCGTCACCCTTCCTGCTGCATCCGGCGCGCCCGCACGGGGTCGGCGTGCTGCTGGCGCACGGCTTCCTGTCGTCGCCGGCCGAAATGCGGCCGCTCGCCGAGCGCCTGCGCGACGCGAATTTCCGGGTGCTGGGCGTGCGCCTCAAGGGGCACGGCACCTCGCCCTGGGATCTGCGGGAGCGCTGCTGGGAGGACTGGCTGGCGAGCGTCGCGCGCGGCTATGACGTGCTGGGCGCCTGGTGCGATCGAATCTGCGTCGTCGGTTTCTCGACCGGCGCGGCGCTCGCCCTCGCCCACGCCGCGACGCACCCGGCGGGCTTGCGCGGCGTCGTCGCCTGCTCGACGCCGATCCACTTCAGGAACAGGAAGATGCTGTACGTGCCGCTGGTGCACGGCGCGAACCGGCTCGTGGCCTGGGCCGCGAGCGGCGAAGGCCCGATGCCGTTCCGGCCGAACAACCCCGAGCACCCCGACATCAACTACCGGCACATGCCGGTGCGCGGCCTTCACGAACTGACGCGCATGGTCGGGCACGTCCGCGACCGCCTGCCCGACGTGCGCTGTCCGGCGCTGATCCTGCAAGCGACCGACGACCACGTCGTCGATCCGGGCAGCGCACGCTACGTCTACGCGCACATCGGGAGCCGGGACAGGACGCTGCACTGGATCCCGAGCCGTCGCCACGGCATCGTCCACGACGACATCGGCGACACGCACGCCCGCATCGTCGAGTTCGCGCAGCGCCTGTAGGGAAACGCGGCTGCGGGGCTCAGCCGGCCGCGGCCGCCCGGGTCGGTGGCGGGAGGCGTTCGAGCCAGCCACGCAGGCGCTTGGCGATCTCGACGTCAGCGCCGTCGAAATGGCCGTCGACGCCGTCCAGGTCGACCCGCCGACGCGGCGGCGCCCCCGGCGCTGCAGGCTTCGCGGCCCGGCGCTCGGCCGCGGCGACCGCCACGGTATCCCGCATCGGCACGAATTCGATGCTCGGCACGTCGAGCGCGTCAAAGCTGCCCTGCCAGCGCCCGATCGCGGCGAAGGCCTGGACGCCGGGCGGCGGCGCGCCGCCGTTGCAGTCGAGCACGGCCTGCACGCTGCCGGCTTCGGCGGCGATGGCGACCAGCGGCGCCCCCTCGGCAACCAGCGCGGTCAGTGCCGCCGACAGCCGCGCGCACAGGGGGTCGCTCCCGGCCGACGTCGCCGGCTCGGTGGTCGGTGCCGGGACGACCTCCCCGGCCAGCGGCGGCTGCACGGCGAGCGTCGAATAGCCGCCGGCCGGCGGCAGGTTGCGCAGGCTGCGAATCAGCGGTGTTTCATCGATGAAGCGGCCCGGGGCCGGCACGATCAGGATCGCGCCGCGCGGCTTGTCCCGCGCGGGCGCGCGCCGGAACGCGAAGAAGCGCTTGCCACCGGCTTCCAGCCACAGCAGTTCGTCGTCGAGCGCGAGGCGCGGCAGGAGGGCGGACAGCTCGTCTTCGCGGCCACCGGACTCCGCGGTGCGAGGTGCGTCGGCGGGCTGCGCCGGGTATGCGGGCGCGGTCGCCGCGTCATCACCCGCCCCGGCCGGCGCAGCCGCGACGGCCGGCGACGCGGTGGCCGGCTCCTGCGCACCGGACGGCAACGCGCCGAGCACGAGGGACCACAGGCTGAGGACTGGCAGGATTCGGCGCATCGGCTGGAAACTCGAGATCGGGATGGACACCGGTGCTTAGCGACCGCCCGACACCGGTTCTGCAGGTGTGCCTGCCGCGCCGCCGCAGATTCGGCTAAAGTGCTCGCGCCTTCACTGCCCCGGGACCCGTCCATGCAAGCCGACGTCATCGCTCCCTCGATCCTGTCCGCCGATTTCGCGCGGCTCGGCGCCGAAGTCGACGCCGTGGTCGCCGCCGGTGCGGAGTTCATCCATTTCGACGTGATGGACAACCACTACGTGCCGAACCTCACGATAGGCCCGATGGTCTGCGCGGCGCTGCGCAAGCACGGCGTGACCGCGCCGATCGACGTGCACCTGATGGTCGAGCCGGTGGATCACCTGATCGGTGAATTCGCCAAGGCCGGCGCGACCTACATCACCTTCCATCCCGAGGCGAGCCGTCACGTCGATCGCAGCCTGCAGCTGATACGCGATCTCGGCTGCAAGGCAGGGCTCGTGTTCAACCCGGCGACGCCGCTCGACGCGATGCGTTACGTGCTCGACAGACTGGACATGGTCCTGCTGATGTCGGTGAACCCGGGCTTCGGCGGCCAGTCCTTCATCCCCTCGGCGCTCGGCAAGCTCGCCGAGGCCCGGCGAATCATCGACGCCAGCGGCCACCCGATCCGCCTCGAAATCGACGGCGGCGTGAAGGTCGACAACATTCGCGAGATTGCGGCGGCGGGCGCCGACACCTTCGTCGCCGGCTCCGCGATCTTCAATTCGCCGGACTACGCGGCGACGATCGCCGCGATGCGCGCCGAGATCGCCCACGCGCGCGGCGCATAAGCGGGCATGCGCCGCGCCGTCCTGTTCGACCTCGACGGCACGCTGGTCGACAGCGCGCCGGACATCGCCGCCGCCGCCAATCGCGCGCTTGCCGAATGCGGCCTGCCGCCGCGCGACATCGGGCGCATCCGCGGCTACGTCGGGGGCGGCGCCGAGCGCCTGATCCACCGCTGCCTGACCGACAGCCTCGATGGGCTGGCCGAGCCCGCCCTGTTCGAGGCCGCCCATGCGGCGTTCTTCCAGCATTACGCGGCCACCCTGACGGCGAGCACCCTGCCCTATCCGGGCGTCGTCGAGACCCTCGAGGCCTTGCGCGGGCGCGGCTACGCGCTCGGCTGCGTCACCAACAAGCCCGCACGCTTCACCGCGCCGCTGCTCGCGGCGCTCGATCTCGCGCGCTACTTCGACGTGACCGTCGCCGGCGACACCCTGCCGGTGAAGAAACCCGACCCGGCGCCACTGCTGCACGCGCTGGCCGCGCTCGGCGCGAGCGTCGCCGCGTCGACGATGGTCGGCGATTCGATGGCGGACCTGAAGGCCGCGCGCGCGGCGGGCACGCGCGTGCTGTGCGTGACCTACGGGTATTCACCGAACGCGCGCCTCGCCGACCACGCGCCGGACGGGCTCGTCGATCGCATGCTCGACATCCTGCCCCTGCTCGAGGCCTGAGGCCGGCGCGGCGCGCTCAGGCCGCCGGCCGGCTCGCGCGGCGCTGGCGGTTGGCCTCGGCCAGGGACGCGGCCAGCATGTTCTCCAGCTGGGCTTTCAGCGCGTCCGGGTAGCAGCGGTCGCGGGCGAACTGCAGCAGGCCGCAGATCGCGTTCATTTCACGGTGCAGGTCCGCCACGGGGTCGGACGGGTACTGGAACTCTCGCATGAAGGATCTCCTCGCGCTTCGACGCGCAGAGGCTCGCGCACGAAGATGACAGGCCGGCGTCAATCCGGGAGCGTGCGCCAGAACCGTGTCGCCGGTCACGCCGGTCACACCGACGCGCCGGGCGGCCCGAGCGCGGCCTCGACCCGGGCGCGCAGGCCCACGAGTCGCTGGCAGGGCTCGTTCGCGTACACGAAGCGCAGGTAGCGCGCGCTGTCGACGTCACCCCAGCCGGTCATCGCCGTGGCGGCGATGCGACCGTGCGCGAACAGGCGCGCAGCCGCCTGTGCGCCATCGAGGCCCAGGGGCTCGCAGTCCAGCAGCATCGACCAGCCGCCGGCGGGTCGCAGCAGCGGGTAACCGCGCAGCTCATCGAGAATCAGGTCACGGCGCCGCTGCCATTCGGCCGTCGCGGTGGCGACGTCGTCGTCCCCCGCGGCCAGCGCGCGCACCGCCGCCGCCTGCGCGATGCCGACGGGACATACGACGTTCGAGATCGACACCAGGCCGATGTCGTCGACGATGGCTTCGGGCGCGACGACCCAGCCGATCCGCCAGCCGATCATGCGCTGCTCCTTGGCGACCGAGCCGACGGTGATAGTGCGCGCCGCCATGCCGGGCAGCGCCGCGGGATGCAGCAGCGGACGGCCGTCGAAGAGAATGCGCGCCATCGCCGCGTCGTAGAGCAGCCAGGCATCCGCCGCCAGGCAGGCCTCGGCGACCGCCCGCCAGTCGCCCGCATCGAGCACGGCACCGCTCGGCATCACCGGGCTCATCATCAGCAGCACGCGTGTGCGTTTCGTCACGACCGCGGCGAGGGCCGCCGGGTCGAAGCGCCACTCGCCGTCGACGCGCCGCATCGGGGCGAACACCGGCACGCCGCCGGCGAGGCGCACGCGATTGACGAGGCCGATGTAGATCGGGCTCGGCATCACGACCTCGTCGCCCGGCTCGAGCACGGCCAGCAGGACGTTGAGAATGCCGGACAGGCCTCCGGCGGTGACGAGGGTGCTGCGACGCCAGTCGTAGTCGATGCCGGCGGCGCGCCCGACCAGCGCGGCGGCCGCCGCGCGCAGATCGTCGGCGCCGAGGAAGGGCAGGTAACTGTTCGCGTCGTCGCGCGCGACCGCCGCGCGAGTCGCGTCGACCGCGCCGGGCGGCGGCGGCAGATCGGTATCGAGATTCTCGAGGCGCAGCACCGCAGGGTCGGCGAGTGCATCGGCCGCCGCCCCCATGCGATCGACGCCGATGCCGGCCATGCCGGCGAGCCTGCTGACCGGCACGCTGGCTCAGCCGAACGCGCGCGTCACCAGCTCGGTGTCGAGGTACTCGGTCAGTGCCTTGATCTTCCCGCTCTCGAAACGATAGACCCAGCAGTACGTGTTGTTGTAGGCGACGCCGCGCTTCGTCATCGCTTCGCCGCGTCCCTGCACGACGACGAAGTCGCCGTCGGCCAGCAGGTTCTCGACGTGGATGTGGATGTGGCCGTCGACCAGCGCTTCGCGAAACGGCACCAGCAGCTCGTCGATCACGGCCTGCTTGCCCTTGAAGGTCTTCGACAGCGTCGTCGTGCCGATGATGGTCCACTGCACGTCGTCGGCAAGGCTGTCGAGCAGCGGCGCGCCGTTGCCGAGCGCGAGCTGTTCGAAATTGTTGCGCACGATCTGTTTGTTTTCGCTGGCACCCATGCTGCTCTCTCCTCCTGTCGACCAAGATGTGGATGGTGGTGGACGCGAGACTCGAATGCCCGCGACCTGACGGCAGACTAAGTGCTGGCAGCCGCGCAGACAATTGTGCGGCGCATCCGGCTGGCGCGGAAAAATTGCGGGGCGGTGGGGTTCCGCCCCGGGGCTATTGCCACAGGAGGAGCGCGATGGCGTCGCGCTTTAGGCCAGTGTTACAGGAGAAATCTTCGCTTTTCGCCGCCGCTGCGTTTCCCCGTGCGCAGCGGCCGCAGGCATAATGTCTTCACGTTGAACCGATGAACGCATCGCATGACGCGCACACAGAAGAAACTGCTCGATCGTGACGCCTGGCTGCGCAAGGCACTCGATGTGCTGTTCGCGCTGGGCATCGGCCAGGTCAAGGTGGAAGTGCTGGCCCGCAAGCTGAAGCTGACGAAGGGCAGCTTCTACTGGCACTTCAAGAACCGCGACGACCTGCTGCGCTCGATGGTCGACTGGTGGCGTGAACAGCAGATGTCGTTCATCGCGCGCCTCACCGAACAACAGGTCGACGACCCCGCCAGGCAAATCCACGCGGTCATCGATTTCACGCAGCACACGGAGGACTCGCGTCACGACATCGCGATGCGCGAGTTCGCGCGCTTCAACAAGTGGGCGGCACAGGCGGTCGCGACGGTCGACCAGCAGCGCGTCGACTATCTCGAGCAACTGTTCCGCGCCGCCGGCTTTCCCGATGAGGAAGCGCTGCTGCGCGCGCGTGCCCTGTACTTCTACCAGGTCGGCGAGTACACGACGTCGCTGACGATCGATCCTGCACTGCGGGACGCGTTGGCCGAACGGCAATTCAGGTTGCTGACTTGCCGCCCGGCGGACGCATGAACCGGCTGCCTTCGCCCGCCCGGTCCATACGCCACCGTATGCGTGGCCATACGGTAGCGTCTGGAAACCGTGGGATCAAGAGCGGAATAGCTGCGTGCCGCACCGCCGCGCGGGCGCTGCTCGCGGGCGCGCTGTGCGGATTCGCGTGCGCGACCCCGGCGGCGCCCGAGGCGTCGCGGCCCAGCACGGTCGTCGGCACCGTCCGCGAATACGCCGGCCACCTGATGGGTGTCGACTGCGCGACCTGGCGCATCGTCGAAGTCGCCCCGGACGGCAGCGCGGTCGCCGACTGCAACGGGCATCGACTCGAGACCTCGGGTCCCGACGACAGCAATGCCGTGCGCGTCAGCGATCCGGCGGGGCGCAAGCTCGTCGAGTTCCGCCCGTTCGCGCCGGCGCTGAAGTTCCCGCTCGCGGTCGGCGCGCGCTGGCGCCAGGGCTATGTCGGCTTCACGGCCTTCAACAACCTGATCTGGGACGGCGAGGCCCAGTGCAAGGTCACGGCCTTCGAGACGGTCACCGTGCCGGCCGGCACGCTCGACGCGTTCCGCATCGAGTGCGTGGAAAAATGGATGGTCGGGCCGAAGCAGGGCGCGACCCACGTGACCCGGTGGTATGCGCCGGCGGCGGAAACCATCGTCAAGCAGGTGCACCGCGAAGACCCCGCGCGCTGGAACTTCGAACTCGTGCGTTACGGCGCGGCCGAAGCCGCGCCGCCGCCCGCGGCGCCGGCCTCGATGAAGCTGGAAGCGATCCCGAGCCCCGGGCCGCGCCCGCACTACGATCCGGCCGCGCCGGACATCCTCGATCCCGACGAATACTGAAGCCGAGAACACCATGACCGACTGCAACCAGGCCGCCGTCGACGCGGCCATCGCATCGCGCCGCTCCGTGCGCGCATTCCTGCCGACGCCGGTGCCGCGCGCGACCATCGAAGACATCCTCACCGTCGCCGCGCGCTCGGCGTCGGGCACCAACATCCAGCCCTGGCGGGTGCACGTGCTCACCGGTGCGAAGAAGGACGCGCTGTCGGCGCGCATCCTCGAGGCCTTCGACGACCCGGACTGCGAGCGGAAGCATCGCGGCGAATTCCCGATTTATCCCAGCGAGTGGGTCTCGCCGTTCATCGACCGGCGGCGCAAGGTCGGCTGGGACCTCTACGGCCTGCTCGGCATCGGCAAGGGCGAGCGCGAACGCACCCACCGCCAGCACGCGCGCAACTTCAAGTTCTTCGACGCGCCGATTGGCATGATCTTCACCATCCACCGCTCGCTGGGTTACGCGGCGTGGATCGACTACGGGATGTTCCTCGGCAACGTGATGACCGCCGCCCGGGGCCGCGGCCTGCATACCTGCCCGCAGTTCGCGTTCACGCAATTCCACGGGATCATCCGGGACGAGCTGGGTCTCGCCGACGACGAGAGGGTGCTGCTCGGCATGGCGCTGGGCCACGAGGACACCAGCGCGGTCGAGAACAGCCTGCGCACGGAGCGCGCGCCGCTCGCCGAATGGGCGAGCTTCGACTGAGGGCGGGCCTCAGCCGGTCAGGCGGGTCAGCGCCTCGCGGTACTTGGCGGCGGTCTTCGCGATGATTTCGGCGGGCAGGCGCGGCGCCGGCGCCTGCTTGTCCCAGTCGAGCGTCTCGAGGTAATCCCGCACGAACTGCTTGTCGAAGGACGGCGGGCTCGTGCCCACCTGGTAGCCGTCGACCGGCCAGAAGCGCGAGGAGTCGGGCGTCAGCACCTCGTCGATCAGCACGACCTCGCCATTGCGGTCGGTGCCGAACTCGAACTTGGTGTCGGCGATGATGATGCCGCGCGTGCGCGCGTAGGCGGCCGCGCCGCTGTAGATGCGCAGCGCGAGGTCGCGCACCTTGTGCGCGTAGTCGCGGCCGAGCACCTGCACCGCGCGCTCGAAGTCGATGTTCTCGTCGTGCTCTCCCTGCTCGGCCTTGGTCGAAGGCGTGAACAGCGGCTTCGGCAGCTGTTCCGCCTGGCGCAGGCCCGGCGGCAGCGTGATGCCGCAGACCTCGCCGCTGCGCTGGTAGTCCTTCCAGCCCGAGCCGATCAGGTAGCCGCGCACGACCGCCTCGACCATCAGCGGCCGCAGGCGCTTGACCACCATGGCGCGACCTTCGACCTGCGCGCGCTCCGCGGCGTCGGGCAGCACGTCCTCGAGCGTCAACCGTGAGAGGTGGTTCGGCACCGTGTCGGCGAAGTGCCGGAACCAGAACAGCGACATCTCGTGCAGCACCGCGCCCTTGCCGGGTATCGGGTCGGGCAGGATGACGTCGAAGGCGGACAGCCGGTCGGTGGTCACGATGAGCAGGTGGTCGTCGTCGACCGCGTAGATGTCGCGCACCTTGCCACGGCCGAGCAGCGGGAGGCTGGTGAGCGTCGATTCGTGGAGCGGCGTGTCGGCGGGAGTGGCCATGCGGGTCTGTCCGGCTGGAATTACGATGCGGCGATTCTAGCAGCCCCCGCTCGCGCGGGGCGCGGCCGCTGGAGATCCCGGGTTCAGTGCGCGTCCCGCGCGGGCCGCGCGCTGAGCGGGAGATCGCCACTGTCGCCCATCGCGTGCGCCATCAGCAGCCGCTTGACCAGCGGCAGGCGGTTGGTCAGCGCGAGCCCCCTGCTCCGCAGCCAGCCGAGCGCCGCACTGTCGGCGGTGAACAGCCGGTTCAGGCGGTCGGTGGCCTCCAGCATCAGCATGACCTCGCCGCGGCGCCGGCGCTCGTAGCGTTCGAGCAGTGCGCGGGGGAAACGCAACGCCGCAGGCGTCGCACCGCCCAGGCACTCGGCGAGGGCCGCGGCGTCGAGCAGGCCGACGTTCATGCCCTGACCGGCCAGCGGGTGCATGAGATGGGCGGCGTCGCCGACCAGCACCACGCGCTCGGCGCTGTACTGCCGCGCGTGGCGCCAGCGCAGCGGGAACTTCAGGCGGCGGCTGGTCGCGACGACGTCGCCGAGCGTGTGTTCGAAGGCCGCGCCCAGCTCGGCGCGGAAACCCGCGTCGTCGAGTTCCAGCAGGCGCGCCGCGGCGGCTTCGGTCGTCGACCAGACGATGGAACACCAGTCCGGGGCCGCCAGCGGCAGAAAAGCGAGCGGCCCGTCCGGCAGGAAGCATTGGCGCGCGACGCGGTCATGGGGCAGCGCCGTGCGCACGTTCGCGACGACGGCGTGCTGCGTGCAGTCACGCGTGTCGACTTCGATGCCGGCCAGGGCACGCAGCAGGGAATCGCCGCCGTCGCAGGCGGCGACGACGCGCGCGGCGATCTCGCGGCCGTCGCCCAGCAGCACGGACAGGCACTCCACGCCGGGGCGCAGCGCATCGACGCTGCCCGTGGTCGTCGTGATGCCGCGCTGAGCCTGCAGCGCGCCATGCAGGGCCTGCATCAGGTTCGACTGCTCGACGATGTAACCAAGTGCCGGTCGGCCGCTGTCGGCGGCGTCGAAATCGATCGCGCCCCGCCGCGTGCCGTCCCATACGTGCATGCCGTGATAGGGCGCGACGCGTGCCAGGTCGAGGCGCGGCCATGCGTCGGCCGCCGTCAGGATGCGGCGCGAGGCCGGCGTCAGCGAATAGGTGCGCAGGTCCCAGGGCTCATCGCGCGCGGGATGGCGGGTAATGCCGTCGATCAGCGCGACGCTGGCGCCCTGCCCGGCGAGCAGGCAGGCGAGGCTGGCGCCGGTCACGCCGCTGCCGACGACGGCGACGTCGAAGGACTTCAGTCCGGGGCGCGCAGCCATGTGTTCTTCTCGCCGCGCAGCCCCATCAGGCGCCAGGTCAGCGCGCGCTTGAGCGGAGGCAGCAGGTCGCAGGCCAGCAGCGCGGCGCCGCGCGCCGCATTCAGCGGCGCGAAGTCCGCCCCGAACAGCCGCGCGAGGCCGTCCGAAAAGCGCACCGTGCGCGCATGGTCGGGTTCGCGGCGGCCGGCGTAGCCGGCGAGCACGGCGGGCGCGCCGGGATCCTCGCCGCGGGCGAGGGCGGTCGCGACGCAGTCGAGCAGCGTCGCGACGTCGCGCAGGCCGAGGTTCAGCCCCTGCGCGCCGTTCGGATGGATGGTGTTGGCCGCGTTACCGACCAGCACCGAGCGGGGCGCGTGCAACGTGTTCGCACGGTTGAGCATCAGCGGCCAGGCGTGGCGCTCACCGAGCCGCGTGAAGCGACCGAGACGCTGGCCGAAGCGGTGCTCGACATCGGCCAGGAAGTCGTC
>Ga0255182_1000152_pt1 | contig 60335 bp, 41 predicted proteins | sample Atl_UVDOM_RepA_8_FD_188420 | JGI IMG/M metagenome (GOLD analysis project Ga0255182, IMG submission 188420) | Freshwater microbial communities from Altamaha River, Georgia, United States - Atl_UVDOM_RepA_8d | ecosystem: Environmental > Aquatic > Freshwater > River | place: USA: Georgia...
GGCCCGGCCAGGACGCGCGGACCGGACGCATCGCACACCGCCACCAGAGAGTTGGTGGTCCCGAGGTCAATGCCCACGATCGGCCCGTCCGCTTGTGCCATCCGGCGATGATAGGACGGCGTGGGCGGTGACAACCCCGCCCTCGACTCACCGTGCGCCCGCGTCCGGCAGCCGCTGCATGAACGCGTCGAATCGGCGGCTCGCGGCCCCGGAAAGCGTGCGCACCAGCCCGTCGACCGCCTCGTCGGGGCCGACGATCTCGAACGCGCGCTCGCCGCTCGGCACGCGGATCACGATCTCGGCGCGCCGATCGCCCGCTCCGCCGCGGCCCGGCTCCTGAAGGGTCATCCACCCGGCCCGATCGATGGCCGAGCGCACCGCTGCCGCCTCGTCGGCCGTCAGGGCGCCCCTCCACTGCACCTCACGGTTGAAGGCGGGCAATCCGCCCGCGTACTCGAGGGAACCATCGGCCCGAACCCGGAAGTACTCGTACTGGCGCTCGGCGACCGTGGCCACCCAGAGGTCGATCGCCACTCCGCCCGTCGGAGAACCGGAGACCTGCGGCGGCGAAACCGGCCCGGTGGCGCAGCCCGGAACCATGGCCGCAAGCGCCGCCACCGCGCCGGCGGCGCACCACGATCCGGCGCGATGCCACCGGCTCACGGCCGCACCCCCATGCGGCGCAGCTGGCGGATCTCGCGGTACACGGCGTAGGGGTCGGGGCCGAAGTCGTATCGCTCGGGCAACGCCTGCTCGGGACGCCGGTCGGGCAGCCACGCGAGGATCGCGAGCGTCCGCAGCACGCGGGCGACGGCGGGATCCGCCTCTTCCTTGCCGACCGCGCGCCGCACGAAGGTCCACGTCTGCCCGCCGCCCCGCAGGGTCAGCACCGTCATTCGCTCGCCGCGCGCCGGCCGGAGGAGGTCGGGGTTCGGCGGCCCGTTCGCCGCGTCCACGTCGGTGAACCCCAGGTCACGGCACAGCGCCCACAGGTACTGCACCTGGTCCTCGTAGAGCCAGCGCGAACGCCCCGGGCGCGTCGACACGTCCACGAACGGGCTTTCGTCCGCATGCAACGAACCGTCGGGCAGCAGCACGTACTTGGTCGGTCGGTCCTGGATGGCGTTCAGGTCGGCGGCGCCGCGCCCGAGCATCACGGTGGCATCGATCGCGAAGTCCGGCGGGAATGCCCCGTCGCGCAGCGCGGGCGACTCGGGCGCCGCGGGCTCGATGATCGCGACGGACCGGGCGGGCACCGGCGGCGGAGCCTCCGCGGAGCCCCCGGACGATGAGCACGACGCCATCATCAACCCGGCCAGCATGCCCCCCACCCGGGCCACGGCGACGGCGTCGCACGCGCGTCCGCAAGCACGTCGAATCGATGGTTGCCGCGCATCCCGCACTGCGTGGCGATGCTACCCTTCGGCCCTCTCGCATGCGCACCAGCGTCACCTGGATCAACGACTACCTCGACCGCCCGGCCTCCGCCCAGGAGCAGGCAGAGTTGCTCACCGCCGCCGGACTCAACTTCGACGGCGGCGACGTCGACGAGCACGGCGAGCAGTGGCAGGAGATCGAGACCACCTCCAACCGCGGCGACTGCCTGAGCCACGTCGGGCTCGCCCGCGAGCTGTGCGCCATGAGCGGCCGGCGCCTGACGCCCCCGGCGGCATCGCCCCGCGCCACCGGCGGGCCCGCGGCCTCGGCGCTCTCGGTCACCAACCACGATCCGGACGCCTGCCCTCGCTACACCGCCCGCGTGATCACCGGCGTGACCGTCGGGCCGAGCCCCGAGTGGCTGCAGCGGCGCCTTCGCGCGATCGGGCAGGTCCCGCGCAACAACCTGGTGGACTGCACCAACTTCGTGCTCTTCGAGCTCGGTCAGCCGACCCACGTCTTTGACCTCGACACCTTGCACGGCGCCCAGCTTTCCGTGCGCCGCGCGCGCACCGGCGAGCGCTTCCTGCCGATCGGCGAGGGTGCCGCGGAACTCAAGCTCGCGGGAGGCGAGTTGGTGATCGCCGACGCCGATCGGCCGGTGGCGATCGCGGGCGTGAAGGGTGGCGCCGCCACCGCGGTCACCCCGGCCACGCGGAACGTGGTGCTTGAAGCCGCCACGTTCGCGCCCGCCGCCGTGCGCGCGGCGAGCCGCGGGCTGCGCCTGGCGAGCGATTCCTCCTACCGGTTCGAGCGCGGCGTGCACCCGGCCGACATCGACGCCGCCGCGGACCGGCTCGCGGCCCTGATCCTGGAGACTGCCGGAGGGACGCTGCTCGACGGCGTCCTGGAGGCCGGGGCGCCCCTGCCCCCGGCGCGCACCGTCTCGGTCCGGCCGGCCCGCGTCGAGCGCCTTCTCGGCACGCCCGTGCCCGCGGCCGAGGTGATGCGCGCACTGGACACGCTGGGCTTCTCGCCGGTGATGCGGGGCGAGTCGATCGACTGCACGGTGCCGGCGCGCCGGATCGACATCGAGCGCGAGATCGACCTGATCGAGGAGGTGTGCCGCATCCACGGCCTTGACCGCATTCCGCTCAAGGATGCCCTCGCGATCCGGATCGCGCCGGTCGAGCCGCAGGTGGCGGGCCCGCGCGCGGTGAAGGCGCTGCTGGTGGGACTCGGCTTCGTCGAGTCGATCACGCACACGCTCCTCACTGAGCGCCACGCCGGCCCGTTCGTGCGCCCGGGCCGTTCGCTCCTGCGCATCGACGATGAGCGTGCCGGCGGCGCGCCGTTCCTTCGTCCTTCGGTGATCCCGAGCCTCCTGGACGTCCGTCGCCGCAACGCCGACGCGGGCCTGCAGGAACTGCGGCTCTTCGAGTTCGCGCGGGCGTTCGACCTCGGTCCGGACGGCTCGCACCGGGAGCGCCCCTTGGTGACCCTGCTGTCGGATCGTCCCTCGGCCCCCGAGGACGCCATGCGCTGGATGCGCGGCACCTGCGAGCGCGCGGTGCGCACGGTGGCCGGCCTGCAGCGCACGCTGTCGGTCCGCGCCGTCCCCGATCCCGATCGCGCCCCGTGGTACCGCGTCGAGGCAGAGCTGCTCCTGGATGGGGCGCCGGTGGCGAGCTACGGGCTCCTGACGCCCGCCGTCCGCGCCACGTTCGGGCTGGAGGGCGAGTTCGCCGCCGCCGAGCTCGCGCTCGACCCGCTCTGGCCCGCGTACCCGCCCGAGGCGGCCGCCGAGGCGATGCCCGCCTTCCCGGCGATCGAGCGTGACCTGAGCGTGATCGTCCCGGAGACGGCCACGTGGTCCGAGATCGAGACGGCCGTGACGGCGGTGGCGGCGGAGCACCTCGAACGCGTCCGCTTCGTCGGCACCTACCGGGGCGCGCAGACCGGCCCGGGACGGAAGAGCGTGACCATGCGCCTCGTGTTCCGCTCGCCGGAGCGCACCCTCCGGCGCGAAGACGCCGACGCGGCCATGCATGCCGTCGCCGCCGCGCTCGGCTCGCGGCTCGGTGCCACGATCCGGAGCTGAACGATGACCCTGCGTGCCCTCACCGTCGAGGAATTCACCGAGGCCCTGGCCGCCCGATCGCCCGTCCCCGGCGGCGGCGCCGTGGCGGCGGTGACCCTCGCGCATGCGGCCGCGCTGGCCGCGATGGTGCTTGAGTTCACGGTCGGGAAGCCGCGTCACGCGGCGCACGATGCCGGCCACCGCGCGGCACTCGCCCGCCTTGCCGAACTGCGCCGGAACGCGCTGGCGCTGGCCGACCGCGATGCCGCGGCGTACGGCACGCTCAACGCCATGTGGAAGCTGCCGAGCGGCCACGCGGACCGCGTGATCGGTTGGGACCGCGCGGTCGCCGAGGCCATCGACGCACCGCAGGCGATCCTCGACGCGGCCGCCGAGCTGGCCGGTCACTGCCGAGCGCTCGCCGGCACGACCAACCCGAACCTGGCGAGCGACCTCGCGATCGCCGAGGACCTCGCGCGCGCCGCGGCACGCGCCGCCGCGCACAACGTCGCCGTCAACCTGCCGTCGGTGGCCGACGTCACCGACCGAGGGACCCGGCAGGAACGCATGGACCGCGCACTCGCCGAGGCCGGCGCCGGCCACGGGGCGGCGTGAGCCTGGTTGCCGCGGCAGGCGGGCTGGCCGGGCTGCTCGCCGTGGGCGGCTCCGCGGCGTGGACCGTGCTCGCCGCGGGTGCATGGCAGGATGTCACCCGACCGCCCCGGCGCGGGCTGGGCTGGGCGCTCGGGCAAGGGTTGCCGGCCTCGCCGACCGACCTGGGACTCGCGCATGAAGAACGCATCAGCCGGACCGGCGAGACGACCATCCCCGCGTGGTGGATCACCGGCCGCGCCGGCGGCACCTCGCCCACGGTGATCGTGCTGCACGGCCACGGGCGGTCGCGATGGGACTCGCTCCGGCGCATCGGTCCTTGGATCGATCGTGCCGGGCTTCTGGTGCTTCCGGACCTGCGCGGGCACGGGGATGCCCCGGGCCGATGCACCGTGGGACGCCGAGAGCCTGCCGACGTGACGCACGTGGTGGCCGAGGCCGAGCGCGCGCGCCCCGGGGCGCCCGTGGTGCTGGCGGGCCATTCGATGGGCGCGGTGATCGCCATCCATGCGGCGGCCCGGCGCGCCGAGGCCGGAGCGCCGGTGCACTCGGTGATCGCCTGGGGCCCGTACGGGCGGGTGCGCACGCCGTTCGAGGCCAGGATGCGACTGCGCGGACTGCCGGCGCGGCCCGTGTCCGATGCCGTGCTTGGCGTGATGCGCGCACTCGATGGGCCAGAGATCCACACCGCGGAGGCGGCCGCGCGGCTTGGCCCCACCCGACTCGAGGTGTGGGCCGACGAGGGCGACGTGGTCTCCCCGGTCACGGACGCCGAACTCATCTGCCGAGCGGCAGGCGGCATCCTGCACCGCACGCGCGACGTCCCGCACGCCGACCTGGGCGCCGCACCGACGCGATGAACGCCGCGCGGGCGACGGACCGGGGCCCGGACCCGGCGGTCAGGGCTTCGCGGCCCCGGCGTCGCCGCCGGCCGGGGCGAGCACGGCCGAACGGGTCACGAAGCCCTTGTCGTCGGCGCGCATCCACCAGTACGCGGGGCCCACGTGCTTCGCCACCATGTCCTGGGTAATCGAGGCGAGCGTCTTGTCGACGTTGTCCGGGACCTTGTAGCCGAGGCGCTTGGCCCAGCTCGAGTCGTCGGCGCGCCCCATGGCGTTGTCGAGGCGCGACTCGTCGTCGCCGAACTCCTCGAGCATGCGGCGCTCGAACTCCCACCGGGCGGGAACATCGATCCAGCCCCACGAGATCACCGGCTCCCCGCCGACGGCCAGCGCCGCCGCACGGTAGACGGGCGAATCGGCCACCGACGGCAGATCCTTCTGCCCAACGGCGCGCATCGCCTGCTCCACGACCTTGGAGTCGCCGGAGGCCATCCAGCCGTTGGACACGCCCACCGAGAACGGGATGAAGTCGGCCGCGAAGATGGTGTTGCCGTCGACGTCGCGCGGCTCGAGGCCCATCGTCCCGCCGAACTGCGTGATCATCGGCACCACGGCCTTCGGGTTGCTGCACGCCATCACCGTGGCGGTGACGCGGCTCTCCGGGGTGATCGGCTGCCGCACCGACTCCCACGTGTAGACGCCGGGGCCGAGCGCCTCGAATCCCTTGCCGAGCACGGGACCGAAGTTCACGAGCATCGCGTCGACCTCGTCGGCCATCTCCTGCGGAAGCCCGGCCACCACCGTGTTGATGGTGTTCATCAGGTCCTTCATCCGGATGTTGATGCGCCCGAACGCCGTGGCGTCGGGGCCGACCATGGGCGGCGGCGACTCGATGGCCGCGGCCGGGCCGAGCAGCGACCACAGTCCCGACTTCTCGCCGGGCACGTAGATGCCGGAGACCATCTCCACCTGGCCGCGCGGGGTGTCCACGCCGATGCCGACGGTCCACGCCTGCACGTCGCCGAAGAGGGGCTGCAGCACCGGCGTCATCAGGGCGAGCATGCCGGCGCCCTCGCCGGTGAACGTCTTCTGCATCGGCCCGGTGAGGATGGCCACCGAGAGGTCCATCTCGCCGAGCTGGTCCATCGCGCCCCGGTAGTCGTCCTGCGAGGCGAGCGTGGCCGTCCGCTTGCCGTCGATCGCCTCGAGCGCCTCCTCGAGGCCGCCCATGTCGGTGCAGGCCAGGATGCGCGAGCCGTCGCGGCAGTAGATGAGCCGTTCCATCGGGCGGTCGAGGGAGATGTCGAGGTCCAGGTCCCCACCCATGCCGCGCCGCTGGCGGTCCGGATCGCGCTTGGGCTTCAGGATCTTCACCTCGCGGCCCATCACCTCGTCCTTCTCGACGGTCGCCTGCTCGCGGCGGACTTCGTCGGCGATCAACGCCTCGAAGATCGCGTGCATCCCGTCGGCGCGGGCGCCCCAGTCGCCGTACAGGAGGATGTTGGACTCCTCGGCGTCGAGCTCCTCGTCGTGCACGGTGAATCCCACCACGCCGAACGCGTCGGGCCACGAGAACGAGCCCTCCGGCACGCCGAGCTCCTCGAGGCGCTTGGACATCGCCTCCTGGGCCCCGCCGTCGTCGCCGAGCACCTTCTTCATCTCGGGCGTCTCGAGGAACCGGTGCAGCGGCAGGCCGCGCCACTTCTCGACGGTGCGGGCGAACCCGTCCGCGGCCACGACCACGTAGGCGTTGTCGGGCGCGATCGCACGGATCGGGAGCGGGCCGTCCGCGAACGGACGGGGCGCGGCCGGGGAGGCAACGAGAAGCGAGGCGACGGTCGAGGTGGCGAGGATGATCATGGCGATGGACTCACTTGCCCTTCTGCGGGGCCGGTGCGGAGGATCCGTCGGCGAGTTCGCCGGGGGCGCCGGGCGCCGGGCGCGGCGGCGGCTGGTGATAGAAGTGGCCGGAGTTCGGGTTGTTCTTGTCGAACGCGTAGGCCTCGCGGTGGCGCACGAAGTCCTTCACGTAGCGGGCGGGGATCGCGAAACCCACGTTCTCGCCCAGGGTGATCTTCATGTTGGTGATGCCCACCACCTCGCCCCGCATGTTGAACAGCGGGCCGCCGGAGTTGCCCGGGTTGATCGGCGTGTCGGTCTGGATGTACGAGCGTCCGTCCATCTGCATCGATGGCACGCTGACCACGCCCTCGGTGAGCGTGCGCTCCAGGCCCAGCGGGTTGCCGATGGCGAAGACGCGCTGGCCGGCCTCGATGGAGTCGTCGGCCTCGAGCGGCGCCACCGGGAAGGGCTTGCCGTCCGGCAGCGGGATGCGGATCAGGGCCAGGTCGATGGCGTTGGCGACCGCCTCGATCTCCACGTCGTCGATCTCGACGCGCTTCAGCGATCCGTCGGGCTGCCGCAGCCACACGGTGGCGCGCAGCGACCGTTCGCCCTGGATCACGTGCGCGTTGGTGATGGCGTAGCCGTCGGGGCTGATGATCACCCCGGAGCCGAGGCCGCCCGGCGAACTCACCTTGATGACCGAGGGTCCGAGCGTCTTGGCGAGTTCCTTCGGCGGCAGCGTCGGCAGGTCGCGGGCCACCGAGAAAAGCCGCGAGGAGTCGGGGGCCAGCGCCGCCTGGGCGTCGTCGCGCTCCACCGTGTCCACCTGCTCCATGCTGATCTCGAGCACGTCCGCCCCGATGTCGATCCACAGCGCACGATCGGTCTGCTTGAGGATGGTGCCGGAGACGGTGGCACCGCTTCGCAGTTTCACCGTGTCCGCCGCGTGGGCGGCGACGGCGGTGGCGAAGGCGGCCAGGAGCGCGGGGACGCGGGTGGCGAAGGTGTTCATGGCGGGCCCGGGAACCTTACCATGCGACCTCCGCGCATCCCGTGCGGATCGGCACCCACGGACCTCCATGAACACCACCCCACCCCGCCGCCCGCACGAGTTCCGCCCGCACGCCGCGCTCGCCGCCGCACTGACCCTGGGATGCGCCGCCTTGGCCGCCGCCACGGTCCATGCCGGGCCCCGCGCCGCCGGACCGCGCCCCGCCACGCCGACCGCCGGGGCGGACGGCATCGCGAGCCACTTCGGCTTCCAGCCGCTCGAGGTGCTCCGCGTCGACCCCAAGGCCGGCCCGTTCGTGGTGGCGGACATGGATGGCGACGGCTTGAACGACCTGGTGGTCGTCGACAACTTCAAGAACCGGATCGACGTCAACTTCCAGCGCAAGGGCGCCAAGCGCGAGGACGAAGTTGCCCCCAAGGGCGTGAACGAGTTCCCCGAGCACTGGCGGTATCGTCGGGAGAGCATCACCGTGGACCGCGGCGTGGAGGCGGTGGTCGCGGTGGACTACGACCGTGACGGGCTCACCGACCTCGTGTACGCGGGCAACAGCCCGCCCGGCGTGGTCTTCGTCCGTCAGGTGGAGCCCGGTACGTTCAAGGTGCAGCGCAAGCAGGCGATCCGCAACCTGGGCGCCAACCGGGACGCGCTGGCTGTCCTCGACCTCCTCGGCGACGGGCGGCTCGAACTCGTGAGCGTCGTCGACGGCAAGATCTCCGCGTGGACGCTCGACGGCGACATGGTGGGCGCCCCGGTCGAGTTCTCCGCGGGCGGCGCGCGCGTGGTGGCGGTGCTCCTGGAGGACTTCGACGGCAACGGCACCGTGGACGTGGTGGGCGTGGTTCCCGAGGACTCGGCGCCGGTGCGCGCTTGGTTCACCGAACGGCAGGCCGATCGCCTGGTGGCCGGGCCGCAGGTGCGGTTCGAGATGCCGCCGGTGCGCGAGGTGGCGCCCGTTCGTCTGCCGGGCGAGAAGGCCGCGCTGCTGGGCGTGGTGGAGCGCCCGACCAAGCGCGTGGCGTTCCACCGGGTGGGCCGCGGCAAGATCGAGGGCGCGGGCAGCCGCGACTCGAGCCTGGTGACGTGGAGCTTCGAGGACCCGGGCAACCGCAAGCGCCGCCTCGAGGCGGTGGACGTCGACGGCGATGGCCTGCTCGACGTGGTGGCCACCAACACGCTCGCCAACGCCCTGATGACCTACCGGCAGGAACGCGACAAGGGGCTCGGGTCGCCGAGCTCGAGCCCGTCGTTCGCCGACCTCGATTCCGTCGCCGTGGCGCCGGCCGCGGGCGGTGCCGCGGTGTTCGCCCTCTCCGAGAAGGAGGGAGTGGTCGGCCGGGCCAAGGCGTCCCCGGACGGCGCGATCTCCTTCCCGCAGGCGGTGCAGCTGGGATCGGGACGCGTCCCCGTGGCCATCAACCTCGTCGACCTCAACGGCGAGCGCCACCTCGCGGTGGTCGCCAAGGACGCGAACGGCAAGTCGTACTCCATCGAGCTGGTGCCCGTCGACGGCGAGGACACGCCCGCCCGTCGCGTGACGGTCTCGCTGGGCGCGCAGAGCCGATCGCCGAACGCGGTGGCCGCCGTGGATGCCGACCAGGACGGACTGACGGACCTCTTGGTGTTCACCCCCGAGAAGCCGATGATCATGCTGCAGGCCCAGCAGAAGGTCGCGGACTCGGCGGCCGAGGCGGTGCCGTTCAAGGTGCTGGAATCGAAGGACATGGGGCAGTTCGGCCTCGTGCAGGCGGCCAACGGCGACAACACCCTGGTGGCCGACATCGACGGCAGCGGCAAGGGCGAGCTGCTGGTGGCGGACCGGAACTACGTGCGCGCGCTGCGGTACGACGCCGCGCCCACGGGAGGCGCCAGCCCCGGGTGGCAGGTGGTGGCGCAGATGAACGCGCGCAACGCCGACGCCAAGCTGGTGACCCTGACGGCCCTCGGCGACCGGATCGTCGCCGGCGACCGCGAGGGTTCCCGCGCCATCGTCTTCGCCAAGGGAGACGCCGGTCGCTGGGAGCAGTCCGAGGTCATCGAGATCCCGGGATTCCGCTTCTCGCGGCTGATCGCGGGCAAGTTCGCGGGCGACGGCAACGACGGCATCCTCGCCGTCGGCGACGACAGCTTCGCGCTCGTGCGCCTCGGCGGCGAGCGGATCGTCCTCGAGCCCGCGGGTTCGTGGACCAGCGAGGACCCGCGCCAGGTGCCGCACGAACTCGTGCCCGGCGACCTGAACGGCGACGGGTACATGGACGTCACGGTGCTCGACGGCGGCCAGCAGATGGCCCAGGTGCTCACGTTCTCGCAGGCCGGCCGGCTGCTTCCCGCGCTGGCGTTCACGGTGTTCGAGACGCGCCTGTTCTCGGGCGGCGAGCGCCGAGAGTTCGAGCCGAGCATGGGCACGGTGGCGGACGTCACCGGCGACGGGCTGGCGGACCTCGTGCTGCTGGCGCACGATCGCCTCCTCATCTACCCCCAGGCCAAGGGCGGCGATGCCACCTTGCCGGCCCGGAGCGGAGGCTGAGTGTCGACCGCCCGAAGCGAGGCCTCGCGCACCGACAAGCTCCTGGAGCTCTCCAGGCGGCTCGCCGGGACGGGCGACCTGCAGTCGATCCTCTCCATGGTGATCGACGCCCTGCGCGACCTCCTGGATGCCGATCGCGCCACGGTCTTCGAGTACGACGCCAAGGCCGACGAGCTCTTCACGCAGGTGGCGCACGGCCTCGGCGGCAGCGGGCCGCAGGTGATCCGCATCCCGGCGGGGGCGGGCATCGCCGGCGCGGCCGCGCGCAGCAAGCGGATCGTGAACATTCCCGATGCCTACGCCGACGAGCGGTTCAACCGCGCCGTCGACCAGAAGACCGGCTACCGCACCCGGACGATCCTGGCGATCCCGCTGCTTGACCATGACGGCGTGCTCGTGGGCGTGGCCCAGGTGCTGAACCGCCGGGAGGGCGCGTTCGATGCGTCCGACGAGGCGCTCGCCGAGGGACTGGCCGCGAACGCCGCAGTGGCGATGCGACGCGGTCGACTCATCGAGGACCGCATCGAGCGCGAGCGGCTCGAGCGCGAGATGGACGTCGCCAAGGAGATCCAGGCGGAGACCTTCCCGGGCGAGTTCACGCTTGCCGCCGGATGGGACATCGCCGGTGCCAGCGAACCCGCGGAGTTCTGCGGCGGCGACGCCTACGACGTCGTGCCCATGGCGGCGGGCGCGATCGCCGCCGACGGCACCGAGCCGGACGGCTACGTCCTCACGGTCGCCGACGCCACGGGCCACGGCATCGCCAGCGCCCTCTCGAGCGTGCAGATGCGCGGCATGCTCCGCCTGGGCATCCGCCTCGGGCAGCCGCTCGTGCGGATCGCCGAGGAGATCAACGCCCAGCTCGTGGAGGACCTTCCCAACGGGCGATTCGTGACCGCATGGTTCGCTCGCCTCGACTGCGCCAGCGGCGAGATCCACTCGATCTCCGCCGGGCAAGGCCCGATCATCGTGTACCGCCGGGCGGAGGACCGGTTCGAGATCACCGGCGCGGACATGCCGCCGCTCGGGGTGTTCACCGTGCCCTACGGCGACGAGGACTCCAAGCGCCAGAGCCTCGATCCGGGCGACATCCTGGTGGCGGTGACGGACGGGTTCTTCGAGGCCGCCAACGCCGGGCGCGAACTGTTCGGCGAGGACCGGGCCTGCGACGTCATCCGGCGGCTGCGTGACCGGAGCGCCGCGGACATCTTCGCGGGCCTGAGGGACGCCGCGCGCGAGTTCACCTCGGGCGCGCCCCTCGAGGACGACCAGACCGGGCTGGTGGTCGTGCGCCGCTGAGGGCACGACGCCGGTGCCTGCCCCCGGGCATGGCCCATGCCGGCCAGTCACTTCGCCCGAAGCCGCAGCACGCCGTCACGGCGGTCCGCCGGGTCAGCCATCGCCTCGCGGAACGGCTTCGCGATCGAACTCGGACCGTACGCGGCCTCGAGGCGCGCCCACGCCGCCTCGCAGGCCGGGAAGTCCGCTCGGGCGAACGCCTGCACCGCCTCCGCGATCGCCTCCGTCCAGCCGGGTGCGGGCTCGTCGACGGCCATGGTGAACAGGTCGATCGGCACGCTCTGCCCGACCACCACCACGCGGCCGAGCGGCACGATCGTCACGCCCCGCGCGTCTCGGATGAGCTCCCGGGTGTTGCCGTCGAAGAGGATCGGCGTGCCGAACTGCTTGTTGGCGCTCTCGAGCCGGGCGGCAAGGTTGGCGCTGTCGCCGATCACCGTGTAGTCGTTGAGGTCCGGCGGCGCGCCGCAGTCGCCGATGGTCACGACGCCCGTCGCCACCCCGAGCCGCAACGACACCGGGGGAAGCCCCTGGCGGTCGGAACGCTCCCCGATCTCGCGCACGGCGCGCTGGCACGCCAGGCACGCCTCGATCGCCAGTTGCCCCTGCTCGGGCTCGTCGCCGAAGGCGCTCCAGAAGGCGAGCAGCCCGTCGCCCAGGAACTTGTTCACGTAGGCGCGCCGGTCGGTGAGTTCGCGCGCCATGGCGCCCATGTAGAGGTTCAGCGTGGCCACCACCGCCTCGGAACCGAGCCGTTCGCTGATCGTGGTGAACCCGGCCAGGTCGCCGAAGAGGATCGTCGACCGGCGCTGCTCGCCGCGCATCGACAACGCGTTGGGATCGGACGCCAGCAGGTCCACGAGCTGCGGGCTGACGCGCGCCCGGAACTGCCGCGTGATCCGGGCCTTCTCGCGCTGGTTCACCACCGCCGCCGTCGAGACGCTCGCGGCCTGCGACGCCAAGGCGGCGATCACCGGGAGCGCCACCGGGACCACCGTGTCCAGCGACGCGAATGCCCACGCGCCGCCGATCCCCGCCCAGCCGAGCACGATGGCCACGGTGGCCGCGGTGCTGGCGCCCGCGCCCGTGCGCCATGCGATCGCCGCGCACGCCGAGCCGATGGCGAGCGCCGCGGCCCAGCCCGTCCAGTCGGGCCAGAACCGGACGTGCTCGTTCGAGATCACCATGTCGGCGACGGCCGCGTGGAAGTACACGCCGGGGGTGCGCGCGCCGTACACGGTGTTGATCATGTCCGCCATCACGCCGGTGGCGATCCACCCGAAGAAGACCATGCGCCCCTCGAGCTCGGCACGGACGCGGGCCTCGGCCTCGGCAACCACCGCGCGACCGGCGACGAGCTCCTTGTCGAGCCGCCACCACTCGCGGTACGCGCCGACGAGCGCCTGTTCCTCGGGGGGAAGGTCGGCCACGTCCTCGGTGCCGCGCACGTCGAGGTCGCCGGCGACGAACTCGCCCTGCTCGCGCACCTTGGCGCGCGTGGCGTCCGAGACGGGCACCGCGGCCATCTCCGCGGCGTCGAGGTCGGCCTGGCGCGCGGCAAGGTCCGCCCCGAGCGCGGAATACCGATCCTCGATGGAGCGCAGCACGCGACGCTGCTCCGCCAGGTCGATGAGGACGCCCACCGGCAGCGCGCCCGTCGCCCCGCTTCGGCCACCGTCGCGCAGCGTCGTGTCGAAGATGTCCGTGGGCCAGTCGACGAAGATCATCCCGTCGTCGAGCGGCAGCCGCCGCCCGTCGGGAAACCGCAACGCACCGTCGGCCACCGTGACGTCGGCGGGGGCGATGCCCAGCTGGAGCAGCCCGGCCGCGAGCCCGAACTGCGGAAGGTTGCCGTACGGCGTCGGCCAGAACGGCCGCACGCGGCGGTACTGGTCGTCGGCATCGGGCTTGGAATTCACGAACCCGACGCCGGCCGCCCGCTCGGAGAGCACCGCGATCGGCGGCGCATCGAGGGGCGCCCCGAACCCGAACTCGGTGCCCATGAATCGGGACAGCAACCCGAAGCTGCGATCGCGCTCGTACGCCTCCTCGAGCAGTCCACGCTCGGCGAAGCGGTCGAGCGTGGCATCGCCCCCGGTCATCGAGCGCACGAACGAAGGCAGGTCGGCGGCGGGCGCGCCGTCGCGGCGCAGCCGCACCAGCCGATCCCACGCGGCGTACGACTTGAACACCTTGGGGCGTTCCAGGAACCGATCGCGGCGCTCGCCGTCCAGGCCCGCCGCATCCGCGATGGCCTCGGCCGGACGGGTGACGTCCGCGCACGCGGCATCGATCATCGCACGCAGCGCACGCTCGCCGGCGGCCCCGCTCCACGCGCTCGACTCCAGGCGGCCCTCGTCCATGTTCACCGCGAGCACCGTCGGGACCTCGCCGATCGCCTCGGCGAGCGCGGCGTCGGTGGTCGCGGACTGGGCATCCCCGAACAGGACGTCGATCGCCAGCCCGCGGGCACCGGCGCGCGCCACCTCGCGCAGGGCATCGGCCACCAGGTCGCGGGACCACGGCCAACGGCCCACCGTGTCCAGTGCGCGGTCATCGATCGCCACCAGGCGAACCTGGTCGCCCAGCCGGTCGGGCGTGCGCCGCGCGTGGCGGTAGCGCATGTCCTGCGTCCACCACTCCGGCCGATCCAGGAGCCCGGCGATGCCGGCGAGCGTGACGATGGCCGTGGCGACCAACCCCGCGACCAGGACCGTTCGACTGTTGGTGCGGCGCACGCGGCGAGTGTACGGGTGGCGCGATGCCTCGTGACGACGTCAGTTGCGAGCGTCGTTCACGAGCTGCACGGCCTGGTTGCCGCTCGCCTCGGCTCGAAGCGCCGCCGCGTTGGCCAGCTGCGCCTGGTTCTCCGCGACGCCCGCCGCCGCCTGGGCGCGATTGACGTAGCTGACCATGCTGCGACCGAAGAGCCGGCCGGCGTTCGTGGACGCCTGGGTGGCCATCAGCTGCGCCTGCGCCGCGTAGCCGGAAAGCTGCTGCGCGGCCTGGATCGCGAGCGCCCGGGCGTCGCCCGAACCCTCCGCCAGCTCCGCCGCGGCCGCCGAGCCCGCGCGACCCGACAGCGCCTGCGCCACGTCGTCGTAAAACTCGGCCTGCTGCCGGTACTCCTGCGCGGCCAGGTCGGAGCCGGCGATGCCCGCGCTTCGCGCGGCGGCAGATGTGTTGAACGCCTGTTCGTTGTTGCCGTACTTGAAGACGTCGGGACCGATCGCCACCGAGGCCGCGGCATAGCCCTCGGCTGCCTCGGCCGCGCCCTTGGCCTCAAGCCAGAATCCCGTGGCGGCATCCGCAGCAACGCGCGCCGATCCGGCCGACTCGAAGGCGCCGACCGCAAATCCGCTGGCCGCGGCCAGGTCCTGGCCGCCCAGCGCCTGCTGCGTCGACTGGAGCCCCTGGTGCGCGGCGGTCTCGTGCTGCTCGGCCTGCTGCCGCCGCTCCCGCGCGCGCTCGCGCGCCACTTCGGCGATGCCGGCGGACGCCTGCGCACCGTCGAGCGCCGCCACGAAGGCACCGCTGGCGGTCACCATCTCGTTCAACTGGCCCATCAGGGCCGAGGCGCCCTGCTCGAGCGTCTCCACCTGCAGGCGCATGCGCTCGGTCAGGCCCGCGAAGGTGGCCGTGCCGTACTCGTTGACGGCCACGTAGTCCGCGCGCACCGAGACGGCGTCCGCCGAGACGCCCTCGGCCACGGCGGCGTTGCCGTCGAGCACCGCCACGATCTCGTCGGCGACCTGCGCGGTCCGGTTGCCTTCGACCACCGCGGCCAGCTCGGACAGAAGCGACTGCGCCGCCAGCGCGCGACCCGCGGCATCCGCGGCGCCCGAGGACGCCGATGCGGCCAACGCGCTCGCCGCCTCCACGGCGGCCGTGGACAGGCCGAACCGTTCGTTGAGCTCCTGCGATACCGCCAGAAGCGACTCCACCGCCGCGGCTCCGATCGCCGCGCCGTCCGCGGCATCGATCGCATCGAGTGCCGCGGCATCGGCCGCGGAGCTCGCCGCCAGGATCTCGTCGATGGCCTCGGCGGCTTGGGCCACCAGGGCATCCAGTCCGACCAACGCGCCCTGATCCGCCGCGGCATCGATCACCGCGCCTTCGAAGTGCGCCACGCCGAGCGCCCCGAGGAGCGCGGCATCCATCGCGTCGAGCGCCGCCACCACGTCGGCCACGGAACGCCCGCGCAACCCGCGGTCCGATCCCCTGCCCGCGGCATCAAGGGACGCCAGGCCGCCGATCGCCGCCCCGGCCGCGTCGTCGAAGCGACCCACCGCGTTGTCGAACCCGGCCGCGGCCGCATCCACCGCGTCCGCCGAGGCAAGCGCCATCGACAGCCGGCCCTCGGCGGCGGCATACGCCGTCGCTTCGCGCGACGCAGCCCCGCCGCCGGATCCGCCCTCGGTGGAGCCGAGGAGCGCCGTCACCACGCCACCCCCTTGATCCGACTCAAACTCGCCGTCGTCGCTGCCGAACACCACGGCCACCATGGCATCGGCCTGCGCCGCGGCGTCCTCGGCGCGCTCCGCAAAGGTGACCGCATCGGCCGCCACCGTGCCGGCGGCGCCGCCCAACGCGTCCTCGGCGCCCTGCACCAGCGCGCCGAGCTCCGCGGCCCGTTCGTCGACGGCGACCACCGCCGCCTGCTCGTCGGACCGCACCCGGGACTGGATCGATTGCAACGCGGCCAGCAGCTCGGAGACGGCGCCGAACTCGGCATCCGCACCCTCCAGCCCGGCCCGAAGGGACTCCGCATCGGACATCGCGCCCGAGGCCGCCGCGAGCGCCTCGCTCGCCAGGGCCAGCCGGTCCGCCGCCAGCTCCGCCGCGGCCAACTGCGCGTCGGATCCAAGAAGTTCGCCCAGGCCCGCCACCAGCGACTCGACGCGCGCCATGGCCTCCTCGGCGGCTGCGGCCACCGCCGCATGGCCCAAGCCCTGCTCGAGCGCTTCGTCCAGCGCCGCGAACGCCGCTTCGTATGCCGCGATCGCCTCCTCGGCCGCGGCGCGTTGATCCGCGTCGAGCCCGGCCACCACGCCATCGATGATTCCGCGGTCGAACTGCATCGACCCGAGCGAATCACCCGCGGCATCGAATGCATCCCCCGCATCGGCGATGGACGCGCGCAGCGACTCCACCAGCTGCAGGATCTCGTCGCTGTCGCCGGCCTCGGCCAGCGCATCGATGAAGCCTTGCGCCTTCGTGGCGGCCGCGTCGAAGGACTCCAGGTCCACGCCGAGCGCTTCCTGCGCATCGTCGAAACTCGCCTCCACGGCCAATACCGCCTGCTCGCCATCGCGCGCCTCGTCCAGCGCCGAGGCGTGCGCCTGCGCCGCCTCGGCCGCGACGGACTCCTGCAACGCCACGGCGTCGGACGCCGCCAGCGCGGCATCGGACGCCTCACCGGCCACCGCCACGAACGCGGCACCGGCCTCGTCGGCGCGCGCCAGGAACCCGGACTCCGCGGTCTCCCGCAGCGCGGTCACGCCCTCGGCGGACGCGAACGCGTCCGCGATGGACCCGCGCACCTGGCCAAGAAGCTCGCCCATCCGGTCGGCGTCGATCGCGTCGGTGGCCACCGCCTCGGCGATCGTGCGCAACTGCGCCGCCGCGTCCGCGGCCGCCCGCGCCAGCTCCGCGGACGACGCCACCGAGGCATCGGCCTCCGCCACGCCTGCCGCACTCGTGCCGTAGGCCTCGCCGAAGCGCGCCTCCAGCGACTGCGCCAGCTCCAGGAGCGCACCGACCGCCCAACGGATGTCCTCGGTCGACCCCGCGGCATCGGCGGCGTCCCCGGCGGCCTCGGCCGCCTCGAGCGCCGCCTCCACCATCCGGTCGATCGCCGAGAGCGCCCGCGAATTCAGCTCCGCCAGGAGCTCCTCGCCCGGCGCCTGCCCGGCGGCGCCGTACGCGTCCGCCTCGAGCGCCGCCAGCGCATCAAGCGCGCCGCGCATCGACTCCAGCGCGTCGGCGGCGACAGCGACGTCGGTCCCACGGTCCTGCGAACTCGCCAGGCCCGCGATCACCGAGAGGCCCGCGGCATCCGCCTCCGTGAACGACTGCGACTCGCCCTCGGCAGCCGCCAGCGCCGCGGCGGCGTCGGCGGCGGCGCGCTCGGCCGCGTCCAGCGCGTCCGCGCCATCGGCCAGCGCATCGAACTCGTCGCCCACCGCCACGATCGACGCGTCCACGGCCATGTCGGCCCGGACGAGCCCGTCGATCGACCGCCCGGCGTCGTCGCCGGCGCGCTCGGCGCCGAGTTGGGAGAGCGACTCGAAGGTCGATTGCCCATTCTCCAGGGCCGCCGCGAGCGCCTCGTCCCGCTCGGTCACGGCACCGTCGGCCTCGAACCAGCGCCCCACCAACTCGAGCCGCACCGCCAGCATGCGCTGGTAGATCTGCTCCACCTGCCCAAGCAGCTGTGCGCGCGGGTCGCTGGCGGCCGTCGCCTGCGCCTGCTGCACCGCCTGCAGGGTCACCTGCGCACGCTGCAGGGCGGCGGTCGCCTGGGCCAGCTCGTCGGCCGCCGCGTTGGCAGCCGTCAGGAGCTCGGGCGCCGGCCGCAGCCGGGCGAGTTCGTCGATCAATCCGCGCAGCGCCCCGACCGTGTCCTCCGAGGCGCGCCACACGTCGGCCGCCGAGCCGCCCTCGGCCACCGCCAGCTGCAGGTTGCCCAACGCCGACTGGTAACGCTCGATCGCGTCCTGCGCCTCCGGGCGGGCGCCCGTCTCCACGGCGTCCACGAGCGCATCCACCGCGAGCACCCGGTCGGACATGCCGATCAGCGAGCCACGCGCGGCGTCGAGCGCATCGCCCATCGCCTGGAGCGCGTCGTGCGCGTCCGTCGCCTGCGCGATCAGGCCGCTGCCCACCTGGTCACGCGGCTCGTCCCCGGATCCCGGGGACTGCACCTCGGGAACGGACTCGGATCCATCGCCCGTCGCCGTGCCCTGCACCAGCACCGCGCTGCCGGAACCATCAACCTCTCGCTCGGCGTCGATGAACCGCTGGATCACCTGAAGCGCCTCTGCGGCGCGGATCGCTTCCTCGTCGAACACCCCGAGCTGCGCCAGCAACTGGACGTTGCCCGCCTCGAACGCGGCGCGCTCGACCGCGGCCTGCGCCTCGGCGCCCGCCGCCTGATTCCGCGCCGCCTGGTGCTGCGCCAGCGCATCGCGCGCGGCGTCGCGGCGCACCTCGGCGAATGCGCGCAGCGCGGCCAGCGCGTCTTGGTTGGCCTCGATGAGGTCCTCGCCGTCGAGGTCCGCGAGCAACCGGTGGATGCTGTGCTCGACGCGCTCGTGCGCGGCGCGGACGTCGTCGCGGGCTTCCGCCAGCCAGTCGGCGCCGCGGCGGATCAGCGCGCGGTTGATGGTGGCGACCACCGAACCGCCGTCCGAGTTGCTCGCGTCCTGCACCTTGGCGACGGACACCTGCGACTTGGTCGTGGAGGTGTTCGCCTTCTGCGTCTGGGCCGGGCTGCCGGGGTTTGCCGGCGAGGGGCCGACCGCCGCCTGCTGCACGGTCTCGGTGGCGTTGGTCGACGGCAGTGCGCCCGCGGTGGTGGGCGCGGCGGTGGCCACCATGGCGGCGTGGGTCGGCTGCTGAACGCTGCTGCTGCTGGTGGCCGCGCCCGACATCTGCACGGTGGTGTTGCTCAGCGCGTACTTGAGCTCGATGGCGCCGATCGCGTTGCGCCGCGCGCCGACCACCTCGACCTGCTTGAGTGCCCCGGTGGCGATGGCGAACTCGGTGCCGCGCACCGCGAGGGTGGTGCTCGGCGTCACCACCTTGAAGTCGTTGGACAGGCCGACCTTGTCGACCTTGAAGTCGGCGCGGCCATGCTTGATCGCCACGGTGGTGCGCAGGACGTCGCCGTCCTGGACGTGCGCCGGGATCTGGAACACCGTTCCGGCATCGATGAGCGCCGTCGCGTTGCGCATGCGCAGCGCCGCGTGCGAGCGCAGTCCGGTGCGGACCTCGGCACCCGGCTCGATGACGTCGTTCACGGCGGCGTTCTTCCAGGCCGCGTCCGCCGACGGCCGCCACTGCACCTTGCCCGAGACATCGATCACGATCGCCTGGAGCGGCGTGCCGGCCGCGGCCTGATCCGGAGCCGGGCTGGGGGCCGATGCACCGCCCGACGCGGGCGCGGCCTCCGCCTGCGCGTTCGCCTGGTGCGAAATCGCGGCCACCCCGAGCGCCACCAGCATCGACGCCAGCCCCGGCCGGCGGGGACCGACCACCGTACGTGGAGTCAAGGCAAGGAACGGAGCGTGGGAAGGGAGTGAATGCACGGGGTCTTCAGATGCGGCTCATGACAGATACGGTCGGTCTCTTCCGCCTGTGCGGAAGATTCCGGGCAAACCATCCCTCACAGATCCGATGCGCGGGGAGGTGAGTCAACCCAATCCCGCATCGATTGGGTCACTCCCGCAAATGATATCCGGACGCCTCGTGTCGCAAGTGGTTTCAGGACCAATGCTTATCACCCAATCAGGGTGTTCAATCAGGGCAGCGCGATGGGCTGTGGAGCCGGGGCGTTGGGCGTGGTGAACGCGGTGGACGGCAGGCCGAACTCCACGGAGCTCTGGTCGATCAGCTGGTTGGGGCTGCCCGCCGGGATCACCCCCACCCCGGCCTGCCCTTCCTGCTGCTCGCGGAGGGCGATCGCCCTGCCGGAACGCTGGACTCGGCCAAGGCGATTCACGTAGTCGACGAACTCCCGGCCCGAGAGCGACTGGTTCTCGGTTCGCAGCGGAAGGATGTCCATGAAGACCAACTCCTTCGTGGCGTAACGGGGCGTGGGGCCGAGGAGCCGCAGCGACAGCCCACCCTTGACATCGAGGATCCGCACGCCCGCCACGGCCATCCACCCCACCTGTGCGCTCTCGTCGCCGGGCCGGTTCCAGGACGCGTCGATCCAATGCTTGCGCTTTGCCACCTCCACGCGCCCCGCGTACGTCGAACTCAGGTCCGCGCCGTCGGCGAAGGCGATCAACGCGTGGAGGGCATCGTCGTTCGTGACCACCGTCTGCTGGTTGAGGGCGTCCAAGAAGTCCATCTCCTCGGCGGAACGCGGGAACTTCTCGACGGCGCTGTCCTCGACGCGGGCGCGCTCGCATCCGACCGCCGCGGCGAGCGCGCACGCGGCCACGAACGTTGGCCTGACCCAGGCGGGGGCATCAGAACGCATAGGTGACTCCGACGTAGAAGAACTGCCGCGGCTCGTCCTCGGTGTCGCTGAACACCTCCTGGTTGGGGACGAACACGCCGTACCGCGCGCTCATGTTGAGGTCGCTGAAGATGCGCCAGTCGAGGTTGATGTCGAACTCGCTGCCGACCAGGTTCGACCCGCCGAGATTGGTGGGCACCGAGATCGGCGCCAGCGAGTCCCAGCGGACGTACATGAACGCCGACGCGCTGATCCGGGTGTCCCCGAGGAACTCGTTGCCCTTGAACGGGCTGCCCGAGAGCGACAGCGACGGGATCAGCAGGTTGGCCGGGTCGGGCGCGAACACCAATCCGGTGTTGACGTAGCCGAGCGAGTTGAACGACGTGTCGGTGCGACCGGGATCGATGCCGCCGTAGGTGTTGCCGGAGTCGAGCCGGTAGCGCGACCCCGACCCCGCGAGGAGCTGGATGTCGAGGCGGGTGTCGCCCCGGTCACGCGCCAGCCACGTGAGCCCCGCCAGTCCGGCCTGCGCCAGGATCGGCACGGTCTCCTGCGGCCGGCCCAGCTGGTCGGGCGGCAGGGACGCGTCGTGCTTGATCGGGTCGGAGAGCGTGCTGCCGGTCTCGAGCGCGAACTCGACTCGATAGAGGATGTCGGGCCCGAGCGCGCCGTTCGAGCCGACGCCCCAGTACTGGCTCTCGTAGTTGAAGCGCGTCTCCACCTGGAAGGCCGGCGGCACGCCCGGCGGGAGCACCGCGGTCTGCCCCGAGTTCTGGTCGAACTGCGCCAGGTAGAAGAAGTACGGCGCGTGCTCGCCGATGCGCACGTCCACCTTGCCGCCGAGGAAGAGGCGGGCCGTGTCGCTGTCGTAGCCCGGGCGGGACGTGTCCCAGTCCACCGTGTCGTTGCCGGCAGTGAGCCCGACCATCCCGGAGAACCCGAGTGCCCCGAACGTGGCGTCGGCGCTGGCGGCGTACATGTAGTTGGCGAGCGTCAGGCCCGAGCCCCAGAAGATGAACTGGCGACCGGCGCGCGCACGCGCCGACCAGCTCCGGGCGACGCCGTCCTGCGAGGCCATCCAGTTGCCCAGGTCGAACTCCGCCCAGTACAGCTCGCCGATGGGGACCTGCCAGCCCTCGCCGCTGGGCGCGAAATCGCCGATCGTGTTCCAGTCGTTGTACTGGAATCGAAGTCGGCCGAACGCCCGGATCCACCCGTCGAGCTCGACGCGCCCGTAGAGGCGCAGGTCGTAGGTGTTCAGCAGCTGCGACCGGCTTTGCGAGTCGTCGATGGCGCTGAATCCGTACCGAAAGTAGCCGCCGTAATCGAGCAGCAGGCGCTCGGCGATCGGCGTGTTCGAGAAGTACGCCTGGCGGAACTCGGCGTCCTGGACGTTGTAGAGCGTCTGCAGTTCCGTGGCGGGGTCGTTCATCGGCCGCAGGGACGCGGCCAACTGGCCCGGCGTCTGCGCGGATGCCGCGGCGCCGCCGAGGGCGGTGGCGGTGACGATGAGGGAGATCCGGGGCCGGGGCCACGCGCCCAAGCGGGTCATGGCCTGAAGGCTACCGGGCCATCCGCCGCGATGCATGAGATCCGATCGGGCGGACCGGGCGTCCCTCGCCCACCGCCGCTCGACGCGGGCGGTAGGCTCCGTCTCATGAAGGTGGTGGTCCTCGGCACCGGCGACGCGTTCTCGAAGCGCAACTTCGGGACATCGGCGGTCGTGATCGGGCCCCGCGGCCAGGTCCTCATCGATGCCCCCGACTCGGTCCTGCGCGCCATGGCCGCGGCGAGCCGCTCCGCCGGCATCGACGTCGGCCCCATGACCATCGATGACATCCTGCTCACTCACCTCCACGGCGACCACGTCAACGGCCTCGAGGCGATCGGATTCCTGCGGTGGCTCGAGCAGCGCGCCACGGGTCGGCCCATTCCTCGCTTGCACACCACCGCCCCGGTGGCCGCCCGGCTGTGGGAGCGACTCGCCCCGGCCATGGACCAGGCAGGCACCGCGAACCTCGCCGATTACTTCGAGCTGCACGTGCTGCCCACGGGAAGCGCCGCCGAGATCGCCGGCCTGAGCGTCCGGCACCGGATGGGGCGCCACACGATCCCCTGCTGCGGCTTCCTCATCGCCGACGGGTCTCGAACGCTCGGATGGAGCGGCGACACCGCGTGGGACCCGGACCACGTGGAGTGGCTGTCGCAGGCCGACCGCGTGGTCCACGAGACGAGCCCCGCCCCCGCGCACACGCCCGTCGAGTACCTGAACGCCCTGCCCGACGGGCTCCGCCGGAAGATGGTGCTCGTCCACGCATCGGACGACTTCGACCCGTCCGGCACGGACATCCGGCTGCTGCGCGACGGCGAGATGCTGGACGTCTGAAACGACCCCGGCGCACGGCGCCTCAGCGACGGTCGCCGATCGCCACCCACTCGAGGCCATGCGGCCCCGTGTACTCGGCCATCGGGCGGATCAGGCGGTTGGTCTCGAGCTGCTCCATGCAGTGCGCGGTCCACCCGCTGATGCGGCTGATGGCGAACATGCAGGTGAACAGGTCGAGGTCGATGCCGATCGAGTGGTACGTCGTCGCGCTGTAGAAGTCGACGTTCGGGTAGATCCCCTTGGCCGCGACCGCATCGCGCATCACTTCCTCGATTCGCGTCGACATCTCGTAAAGGCGCTGGTTGCCCGTGTCGGCGGCGATCTGCCTGGCGAAGGTCTTCAGGTAGCCCGCGCGCGGGTCATACGCCTTGTAGACGCGGTGCCCGAACCCCATGATCCGGTCCTTGCGCGCCAAGCGACCGGCGATGTAGTCGTCCACGCGGTCGATCGAGCCGATCTCGTGGAGCATGTGCATGACTTCCTCGTTGGCACCGCCGTGAAGCGGTCCCTTGAGGGTGCCGATCGCCGTGGTGATGGCGCTGTACATGTCGCTCAGCGTGCTGATGGTGACGCGCGCGGCGAAGGTCGAGGCGTTCAGCCCGTGGTCGGCGTGCAGCACGAGGCACACGTCGAGCGCGCGCTCCACCGCGGCCGTCGGCCGCGCGCCGTTCAGCATGAGCAGGAAGTTCCCGGCGAGGCCGAGCGACGCGTCGGGGCGCACGAAGGGCTTGCCCTTGCGGTGGCGGTCGAAGTTGGCCACGATGGTCGGCGTCTTGGCGAGCATCCGGATCGACTTGCGCCGGTTGGCCTCCACGGTGCCGTCGTCCGCCTCGGGGTCATGCAGCGACAGCGACGAGACCAGCGTCCGCAGCATGTGCATCGGGTGCGCGGTGCGCGGGACGGCGCGGATCGACTCCCACACGGCCTCGGGCAGGTCGTACTCGGCGCGGATCTCGCGCTGCAGCTCGGCCAGCTCGGCACGGTTCGGCAGCCGGCGATTCCAAAGCAGGAAGACCGTCTCCTCGAACGAGGCGTTGCGGGCCAACGAGTCGATGTCGTACCCCACGTACTCCAGGACGCCCTTGCCCCCGTCGATGAACGAGCACTGCGTCTCGGCGGCGATGGTGTTGGCGAGTCCCTTGTCGAACACGGGGGCGGCGGTCATCGTTCGGGTCCTTCTCGTGGGGTCGTGCGGGTGGGGATCGCCTAGTCTATGCACGAACCCGTGATCCCGATCGCCACCGACCAGGATGCCCGCCGGAGCCCCGTGGTCACCCGCGCCTTGGTGCTGGTGACGGTCGTGGCGCACCTGGCCGCGCTGGCGGCGGCGCAAGGCGACCCGGAGCGGGCCATGGCGCTGGTGATGCGGTTCGGCGCCAGCCGGGCGGCGTTCGAGCCGTGGCAACCGCTCACCACCATGTTCATGCACGACCCGGGGAGCCTCTGGCACCTGGCGGGAAACATGATCTTCCTGTGGACGTTCGGGAGCGCGGTGGAGTCGCGCCTCGGCCACGCCGGGTTCCTGGCCCTGTACCTGACCGGCGGCATGGTCGCCGCGGGCATCCAACTGCTGGTGTCGCCGGGACCGGTCATCGGCGCGAGCGGTGCGGTCAGCGCGGTGACGGGAGCGTTCATCGTGCTGTTCCCCCGTGCGCGCGTGGTGGTGTTCCTGTTCCTCTCGCTGGTGCCCATTCCCGCGATGCTCTTGGTCGGGCTCTACTTCCTGCTGGACATCTTGGGGGCGTTCGGCGCCGGTCGCGGCGGCATCGGCCACGCCGCGCACCTCGGCGGCACGGCATTCGGATTCACGGTGGCGATGGTGCTTCTCGCCACCGGAGCGCTCCCCCGGACCGACATGGACCTGTTCTTCCTGGTGCGACAATGGCGCCGTCGGCGACAGATGCGCGCCGCGGCGGCGGCGACGGCCGCATCGGGGCCGCGCGCGGACACCGTGACGCCGGTCGCGCCCGTACTGAGCGCCGCGGCTGCCGAGCGCGCCGCCCGCGCCCTGCTCGACCAAGCGGGAGCGTCGTTCGCGGCGGGGCGCTTCGCCGACGCGAGGGATCGCCTGGAGCGCGCGATCACCGCCGCTCCCGAGTCGGCCGCCGCGGACGAGGCGCGCGTGATGCTGGCCGTGATCGTGGTGCGCAAGGCCCCCGACCCGGCCCGCGCCGGCACGGTGCTGGCCTCGCTGGGAACTCGCGTGCCCCAGGCGCTGCATCCCCTCGTGGATGACCTCCGTCGCGAAGCCGCGGGGATCGCGTGACCGACGCCCCCATGCCGATGCCGGACTCCTCGGGCCGAGCCGCGACCGGCATGCACGTCAAGATCTGCGGGGTGACGTGCCCGGAGCACGCCATCGCCGCCGCCGACGCGGGCGCCACCATGGTGGGACTGGTGTTCGTGCCGCGGTCGCCGCGCGCGATCGGGCGATCGACGGCCGAGTCGATCCTGGCCGCGCTGCCGTCCGACGTGGAGCCCGTTGCGCTCCTGGCCGGTGCCGAGGGACGCGACGACCTGCTCTCGTGGTGGCGGGGCGCGGTGCAGCTGCACGGCGACGAGACCGAGGACGAGTGCGCACGCATCGCCGACCGCGTCGGCCGGGTCATGCGGGGCCTGCCCTTCTCCGAGGGCGCGGTGCGGCGCTGGGATGCCTGCCCGGCGGTGCGGATGCTCGTGGTGGACGGCCCGGCGGGGGGCAGCGGACACGGCTTCGACCACGGTGCACTCGCGGCGATGATGCCGTCGCTCCGCGCGCCCGTCCTGCTGGCCGGCGGCCTTGGACCGACCACCGTCGCGGCGGCCATCGCCCGCGTGCGACCGTGGGGCGTCGACGTGTCCAGCGGCGTCGAGCGCGTGCGCGGCACCAAGGACCCGGCGATGATCGCCGCGTTCTGCGCGGCCGCGGGCGTCAGACCGCGGCGCGTGCCGCCGAGCGCGACGTGATCCAGTCGGCGATCTGCTGGCGCCGCGTGGGCCACTGCTTTCCCATCCGCTCGCGCAGGAACTGGTCGTAGAGCGCAACGAGCACCGCATCGAACGTGGCCAACTTGTCGAGACGGTCCTCGAGTTCGAGGCGCTGCCCCTTGACGTCGTCGCCGGGGGCCTGCAGCCGGAGACCGGAAACCGCCATGCGGTCTCCGTGCAGCGTGCACTCGTATTCCTGCCCGTGCGCGGCAATCAGCAGCCCCATGCGCCTCGGCCACTTGCCCGACTGCAGTGCCTTGGTGGCCTCGGCCGATCGGCCCGGCGCGTGGCCACGCAGCGACACGCGGCCGCCGACGCCCCACGGGCAGTCCAGGTCGATCACCTTGTCCACCAGGATCACCACCGGCACCGACTCCGTGGCCACGGCACCCTCGTGGACCTCGGCGTGCCACCAGAGCCAGAGCAGGAACACGTTGCCGAGGAAGTCGAGCGCGTCGCCGCCGGCGAGGGCCCACGGCACGTCGGGCCGGCCGGGCACGCGCCCGCCCTCCTCCTGGGCGCGCGCGAGCGCCTCGGCCGGCGGCGCCGTGAACGAGTCGGGCGACGCGTCGTCCAGGTCCGACGCCATGCCGCGGCGGTTCAGGCGGTCCACGGCCAGCGCGCCCGCAGCCTGCCGCGAGAGCTTTGCGCCGAAGGTGGATTCGACCAAGCCGCGGAGCTCGGAGACCATGGCATCGCCGTTCACCGGCGCGAGCACCGCGCCGTTCACGAGGTCAAGGAGCACGCCCACCATCGAGGTCCGGCGCCACCGGCCGTCGGCGATCTCCTCCTTGCACCGGTCCTCGGCCTGCGCCTTGGCCTCGCGGCGCGCGGCGCGGCCCAGTCCGGGGACGGAACCGTCGGGACCAGCCTCGCGTGGGCGGCGTTCGTCCTCGGCCATGGCCACGTAGGCGCGCCGGATCTCCGCGGGCACCTTGGCCACGTCGACGCGCATGGCGGCAAGGAGGCTCCCGCTGAAGCCGCAGTGCTCCCAGCCGAACTCGGTGTCGAAGACGTGTCGCCCGGTGCACCAGCCGCTGGCGATCCCTTCCTCGGTGAGCGTGCGAGGCTTGACGACGTGACGCCCGAGGGCCGCGAAGGCCTCGTCGCCGGCATCGGCGGGCAGTCCGCCCGTCACGGCGAAGCGGGAATAGGTCACGGAACCGCTGCGGAATGGCATGCGGGAAGTGTCGGGGCGGGCCCCCGGCCGAGCGCGGAACCGACAGGTTCTCCACGCGTCGAAGGCCTCCGTGATCCACCTATGATCGGCCGTCCCCCGTGGCCACGTCGATGCGCATCTCCCCGAGAACCGTCGCCCGATGAGCGCACGGCGCGCCATCGATGCCGTCGCCCGCACGGTCGTGGCCGCTCCGGTGGCCGTGATCGCCGTGGCCGCCCTGCTCGTGACCGTGGCCGTCGCGTGGAGCTGGGACCGCGTCCGCATGGACGCGAACACCGACTCGTTGATGGGCGATGACCGTCCGTACGTGCAGCGCTACAAGGCGTTCCTTCGCGAGTTCGGCGACCTCGAGTACGCGTGGGTGGTGGTCGATGCGCGGGGCGCCGACGGCATCGAGCGCCGCGGCGAGGCCGAGCGCGCGGTGGACCTCCTCGACGCCCGGCTCCGTGCCCTCCCCGAGGTGGAGCGGATCAACTCACGGGTGGACGTGCCGGAGATGATGCGGCTAGCCACGTGGTCGATGCCGACCCGCGACCTGCAGGGACTGGTGGCGGCCCGTGACGCGCTCCCCGGGCTCGCCAGCGGATCCGGGGCCGGCGCGGTGATCGCCGATGCGCATCGCCGCTTGGACGGGCTCGGCTTGGGCGCGGCGCTTCGGCCCCGCGCCGACGCCGAGCGCGACGCCGCCGCCGCGGTGCTCGAACTCGAGGCGGTGGCCTCGGCCGCCCCGGGGGCGCCCACGTTCCTCGGAACGCCCCGCGAGCGCGAGTACCTGGCGAGCGACAGCGGTCGACTGCTCTTCCTCGGCGTGATGCCCCGGAAGGACTTCAGCCGGTTCGAGGTGATCGACGCGCCGCTTGCGGCGATCCGGGCAGCGATCGACCAGGTCCGTGCCGAGGTCCCCGGCGTGGAGATCGGGCTCACCGGGAAGCCGGTCCTCCAGGCCGACGAGATGGCGACCACCAACCGCGACATGGCGCTGGCGAGCGCCGTGGGGCTGACGCTCTGCGTCGGCCTGTTCATGGCGGTGTTCCGCGGGGTGAAGTTGCCGCTCCTGGCGCTCGCGGCGTTCCTGGTGGGTGCCGCACTCACGCACGCGATGACCGCGATGGTCTACGGGCGACTCAACCTGCTCAGCGTGGTGTTCATGCTGGTCCTGGTGGGCGTCGGCCTCGACTACGGGATCCACATGGTGGCGCGCTACGTCGAGGCACGACGCCACCTGGACGTCCGCGGCTCGGTGATGCACATGATGCGCACCGCGGTCCCGAGCAACCTGAGCGGCGCGCTCACGTCGGCGGGCGTGTTCCTGCTGGCATGGTTCACCGAGTTCCAGGGATTGCGGGAGCTGGGCGTGGTCTCGGGCATCGGCCTGCTCCTGACGTTCATGTCGATCGTGCTGGTGCTGCCCGCGCTGCTCGTGCTGTTCGACGAGCGACTGCCGGCGGCACGGATCGGCCGCGCCGCCGCACCGCCCGCCGGGTTCCTGCAGCGTCGCGAGCCCGTGGGGATCGCCATCGCTCCCGCGCGCGCTCGCGCGGTGGCGGCGGCGTCGCTGCTGCTGGCGGCGGTCGCCGGCTGGTACGGGTGGACCCACCTGCGCTTCGAGAGCAACCTCCTGAAGCTGCAGGCCACCGGGCTCGACAGCGTGGAATGGGAGCACCGCGTCATCGCGGATGCCGCGGCCGCCAGCTGGTTCGGCGCGTGCGTGGCCGATCGGCTGGAGGACGTGCAGCCACTCCTGGATCGGCTCCGCGCGCAGCCGGAGGTCGGCGCCACACGCAGCGTGCTGGACGCGGTGGCGCCCGAGACCCCGGAACGCGCACCGCTGCGCGGGCAGGTGGCGAGCGCGATCGAGTCGGCGCCCGCGCCCGTGCGATCGGCCCCGGCGTGGACTTCCGCGGACCTGCGCCGGGCGGCGGGCCGCATGGATGATCTGGCGGCACATGCCGAACGCGAGGCGCCCGACGAGGCCGTCCGCGTCCGAGGACTGGCCGAACGCCTCCGCGCGCTCGCGGACCTCACCGACCCGGCGGCACACGGCGACGCGGAAGTCGCGGCGGCGCGGCAGTCGGTGGAGGACGCGGTGTCCCGCACGGCGAGCGCGCTGCGGCTCGTGGCCGAGGGGGCGCGCCGTTCGATGCGGGACGCGCTCCCCGCCGCGCTGCGCGAGCAGATGATCTCGCCGAGCGGCCGGTTCCTGGTGATGGCGCACCCGGCCGGCGACGTCTGGGACACCGCGCCGCTCGAGCGCTTCGTCGCGGCGTTGCGCCGCGCCGATCCCGCGGCGACCGGCGTCCCCATGACCGTCGCCGAGTCGATGCGGAGCATGGAGCGGTCCTTCGTGCAGCAGGCGTTCCTGGCCACCGCACTGGTGGCCGGGCTGCTGTGGCTCGACCTGCGCAACGTGCGCGAGACGGTCGCGGCGATGGGCTCGCTCCTCGTGGGCGTGGCGTGGACCGTGGGAATCATGGCCGCGGTCGGCTCGTCGTTCAACCTCGCCAACTTCTTCGCGATCCCGATCCTGATCGGCCTCGGGATCGACAGCGCCATCCACGTCACCCACCGCGCGCACGAGGGTGCGCTCGACCACGGGTTCGGCTCGACGCGCCGCGCCGTGGTGGTGACCGCGCTCACCACCACGATCGGCTTCGGCGCGCTGGTGCTCGCCCACCACCAGGGCCTGAGGAGCCTGGGCGTGGCGATGGCGATCGGCAGCCTCTGCTGCCTGGCGTCGTCCACGTGGACGCTGCCCGCGTTCCTGCGCGTGATCGGGCTGCAGGCCCGGCACCCGCACCTGCGGCTCACCGGGTCCGGGCATGGCGCGCGCGATGCGGCGTGAGGCACGGCGCCGCTACGATCCCGTCATGATCCGACCCGTCGCCGCATCGACCCTTGCCGCCGTGACGCGGCCTGAGCTCGCCTACGCTGGACGCATGAGACGATTCCTCGCCGCGGCAATCACCCCCGCCCTCGTCCTGGCCGCCTGCAAGCCGGGCGATCCCGCGCCGCGCGTCGACGGTCCGACCACGCAGGTGCGGTTCGTGGTCGAGGGCATGCACTGCGGCGGCTGCGCCGAGGCGATCGTCGACGAGCTGAAGGAGACCCCGGGCGTGCGCGGCGCGCAGTGCTCCTTCGAGACGAAGGTGGCCGAGGTCGAGCTGCTGCCGACCACCGATCCCGAGCGCGCCGCCGCGGCGATCCGCAAGCTCGGCTACACGGTGTCGCCGGCGCCCGCCGCGCCGCCGTCGCCCGCCGACTCGAAGTAGGACGCGCACGCCGCGCGCACGCGGGCCGCGGCCTCGTCCATCGAGCCCGCCACGCGAGCCCCCGCGGCATGCACGTGCCCGCCGCCGTCGAATCGGCCCGCGAGGTGATTGACGTCGACGAACGAGGCGCCTCGCGCGGCCGGTGGCTTGCTCCGGAAGCTCGCCTTCACGAGGGCAGGCTCGGACTCCGTCAGCAGCACGCTCACCTCCACCGTGGCCACGCTCATGGGCTCGTTGACCAAGCCCGCCAGGTCGTCGACGCCGGTGCCCGTCTCCGCGAAGTCGGCGCGGGTGAGGCGCATCAGCGCCACGCGGCCCTCGCAGCAGAACTCCACCGACCGCAACGCGCGCGCCACGAGCATCAGCCGACCCGGCGCGTCGCCCTGCTCCAGCATGCGGTAGAGGCCGTCCTTGTCGACCCCGAGCGACAGCAGCCGCGCCGCCAGCTGGAACACGCGGTCGTCGGCACCGCTGAAGCGGAACCAGCCCGTGTCCGTGGCGAGCCCCGCGAAGATCGCCTCGGCGATCGAGTGCCGCGAGGATCGGCCCGCCGCGGCCAACGGGATGCCCATCTCGTCGAGGACGCCCACCAGCACCTGCGTGCAGCTGGCGCACGACGGCTGCACCACGCGGCACGGGGCGATGTCGCTGCCGTTGGCGTGGTGGTCGATCCCCACCACCAGCGCCGGGTGCTCGCGCAGCCAGTCGCGGCAGTGCTCGAGCTGGCTGGCGGCGCCGGTGTCCACCACGACCGCGAGGTCGCAGCCGGGCAGCGGCACCATGGGCCCGCGCGCGACGTGACGGATCTCCCCGTCGCCCGCCAGCGGGAGGATGCTCCGGTCGATGGGCCCGGCCACTGCGGCATCGACCTCCGCGCCGAGCGAACGCAACGCGCGCGCCACCGCGAGCACGGAGCCGAGGGCGTCGCCATCGGGCTTGAAGTGCGTCGTGACGAACGGACGGCGCGCCTCGCGCAGCCGCGCGGCGACCTGTGAGAGGGTGGCCGTCGATCGATAGTCCATCACCCGAGCCTACAGACATCGCGCCGCAGCTGAGCGACCAGCGCCTCCGGCCCGGGGAAGCGCCACTGCGAGCGAAGCCACGACGTGAACCGAAGCTCGATCGACCACCCGTACTCCCCGATCGCCTTGGGCAGACCGACCACGTGGGCCTCGCAGGTTCGCCCCGCCCCGCCGAAGGTCGGCTTCGTGCCCACCGAGACGGCGGCACGGTGCCGATGGCCATCGACGATGGCGTCGGCGGCGTACACGCCGTCCGCCGGGAGCATGGTCTCGCCCGGATCGACGTTGGCGGTCGGGAACCCCAGCGTTCGGCCGCGGCGGTCGCCCTCGCGCACCGGGCCGACCACCGCATGCGGGCGGCCGAGCAACCGCGCGGCGTCGGCCACGCGCCCCATGGCCAGCAGCCAGCGGATGGTGGTGCTCCGGACGGGCGTCATCACGGCATCGGCCAGCCCGATGGAGACGTCGGCCACCTCCTCCACCTCGAATCCCATGGAGCGACCGAGGTCGCGCAAGGTGCCGACGTCTCCGGCGCGCCCCGCGCCGAAGCGGAAGTCCCGGCCCTCGACCACGGCCGCGAACGGTACGGACTCGCGCAGGCGCACCACGAACGCGGCGGATTCGAGCGCGAGCAACCCGTCGCGCGGGTTCAGCTCCAGAACCTCGTCGCACCCGGCCTCGCGGAGCAATCTCCGGCGCGCCCGCGCATCCGTCAGGCGCTCGATCGGGGTCGCAGGCCGAAGGACCAACGCCGGCAGCGGCTCGAACGTCACGGCCGTGACGCGGCCGCCGGGGCCCGCCAATTCCCGCGCACGCTCGACCAGGCGCCGATGGCCGAGGTGGACGCCGTCGAAGTTGCCGATCGTCAGGACGTCCATGGGAATCGCCGCAACCGTTGGGGCGACAAGGATATGCGCCACGCGGGCCGCCGGGGGCCCCGTCCGCCGCGGTGTCGTGGTCGCATTGAATGCCCCCGGCCACGCGTGGTATCACCTCCGGGATGCACCCCGCGAATCCCGCTGCATCGGCGACCGCCGCCGGAACGGCCCTTCCCGCCATCCCGGACCCCACCGTGCTCGCCAGCGACCTCGGACGCAGCTTCGCCCACGCGGCGGAGACCATCGTCCCCTGGTTCGTGACGCAGATGCCGCGGATGTACTTCGAGGACACCAGCCGCGCGACGATGGCCGCGCACCTGCGCGCGATCATCGCCGCGCGCGCCTCGGGCCAGCCGCTGCACCTGACGGTGCGCAGCGAGGACGGTCGCGAGTGGACCTGCATCCGCGAGGGCAACCGCCCCGGCGTGCTCGCCGACGTGGTGGCGTCGCTGCCCATGACCCCGAGCCTGCGCGCGGCGCGCATCCACACCTCCAAGGACGGCGTCCTGGTGGTGGACGCGTTCGAGTTCGGTGACCGCGAGCCGTTCAGCGCCGCCAACGCGGCACAGGCCGACAAGCTTCGCCAGACCATCGAGTTCGCCGCGTCCGAGGCGAAGGACTGGAACGAGCCGAGCATCCGCGCCTACTTCGCGGGATGCTCGGCCGACTACGTCGGCACGCTGACGCCGCACCGGCTGAACAAGCACCGCAAGCTGGTCGCGCAGGTCAGCGGCACCGACGGCACCGCGATCGAGACCGAGCCCGAGCTCGAGGGCGAGCTGACCCGCATCACCATCGCGTTCTCGAACGCCCGTACGCGCACCATGCTCGAGCGCGTCGCCCAGGTGCTCAGCCGCGGCGGCATCAACATCCAGCGCGCCTACCTCGACCAGGTCGCGGACCCGCCGCACGGGTCGGTGACGCTCCTGGGCTTCGTGATCCAGACGCAGGACGGCTGCTCGGTGGACACCTCCGGCGCCGCATGGAAGCAGATCGAGCACGACCTTGCGCGCATCAAGTGGGTGGATTCCGAGTCGATCGAGTTCGCCAACCGGCACGCCGAGCTCTCGATCGACGACGCCGAGCTCGTGCTCGCGCTGTGCACCCTCGCGCACCAGCGGCTCGTGCACCGCGACCGCCTGCTGTACGCGGTCGAGCGGATCGTCGGCACCGCCGAGCGGACCATGGCCATCACCGGCCGGATCGCCGGGCTGTTCAACGCCCGCTTCGACCCCGCGGGCCCGATCGACGACGCGACCTTCGATGCCCGTGCCGCGGAACTGCGGGCGGAGATCGCCGGGATGGAGGACCCCGACGGCACGGCGGTGATCCTGGGCGCGATGCTCGACGGCGTGGCCGCGACCCTGCGCACCAACCGGTTCCTGAACCGGCGCTTCGGCCTGTGCCTGCGGCTCGACCCGGCGTACCTGCGCGACGATCGGCGCCCCGAGCTTCCCTTCGGCACGTTCTTCGTGTTCGGCCGCGGCTTCTTCGGCTTCCACAACCGCTTCAAGGAGATCGCCCGCGGCGGGCTCCGCGTGGTCAAGCCCGCCAACGCCGCGCAGCACGCGCGCGAGCGCGATCGCGTGTTCGACGAGGTGTACGGCCTCTCGTGGGCGCAGCAGCTGAAGAACAAGGACATCCCCGAGGGTGGCGCGAAGGCCGCCATCCTGCTCGAGCACGACGCCGACGTGACCCGCTGCGTCCGGAGCTTCGTGGACAGCCTGCTCGACCTGATCGTCGACGACCCCGCGGTGCGCGGGCGCATCGTCGACCGCACCGGCCTGCGCGAACTCATCTACCTCGGGCCTGACGAGAACATCACCCCGGCGCACATCGAGTGGATCGTGGCGCGCGCCCGCGCCCGCCGCTACTCGATGCCGGACGCCTTCATGAGCTCGAAGCCCGGCGCCGGGATCAACCACAAGGTCTACGGCGTGACCAGCGAGGGCGTGAACGTGTTCCTCGACGTGGCGCTGCGCGCCCGCGGCATCGACCCGCGCAAGCAGCCGTTCACCGTGAAGATCACCGGCGGCCCGGACGGCGACGTGGCGGGCAACATGATCCGCATCCTGAACCGCGACTACGGAACCAACGCGCGCATCGTCGGCATCGCCGATGGAAGCGGCGTCGGCGAGGACCCGGACGGCCTCGACCACACGGAGCTCCTGCGGCTATTCCGCGAGGCCCTGCCGATCGCGTCGTTCGACCGCGCACGGCTCGGTCGGCGCGGGCGGGTGGTCGGCGTGGACACTCCCGAGGGCGTCGCCCTTCGCAACACGCTCCACAACCGCCTGGTCACGGACGCATTCGTGCCGGGCGGCGGCCGCCCGGCCACCATCAACGACGGCAACTGGCGCGACTTCCTCGGCGCCGACGGCAAGCCGTCGAGCGGCATCATCGTCGAGGGCGCCAACCTGTTCCTCACCCCGGGCGCGCGCGTCCAGCTGTTCAAGGCGGGCTGCCTGATCTTCAAGGACTCGAGCGCCAACAAGTGCGGCGTGATCTGCTCGAGCTACGAGATCGGCGCGAGCATGCTGCTCGACGAGGCGCAGTTCCTGGCCATCAAGGAGCCGTTCGTCGAGCAGGTGCTGACGAAGCTGCGCGAACTGGCCCGCGCCGAGGCCGAGCTCCTGATGTCGGAGGGCCGCCGCCAGCCGCACACCCCGCTGACGGAGCTCTCCACCGAGCTCTCCAAGGTGATCAACGCCGCCGCCGACGCGATCCGCGCCTCGATGGACCGATGGTCCCAGGCCGATCGCGCGCTCGCTCGCCAGGTGGTGCGCGAGCACATCCCGCAGAAGCTGCAGGACACCGTGGGCGACCGCCTCTGGACGGACATCCCCCAGGCGTACCTCGACTGGATGGTCGCCAAGCGCCTGGCCTCGGGAATCGTCTACCGCGAGGGCGTGGCGTTCCTCGAGACCGTGGAGCCCGACGCCGTGGCCGGCCTCGCCCTGCGCTACCTGCGCAAGCGCGAGGAGACCAGGTTGCTCGTGGATCAGCTCCGGGCCTCTTCGGCGCCGGGTGCGGCACGGGCGGCGGAACTGCTTGCCCGCAGTGGCACCCGCGCGGCGCTCGAAGACTTCGACTGAGCCGCCCAGCAATCGCGGTCCGCGCGGGGCGTGCCGCAATCGCGGTCCGCGCGGGGCGTGCCGCGTTCGCGGTCCGCGCGGGGCGTGCCGCGTTCGCGGTCCGCGCGGGGCGTGCCGCATTCGCGGTCCGCGCGGGCAGCACGGGCCGCAGTCGCTCAGACAGGCACGGCCTTCGGCCGTGAACTCGCTTGGTGCGGCCCGTGCTGCCCGCGCTTGCGTTGGCGACGGGCGGGGGCGACGGGCGGGAGCGACGGGCGGGCGGGAGCGTAGGCTCCGCACCTGGAGGTCGACGATGCTTCAGAGGCGCCGAGTCCTGTCCGTGGTCCACGTCGCGATTGTTGCCATGGCCGTGGTCCCGTGGATTGCCATCGGGGCGGCGGACGCGCAGGAGGTTAAGGTCCAGCGAGCGTCCGAGCCGGGCATGGTCGATCGCGTGACCGTGTATCCGCGAGGCGCGGCCGTGACGCGCACGATCCACCGCGACCTCGGTCAGGGGCTGTGGGAGATCCGTGTCACCGGCCTGCCCAAGGGCATCGATCCGCGGCGATTGCAGGCCCGCGTCCGAACGGGCGATGCCCCGACGGACGCCGCGCCGCGGTTGCTCGGCGTGGAGTACGAGGAAGTGCCGGGCATGGCGTTTGCCGGCAGCCCCGAGGGAACGCAGCTCGCCGGTGCGCTGGAGGACGCGCGGCGCAGGCTGCGCCATGCCGCGGAAGACCGCGACCAGTTGGCGCAGCAGGCCGCTCGGATCGAGGAGGTGGCGGTCCGCGCCGTCTCCGACGCGACGGCGCTTGGCGGCACCGCCAAGGCCGACCCCGCCCGCGCGCTTGAACAGCTTGCGTGGGTGGCGGCCCAGCGAACGTCGCTCCTCGCGGAGTCGCGCGCCCTGGGCGAGCGCATCGAGACCACCGAGCGCGAGATCGCGTCGTTGGAAGCGGCCGTCGCGCAGCGCGGCAGCGCCGACCGGGTCGAGCGCTCGGCCGTGGTGCGGATGGCCGTGCCCACCGCGTGCCCGCTCGACCTCGATCTCACGTACGTGGTGGACTCGGCCGCGTGGCGCCCCGCCTACGCCATCCGTGCGGCCGGCGACCGCAGCGGGACCGTGATCGAGTACGACGCCGTGATCGCCCAGGCCACCGGCGAGCCGTGGGACAACGTCCGGGTGTCGCTCTCCACGGCGGAACCTGCGGACGCGACGGAGCCGAGGGAGGTGGAGCCGGTCTGGGTGGATGCGGCGCCCGAGGCCCGGTGGGACGCGTCGGGAGCCGCAGGCGGGATGGGCCGCGCCAAGGCCGGCAGTCGGCCACGAGGGGTCTCAGCCGCTCGAGGTGGGCTGGTCGGCGGCGGCACCGGCGCGCCCGACGACGACGAATCCATGGCCGAGCGCATCCGCGAGATGGCCGCCGACGCAGGCGTGCACGAGGCCGGCATCGCCGCCACGTTCGAGGTGCCGCGACGCGTCACCGTCCCGAGCGACGGCAAGCGCACGCAACGCACGCGCATCGCCTCGATCGAGCCCTCGGTCCGCTTCGTGCACGTGGCGCAGCCGCTCGTGGACGAGGCGGTGTACCTGCGCGGCGACATGGCGAACGCCTCCGCGTTCCAGCTGCTTCCGGGAACCGCGCAGGTCTACATGGGCGGGGACCTGATCGGCGACACGCGTATGCCGTCGGTGGCGCCGAAGTCCGAGTTCAAGGTGTTCTTCGGTCCCGACCGCGCGGTCGGCGTGCGGCGCGAGGTGCTCTCCAAGGTGCTCGGCACGGCAGGGCTCTTTGCAGGCAGCAACGCCGTGACCTGGAAGTACCGCGCCACGATCGACAACGGAACGGGACGCGAACTCGATCTTGAGCTCGTCGATCGCCGGCCCGTGAGCCGGGACGCCAAGATCGAGGTGAAGGTCGCGGAACTGTCCGTGCCGCTGTCGAAGGACCCGTCCTACGCCGACGGGGCGCAGAAGTCCGGCATCCTGCGCTGGGACCTCAAGGTGCCGCCTGCCGCGCGCGGCGATGCTGCGCTCGCCCTCACGTGGACCGTGCAGGCCACGTACCCGAAGGACGTCCAGGTCACGCCCCTTCCCGACTGACGCAAGGAACCCGATGCGAACCACCACCATGCGATCCTCGATGGGAACCATCGGCCTGGCCGCCGCCCTGCTCGGCGCACCCGCCCTGCCGGCGGCGGCCCTCGCGCCGACGGCATCCGTCGCGTGGCAGGACTCCGACCTTCCCGTCCGACCGCGCACCGAGCGTGGCCGCGTGACCGCCGTCACCCTTTACCCCGACCGCGCGGCCGTCACGCGAACCGTACGGATGGAACTGGGCGCCGGCCTCTGGGCGATCTCGGTCGCCGACCTGCCCCGTTCGGTGTTGGCGGAGTCGCTTCAGGCCAGGATCGTCCCGGCGGGCGATGGCGGGATGATCGCCAAACTGCTCGGCCTGGAGTTCGTCACGACCCAACGGCCCGACTTCGCCGGTTCCCCCGAGGGCACGGCGCTCGCCACTGCCGTCCGTGACCTCAAGCGCTCGCTGGATCGACTCGCCGAGGAACGCGCCCTGCTGGACGCCCACGATGCGCAGGTGGGCAAGATCGGCATCCGCCCGACCGCCGTCGATGGGACGCCCGGCACCGTGGAACCGATCGACGTGACGGCTGCCGAGCGGCAGCTGGCCGCGGTGCGCGCCGAGAAGGCACGCATCCTCGACACGCGCCGGGAGATGGACGCCAACCGCGAGCGACTCACCCGGGAGCTCGCCGCCGCCGAGCAGGACTTGGCCGCGCGCGGCGGGGCCGACCGGATCGAGCGGTCGGGCGTGGTCACCGTGGGCGTGGCTGAACCGTGCACGGTCGAGCTGGCGCTCACGTACCTGGTGCGCGATGCGGCGTGGGCACCGTCGTACGCCGTGCGCGCCACCGGCGATCGATCCGCCATCGCCATGGAGTACGACGCGATGGTCGTGCAGCGCACCGGCGAGGACTGGGAGGACGTGAGGCTCTCGCTCTCCACGGCGCAGCCGACCCGGGCCTCGAGCCCGCCCGCCGTGGAACCGTGGTACGTCGACGTGGTGGTGCCGATCCCGATCTCCGCCGTCTCCGCCCCGGCCAGCGCCGCACCGGCGATCGAGGCGCGGGCCATGGCCGATTCAGCCCCAGGGTCCCCCGAACCGGCCGGCACCGCAGGCGAGTCCGCGGAGATGGGTCGCGCACTCGAGAAGCTGGCCGCCGCGGCCACGGTGAACGCGGGCGGCGTGGCGGTCACGTTCGAGCTGCCGCGACCGGTCACGCTGCGATCCGACGCCACGCGCCGGCAGCGCACGCGGATCGGGGACTTCGCCCCGGAGGCGCGGTACGCCTACGTGGCGGCGCCCGTGGTCTCGGAGGCCGTCTTCCTTCGCGGCACGCTTTCCAACTCCAGCGCGTTCCAGTTGCTCCCGGGCACCGCCCAGGTCTTCATGGGCGGCGAGTTCATCGGGGACGCGGCGATCCCGTCGGTGGCGCCGGGCGGCGAGTTCCGCGTGTACTTCGGGCCCGACCGCGCGGTGCGGGCCAAGCGGGAGGTGGTGTCTCGCCTCACGGGCACCAGCGGCCTGTTCGGCGGCTCGACCGTGACCACGTGGAACGATCGCATCACCATCGACAACGGGACCGGACGCGCCATCGACGTCGAGGTCTACGACCGGCGCCCAGCGAGCCGCAACGAGCGCATCGAGGTGCGCCTGGCCGCCGTGAGGCCCGCGCTCAGCGCGGATCCCGCGTACGTGGCGGCGCGGCTGCCGCAAGGCATCCTGCGCTGGGACCTCAAGCTGCCGGCCGGGGCCCGCGACGCCAAGGCGGCCACCGTCGAGTGGACCGTGGAGATCACCCGACCCGAGGGCATGGCGATCACCCCGATCCCGGACTGAGCCGGGCGCAGATCAGCACCACCACGCCTGCGGCGGCTTCTCCTCCACGATGCACTCCTGGAGGAACGCCACGGCGCGCTCGAGGCCCTCGTCGACGCTCATCAGCGCGTCCTCGTGCTCGATCGACAGCACGTGGTCGTAGCCATGGCGCCGAAGCATGCTGACGAAGGGCCGCCAGAACTCCGCACCGTGGCCCCATCCGCAGGTGCGGAAGTTCCATGCGCGCCGGCGCACGTCGGTGTACGGCTTGCAGTCGAGGTAGCCGTTGAGCGGCCCCTCGTGGCGATCAAGCTCGGTGTCCTTCGCATGAACGTGGAAGATCAATCCCGCCTCGCCGAGCTGCCGGGCCACGAGCACCGGGTCCATGCCCTGCCAGAACAGGTGCGACGGATCGAGGTTCGCGCCGAGCACGGGCTTGCCCTTCACGCCGGCCTTGCGCTGCGCGAGCTCGCTGAGCCGCATCAGCGTCTCGCCGTTGTAGACGGTGAAGCCCGGGTGCGGCTCCCACGCCACGCGGACCCCGTGCCGGTGCGCGAGCTTCGCCTGCATCGACCAGTACGGCACGAGCACCTTGTCCCACTGGTACTCGAGGATCTTCAGGAAATCGCCGGGCCACGGGCAGGTCACCCAGTTCGGCGTCCGGTCCTTCGGCGAGCCGCCCGGGCAGCCGCTGAAGGTGATGACGATGTCGGTGCCGAGCTTCGGGGCCAGTTGCACGGCGGTGGCGAAGTCATCGTGGTGGGCGCGGGCGAAGCCGCGCTCGGGGTGCACCGGGTTGCCATGCACCGCCAGCGCCGAGCACTCCAGGCCGTGCGCGCGCAGGATGCCGCGGATGCGGTCTTGCTCCTTGCGGCTGGCGAGCACCTTTCGCGGATCGAAGTACGGCTTGCCCGGCCAGGCGCCCACGGGCAGCTCGATCGCCCCGAGGCCGATGTCGGCGATCGACGCGCAGACCTCCTCGAGGGGGCGGCCGGCGAACAGTGCGGACATCACTCCAAGCTTCATGCGGTGCTCCTGCGGGAATCGGGGTGGAACGGGATCGGCAGCGTAGTTCCCGGCCATCGGCAGCGGTCGGGAACCCGTCGCGGGGCAAGACCGAAGGATCCGTGCGACAATGCCCGGGATGCCCCTCCTGCTGACCATGGTCCTGGCCGCGCTGGGCGCGGGAGAGCCGCCCGTGGCGACGCCCCCCGCCCTCGAGCCGGCCCGCGATCCGGCGGTGGCTCCAGCGGCGCCGCCCGCCGCACCGCCGGCGACCTCGGAGCCGGCTGCCGACCCGCCTGCCTCCGAGCCGGCCGCTGCCGAGCCGCCGCGCCAAGTGTGGGTGTTCATCGACCGTTGGAAGGAGTTCGGGGGCACGGTCGAGGCCGAGACCGAGACCGAACTGGTGGTGGTCTCCCCGATCGGCGAGCGCCGCACGTTCAACCGCAGCCAGATCCTGGACGTGATCGACCTGGTTCGGCCCCAGCCCGGGCAGCGGGGCATGATCCAGATGCGCGACGGATCGATCGTCCGCGGCGAGATCCTGAAGGACTCGTTCGAAGGCGTCGAGTTCCGCGCCGATTCGATCAAGGGCAACGTGCCCCGCGAGCAGGTGTATCGCGTGATCCTGGAGATGGACTTCGAGACGCGCTACCGGCGCATCAAGGCGACCATCCTCCCGGAGGAGCATGGCCGGCGCGTGGCGCTCGCCCGCTGGCTGGCCGGGCAGGGGCGGCTCGACCTCGGCATCACGGAACTCGAGGAGCTGTTGGCCGAGGCCGACAGCGAGGCGGCGCGCGAACTGCTGCGGGACCTCAACGCCCGTCTCGCGCTCGAGAAGGCGGTCGCGGAGCGCAAGCGGCGCGACGAGGAGCGCCGCCGCGCCGCCGCACCGGGCCAGGCAGCGGACGACACTCCGGCGGCGCCGGCCGAGGATCCGTCGCCGGAGAACGGCCCTTCCGCAGCGGACCGTCCGCGTGGCGGCATGCCGAGCAGCCGGGACCTCCTCCCCGACAACCTGCTGACCGACGAGGACGTCAACCTCATCCGCGTCTACGAGATCGACTTCCGCGACCCGCCGCGCATTCTGGTCCAGCCCGAGGGCATCCGGCAGATGATCCTGCGGTACGGGTCGAGCGACCTCGTCCCGACGTCGACCGAGGCTCGCAACGCCTTGTTCACCGCGCCGGCGATGCGCCTGGTACGGATGCTCTTCGACCTCCGCGCGCGCGACCTCTACCGATACATCGAGGTGCAGGAGGATCCCGCCTCGATCGCCAGATTCCGGACGCGCGTGCACAACTCGTGGCTGCTCGGCAACTGCGCGACCAGCCGCTGCCACGGGGGAGTGAAGGCCGGATCGTTCTTCCTGCACACGGGCAAGGCGAGCGACGCGCGGATCCGCTACACGAACCTGCTGACGCTGCTGAACACGTCGGTCGACGGCAAGCCGATGGTCAACTTCCAGGATCCGCCCGACTCGCTGATCGTCCAGTACGGCATGCAGCGCAACCTCGCCAAGTACCCCCACCCCGACGTCCCGGGCTGGAAGCCCGTCTTCAACCGCGGGACACCCCAATTGCTGGCCGACACGCTGGAGTGGATCCGGGGAATGCACCAGCCCCGCCCCGAGTACCCGGTGGCGTTCGAGCTGCCCAGGCTCGACGCGCCCGACCGACCGATCCGGGAGCCCGATGGCCCCGATCGCTGATCGACCCGCCCAAGCCGCTACCCTGCCTCACCTGACCATGCGCCATCCACGATTCATCTCCTGCGCCCTCCTGGTCCTCTCCGCCTCCGTTGCCGGCTGCGAGGGGCTGCATGCCCCCACCGCCGAGGAGAAGGCCGCGCGCCGCATCGACGACGCGGTGGCCAAGGCCGCCGCGCTCTCGCGTCGCATCGCCTCGGCCCCGGGCGCCGTCGGCCGGACCATCGAGGAGGACGGCGCGACGCGCGAGATCCAGGACGCCATGTTCAGCCCCGCCGAGGGCGCGCGGCAGCTGCGCGAACTCGCCTCGCAGGTCGCCAACGCCGGTGCCGGGCAGGCGCAGCGCAAGGCGGCGGGCGACCTGGCCGCCCGGCTGCGCCGCGACGCGCTCACCCTGGACCTGATCGACCTCGAGCGCCTCTCGGCTGAACGCGGCGCCATCGCGCGTGAGGTCGAGCGCCGCCTCGGCGCCATCCGCACCATCGAGGCCTCGGGCGACCTTCGGCTGGCGACCGCCGCCCAGGCACGCATCGACGGCATGCAGGCCGCCGTCGAGAAGTTCGACGAGGCCGTGGAGGCCGAGCGTCAGCGCGGCGAGGACGTGAAGGGCAAGCTCGAGGAACTGGATGGCTTCATCGCCGACCAGAACCGGCGCGCCGACCTGGCGATGGCCGCCTCCGGTGAGCTGCTTGCCAAGGCCATGACCTCGAGCGCCGACGAAGGCAGCCGGCTCGCCGAGGAAGCACGGAACAAGGCCTACGAGGCGCAGGACCTTCGCATGCAGGCCGCCGAGGCCGACCGCCAGGCCACGGAGTTGCGCAGCACGGTCCGCATCGCCGAGACCGCGACCGCCGACACCGACGCCACCGCGACGTTCCTGACCGCGCGGGTCGAGGAGTCGCGCGAGGCCGCCAAGGGCGCCCGCGGCCGCGCCGAGGCCGCCAAGACCCGCATCGATCGCCTGGTCGCCGAGACCGGGGAACTCGTGAAGGAATTCACCGCGCTCAACGCCGAGCAGTGCGAGCCCGTGGCCAAGGCCATCGAGGAAGCCCTGCAGGACGGCGCGCTGTCGTCGGGCGGCACCGGGCTGGACGGCGCGGCGCTGGCGCTGGCGCGCGCCCGCTTCGCGGCCATCAACGTGGACGCGATCGACCAAGGTGCATTGATGGCCGCGGGCGCCGCGGCGATGTCGGGCGGGCAGGTGGACGTGCAGGCGCTGGCGTCGCGGTTCGCCGCCGCGCGCACCGCCGAGATCGGCAAGGCGAGCGCGGCGCTGCTCGATGCCCGCGACGCGCTGTCCGGGCTCGAGGGCACGGCCGCCGCGCCGATGATGGCGAGCATCGAACAGCTCGCCGCCGCGCTCGGCATCGAGCTCGCGGAGCTCAAGCGTCCGGAGCCGGCCCCCGCGCCGGACTCGGAGGATGGTGAGCAGCCCGCGCCGGAGGCGGAGCCCAGCGCCGAACCGACCGCGGAACCATCCGAAGATCCAGCCCCTGAAGATCCGGCCGCGGACCCTGCCGCGGAGCCCGCCGCGGATCCGGCCGACACCCCGGAGCCGCCGGCCGCGGAACCGTCCGACGAACCCGATTCACCCAACAAGTGAACCCACGCGGAGCGCCTCGGCGGCGGATTCGCGCACCGAGGCGTCGTCCGTCGCCTCGCCTGACGCCAGCGCCCCGAGCCGCATGCGCAGTTCCTGGGCCGCGGCAGCCTCGACATGCGGGTCGCGCAGCGCCGCACCGGCGGCCCACGCCGCGTTCCGCTGCCACATGGCGCGGCTCACACGCCGCAGCGCGCCATGGAGGCGCGCGGCCTCGTAATCGGCATCGCTCCATCCAAGCACCTCCAGGAGCGGCACGGACGCCCGATGCGCCCGGTACGCCTCGTGCACCGGCGTGCGTCGCGACCGCCGCGTGGGCTGGGCGTGCGGACAGACCTCCTGGCAGGTGTCGCACCCGAACAGCCAATCCTCGGTGCGCCCGGCCCAACCGGGCGGGGCATCGCGTTCCTCGATGGTGGCGGCGCTCACGCAGCGCGTCGCGTCCACCGACCACGGGGTGATCGCCTGCGTCGGGCATGCATCGATGCATCGGGTGCATGATCCGCAGGGATCGGGCGCCATCGGTGCGAAGCCACGATCCGCGTCCGCGCGAACCGGCTCAAGTTCAAGCGTCGTCACCACCACGCCGAGGAGCAGCCAGCTCCCGAACCCGCCGGGACCGATCACCAGCGTGTGCTTGCCGATGCGGCCGATCCCGGCGCGCTCGGCGTGCTCGCGCTCGAGGATCGGCGCCGAATCCACGCACACGCGGAAACGCTCTCCCGCATGCCGGGCGCGAAGCTCCTCCGCGAGCGCCTCGAGCCGGGCGCGGATCACCACGTGGTAGTCCTCGCCGCGCGCGTACCGGGCGATCCGCCCCATGCCGGGCACGCGCGCATCGGGCGATCCGTCCGCGTAGCGGTCGGCGACGCACACCACGCTGCGCGCCCCGGGCAGGAGCACCCGGGGGTCCAGTCGCGCCTCCACCGACTCCGCCAGGTACGACATCCCGCCGTGACGGGCCGCGTCGATCCAGGCGCGGTACTCCGCCGCCCGGGCGCTCGGCAGTGCCGGAGCGATGCCCGCGAGCGCGAAGCCATGCCCGGCGCACCGATCGAGGATCGCCCGCGACCGCGTCGCCGCGCCGTCGGCGCGCTGTCCGTCGCTCACCTGGCCACCCCGAGGGCCCGCGCGAGCGGGGCGGCCGGCAGGTCCGGCACCAGCAGCCGCTGACCAAGGATCGCCCCGGCCGCGAGGTACCCGGACCGAACCGCGCCCTCCATCGTCGCGGGCCAACCGGTGCGCGTCCAATCCCCGGCGAGGAACAGGTTCCGCACCCCACCGTCGCGATCAAGCCCGGTCGGTCCCGCGGGCGGCCGATGCGCTTCCAGCCCGGGCACGGCCGCGAACGTGGCGCGCCGCTCCTTGACGCTGCGCACCGAGACCGGTTCGGACCCGCGGGCGGCGGGCAGCGCCCAACGGACATCGTCCACCACGCGCGCCGCGATCGCGGCCTCGTCGAGCTCCATCCACGCGTCGGCATCGCTGATGACCGCGTGCAGGTGCTGCGACCCGTCCTCGCCGACGCCCTTGTCGAAGAGCCATTGCGTTCCGCGGCCGGGCAGCACGAGGTGCGGCACGTCCATCACCCGAGCACCGAACCGCAGGTGCACGCCGAGGATGGTGCCGTGCCCGATCGACTCCAGGTGCGCGAGGCGCCGGTCCGCGGCCCGGAGCGTTCCGGAGCACAGCTTCGCGAGGCGATCCGCGGGAACCGCCGACACCACGGCGTCCGCATCCACCATGCCCTCGTCCGTCACCACCCCGGTCACGCGCCGACCGTCGAAGGCGATGGCCCGCGCACTGACGCCCAGCATGATCCGCCCGCCCGCCGCCGTGATGGCCGGCTCCGCGGGGTCGTAGAGGCGCACCAGCGGAAGCGTCGAGAGCCCCATCACGGGGGCCACGCGGTTGGCCAGGAACCCCTCCTGGAACACCTGCATGGCGGGCGCGGCGCCCACCCGGTCGACGTCGAGGTTGCAAGCGCTCACGACCACCGGGCTCCAGAAGAGCCGGATGGCCTCCTCGGGCTGTCGGGTCTCGCGCAGGAACTCGAGGAACGTCCGCCGTTCCCAGCGGGCGCGCCCGGAGGCCCCGAGCCGCAGCAGCCGCCACATGGCGCGCGCCACCGCGACCTTCGCACCGAGGCCGAGCATCCGCATCCGCAGGAAGCTCCCGGTGAAGTGGGCCGGCGCGGGCAGCGGCCCGGGCCGCATCACGTCGGGCGCGTGCGGGGGATTCGCCCACCGGACCACCGGGTGCCACTCGATGGCGTCGAGGACGCCGAGCCGCTCGTAGAAGTCGAGCAGGTTCGTGCAGCATCCCATCAGGACGTGCTGGCAGTTGTCGAGCACCTCGCCCGAGCGCGGGTCCACGAAGCTGGTCGCGCGTCCGCCCAGCTTGCGACGGGTCTCCACGACGGTCACGCCGATGCCGGCCTCGGCCAAACGGAGGGCGCACGCGAGCCCGGCGATCCCGCCGCCGACCACGGCCACGTGGCGAGGCGCGCTCATGCCGACCCCGCCCGGTGCATGCGACGCGCGCGCCACGCGATCCAGGCCTTGCGCCACGCCGGCAGCCGCACGCGCGAGGCCCCCACCACGGCCGCGGGGTTGGCGCGGATCCGCAGCAGCAGCCCGTGGTAGATCTCGGTCATCGCCCAGAGCGTGGGCAGGCACTCGGGCGTGATCATCCGGTCGAGCGGCGCGCTGCGCTCGTAGAACTGCTCGGCCCGGTCGCACTGCGCGCGCATGAACTCGGCGCACTGCGCCGGCATCGACCACTGCCGGAGCGCCTCGGGGGTCAGGTCCATCCGCCGGAATTCGGCCGCGGGAAGGTACACCCGCCCCAAGTCATGGTCCTCGCGGTAGTCCCGGAGGATGTTGGTCAGCTGGAACGCGATGCCCCGCTCCACCGCGAGCGCCGGCGCCTCCGGGTCGTGGTAGCCCCACACGCGGATGCACACGAGACCCACGGTGCTGGCCACCCGGTAGCAGAATCCGCGGAGCTCATCCCACGTCTCGTAGCGCACCGGCCCGACGTCGGAGAGCTGCCCGTCGAGCATGTCATGGAAGTCCGCTGCCGAAAGCCGATCGCCCTGGGCGACCCACGCCAACGCACGCCATACGGGTCGACCGCCCGGAGGCTCGCCGGCGAGCGCGGCGTCGGTCTCCTGTCGGAAGCGCGCGATCCGCTCCACGCGCTCCTCCGGCGAATACCCCTCGGCATCCGCCAGGTCGTCGGCCTCGCGCATCCACGCGTAGATCGCGTACATCGCGCTCCGCTGCGGTTCGGGAGTGAGCTTCAGGCCGTACCAGAAGTTCCGGGCACGCTCGCGCGTGATCCGCTCGCACTCGGCGATTGCGGGCGCAAGGTCGGCAGGGACCGCGGCGAGCGGGCCGTTCAACGCGCGCCCCCCATCCATCCGGAAGCCCATCCCGGGGCCCTCGCCTCGACCCAGGCGCGCCCGACGAGCCAGGCCTTCACCGGTGCAGCGAGCGTCGGACGATGGATGCACGTCTCCAGGTTCCAGTCCTCGATCGCCCGCAGCACCCGCTCGCCGCCCTCGATGAAGAGCCGCACCACCGGGCGCGCCTCCGGCCCGAGCAGCGGCAGGAGCCCGCGCCCTTCCGCGAACATCGACCAGCAGCGGCCCACCACCGGGCGCACGGCGCCGCGGTACTCCTCGAGGAAGGAACGGTCCGCGGCGAAGCCCTGCTCGGCCGTCCGGCGCAGGCGCGCCTCGAAGTCGGCGATCGATGCGGTGAACTCGGCGGGCAGGTAGATGCGGTCGCGCTCGAGCAGGTCCCGCCGCACGTCCTGCACGTGGTTCACCACCTGCAGCGCGGTGCACACGCGGTCGGAGAGCCGCTGCCGCTCGGGATCGGCCGCGCCGAACAGCCCGAGCACGATGCGCCCCACCGGATCCGCGCTCAGCGCGCAATAGCCCACCAGGTCGTCGAAGGTGTCCCAGCGGGACCGCCGCTGGTCGAGCTCGAACGCCCGGATCAGGTCATCGAACGGCGCGATCGGCAGGCCGTGCCGGACCACGGTGGGACGCAGCGCCACGAACACGGGGTGCCGCGGCGAACCGGCGTAGCAGGCCTCGAGCTCCTGCCGCCACCAGGCCAGCAGGCGGAGCCGCTCGTCACCCGGCGCGCCGGCCTCGTCGCCGAGGTCGTCGGCCCACCTGCAGAACGCGTACACGGCGGCGAAGTCAGGCCGCAGCCGTTGCGGGACAAGCGCGCTGAGCACGCTGAAGTTCTCGTACTGCCGGGACGCCAGCTGCGCGCACCACCGCACCGCCTCGGCCTCGGACATGGGCGCGACCGCCCCGGGACCGATGCGGTCCGGGCCGAACTCGCGGAGTTGCTCGATCACCAGGCTCACGGCGCGTGACTGTAGCCGTTCACGGGCGGGGCGTGCGCGCCGACGGCGATACACTTTCCCGACCGATGAAGCTCATCCTCGCCAATCCCCGCGGTTTCTGCGCCGGCGTCTACATGGCCATCGACGTGGTCGACCAGCTGCTGGACATCTGCCCGGGCGAGACCATCTACGTCTACCACGAGATCGTGCACAACCGGCACGTGGTCGAGCGCTTCCGCGGCCGCGGCGTTCGGTTCATCGAGGACCTGTCCGAGGTGCCCGACGGCAACATCGTGGTGTTCAGCGCGCACGGGGTCAGCCCCGCCCTGCGCGCCGAGGCGCGGCAGCGCAACCTCACCGCGGTCGACGCCACGTGCCCGCTCGTGACCAAGGTCCACAACGAGGCCATCCGCTACGCCAAGGCGGGGTACCAGATCCTGCTCGTGGGCCACGCCGACCACCAGGAGATCATCGGCACGCGCGGCGAGGCCCCGCACTGCACGCAGGTGGTGGAGAGCCCCGACGACATCCCCAACCTCGTGGTCCACGACCAGAGCAAGCTCGTCTACCTGACGCAGACCACGCTCTCGACCGACGACGCCAACGTCATCATCGCCGCGCTCAAGCGCGCGTTCCCCGCGATCAAGGAGCCGCCGAGCGAGGACATCTGCTACGCCACCACCAACCGCCAGCGCGCGGTGCGGGCATTGGCCCCGAAGGCGGACCTGGTGCTCGTGGTGGGCAGCCGCAACAGCTCGAACTCCGTGCGGCTGACCGAGATCAGCATGAACATGGGCACCCCGGCGCGCCTCATCGACGACCGCAGCGAGCTGCGACCCGAGTGGTTCGAGGGCGTCGGCACCGTGCTCGTGACCGCCGGCGCGAGCGCCCCCGAGGACCTGGTGCAGGAATTGATCCTCGAGCTCATCGAGAAGCACGGCGGCGAGGTCGAGCAGCACGACGTCTACCACGAGGAGGTCGAGTTCGGCCTGCCCGGGACGCTCAAGGAACTCATGCGCGGCCGCGGCGTCGACCCCACCGGCCGTCGCGTGATGCGCAAGGACGCGGACCAGGCGATGGGCGCATGGCTCGACCGGCACGGCATCGCGCACCGCACCGTGGACCTGACGGTGAGCGCCGCCCCGTGAGCGGCCCGGACGTGCGCACCGGGTTCTTCGAGATGGACGCGACCGGGCTCGCGTCGTGGTGCTCGGCTCGCGGCATGCCGGGCTTCGCGGCCCGGCAGGTGCTGGACTGGGTGTACGCGAAGGGCGTGGTCGACCCGCAGCAGATGACCAACCTGTCCCGGGCGCACCGTGACCTGCTCTCGCACGAGCTGCGCGTGCTGCAGGCCGACGAGCTGCGGCGGCTCGAGGCCACGGACGGGACGCGCAAGCTCCTGCTCGGATGGCCTGCCCCGGGAGTGACGCTCCCCGTGCTCGGCGTGGCCACCGGCCGCGAGACCGAGTGCGTGATGATCCCGTCCGACGACCGCCGCACGGCGTGCGTCTCGAGCCAGATGGGCTGCCCGGTCGGGTGCCGGTTCTGCGCCAGCGGCCTCGAAGGCGTCGAGGGCAACCTCAGCGCCGGCCGCATCGTGGAGCAGGTCTGGCGCCTCGGGCGCCTCGAGGGCGTGGGCCGCATCACGAACGTGGTGTTCATGGGGATGGGCGAGCCCCTCGCGAACTTCGCCGCCGTGACCGACGCGATCCGCACGCTCAACGCCCCCTGGGGCCTCGGGATCGGCGCGCGGAGGATCACCGTCAGCACCGTCGGCCTGCCCGCCGCCATCCGAAAGCTGTGCGCCTTCGAGATCCCGGTGACGCTCGCCCTGAGCCTGCATGCGCCCAACGACGAGCTGCGCCGCAAGATCATCCCCTGGGCCGAGTACTCGACCGTGGCCGAGCTCCTGGACGCGTGCCAGGAGTGGTTCCGCAAGACCGGCCGCGAGATCACCCTCGAGTACATCCTCCTCGGTGGCTTCAACGACCGGCGTGAGCACGCCGAGGAGCTCGCGCGCGTGGCGCGGACCATCCGCGCCAACGTGAACCTGATCCGCTACAACGAGGTGGACGGCCTGCCCTTCGCGCGACCGGGCGATGCCGACGTGCTCGCCTTCCAGGGCATCCTGCGCGACGCGGGCGTGAACACGCACATCCGCGCGAGCCGCGGCCGGGACATCAAGGCCGCGTGCGGCCAGCTGCGGCACGAGTCCATGCGCGCCGGCGCCTAGGCATCCCTGCCGGCCGCCATGGCCTCGAGCTCCGCGACGGACAGTTCGCGGAGGCGGTGCGAGGCCGCCAGCGCGTGCAGCCGGCGAAGCGCCCGCGCCGACGCATCCCGGCGAGCGGGCTCGTGAACCGCGCGCTCGACGAGTTCAAGCATCGCCGCGCGGAACCGGCGCTCGTGGGGCTGCCCCCGCACCTCGTTCGGCACCACGTTCCAGAGCAGCAGCGCCAGCTGCGCCGGCCAGTCGCTCGAGCGAAGGTCGAGCCGCCACATCGCGGGCCCGAGCACCAACTCGACGCGGTTGAGGTATCGGCGGCTCATGTGGTCGCCGCGAAGCTCCCGGACGCCGAGGCGCTCGCGGATGCGCCGCGCCTGGCTGACGCTCGCCTGCATCGCCGCTACGTACAGCGCGTCGCGGATCAGGATCGCCTCGGCGAGCGGAAGGATCCCGAACGTCGCCAGTTCCCGCTCGGGACGACCGTTGTCGGCCTCGTAGAGGTCGCGCACGAGCCCGGCATACCAGCGCAGGTGACGGATCCCGCCCCAGGCCACGCAGCGCGCGCATGCCCCGACGTAGTCGCGCAGCGCCTGGCGACCGTCGTTGCTCGCGTACAGCGCGGGCATGGCGTCGAGCGACCCGCGCACCAGCTCGCGGAACTGGCGAGCGCGCCGGCGCCCACCGTGCCGCGACGCCTCCAGCTCGAGCGCGGTGCGCCGCACCAGCCGGCCGAGGCTCTCGGCACGGCCGCGGACGTCACCCTCGGCCACCTCGAGGCCCTCGGCGAGGCGCCGCCCGAACCGGAACGCCTCCACGGAACGACCGAACCCGCGCACCTCGAGGCGGCGCACCGCCGATTCCAGTGCCTCGAGCGACACCGGGATGAACCCGCGCTGGTAGGCGGCCCCGAGCGCCACCAGGTCGGTGACGCGGTCGGTGAGGAACTCGCGCCGCGCGGTCCCGGCGATGTCCGCGATGAGCGCACCCTCGGCGCGCGTGGCCAGGGGCAGCGCCCGCGGCAGCAGCTCGACCGCCGCGGCAAGCTCCGTCACCACCTGATCCTCGAACGCGCCGAGGTTGGCGACCACGCAGGTCCGGTCGGGCGCGGCAACGCGCAGGTACGGGTCCGGACCGATCGCCCGCAGCGTCTCCACCGCGTCGAGGCCGATCAGCAGGTCGGCCTCGCCGTACGGGCACTGGCTCGAATGCACCCGCGCCTCCGGGCCACGATCGTCGGCGGCGAACAGCACCTGGCCCCAAGCGCGCCGTCCCGGCCCGACGGGCGTGGGGTGGTACAGCGCCTGCACGCGGTACCCCATCGCACGACCGGCCTCGCACAGGGCGAGCGTCGCCAAGCCCGGCGGCTCGCCGCGGTACCCGGCCAGGTGGCAGCGCCACTTGCCTTCACGGCCGTGGATCGGGCGCGGCGGGCGCAGGCGCTCGTCGTCCTCGGAGATCACGGGCGGCGGGCGGGTCCGCACCACCTCCACCTGCTCCAGGAGAGCACGCACCTCGACGCGCAGCGGCAAGCCTTCACCCGCCGGCAGCTCCTCGCGCACGAACTCGGTGCGCAGCGGATCCAGGCCGCGCTCGAGGCCGCGCTCCATCAACTCGGCCTGCGGAAGCGGACGGACGTCGCACCCGGTGTCGGCCGGCCAGATGAGCCGCTGCCGCGGCGTGAAGCCGAGCCGATCCGCCTCGGCCACCGCCAGCTCGAGCTGCCGGATGTCGCGCCGCGCGGGCGGCCCGTCGTGCGCCACCACCAGCCCGACGCCGTCGAGGCGGGCCATCGCCACCACTGCCGAAGCCAACGCGGGACGGTCGTTCAGGTCGCAGTGCACCACGTGCAGGCGGGGCGCCGCCGGCAGCGGCACCGCCGCGTTCGCCAGCCGCTCGACGTCGATCTCCTCGCCGCCACCGAGGTCGGCCACCACGAACAGCGTTGGCTGCGGATCGATCGCCGCCTGCCGGATCGCCGCCGGGCCCTCGACCGCGAAACGGCGGCGGTCCCAGACCTCCACCTCGGTCACCACCTCGGCCTGCGGGAGCGGCTCGCCCTCGAGCGCCAGGGCGCGCGTCGGCGCCTCGGGTTCGTCCGGATCGATGCGCGCCACCTCCTGCGCCGCCTCCGGCAGCACGTCGCGGATCCACTCCATTGCCCCGGTGGGCCCGAGGCCGAAGCTCCGCCGGGGCACCCGGATCGCCTCCAGGCTCGGTGCGGGCGCGGCCATCTGGGGCGAGTGCTCGAGCCCGGTGCGCACCAAGCGGAAGAGGTGGAGCGCCTTGCGCAGGAGGATCGACGCACGCACCGAGTCGTTGAGATCGAGCCGCACCTCCTCGCCGTCGCGCTGCGGAAGCCGATCCCACCAGAGGCGCGCCGGCCGCTCGCCGCGCGCGCGCAGCGCCTCGGCCACCGCAAGCACGTCCGGCGCCACCGAGCCGGGCCGCGGCTCGAGCACGACGGCATCCTCGCAGCGGGTCAGCACCCGCTCGAGCAGCGCCTCGTCCATCGGGCTCGAGCAGCCGAGGTCGAGCACCGGCACCCGACCTTCGAGGCCGAACTCGCCGAGGATGTGGTGGATCGCCACAGACGCCGGCCCGACGGCGATGAACGCCACCGGCTCCCGCTCGCCGGGGCTCGGGAGGGCCGCCACGCGGTTCAGCTCGAGGCGCCGAGCCACGCGCAGCGGGTCGTCGGCCTCGGGGCCGCGCGCGCCGCGCCGGTCGCGCAGCAGCGCCGCCGCGTGCTCGACGCGCTCGACGACGCGGTTGGCACGCATCGGCGGCGAGTCCATCGATCGCAGCACCGCGGAGTGCGCGACGATGGCCGCCATCCGGACACCCGTGCCCGCCATGCGGAACGCATCCTCGACGCCGTCTCGCAGCCGCTCGATGCCCGCGGGCGCGAGCACGGGCACGCCGAGCGATCGGGCCGCCTGCCACGGCGACGCCATGCGCACCAGGTACGGGTTGTCCTCGAGGAGCAGCACCACCGAACCGGTCGCCGGCACCGGCCCGTCCAGCGCGCGCCTCGCGACGGTGATGGCCATCGCCAACTGCTCGTTGGGCACGAGCGCCAACGCCCGCTTGCCCTCGCCGGCGGCCCGTACGGCCAGCGCGACGGCACGCGCCGCATCCACCGCGTCCACCACGTCCACCCGATGAGAATCCAACGCCCGGCGCACCGGCTCCTCGGCCAGCATCGAGAGCAGCGGCTCGAACGGCACCATCCGCGGGCACAGCACGGCGTCGACGGCCAGCTCGCTCTCGAGCACGCCCTTCATGATCGCCTGGTGCGCCGAGAGGAGCGCACTGCCCTCGGCGCGCAGGAGCGGGTGGCTCCACGGGATGCCCGCGCTCACGCGCGTGCCCCCGGCGCCAGCCAACCGGCGCGAAGTCGGCCATCAAGAAGCGCCTCGATCGCCACGGCGACGCCATCGTCTTCGTGAGAGACCGTGCGCGCGTCCGCCACCGCCGCCACGCGCGGGTCGGCGTTGGCCATCGCCACGCCGAGCGGTGCCTGACGCAGCAGCTCCAGGTCGTTCAGGCCATCGCCGATCGCCACGATCCGAGACCGCGCGACGCCCAGACGATCGGCCGCCGTGCACGCCATCGTCCACTTGTCGGCCCGCGGCGCCAACGCCTCGAGCATGTGCGTGGCCGACCCGACCGCCTGGTCCGCGGTCAGCGCGCTCCAGTGGCGGATCGCGAGCGCGTCGCCCCACCGTGCCGCCATGCCGCGGGCCACGGGCGCCAACGCCGAGGAATCCCCGATGGTGCCCACGCGGAGCACCCGGCCGTCGAGCTGCTCGTGGGCATCCTCGGGTGCGTCCACCCAGTCGCGCGTCGCGATCGGGTGCTCGGAGAGCCACCACCGCGTCGCAGGGTCGAGCTCCGCGGTGCCCACGAAGAGGTAGTCGTGCCCGGCGAGGCTCGCGTCCAGCAGCAGGTGCGCGCGATGCCCATGCGCCACGATCTCGCGGGTCACTTCGAGCGCCATCGCCGCGGCCACCGTGACGCGCTCCAGGACCCGGCCGCTGCCGGCCTCATGGAGCACGGCGCCGGCAGCCCCGATGAAGAGGGCCTCCTCGGCCACGCAGTCCGTTGCACGATGGCTCTCGGCCCATGTCCGGCCGGTGGCGATCGCCACGTGCCACCCCGCATCCCGCAGCGCCCGCAGCGCCGCGCGGTTCCGGGGGCTCACGCGGCCGCTGCGGTCAAGCAGCGTCCCGTCGAGGTCGGTGACCAGCAGTCCGGGCGTCGCGTCCACGCGGGCGGAGGATAGGCGCAGCGGGGTACACTCCGCGTCCCATGAGCCAGATCGACCGTCGTCTCAAAAACGTCCAGCAGGCCGACCTCTCGGAGAGCCGGATCAACGACGACTTCGTCCACTTCCTCAAGACGTGGGGGCAGAACATCTTCCTGGTGGCCGTGACGATCGCCGCCCTCGCCATGCTCTGGCACTGGTGGGGCCAGCAGCAGGACGCCAAGCGAGACACCGCCTGGGCCGAGCTCGCCGGGGCGCGCCTGCCCGCCGCCCTCAAGGACGTCGCCGAGCGCCACGGCGAGCACGGGGCGATCGCCTCGGTGGCCGAGCTCAACGCCGCCAACACCTACCTGCTCTCGGTGCTCACCGGCAAGCGCTTCGACCGCGACGCGACGGCCGCCGACGCCGCCCTCACGCCCGAGCTGCGCACCGAGTGGCTCAAGGAGGCCGACGCCCTCTTCGCCAAGGTCCAGAACCGCGCGGCCGCGGCCACCGGCACCGGCCAGATGGGCCTGGCCTTCGCCGCGCTCTTCGGCCGGGCGGCCGTTGCGGAGGACCTCGGTGACCTCACGGCCGCCGAGGGCTACCTGCGCGAGATCGAGACGCGCGCCAAGGGCACCGACTTCGCCGACGCAGGCACCGTCGCGGCCAAGCGCATCGAGGGCCTCAAGTCGCTCGAGAAGATCGTCGCGCTTCCCTCCAAGCCCGTGGCAGCGGCGCCGGCCGCGATGCCGGGCCTCGGCGCCATGCCGCCTGCGGGCGAGCCCGCGCCGACGACCGGCGTGAGCGGCGAGGACATCGTGCGCCAGCTCCAGGGCGGCGCCGCCCCGAATCCGTGAGCACCGGACCCGAGCCCGACCACGGCGCCGACGGACCCGACCCCGAAGGCGGCTCGGTCGCCCCGGAGCAGCTCTTCGAGCTGTACGAGCGCCAGCGCGAGGCCGACGACGAGGCCCCGGTCACGGCCGCGTTCGACGTGGTCCGCAGCGTCGACGTCCGGCTTGATCGGTTCCTCGCGCGCCGGGTGCCCTTCCTCAGCCGCACGCAGTTGCAGCGCCTCATCGAGGAGCAGGCCGTCACCGTCAACGGCCGCGTGCCCAAGGCGAGCACGCGCCTGCGGCGCGGCGACCGCGTGGTGGCCACACTGCCGCCCCCGCCGTCGAACGCCATCGACGCCGAGGACATCCCGCTCCACGTCCTTCACGAGGACGAGCACCTGATCGTCGTCAACAAGCAGCCGAACCTGATCGTGCACCCGGCGCGCAGCCACCTCTCGGGCACGCTCATCAACGCGCTGTCGTGGCACTTCCTCCACCGCTCCCGGGGCACGCTGAGCACGGTCGGCGAGGAGATCGCGCGGCCCGGCGTGGTGCACCGGCTCGACAAGCACACCTCGGGCGTCATGGTCTGCGCCAAGAGCGACACCGCCCACTGGCGGCTCGCCAAGCAGTTCGAGCTGCGGCGCACCGAGAAGCGTTACCTGTGCCTGGTGCACGGCGAGGTCGAGCCCGAGGCCGACCTCATCGACCTGCCCCTCGGCAAGCATCCCACCGTCCGCGAGAAGTACGCCGTCCGCCACGACGAGCTCGGCAAGCCCAGCCAGACCGTCTACCGCGTCCGCGAAGTGTACGAGGGCCACTCCCTCGTGGAGATCGAGCTCCGCAGCGGCCGAACCCACCAGATCCGCGTGCACATGAGCCACATCGGCTACCCGTTGGTGGGCGACGACCTGTACGCCGGGCGCCACGTCACCGTCGGCGACTTCGACCCGTCGCAACCCGACGCGGCGGCCCCGCTCCTCACGCGACAGGCGCTGCATGCCGCGCGGCTCGGGTTCGAGCACCCGGTGACCGGCGCGCGAGTGGCGTTCGAGGCCCCGCCCTGGCCGGACCTCGCCCGCGCCATCGCGCTCCTGCGCGCCACGCGTCTCAAGCGCGTGCTCGCGGCCCCCGGGGCGGTCCTCACGGTCTGACGGGCGCCGCCGTCCCCGCGCGATCAGCGAAGCTTGAGGCTGACCAGCGCCAGGATCGCCAGGGTCACGGCCACCAGCCAGAAGCGCCCGACCACCTGCGTCTCCTTCCACCCGGACATCTGGAAGTGGTGGTGCACCGGCGCGCACAGGAGCAGCCGGCGTCCCTCGCCGAACCGGGCGCGGGTGAACTTGAACCAGCCCACCTGCCCCATCACGCTGAAGGCCTCGGCGTAGAAGACGCCGCCCACCACCAGCAGCAGGGCTTCCTGCCGGATGCACACGGCGACGGTGGCCAGCAATCCGCCCATCGCCAGGCTCCCGGTGTCACCCATGAAGATCTGCGCCGGCGCGACGTTGAACCACAGGAACCCCATGCACGCGCCGGCCATCGCTCCCGCCACCACCATCAGTTCGCCGCTTCCCGGGACCCACGGCACCATCAGGAAGTACGCCGCCCGCTGGCTCGAGGCGATCCACGCGAGCACCATCATCGCCAGGCACGCGACCAGCAAGGTGCCGCCGGCCAGCCCGTCCAGGCCATCGGTCAGGTTCACGGCATTGGAGGTGAACGCGATCACCAGCATCGCCACCAGCACGAACGCGATGGCCCCCATCTGCCACACGCCGGGGGCGATGTCGAGCGCCACGAGCGAGCCCTCGGTGGGCGCGGGCAGGTAGGTGCGCTGGAACGGCAGGTTCGCCACCAGGGCATCCGGCACCTGCGCGGCCTGCCAGATGAACCATCCCGCGATCGCCCCGATCACGAGCTGGAACACCAGCTTCTCCCACGCGCGCAGCCCGTCACGGGACCGCTTGCCGCCGTTGCGCTTGGCCCGACTGGCCTCGGTCAGCTTCATCCAGTCGTCCCACGCACCCAGCCCGGCAAGCCACGCGAGCACCACCAGGCACACGTGCACGTATCGCGAGTGCATGACGTCGCACAGGAGCGCCACCGTCAGGAACACCGACCCGCAGAGCAGGATCCCGCCCATGGTCGGAGTGCCGCGCTTGGAGGCCATCAACTGGTTGAGGTCGGCGCCGTAGAACTCCGGGTCATCGGCCACCTTCACGGCCCGCAAGGCGCGGATCAGCCGCGGCATCAGGGCCAGCACCAGCGTCATGGACAGGAGCACCGCCAGGAAGGCCCGGAACTCCACCTGGAACATCACCTGCACCACCGGGTACAGGCCCACCGAGTCGAGCCAGACCTGCGACGACTGCACCAGGTTGAAGAGCATGATCTACCTCGCCTCGACCGCCGGCAACGGGCCGCCGGCGGCTCCGGCCGCAGCCCGACCCAAGGCCTCCACCAGCCTCTCCATTCGGCTCCCCCGGCTTCCCTTCAGCAGAAGCCGGTCGCCCGGACGGAGGGCGGCCCGGATCGCGCCGATCCCGGCCTCGTCCAATGCGTCGACGGACAGTACGGTCGGCACGCCCGCAGCCCGTGCGGCGTCGGCGCCCGGGGTGGTCAGCGGGCCGACGAAGATCGCCAGCCCCACGCCCGAGGCCGCCACGGCGCGACCCACCTCGGCATGCAGCGCCGCCGAGTCCGCACCGAGCTCCAGCATCTCCCCGATCACCGCCACGCGCCGCGGGGCATCGGCGGCAAGCTCGGCGAACGCGCGCAGCGCCGCCTGCACGGCGTCCGGGTTGGCGTTGTAGGCGTCGTTGAACACCACGACTCCACCGACGTCCTGGCGCACCATGCGCATCGACTCCGGGCCCACGCCGGACAGCGCCGGGGCAATCCTGTCCGCAGGCACCCCGAGCATGCGCGCGCACGCGACGGCCGCCAGCGCGTTCATCGCGTTGTAGTCCCCCGGCAGCCCGAGGGTCGCCGACCACGTGGACCCGTCCGGCTCGCGCACCGCGATCCGCTGCGACTCGCCGTCGGGCACTCGGTCCACCAGCCGCCACATGCAACCCTGGCTCCGCCCGAACGTCACGACGCGCACCCCGGGTCGCACCGCGGCCTCCACGGCCGCGACAAGTTCGGGCTGCTCGCCGTTGACGATCGCCACGCCAGTGGTCGACAGCGCTCCCGCGATCGACGCCTTCTCTCGGACGATCGCCTCCACGCTCCCCATGCCTCCCAGGTGGGCACGCCCCGCCATCGTGACGATGGCCACGTGTGGCGCGGCCATGGCCGCCAAGGGCAGGATCTCCCCTGGATGGTTCATGCCGACCTCGGCCACCAGATACCCGTCCGCCGACCCGGCCCCCAAGATGGTCAACGGCACCCCGATGTCGTTGTTGAAGCTCTTCGGAGACGCCGTCCCCTCCATGACGCTCCCCAAGGCGGCGTGCACCAACCGCCGCGTGGTGGTCTTGCCGCTTGAACCGGTGATCGCCACCACCTTCCCGCGCAGGCGGCCGCGCCACCAGCGCGCAAGGTCCCCGAGCGCCACGCGGGTGTCGCCCACCTCCAGGAGCGGCAGCCCGGCCGGGCGGGCGTACTCCTTGGCCTTGCGATCCACCAGCGCCGCCCGCGCACCGGCCGCCGCGGCCTGGCCAAGGAACGCATGGGCGTCGTGGGCCTCACCGCGCAGCGCGACGAACAGCCGGCCGCGCAAATCCTCACGGGTGTCGGTCCCCACCCCCTCCAGGAGCATGGGCGCGGCGGGGGGAACGATCCATTGCCCCGCGACCGCCCCGCGGAGGTCATCGGAAGTCACCTGCAGGCTTGGTCTGGGCACTGCATCGACATCGACACAGCGGCCGTCCAGCCTGCACCGACGGAACAGGATCCGGGCGGGTTCCTTGCATCGCCCCGCGTTCGATCGGACGCTCGGGGAGTGCCGCGCCCGTCGGCGCCGCACGGAGGTCCACCACCATGCAGTTCCACCGTCATGCCCAACGCGTCCTTGCCGCCGCCTGCGCCCTCTGCATCGGCATGCTCCTCGCCCGTTCGGTGGGGTTCTGACCGCCCGGCGCCGGGGCCCCCGGGGGGGCCAGACCGCAAATTTCACGTTACCGGGACGTTCAGGCCGATCCCTTCGATCGTGGGGCGACGCGGCTCGCCCAAGGTTTGACCCCCAGACGAGGAGATTCGCATGAAGGGCTTCGAAATGGTCAAGGGTTGGGCGCGTGAGCTGGTCGACATCATGCTGCTGTTCATCGCCATCGGCGTGCTGGTGCAGATCATCTTCGGCAGCGACACCACGTCGTACTTCGGCAAGATCACGGGCAACCTGATGACCTTCATCAACCAGCTCGGCAACGGCGGCTTCGTGGGCCTGATCGCGCTGCTGATCATCATCGGCATCTTCAACAAGCGGGCGTCGTCGACGACCTGACCCCGGCTTCCTGACGCACTTCCGCCGCCCCCGGCGCATCGCGCCGGGGGCGGTCGTCTTGGCCGAGCGCACGCCGCGCCTCGACGCGATCGTCGAAGGGGCGCTTCTCGCGCCCGATGATCTGGTAGTCCTCGTGGCCCTTGCCGGCGATGATGACGATGTCGCCCGGCCGGGCATCCGTCACCGCCATAGCGATGGCGCGCGCGCGATCGGATTGCCGCACCACGTCCACCGGGCGCCCCGCCCCGCCGTGCTCGGGGCGGCCGGCCAGCACCTCGTCGATGATCGCCTCGGGATCCTCGGTGCGCGGATTGTCGCTCGTGACGATCACGCGATCGGACCACTCGCACGCCACGGCCATCATCCGCGGGCGCTTGGTGCGGTCGCGGTCGCCGCCGCAGCCGAACACCGTGACCAGGCGGCCGCCCGTGCCGACCAA